>Ga0209056_10008815_pt1 | contig 10331 bp, 8 predicted proteins | sample GraSoiAngelo_114_FD_185876 | JGI IMG/M metagenome (GOLD analysis project Ga0209056, IMG submission 185876) | Grasslands soil microbial communities from the Angelo Coastal Reserve, California, USA - 14_0903_13_40cm (SPAdes) (version 2) | ecosystem: Environmental > Terrestrial > Soil > Grasslands ...
TGGATGCCGCTGGAAGGTCTCCGAGAAGAGATCGGCATAGCTGGCCGGCGTCATTTCGTCCTGAAGAAAAGAGAGAAGATCCATGAACCTCATGCACAAGTCAGTATTTGTAATCATGGTAACCTTACTGCCAGCCGCGAAGATTCTGTTCGCTCAAGACTGCACTGGGTTGGTTACCAATACGAATAGCTATTGGCCTGCGCCCACCCTGGCTAAGCCAGGCTATCTGCAGTCTGTTGTCGACCCTGTTTTTGGAACGACGATTACCCGCGTCACGGGCAACGCAGGTACACCCATCTCCAACGTCCCGGGAGGAGTGTGGGGATCGACGAATCGGCATAATTATTCAAAGGACGCAGTCTGGAATGCCGACCAGACATTAATGGTGATCAAGACGATCAAGGGTTCGGGTGGAACCCTGCCCGCCGGAACCGACGCGCTTATCATTGACGGATCCACCTATCAGCCGCTTTACGCGCGTCTTGGATTTGAGGTTGAGGCACGTTGGCACCCCACTAATGCACGGCTAATGGTCTACATTACCTCTGCTGGTGAGCTGGGTTCCTATGATGTTCCCTCTAATGCTCGAACAATCATTGCGCTCTTTAGTGGGTACAGCGGGACCCAGTTTGGACCTTGGGAAGGACAGCTTTCCAATGACGGAAACTGGGTAGTGATCAATGCCACCAGAACATCCGATAACAAGAGCGTGGGATTCGCCTACAACATGTCCACGCACACCAAGTACCCCGATATCGATCTGTCAGGCTTCAACCTGGACTGGGTTTCGATCTCGCCTTTGGGCGATAAGATTCTGGTGTATGATACCAATCTGCACACCACTATTTACGATCTGCAAGGTAATCAGCTTGCATTCTGGTCGCAAAGTGGCCAGCCCGATCACTACGATATGAGGGTTGACACAGATGGCCAGGAGATAGCAACCGGTGTGGCAAAATCAGCGCCTTACGACGGTAACACCATCAAACGGCGCATGAGTGATGGCGTCATCACAGCACTGATAACGAAAGGCTATGGCACCCACGGATCAACCCGGGACTTAACTCGATCTGGATATATGTTCGAGACCTATCAAACTACCAGCAAGAATTGGCCACCCTACCTGAATGAGCTTCTCGCGGTTAAGCTGGACGGCACACGGGCTGAGAGAATATGCCACCTATACTCGAAGGGTACAACCTACGATGCGCAGCCGCAAGCCTGCCCTTCTCCAGATGGTAAGCGCGCCATCTTTGCTAGCGATTGGAATAAAAGTGGCGACATTCAAGGTTACGTCGTGGACTTCCGCAGTAAGTGTCCATGACTCAGCCCGGCAGAGCTGACTAGCAAGCGATCACAAAATGCGAACGAAACGGTTACTGCACCTCCGGATTCCACCTGCTTTGGCTGCGCGTTCGGCCCCGAGGTAGACCTAAGCGTATTGCTGGCGCCAATCCGACCGGAGTCTTCGCTGGATGTTCGGTTACAATGCGGATCTTGTGGAACTAGCAGCGTTGCAGAGCGCCCCTTCCCGCTATAGGCCCAACAAAGCGCACGTGGGTCACCGGTGAAGCATACTTGAACGCCACACTCAGCTAACAATCTATGCCTCACATGCGTTCGTGCAAAAAAGAAAAATAGAGGCATAGCAGCTTTGGCGGTGCGATTCTTAAAATCTAAATGTTCACCCAAGGACGGAGGAACTCGGTGCGCATCACGCGACGCGAATTGTGCAGGGCTCTCGGCACTGTGGCAGCAGGAATTCTGCCTCTTCGCGCCCGGGCAGCCGAGAATGCAGCCTTAACCTCTTCCGTCCCGTTCAGCAAGAATGTATTCATGAAGCTTGCGCCAGGAAACAAAGCAGAGTCCTTGGCCGCAGCACACGAAAGTTACCTGGGCTCCCTGGCGCCGGTCATCCGCTCCATCCAGCAGGAACGCGGCTTTCCGCTGGCATACGACCGGCGGAGTGGAATCTCCGCTAAAGAATGGACTATGCGTGGGCGAGCAGCGATCAGCAGCAGCCTCGGCTATTCGCCGCCGTCCGCGCCTCTGGATGTTCGCCTGAAACGGCGCGTCTCTCGCGCCGGTTATGAACTGCGTGTGATCTCATTCGCAGGCACCTTCTGATTCCGGAAGGCAAGGGTCCATTCCCAGCACTGGTCGCACTTCAAGATCACGGCGGGGAGTATTACTTCGGAAAAGAGAAGCTGGTAGAAATGGACCAAGAGCACGCCGCGCTCACTTCCTTTAAGAAGATCTACTATAACGGCCGCTCCTATGCCAGCGACCTGGCCCGCAGCGGCTATTTAGTACTGGTGGCAGATTGCTTTTACTGGGGTGAACGTAGGCTCACTTACACTTATCCGCCGAGCAACTACCGGCAGGCGATCGCGGGCTTGGATGCGAGTAGTGAGCAGTACGTCTCCGCCCTCGACGACTTTTTCGAGCAGCGCACCGCAGATCTAATTACGTTGCTCGGCTACAACGGACTCAACTGGCTGGGAATCGTGAGCTACGACGATATACGTGCAGTCGACGTGCTGGTTTCCCTGCCGGAAGTGGATTCACGCCGCATTGGCTGCATCGGTCTCTCCGGAGGTGGTTTCCGCTCCACCTACCTTGCTGGCCGCGATGCGCGTATCCGCGCGGGGGTGATCGTGGCCTGGATGACTACCCTGCCGACAACGCTCGATCTTGCCGAAAAAAGTCATGCCGATATCTTCGATTCTTACGCCGTTCACGCCGGTCTTGATCACCCCGATGTCGCCAGCTTGGCGGCTCCCGATTGTGCGCTCTTCGTGCTGAACTGCGGTCGAGACGAGCTATTTACCGCCGAAGGGATGCGCCTTGCAACAGAAAAAATGCGCGGCGTCTACCAGGACCTGAATCACGCTGATAGGTTCCAGGCACACGTCTACGATGTTCCCCACCTGTTTAACAAAGAAATGCAAAAAGACGCTTTCTTTTGGCTGGATCGTTGGTTGAAGTGAGCCTTCGTGCTGAGCCTCTCAGTGTCCCGCACGTTTCTGACTGCTGATTAGGGCTCAGAGCGAGAGAAGACGCCCGTGAGCTGTTTAGGGTCGCCCGGCGCGCGCATCCAAATGAACCGAACTCCGGCTTTTTTATAATCTGGCAACACACGCAAAACCAGGACGGTATCACAGTGTTGGATGAAATGTTTTCTTGTCGACGTTGTAGTTGTGCATTATCAGCGCTTCCCCGCCGGGAGCCCCAAAGGTTCCCGGATGACGGTATTCCGCGTGGGAACCCTAGCAACTGTCCGATGGCTGTAGCGATGCTCCATCCCCGATGCATAGGCGAGACAAGCGCCCTGCCGAAGCGCTAATCCGGGTATGACCTTTCTCAACGTCGCACAAGCGAATCAGCGCCTTCCTTATCAGCCGTGAAAGTTAAAGGTCTGAAAGCGAGAGAACGAAAGCGTGTCCTCAGCATTGTCGAAGAGGAAACCGTACTGTCCACCGCGGGCCCAGCGGGGTAGGCGTTCCTTCAGCTCGCCAATGATGTTGGCAAAGTTCGAGATGGTGCGTTGGTTCGGCTCCAGCACATAGATCCGCTCGATCGCTTCCCAGGGGCGTCGTTCCTCCTTGAAGTCGAGCCGGTAACGTTGCTCGTTACCCTCAATGAGCACGCGGAAGAAGCTGAAGAGAAACTGCAGATTCTCTTTCGTCTGAGCCAGGGAGAATGGGTTGATGGTGAAGTCCCGCGCCTCCTGGCCGACGTTGAGGTACGAGCCCCTGAATATCGTCGTAAGCGACTGGAAGCTGCAGCCGATATCAAAGATGAAGGTCAGCGGCTTGTACTTCTGCGCGTGCTGCAGCAGGAAATTGCAGAAGTACGATTTGCCACTCCCGGTCATCCCAAGAATCAGCGTATGGACAACATCGCTGTGATTTCCCGTGCCTCTTTCGATTCGAGAGGAGGGTCATTGTAACAACCTTACATAAGTGTAGTAAAGTGCATAAAGTGTTTTTGCCCGCCGAATGGAATTTGAAGGTATGGGGGGGTTGACGACAATGGTTGCAGCAGAGGTAACTGCTTTACGCCGCGCGGCGTTCATGGTCATCGCAGCGGCGATGGCTCTCACTCTAGTCTCCGGGCTTGGTGCTCGTGAGGGCGCGGCAGATCCCGGCTCCGATCCGCGCCTTGTCGATGGCGCTGCAGACGTCGCTTTGTTGAATGGCAAAATCATCACCGTCGCATCGGACAACGCTATCGCACAGGCGGTAGCAATCAAAGGCAGCCATATTCTGGGGGTAGGTGACAACACGACTATCCAGCAGCTAATTGGTCCCAACACCCATGTAATTCAGCTCCGGGGTAAGGCTGTTCTTCCAGGCTTCATCGATGCTCACATTCATATTGAAGGCATTGCGGACTATCACCGAATGCTCGATTTGCACATTCCTCCATTGAGAGATGTCGGCGAGATGCTTGAGACGATAAAAGAACGCGCCGCCAGGACTCCGAAGGAAGAATGGATTGTCGGCGCAGGCGGCTGGGGCCAACCGATGCCAACCCGGCAACAGCTCGACTCCGCAGCCGGTGATCATCCTGTGCTAGTGCGGGAAAGCGCGCACGAGATCATCGCGAACACCAAGGCGCTTGAACTCGCGCACATTGACAAGAACACTCCTCAACCCCAGGGTTCGAAGATTTGGAAAGACCCAAATACGGGAGAGCCTACAGGCCGACTCAGCGAAATGTTCGGCCGCATGCTGACCCTGATGCCTAAACCTGGCTATGAGGTCCGCAAGCAAAGCGTCCAGGAGGTAATGCAAGGATTTATCCGCAACGGCGTCACCACAATTTTCGATTTCCCCAGCCCGGATGGCCTGCGCATGTACCAAGACTTATTGGCTGAAGGCAATCTGCCCGTCCGTCTTCGATGCCAGCTCATTCTCAACATTGCTCGCGATCGGGATCCCACTGCCGTCTTCGATGAGGACTTTCTGAAGTACGGGATACACACGGGCTTCGGAAACGATTGGCTCAAAATCGGCGGGATCAAGCTTTTTCTGGATGGCGAGAGCGAGACCGGTCTTCGCTACGATCCGCCGGGACAGAAAGAACAATGGGTCGGCGTGCCAAAAATGACTCAGGTGACACTCAATCGAGTCGTAGCTGAAGCACAAAAGAACAATTTCCAGATTTGGATTCACGCGCTGGGTGACCTGGCACAGGACATGGCGCTTGAAGCATACCAGTTAGCGCAGCATGACTATCCTCGCACTGATGCCCGCAATCGCATTGAACACGCGGGAAATCAAGAGGCCGGGCCAACAACTCGAGAACAGCTCGACCGCATGAAGAGGCTCGGCATCATTCCCGTTCCGACGGGTGCATGGATATATTTGGGCCGGGCGTTTAAGGGAACGCAAGCTGAAGTCCCCTTCATCTACCGCACGCTGCTGGATGAAGGATTCCGGCCGCCGGGGAATTCGGATTCTCTGGGTTCGATGCCCGAGTCGACGAACCCGTTCTTCTCGATGTGGGCGATGGTGACACGGAAGACGCGTTCCGGCCAGCTTCTTGCGCCCGAACAGGCGATCACTCCAGCCGAGGCCATTCGTATTTACACGATGTATGGAGCTTATTCAGGATTTGAGGAACAAATAAAGGTTTCGATCGAGAAGGGCAAACTGGCTGACCTGATTGTCGTCTCCGACGATCCCCTGACAGTGCTGCCCGACAGGCTCAAAGACATCAAGGCGGAAATGACAATCGTCGACGGCAAGATCATACAAGCGACGCACTGAATAAGGAGGGTTTGCCATTCGTCAGGCCAGATTTTATTTTTTGGTCCTCGCCCTACACAGGGAAGATCAGTTGCCAGGATTTCACATCTGACAAGATTCCGCGCTACTATTACTTGCTTGCGACGCACAAAAGCACCGAACTCAAGGCGTACTGCCAGGTCGAAGAGTGTGCGGTTTCTGACTGTGGGGCAGACCGCGCGGATTCTGGGAATCAGTTCCTCGACATTGCGCCTGTGGGAAGGCGTGGGTCTTGTCACGCCGGCACGAAGTGCAGGCAGTTATCGCCTTTATACTCCGGAACTGCTTGACGTAAAGAAGTTAAATGTCCCGGGGATCAAGGAGGCCCTGGGAACAAATCTACCTGTCAACCAATCAACGGATCCGGCCAAGTCCACTCCGCATCTGGGTGACAAACTCCGTCGGCTGCGAAAGAAAAAGGGGTTAACCGTAACGGAGGCGGCTAGCCAGGCCCACATTTCCGCCGGCTTCCTCAGTGCCATCGAACTCTCTCGTGCGAACCCCTCCGTGGCCACAATTTATCGATTGGCAGCGGCATATGGCACCACTGTATTGGAACTCTATGACTTGCCAGCGCAATCCAACCGTGTGATCCAGCCACGGAATCGCAAGAGCCTGGAAACGAAGGCCGGCGTCCGCATGGAATTGCTTTCGACAGGCACGAAGATGCTCGAATCCATGCTGATTCGGGTTCCACCAGGAACCGGAAGCGATGGCGCGTACATGCACCAAGGCGAAGACTTTCTTTTCATGCTCGAAGGCACGTTGGAAGTCTGGCTTGATGAGGTCGAATGTCACCTGCTCGAGCAGGGCGACAGTTTCTGGTTCGAGAGCAACCGCGGCCATCGCTGGTTTAACCCGACGAACAAGCAAGCGGCCGTTCTCTGGGTAAACACTCCGCCAACGTTCTAACTTACTAGCGCGGCTCGCCACCCTAAAAAGTGAATCTCAAAGAGAACTGCTGCACTCGCGGAACGGTAAGGGTTCTGCGGTACAAACCGAACGAGCCGTCATCAGAGCCATTGTCGAGCGATGTATTCGTATTGGAGTCGAAGCGAACGGAGTTGGTCACGTTGAAGACCTCCCAGGCAAACTTCAGACTCATGTCTTCGCGGATCTTCCAGCCTTTCGCCAGCCCCATATCAATTCCGAAATAACCTTGCCCACGAAAGTTGTTTCGGCTGCCAGCTTCTCCCGGATACGCAAAACGCATCGGCGTTAGAGTAGCCGGAACGTCGGGGGTGATTTGAACACCCGCCACCACGGCGCTGGGATCCGAGAACGCATATGGTGCTCCACCGATCATGTGCAAACCTGAGCTGATCGGGGCGGTTTGCACCATATTGCTGTTGAAAAGGAAGTTTTGAGTGAAGCCCCTTGTGTCAATCACACTAAACGGAAACGCACTGCTCCAACGATTCAGACCTGAGAGTTGCCAGCCAGCCGCCAATCAGCGCATCCAGCACATTCCCTGCTCCTCCAGCAAAGGCTTTGCCGCGCCCGAAAGGCAGTTCGTAAACCCAGTTGAACGTGACCACGTGGCGCAAATCGAAGTCTGATGGCGCGCGGTTCAGACCAGGGTTCCACGGGTTCGCGATGTAGCTGAGGACGGTGCTTGTACCGAGCGGGATAGCCGAGGTGGTGGAAGTTGTACCTTGCGAGTTAACGCGTTCAGTGTCGGATCCCAAGTCGATAGACTTCGAGTAGGTATAGCTGAAGTCTACCTGCAGGCCATGGCTCATCGGATGGCGGAGAATGCCAGTCTCGACAGGCTTGCCTGCTTTTCCCCAGAAAGTGCCATCCCGCAGTGCGTGCGCGACTTCGAAAGCGCCTGGATGACTTCCCCGCATTCCGTTTAGCGTCGGAGGATAGTAACCTGGGCGATCTTGTTCAGAGGGGGTTGGCGTTTGAGCGGCGAGAAGTCGGCCAAGCCAAGGATGAACCAGCACACCACCCGCACCCATGGCCATGCCATTCAAGAAATCCCGGCGCGTGATGTTGCGGTCCATGCCAGCTCGCGATCGCGAGATTGAGAGCCGTTCTCATTCATGTAGTTAGCCATGTTCTTCTACGCACCTCTCACTTGTTCCTGAACCGCACGATAGGCCTGGTCCATCGCCGCATTGGTATAGGCGCTGGCGGCGGCGTCGGAATTTGCAATTGAGATTCGGCCGAACTGTTTCCGTCCAACCACACAAAGACGCTCTTCCGGCGCCCAATGCGGATCAAACAAAGAGTCGTATTCGTAGGCGTATCCGTGCGCCCACCGGTTCACGGTGATGGCTGCGATATCGCGGGCGGAATCGAATCCGGCGGCCGCCAGCATGCGATTCAGCTGGTCGCGGATATTCCGTTCAAATTCAGAAAATGACGTACTGATGAGCTCGAACCTGCCCATCCGGTACTGATCGCGCCGCGGCAGACCCGCCTGGCAAGGAGTTCGCAACATGAAGAGAACCATCGGTTCCTGCGGGTTGCTGGGAAACTGGTACTGGCCCAGGCTGACCGGAAAGTCGAGCATGGTAAAGCTGTGATAGCTTCCCGGCGACACGATTTGGCGTATTCCTATTTTGTGGAACGCAGTCCAATTGCGAATCGCCACATGCGTATAGATAAACGGCTCCTTCACGCAATAGTGCAAGGCTTCCTTCTGCTTGTCGGGCAATTCAGGACAGAGATACGGAACCATGCTGTTGTAACACGCAAGGATGCAGCATTTTCCCGTCACCTTTTTGAGTTTCCCCGCTTGCACATAGGAAAGGTCTACTTGCTTTGCAGATTCCAACGGCCCCGAGTGCTGGGCGCGAACCGCGGTTGAATTCAGCCGGATTCGGATGGGGGATGACGGCTGATCCAGCTTGCTGTAGTTGGCGCGCGCGGTAACAACATCCTCCATCGTGTGCCCCGGAACCGCTTCAGGGATGAGACTCCGCACCAGCAAGCGCGCGACGGATGCATTCCCATCGGGAAAATGAAAAATGTACGGCTCTTCTTTTTCTTCATCCGCGCCTAACTGCAGCCCTTCGAACCCCGCATACTGGGACGCGCCGTAGTCGTCCGGATTTCGATAACAGGCAAGCGCCGAGACAGCATCAATTCCAACTGCAAACAAATCGTGGGAATAGGTCTGGAAAAACGGCAAAACGGCGGGATCCGCCTTACAAACTTGGGTCAGAAAATCCGCGTAGCTGATTTTTGCCAGACGTGCCTCTTTGTTTTCTTTCTAAAGATCCGAAAGGTAGTCCTTCTTCTCGCCGTAAAGGCGAGCGATCTCCTGCTGGAGCTTCTCTGGCAACGGACTCTTCTTGAGAAACGCGGGCCAGGGAGTCGAGCCCATTCCAGGGACGATGCGATCTTCGCCAAAGGTCTTTTTGTCGAAGAAGCAGGCAGTGCCGAGATGCGAGTACAGCTTCTGGTCGTAGGCTTTGTAAAAGATCTTTGTTTCAATCCCCAAGTCTCTGAGAACTTCCTTCGCCACGTCACTGTATTCCGAAGGGCTCTCAATTGACTGCGTGCCACCGTTACTCAGCAGCAGCCGACTCCCTACACGAAACTCGTTGCGCCGGGCGTGCCCGCCGAAATCGTCGTTGTTATCGAGGACAAGGATGCGCGCACTTGTGCCCGCATACTTCCTGTAAAAGTAAGCGGCAGCAAGCCCGCTGATGCCTCCTCCGACGACAACCAAGTCATAGGTCTCGTGCGTTTCAGTTGGATTTCCGGCGCCTTCCCAAAACGTTCCGTCGCGCAAGGCGTGTGCGACATCGAACGAGCCGGGTGCGCTGCCTCTCATGCTGGTCAGAGCGGGCGGATAACTTTTCGTGGAATTAGTACCATCTTGCGACGACTTGTGAAGACCAGAGGCTAGGCTGGGAAGACTCGCGTAGCCCAAGGTTCCGATACCCACCGCAACACCATTCAGGAAGTCACGTCGCGTGATGCCGCGGTTCATTCCCAACTGCCTATCATGTTTTTCTTCGCTCATTGAATTGAGTTAACGAAACATTCAGGATTCCCCGTGCCTATCTTTCCTGATTGAACCTACTGTGCCGGTATTGGTTCCGGCTCGGCCGAACCGTCGGCCCTCTGGTCAGAAGCAGCGAAGTTCGTGCCTGTTCTAGAGTTATGAAGCACTGCCTGTCCCCGTCCCATCAACGCTGAATAATCCTTCCGCAATACCAGATCATGCCCCTTCTCGCGCAATTGGGACTGCACCTCTGGTGAGACTCGTGACTCGAGAAGAATGGTGCACTTGATCGGTTCTCCAGTGTCGCGGATCGTGAAGCGGGGAGCAGAGAGTGCGGCCTGGATGTTCCATCCATAGTCTGCAATGTTGGACACAAATTGGGCGTGCGCGAGCGGCTGATTGGAACCTCCCATGATTCCAAATCCAATGTGTTCATCACCCTTTTCCATGAACGCGGGAATAATCGTGTGGAACGGGCGCTTATGCGGGGCCATCGCATCTGGGTGCTTTGGATCCAGCACAAACAATCCGCCTCGATCCTGAAGCAGAAACCCCATGCCTTTCACTGCGAC
>Ga0209056_10008817_pt1 | contig 10329 bp, 8 predicted proteins | sample GraSoiAngelo_114_FD_185876 | JGI IMG/M metagenome (GOLD analysis project Ga0209056, IMG submission 185876) | Grasslands soil microbial communities from the Angelo Coastal Reserve, California, USA - 14_0903_13_40cm (SPAdes) (version 2) | ecosystem: Environmental > Terrestrial > Soil > Grasslands ...
AGCCGCGCCACCGTCACGGTGCGGATGCTGTCGCCGCGCAATGTCTGGCGCTACTTCAAGGCAGTACAGCAGGCCTTCTATGCCGAGGGCAGGAACGTGACGCGGCCCGAGCTGCTCGCCGATCTGGCCGAGCAGCAAGGCTTGCCGCGCGCCGAGTTCGCATCGGCGTTCGACTCCGACGCGATGCGCGACGCGACGCGTGCCGATTTCGCGCAGTCGCAAGCGTGGGGTGTTCGCGGCTTTCCAACGCTGCTCGCCGAGCATGAAGGTGCGCTGCATGTCGTGACCCGCGGCTACCTCGCCGAGGACGCACTGCGCTCGCGGCTGGCGGCATTGTCATGAACAAGCTGCGCATCACCAACGCGACGCCCGCGCTGCGCGACGACATCGCCGCGGTGATGAACGATTGCGGCGATGCGAGCCGCTGCTGGTGTGCGTTCTGGTCGCGCCCGCGCAGCGAGTTCGACCGCGACTGGGGCGCGGGCAACCGGCGCTGGTTCATGCGGCGCCTCGACGCCGCGCCGCACCCGATCGGCGTGCTCGCGTATGTCGACGACGAGCCCGCCGGTTGGTGCGCCGTCGCGCCGCGCAGCGAGCATCTGCGCCTCGCGCGCTCGCGCACGCTGGCCGCGGTCGACGACACCCCCGTCTGGTCGATCACCTGCTTCGTCATCGCCAAGCGATTTCGCCGCCAAGGCTTGATGCGCGCGCTGATCAGCGGCGCGATCGCGCTGGCGCGTGAAAACGGCGCGCAATGGGTCGAGGCCTATCCCATCGACCCGCAGCGCAAGCTGGGCTCCGGCGAGCTCTACACCGGCCTGCTGTCGGTGTTCGACGCCGCCGGCTTCAAGGAAGTCGCGCGCCGCTCGCCAACGCGGCCGATCGTCCGGATGGACCTCTCGGCGCCCTGATAAACCCGCGCTTTCGAACCCGCCCCGCCGCGCAACCCTTGCCGTAGACTGCGGCGAGAGCGAAGGATGGGGTTTGCACATGGACGGCGCCACGCCACCCGAGTCCAAGACGACGATCCTGATCGTCGATGACATGCCCGCCAACCTGGAGGTGGTGACGAGCCACCTGGAACGCCAAGGCTATTGCGCCGTCGTGGCGCTCGGTGGCGACGAAGGCATCGAGCGCGCCGAGTTCGTCCGCCCCGACCTGATCCTGCTCGACGTGATGATGCCCGGCCTCGACGGCTTCGAGACTTGCCGGCGGCTGAAGTCGAACGCGAGCACGCGCGACATTCCGGTGATCTTCATGACCGCGCTCGCCGACACCGCCGACAAGCTCACCGGCTTCGCCGCCGGCGCGGTCGACTACGTCACCAAGCCGCTGAACGGTGCCGAAGTGCTGGCGCGAATCCAGACCCACCTCACGCTCTATGCGCTGCGACGGCAGCTCGCGGAGCAGAACGCACTGCTGCAAAAGGAGATCGCAGTGCGAACCGAAACGCAGGCCGCGCTGCAGCGCTCAAACACCGAGCTCGAGCAGCTCGCCTACGTCGCGTCGCACGACATGCAGGAGCCGCTGCGCATGGTTGCGAGCTACCTGCAGCTGGTCGCGCAGCGCTACCGGGGCAAGCTCGACGCCGACGCCGACGAGTTCATCGGTTATGCGGTCGACGGCGCCAAGCGCATGCAGGCGCTGATCAATGATCTGCTCGCCTACTCGCGGCTCGGCACGAAGGCCAAGCCGTTCGCGCCGACCAATTGCAACGCGATCGTGCAGAACGCGCTCGAGAATCTGCGCATGGCGATCGAAGAGAGCGGCGCGCGCATCACGGTCGACGATTTGCCCACCGTCAAGGGCGACTCGATGCAGCTGCTGCAGCTGTTCCAGAACCTGCTGTCCAACGCGATCAAGTTCCGCCGCGACGAGCCGCCGGTGGTGCACCTGAGCGTCGAGCCGGCCGGTCATCAGTGGCGATTCGCAGTGCACGACAACGGCATCGGCATCGCCAGCGAATACTTCGAGCGCATCTTCGTGCTGTTCCAGCGCCTGCATGGGCGCGGCCAATATGCGGGTACCGGCATTGGGCTGGCGATCTGCAAGAAGATCGTCGAGCGCCACGGCGGGCAGATGGAGGTGCAGTCGCAGCCGGGTCGCGGCTCGACCTTCAGCTTCACGCTGCCGCGCAAGTGATTCAGGGACTCGGCGCAGCGACGACGCCGTAGTGCTCGGTGATCTCGCGCACGCGGCCGCTCTTCATCAACTGGCGCAGCGCCGTCATGAATTCCTCGGCCTGCGCCGGGTCGACCTTCTTTCGCGACAGGCCGATGCTGTACTCGGTCTTGCCGATCAGCCCGACCACCTTCAGCGCCGGAATCTTCTCGTGGCGGATCAGGTACTTGCCGACATCGACGTTGGCCACCGCCGCGCCGTGCGCTCCGTAGCGCCGGTTGCTCAGCTTCCTGAGCATCGTCGTGTTGTCGACCTCGGTGACGGTGACGAGTGTGGGCTCTGACTGCGCGACGCCGTCGAGTGCCTTCGATGCGGCCGACGGCCCGTAGGCGCCGACGGTGTAGCCGGCGAAGTCGCTCGGCCGGCGGTAGACGAGCGTCGATGACTCGTGCACGAACACGCCGTACGCCGACTCGATGATCGGCGGCGAGACATAGAAGAACTGCTCGCGCTCGGGAATGTTCGCGACCGCATACAGCCCGTCGACCAGCCCGTCCTCGGCCATCTTGAGGGCGCGCCGCCACGGGTAGACCTCGAGCCTGCACTGCGCCTTGATCAGCTTGCACACCGCACGAATGGTGTCCGACATGGGGCCCGCCGCGACGCCGTTCTCGGCGTAGGTGAAGGGCGGGAACGGATCCATCACGAACGTCATCACATCCGCCGTCGCGCTCGCGCTGAAGACGGCGATGGCCAGGCCGGCGACGAGTCGCCGCCGCACTTGTGCGAGTACTGCTTGCATGCTGGCTCCTTGCCGCGCGCGAGCGTTTTTCAGTTGGTCGCCGGCATCACGCCGTACTTATCGGCGATCTCGCGGACCTTGCCGCTCTTGATGAGTTGACGCAGAGCCGCGTTGAATTCGCGCGCCTGCTGCTCGCTGACCTTCTTCTTCGACAGGCCGATGCAGAACTCGGTCTTGCTGACGATGCCGACGAGCTTCAGATCGGGAATGTTTTCGCGGCGAATCAGATGGTTGGCGACATCGACATCGCTGATCACCGCGCCGAGCTCGCCGTAATGCCGGCCGCTCAGCTTCTTGAACATCGTCAAGCGGTCGGCCTCGACGATCATCTTCACGCCCGGCGCGGCGCTCGAGACCGCCTCGGCCGCCCTCGACCCGGCCGACGGCCCGAACGCGCCGACGCTGTAGCCCGCCAGATCGGCCGGCAGCCGGTAGGCGAGCGTGGACGACTGATGCACATAGACGCCGAACGCCGACTCGACGATCGGCGGGCTCATGTAGAACGACTGCTCGCGCTCGGCGATATTCGACACCACATAGATGCCGTCGACAAAGCCGTCCTCGGCGAGCTTCAGCGCGCGCCGCCAGGGGTAGACCTCGACCTTGCACTGCGCCTTGATCGCCTCGCAGACTGCCCGCATCGTGTCGGGCAAGGGCCCCGTGGCGACGCCGTTTTCCTCGACGGTGTACGGGGCGAAGGGGTGGGAAACGAAGCTCATGCTCGCGCTCTGCGCGAAGCCGCCGCTCGCGGCCGAGAGTGCCGCTGCAGCGACGATGAGCCGCCGTGCCGCCGAGCTCGGGTCGTCTCTCATTCCTGTCTCCTCGGCGAAGCATGCACCGTCAACCAGCGCTAGGCAACACCCGGGGCTCATGCAATCATCGCCATTGCCTCGCTGCGCGGGTCCGGCGCGCGTCTGCGACCGTGGAGGTGATTCTCGGATGCGATTGAAGCTGCGCCTGTCCATCGTGCTGGCCGTGGTCGGCGGGTTGCTGCTTCCGGCGCTGGTCGGCAGCCTGTTGACACTCAACTACCAGGAGCGCGCGCTGGCGTCGCGCCTCGTCGCGGACCACGCGCGCATCACCGAGATCCTCGCGCTCGGCATCGAGGAGCCACTGTGGAATGTCAGCCCCGACGTGGCACGCCCGCTCTTCGATTCGGTGCTCGGCGACGAGCGCGTCGTCAGCGCGCTCGTGCGCGACGCCAAGTTCGGCGTGTTCTTGTCGCGCGAGTATCCCGAGCGGCGCAAAGGCCGCCAGTTCAAGCTGCGGCACGACGTCCTGCGCAGCGGCATCGTCATCGGCGACGTGCAGGTCGAAATGGACAGCGGTCAATTCCAGGCCGAAGTCGCCGAGTCACGCGCGATCTTCGCGCTGACCGTGCTCGGCCAGTTGCTGCTCAGCGTGCTGCTGATCGTCGCGCTGTTGAATGTGCGCCTGCTCAAGCCGATCCGCCGCTTGATGCGCGAGTCGGATCGCTTGGCGCGGCGTGACCTCGCCGAGCCTTTCGTCTGGCATCGCGACGACGAGCTCGGCACGCTCGGCTCGGGTCTCGAGCGCACACGCCAGGCGTTGCGCGCGCTGTTCGACGAACTCGAGGCGAAGAACCGCCAGCTCGAAGACGACATCGCGCAGCGCATCCGCATCGAAGAGGAGCTCAAGCGCCATCGCGAGCATCTCGAAGAGCGCATCGCCGAGCGCACCGCCGAGCTGTCGGTCGCGAAGGAGCGCGCCGAGGTCGCCAACCAAGCCAAGAGCGCGTTCCTCGCGAGCATGAGCCACGAGCTGCGAACGCCGCTGAACGCGATCCTCGGTTATGCGCAGCTGCTGCAAATGGCCAAGGGGCTGGACGAGCGCACCGCCACCGGCCTCGCGACGATCCAGCACAGTGGCGAGCTGCTGCTGACCCTGATCAACGACATCCTCGACTTGTCGACGATCGAGGCCGGTAAGGTGATGCTGTATCCGGATGCGATCGTGCTGCGCGATTTCCTGCACACGATCGCCGACGTGATCCGCATCAAGGCGCAGGAGAAGGCCCTGCTGTTCACGCTCGCAGCGGCGAGCGACCTGCCGCAGGCGGTGCGCGCCGACGAGAAGCGGTTGCGCCAGGTGCTGCTGAATCTGCTGAGCAACGCGGTCAAGTTCACCGAGCACGGGCATGTCGCGCTGCGGGTGTCGGCGCTGACGGTGGGCACGGCCGGCGCGCGCTTGCGCTTCGAGGTCGAAGACAGCGGCATCGGCATCGCCGCCGATCAGCTTGAAACGATTTTTCTTCCGTTCGAGCAGGCACCCCAGGTGCAGCGCCGCTTCGGCGGCACGGGCCTCGGCCTGTCGATCAGCCGCGAGCTGCTCGGGCTGATGGGCAGCGACATCGGTGTCGAAAGCCACGTGGGCGTCGGCAGCCGCTTCTGGTTCGACATCGATCTGGCGATCGAGAGTGCCGACGCCGTCGCGGCAGCCACATCGAAGGCCGGCGTTATCACCGGCTATCACGGTCCGCGGCGCCGGCTGCTCGTCGTCGACGACGTCGACGCGGGGCGCGCGCCGCTCGTCGACTTCCTGCGCTCGCTCGGCTTCGACGTCGACGAAGCGAACAACGGCGAGACCGCGCTCGCGCAGGCGCAAGCACGAGCCCCCGATCTGGTGTTGATGGACACCGTGATGCCGCTGATGGACGGGCTCGAAGCGACGCGGCGGCTGCGCGCGATCGATGGTCTGCGCGCAACGCCGGTCATCGCGATCTCGGCCAGTGCATCGCCCGCGGACCAGCACAAAAGCCTTGCCGTCGGCGCCAACGTGTTTCTCTCCAAGCCGATCGACCTGCACCGGCTGCTGGTCGAGATCGGCGCACTGTTGCAGCTGAGCTGGACCGCCGACTCGGACGAGGCGCTGAGCGCGCCCGGCGAGCTGCGCGTGCCGCTGGTGCCGCCGCCGCCGCACGAGCTCGAGGCGCTGTACCGCCTCGCCAAAACGGGCAACATGCGCAGCATCCGCGAATGTGCCGATCGCCTCGCGACGCTGAGCGACGTGTACCGACCGTTCGCCGAGCGACTGCATTTGCTGGCCGACCGATTCCAGTCGCGCGCGATTCTCGACCTCGTTGTGCAGTACCGCGAGCCGCACTCGGCGGCCTGAGACCTGCCTGAAGGAGTGGACCGATGTACAGAGCCGCCGCCATCGTCGCCTTCGCGTTCTTCATGCTGACGGCGCCCGCCATCGCGCAGCCCGATGTCTATCCGTCGCACCCGGTGACGCTGGTCAGTCCGTATCCGCCGGGCGGCGGTGTCGACATCTTGCTGCGCGCGCTGGTCGGCCCTTGGCAGCGCGCGCTGAAGCAGCCCATCGTCGTCAGCTACCGCACCGGCGCGGCCGCGGCGCTGGGCACCGCGTCGGTCGCCAACGCGACGCCCGACGGCTATACGGTGATGATCGGCGCCGCGTCGACCGTCACGATCCCCGAGGTCGACAGGCTGCTCGAGCGGCCACCGTCGTACGCGCTCGACCAGCTCGTCGGCGTCGCGCTGCTGAGCTCCGAGCCGACGCTGCTGATCGTCCATCCGTCGCTGCCAGTGAAGACGGCGCGAGATTTCATCGAGCTGGCGCGCGCCCACCCGGGTGAGCTCGTCGTCTCGTCGGGCGGCTACTACGGTCCGTCGCATCTGCCGATCCTGTTGCTCGAGCGCGCTGCCGGTGTGCGCTTCAAGCATCTCGTGGGCACCGGCGGCGGACCGGCGATGACGGCCGTGCTGAGCGGGAATTCGGTCGCCTACGCGGCGCAGCCGAACGTCGCGACGCCGCACATCCTCGCCGGCCGCGCGCGCGTGTTGGCGCATTGGGGAACCAAGCGCCTGCCGGCGTTCCCCGACCTGCCGTCGTTCAAGGAGCTCGGCATCGACGTCGAGTTCTACGACTGGTTCGCGGTGTTCGCTCCGGCGAAGACCCCGGCCGCCGTAATCAAGGTGTTGCAGGACAGCTTGCGCCAGGCCGCACACGACGCCGAGTTCGTCGCTGAGATGCAGCGCGTCAACCAGAGCATCGAATACCGCGACGGCGACGAGTTCCAGGCCTGGTATCAGCGCGAGAAGAAGTGGCGCGTCGACGCGGTGCGCGCCATCGGCAAGATCGACGTCAACCCCAAGCAGTGACGCCGATGAAGGCCGGGCTGCGGATCAAGATCGTTTGCATCGCGACCGGCGTGATGCTGTTCTCGATGGGCGCGATCATCGCTTCGAGCAGCTATTTCTTCACCGACGAATACACGACGGCGCTCGAGTCGCGGTCGCTGGCCATCGGCAAGAGCGTGAAGATCCAGCTCGAGCGGTTGCTGCGGCTGACCTTCGGCATTCGCGTCGAAGACCTGATCGGCTTCGACCAGCAGTGCGCGGACATCGTCAAGACCTACGCCGGCATCCGCTTCGCGATGGTCGTCGGGCAGACGAACCGCGTGGTCTTCCACAATGATCCGGCTCGCGTCGGCGAGACCGTGAGCGACCCGGTGCTGCTCGGCGCGATCGGCGAGCGGCGCGAAACGATCACGCACCACAGCATCGACGGCGTCGCGGTGCTGAGCGCGGTGATCCCGGTCTATCGCAATGCCGATCAATACGCCGCGAGCGTCGTCGTCGGCTTCGACGCCGATGTGATCCCGGGCAAGGCGCGGCGGATGCTGCTCTTTGATCTGGGCGTCGGGCTGCTCTTCTTCGTCGTCGGCAGTGTGGTGCTGCTGGCCGCGCTGTCGGTGTTCGTCACCAGTCCGCTGTCGCGCCTGGTGCGCGCGATCGAGGGCTTGCGCGCGGGCAGCGCAGACGCGACGCGGCGTGTGGCAATCGATTCGCAAGACGAGATCGGCCAGCTCGCCGCGGCGTTCAATGAGCTGATGGCCGAGCTCGAACGCACCACCGTGTCGAAGCGCCACCTCGAGCAGGAGGTCGCGGAACGCAAGCGCGCGCAAGCGGTGCTCGACGAGCGCTCGCTCGAGCTGGCGCGCTCGAATGCCGAGCTCGAGCAGATGGCGTACGTCGCGTCGCACGACCTGCAGGAACCGCTGCGCATGGTCACGAGCTACATGCAGCTGATCGAGCAGCGCTACCAGCACCGGCTCGACGCCGACGCGCACGAGTTCATCGGCTACGCCGTCGACGGTGCCAAGCGCATGCAGGCGCTGATCAGCGACCTGCTGACCTTCTCGCGCGCCGGTCATGCCAAGCCCTTCGTGCCGATCGACTGCGCACAAGTGCTCGACAGCGTTGTCCGCGATCTACAGCTCAGCATCGCCGAGAGCGGCGCGCAGATCACATGCAGCACGATGCCGACCGTCGTCGGCGACGCGACGCAGCTGTCGCAGGTGTTCCAGAACCTGCTCGCCAACGCGATCAAGTTCCGCGGCGCAGCGCCACCGGCGATCGACGTGCGCTGCGAAGCCACCGATCACGCGTGGCGCTTTTCGGTCAGCGACAACGGCATCGGCATCGCGCCCGAATACTACGAGCGCATCTTCGTGCTGTTCCAGCGCCTTCACGGCTGGCGCAACTACCCCGGCACCGGCATCGGCCTGGCGATCTGCAAGAAGATCATCGAGCGCCATGGCGGCGACATCTCGGTGCGCTCGGCGCCCGGCCAGGGATCGACCTTTACCTTCACGATTCCGCGTGCTGCCGAGCACGCATTGCACATCGATTGACCCTGCGCTGCCCTTGCTCTATAAGAACCTTTCCCGTGCAGGGAGTCGGCGAAGTCGCCCGCAGTGACGGCAGTTCGTGGAAGGGGACAACCCCATGAATGCGCGAATCGCGTTGCGGTTGCTGTGCGCAGCTGTATTCGCATTCCCCTGTATCGACAGCGTTGCCGCCGACACCACACTCGCCCAGGCCGCGCCGGCCAGCCAGGTCGCTGCATCGGCGCCAGCGCGACGACCCGGGGTCGACGTGAGCGTCGTCAAGCAGGGCACCTTGGTGCCGCCTCGGGTCGTGCCGCCGTGCAAGCCGGGCGCCTGCCCCTTCGCCGGACAGACGGTGACGGTGCTCGCGTTCATTGGCCAGCCGATCACCGGCGCCGTGCACGAAGTGAAAGACGAATTCGAAGCCGCCACCGGCGCCAAGCTCGACATCGTCGAGGTCTCGTTCAACGAGCACTTCGACAACTTCATTTCCGATGTGACCAATCGAGTCGGCAAGTACGACACGACGATGGCCGGCGCGTGGTGGCTCGGCGAGCTGGTGGCGGGCGACTTCATCGTCCCCTACGACAAGTTCTACAGCGATCCGCGCTTTCCGAAGTGGAGCATCGACGACGTGCTGCCCGGGCCGCGCAGCCTGCTCGAATACGAAGGCAAGAAATACATGGTGGCCAACGACCACGACGGCCAAGTCATGTACTACCGGCGCGATCTCTTTGCCGATGCGCAGCATCAAGCCGCGTTCAAGAAGAAGTACGGCTACGCGCTCGCGGTGCCGACAACCTGGGACCAGTTTCGCGACATCGCCGAGTACTTCAACGGCAAGGACCTGAACGGCGACGGGGTGCCCGATCACGGTGTGTCGCTGCACCTGAAGGTCGGCGAGCAAGGCATGTTCCATTTCATGTCGTTCTCGGCGCCCTTCGTCATCGGCCCCGACAACTCGAAGCTGTACTGGTTCGATCCGCAAACGATGAAGCCGCTGATCGAAAGCCCCGGCCATGTGAAAGCGCTGAAGACGCTGATCGAGATCGCCAAGTACGGACCGAAGGAGATGGCGAACTGGGACATCGGCAAGAGCTGGGATCACTTTCTCGCCGGCCGCGCGGCGCTGACCTTCACCTGGGGCAACGTCGGCGGGCTGGCGCAGGAACCGGGCAGCAAGATCAAGGGCAAGGTGGGCACGGCGCATATCCCGGGCACTCGCGAGTACTACAGCATCGTGCAAAAGAAATGGGTCAAGACGGCCCAGCCCAATCTCGTCGGCAACGTCACCGGCGGCTCATGGGCCGGCGTGATTTCGAAGTACGCGAAAGCGCCCGAAGCAACCTACTACCTGCTCGCGCTGATGGCCAACAAGGACAAGTCGCTGGTCTATGCCGCACGCGGCTGGGACGGCATCGATCCCGGTCGACTCAGCCATTTCTTGCCGCCGCATGGCAGCGCGAAGATCGAAGACTATCTGCGCTTCGGCTGGGACGAACGCGACGTCCGCCAATACCTGCAGGCGTATTACGACAACTTCCGCAACAAGCTGCAGATGCCCTTCTTGCGCATCCCCGGCACCTTCAGCTATTGGCGCACGCTCGACGTGCACCTGGCCGAGGCGATGAACGGGCAGTTGAGCCCCGAGGCGGCGCTGAAGGCCACCGCAGTCGACTTCGAGGAGATCACGATCCGTCTCGGGCGCGATCGGCAGAAGCGGGCGTATACCGCGTCGATGGGGTTGTGA
>Ga0209056_10008818_pt1 | contig 10329 bp, 7 predicted proteins | sample GraSoiAngelo_114_FD_185876 | JGI IMG/M metagenome (GOLD analysis project Ga0209056, IMG submission 185876) | Grasslands soil microbial communities from the Angelo Coastal Reserve, California, USA - 14_0903_13_40cm (SPAdes) (version 2) | ecosystem: Environmental > Terrestrial > Soil > Grasslands ...
AGCGCGCCCGTACACCGCGGCGCACACCGTGCTGCCGCGCTGCGCCCACGCCTGCCAATCCTCGTGTGCCAGCTCCTCCCCGCCCCCGCCCCCGCCCCCGTCGCGGGGCCCGGACACGGGGCCACTGACCTCACGCCACACGCCGAACGCGACGAGGGCAAGCGGGTAGCCCACGACGAGGAGACTTTGGAGCAACAGCTCCTCGATCCAGCGGTCGGGCACTCCGGCGGCGCGGGCCGCGCCGAACCGGTCCCGTAGCACGTCGATCTTGCCTTCGCCGAGCGCCGCGGCGACCCGCACGAGGGCTACCGTCGGCCGATCGAGGGGCGCCCGTCGGTCCGCACTCACATTACCATTCCGCAATCCGCAATCCGCAATCGTTTCATTTCTCGAGCCCCCCATTTACGCGCAGCTCGCCCACCGTGTCGCCGCGCGTATTCACGTTGGGCCGCGCGCCGAGTGAGGCCGGGCGGGGCCGCACGCCCAGCTCCTCCAGCACCGCGGCCAGGGCGAGCGCCGCCGCCAGGCCGTGCCCATCCGCCACTTTGAGCGCCACCCCGAGCCCGTCGCGCACCAGCAGCGCGCAGTACACCCCCTCGGCCCCCACTTTGGCGAGGACGCGACCGGGATGAGCGCGCATCAGGTCGGTGCACGGGCGGCCGGAGCCGGCGATCAGTTCGGGGTGGCGGAGCATCGATTGCACGATTGCGGATTGCGGATTGCGGATTGGACCCGCTCCCTTCGAATCCGCAACCCGCGATCCGAAATCCGCAATCGCCAGTCGCGCGTAGGCGAGCGCCATCTGGCGCAGCGGCAGCCCATAGCACACCACACCACAGCCATCCACCGCGGTCTTGATGTCCGGCACGGCGACGTCCGTCCAGCGGCTCACTTCCTCGAGACAACGCCGCTGCACGGGATGCTCCACGCGCGTGTAGAAGTCCGTCGGCCAGCCGTGATGGCGCGCCAGCGCCAGCATTCCCGCGTGCTTGCCGGAGCAGTTCGAGTAGATGGCCGTGAGCCGTACGCCCCGGCTCGCGTAGTCCCGGGCCACGGTTTCGGAGAGCGGAGGGTGGGGACCGCACAACAGGTCGCGCTCGCCGCACCCGATCTTCCGGAGCAAATCGCGCACGATCGCCACGTGCTGCGGCTCGCTCGAGTGCGACGCGCAGCACAGCGCGAGCTCTTCAGTCGTGAAGGCGAACCGCTCGAGCACCCCGTCCGCGGCGAGCGGCAGGGCCTGGAACGGCTTCGCCGCCGAGCGCCAGTAGGTGACGAGGTCGGGATCGCCCACGTGGGCAACGAGCTTGCCGGCCCCGTCGACCACGGCGACGTGGACGTCGTGCCAGGCTTCGACCGCCCCTCCCCGGAGCTGTTCAATCCGCATGGCCACGCTCCATCCCCTGTCCTGTCTTCAACGACATTGCGATCCCCACCAGCACGAGTAAGCCGCCGATCACCGTCCAGAACCCCGGCACCTCGTGTATGGCCGGCACCAGCCACGCGATCACGCTCGCGCCCACCGGCTCCCCCAGCGCGGCGACGTTCACGGTCGTCGCGCGGTAGTGTTTGAGCGCGTAGTTCATCCCCGTGTGGCCGATGAGCATCGGCCCTGCGGCCAGCGCGCCGAACACGATCCAGTCGCGGCGGCCGAACCCCGTGAGCGGCGCCTCCCGCAGCGCCGCGACGAATCCGAGGGACACCGCCGCGACCGCGTACACGATGGAGGCGTAGCTCCAGACGCCCACCGTGCGGCGCACCCGTCGCCCGATCACGTAGTAGCCCGCGCCCGTCAGCGCGCCGGCCAGCGCCAGCGCATCGCCCCCTGCGGCGCCGAGCGACAGCCTCGCGTCCCCGAGTCCGATCAGCGTGGCTCCCGCGACGGCGAGCGCGATCCCGCGGCGCTCGGTGCGCCCGGGATGCTCCCCGAGCCACAGCGCCGCCACCGCCCACGCGAACACCGGCTTCAGCGAGACGAGCAACACCGAGCTCGCCACCGACGTGAACTTGAGCGACGCGATCCACGTCCAGAAGTGCGTGGCGAGGAGCAGCCCCGAGAGGAGCATCAACGGGAACGCCTCGCGCACGGCGCGGGTGGGCTGCCGCTCACGCGTCGCCACTCCGAACGTCACGGGGAGCACCAGGACCAGCCGCCAGAACGCGATCGCCACCGCCGGCGCGGCCGCCAACCGGACGATCGGGCCGGCGTACGTGGTGGCCAGGACGGCGACGATGAGGACGAGCAGCGGCGACATAGGCGGGACAACTTAACGGAAAAGGATGTCCCCCGGAGTTGCCGTCCCTCCCGATCAGGCTCAGATTCGGCGAACCCATGAAGCTCGGCCCGGCTCTTTGCGTCGCGATGTCCGTGTTTTGGATCCCCGCCCTCACGGGCGGGGCCACGCTCGCCGCACAGGACGCGTCGCCCTACGTGCCGCTGCAGCATTGGGCGATGCCCTCCGTGGAGCACCTGATCGCGACCGGTGTGATCGTGGATCCGACGCCGCTCACGCGGCCGCTCAAGCGCGGCGACCTGGTGCGGGCGCTCCGGGCGGCCGACACCGCGCGGGCGAATGTCGTCACCCGCCGCACGCTGCGGCTGTTGCTCTCGGCGCTCACCGATCGGCGGCCTGCTCCATCCTATCGGATCGAAGGCGCGCTGGGCGTCGCGGCCGCCACGCACGCGTTCCGCGACCCGCTCGAGCTGAACCGTGGCGTCCCGCCGCGCCTGGCGGTGCGACGTGGGTTCGCGAGCGCGGGGCTCGATCTCCACTTGACCGTCGGCCCGGTCGTGCTGGTGAGCCATCCCGTCGTCGACACGCGACTGCAGTTCGATCCCGATTGGTACGGCACGGCGGACAACGCGACGGCCTTTCCCGAGGCCTACATCAGCGCCCAGTGGCGCCAGGGTGAGCTGTTCTTCGGCGCACTGGCGCGCAACTGGGGGCCGAGCGCGGTCCAGGGCGTGCTCGTGTCGGACGACGCGTACAGTCTCGATCACCTGCACGTGGCGTTCGGGACCGCGCGGGTCCGGCTCCAGGTGATCGCGGCTCAGCTCGACACCCGGTTCGATTCCACGGGAGCCCCCGTGAATCGCTATCTGTCCTTGAGCCGGCTGTGGGTTCGACCACCCGGCCGCTGGACGTTCGCGCTGTGGCAGGCGGGCGTGTGGTCGGGCGTCGGACGTCAATTCGAGCCGTGGTTCCTGAATCCCGCCACGTGGACCTACATCCGAGCCTCGAACACCAACACGAACGTGAACAGCTTTCTCGGCTTCGACGTGGAACGGCGAGGCACGACCACGGCATTCGGTCAGTTCATGCTGGACGACATCCAGGTGTCCCGCAAGAGCGCGACTGATCTCAAGCCCGCGAGCTACGCGTTCACCATCGGCGCCAAGGGCCGGGTGCGTCGCACGGCCGTCGGGTGGCAGGCGTTCTACACGCAGGTCGCGAACCTCACCTACCGCAACGAGGACGATCTCCAGGTCCCCCTGTACCATCTGCTCGGTACCGGGCGCAACTTCGCGGATTACGATCAGGCGACGCTCAAATTGAGCGTGCTGGCGCGTCCCCAGCTGCTGCTCGAGCCCGAGCTGACCGTGCTGCGCCAGGGCGAGGGCGACCCCCGGCTGTCGCATCCGCTGGTCGGCGCCTATCCCAGCACTGCCACGCTGTTCCAGGGGATCGTGGAACGCACCGTGCGGCTCGCCGTGGGCGGCCGCTGGCACGGCGGCGCGTTCGAGCTCTCCGGTAACGGCGGCGTGCACCTGATCCACAATGCCGGGCACGTGACCGGCGCCAGCGACACCCGCTGGCTCGGCTCGATCGGCGTGACGTACCGAGTGTCCTACGAGAACGCGCTTCCCTGAGCCCCCGGTTGCGGGACGGGGGCGGCCACCCCAATTTGCGCGCTCCTCAATGCGCGCCCTGCTGCTGCTCGTGCTGTGTGCCGGCCCGCTCGCGGCCCAGCAGGCCTCGGCGTACCTGCCGCTCGATCATTGGACGATGCCGTATATCGAGCACCTGATCGCCGCTCGCGTGATGGCTGATCCGACGCCGCTCACCCGACCCCTGCGGGAAGCCGACGTGGCGCGCGCGTTACGGGAAGTCGACACGCTGACCACGAGCGCCGCGGTCACTGCGACCGTACGCCGGTTGCTTGCGGCGCTGGGCGATGAGGACAGCGGCCCGCGCTATCGGATCGACGGGAGCGCCGGCGTCGCCGCGGCGACCTACCCGCTGCGCGATCCGCTCGAGATCGGCCGGGGCGCGCCGCCTCGGGCCCCGGGTGCGGACCGCGGATTCGTCAACGGCGGTCTCGCGCTGCAGGTGCGGCTCGGCGCGCTCGTCGCCGTCACCCAACCCTACTTCGACACCCGGCTCAAGTACGATCCGGAGTACTTCGGCAAGAAGGACCGCGTCATCGCGGGCCGCAACGCCGCCGCGTACCTGGACGCCCGCTGGCGCTACGCCGAGCTGTTCTTCGGCTCACTGAGTCGCAATTGGGGCCCCCCGCAGCTCGGCAGCCTGCTCGTGTCGCCGAGCGCGTACAGCTACGACCATCTCCACCTCGTGGTCGGCACGCCGCGGCTGCAGCTGCAAGCGCTCCTCACGCAGCTCGACGATCTCACGGACAGCGCCGGAACCGTGAATCACCGCTACTTCATCGCCCACCGCTTGCTCGCCCGGCCGGGAGACCACACCAGCCTCGCCCTGTGGGAAGGGGAGGTCGCGGCGGGCCCGGGACGCACGCTCGAGCCCTGGTTCGCCAACGTGCTCAATCTCGGCCTCCTGGTCGAGTACGACCAGAATGTGCAGGTGAACAGCCTGCTCGGCGTCGACCTGGAGACCCAGCTCGCGGGCCTCACCGTGTTCGGGCAAGTGCTCATCGACGATGTCCAGATCGACCGGCGCACCCAGGCGGACAGCGAACCTCCTTCGTATGGGGTCACGCTCGGCGCACAGGGGGCCGTGGGCGGCGTCAGCTGGACGGCGTACTACACCCGGGTCACAAATCTCACCTACCGGACGCCCAATCCGGCGGAGACTGTGGAGCGCCGCTTCGTGGGGTTGGGCCGGGGCTTCAGCGACTACGATCAAGCCACGCTGACGGCCAGCGTGATCGCCGCACCCGGGCTGCTGGTCTCCCCGGAAGTGACCCTGCTGCGTCAGGGGGAGGGGGACTTTCGGCGCCCGTACCCGCCAATCTCGGCCTACGGGACCACCGCGACGATCCTGTCGGGCGTAGTGGAGCGTACTCTGCGTGCCGCCGTGTCGGGGAGCTACGCACACGGGGCGCATCTCGGCCTGAAGTTCGACGCGGCGGTGCATCGCGTCAGTAACGAACGGCACGTGACCGGGCGAACGGGGACCAAATTCGTGGGATCGGTCGCGGTCACGTATCGGTTCTCGAAGCAGGGAGGATTGCCGTGACGGGGACGAGATGACGGTATCCTCCGATCCCCGCCTCACCCGGGACCACCTGGCGGGACTGTTCGGAAAGATGGCGGCGCGACGCATCGTGGTGGTGGGCGACGCGATGCTCGACCTGTACCTCGAGGGGGACGCCGAGCGCATCTCGCCCGAGGCGCCCGTCCCGGTGGTGACGGTGCGCGCCCGACGCACCGCGTTGGGCGGCGCAGCCAACGTGGCGGCGAACGTGGCGGCGATCGGCGCCGAGTGTCGGCTCGTGGCCGTGATCGGCGACGATGCGCGCGGTGACTCGTTCCGTGCGGAGCTGGCGCAGAATCGCCTGATGGACGAGCACATCGTGGTCGCGGCCGCGCGGCCCACCACGTCCAAGACGCGCGTCACGGCCCGCGGCCAGCAGGTAGTGCGGATCGACGAAGAAGTGGATGACCCGATCCTGCCGCGCACCGAGGAGCAGCTCGCCGCCAGGCTGCAACGCGCCATGGCGGACGCCGACGCCCTGCTGATCGAGGATTACAACAAGGGGACGCTGACGCCGGTGGTGATCGAGCTCGCCATGTCGCTCGCCAAGAAGCGTAGCGTCCCGACCGTGGTGGACCCCAAGTTCAAGAACTTCTTCGCTTACCCGGGCGCCACGGTGTTCAAGCCCAACCGGCGCGAGCTGGAGCAGGCGATGGGCGCGACGCTCGACCTGGACCACCCCGACGCGCTCCCCATGTCGCTCGACAAGCTGGCCGTGGACAACTTGCTGCTCACGCTCGGCGCCGAGGGGATGGTGCTCTTCACCAAGGACAAACAGATCCACCGCATCCCCGCAATGGCGCGTGAGGTGTTCGACGTCTCGGGCGCGGGCGACACGGTCACGGCGTGGGTCGGCGCCGCGCTCGCCGCGGGCTCGTCCGTGCGGGAAGCTGCGCAGGTGGCGAACTACGCCGCCGGCGTCGAGGTGGGCAAGTCGGGCGTGGCGACGGTGTCGCCCGCCGAGGTGCTGGCGGCGCACGACACACGATACGATCAGCTCGGGAAGCTGCGGCGCGGGGGGTTGCTGTGACTACAACACGGTGAGCACTTTGGAGTCCGAGCCGGAGGCATTTTGGCTGTCGGTCACCGTCACCGTGATCGTGAAGCTACCCAGGACGTAGGTGTGCGTGGGGTTGATCGAGCCCGGGCTTGAGGCGTTGCCGCTGGTGGACGTGCCGTCGCCCCAGTTCACCGTCCAGTGCCACGGTCCGTTGTCCGGATCGGTGAACGACGCGTTGAGCTGGTAGCCTAGGGCGAGCAACACAGTCTGGTTGCCGCCCGCGTTCACGCTGGGCGCCGTATTGGGGGGTGGGGGCGGCGGCGGCGGCGGCGGCGGCGGTGGTGGTGGAGGTGGTGGCGGAGGTGGCGGAGGCGGCGGAGGCGGCGCCGTCACCGTGACGGTCGCGGTGCCGTTCTTCCCTTCGCTCGTCGCGGTGATCGTCGCCGAGCCGGCCGCCTTGCCGGTTACGAGCCCCGTCGTGTTCACCGTCGCGGTCGACGTATTGCCGCTCGTCCAGGTGACCGCGCGCCCGGCGAGCGGGTTGCCGCTCGCGTCCTTCGGGGTCGCGGTGAGCTGCACGGTCTGATTCACCTGGATCGACGCCGTGGGCGGCGTGACGTCGACCGTGGCGACCGGTGGGGGCGGTGGCGGCGGTGGTGGCGGTGGTGGCGCTGGTGGCGGCGTGATGTTGAACGCGTCGCTGGTCGCGAAGGTGAGCGTTCCCGAGGTCGCCTTCAGCACGTAGCCAGTCCCCGCCTTGTCGATGCTCAGATCGCCGAAGCTCGCGACGCCCGCTGCCGCGGCGACAGGGATGGTGCCGTGGAGCGCGCCGCCGGACGGGTTCGTGCTGATCGCGAGCGTGACGCCCCCGGTGAATCCGGTCGCGGTGTTGCCGAACGGGTCGCGCGCGATCACTCTGACCGCCGGGGTGATCGTCGCCCCGGCCTGCGTCATGCTCGGCTGCACCGTGAACGCGAGCTTCGCCGCCGCCGCTGGAGAGATGGTGAACGACTGGCTCGGCGCCGTCAGCGACCCGGCCGTGGCCTGCAGCGTGTAGCCCCCACCCGCCTTATCGACCGAGAGATCCGCGAACGTCGCGACGCCTGCGACCGCGGCGACCGTCTTCGTGCCGGACAGGAGACCGCCGTGCGTATTGGTTCCGAACGTCATCACGACGTCGCCGGTGAAGCTCGTCACCGTATTCCCCTGAGGATCCTGCGCCGCCACCCGCACTGCCGGTGCGATCGGAGCCCCTGCAATCGTGGTGACGGGCTGCACCGTGAAGACGAGCTGGGTGCCGGCGAGCGCAACGCGGAAGTCCGGGTCCGTCTCCGCGTTGCCACCGAACGAGACCCAGGCGCTCGTGCCACCCCCTTGGTCGACGGCACGCGCTTGCCAGTGATACGCGGTGTTGTCGCTCAGGCCGCCGACGGTGGCGCTCGCCGTGCCGCCGCCCGCCACGGAGGCGCCCGAGCCGCTCGAGGTGCCGGTGAATGCGGTCCCGACGGCCTTGACCTCGACCTCGAGCCGCACGGGTGAGCTGCCGGCCGGACCCGACACGGTCGCCTTGAAGACAGCGGACCGGCTCGTCAGCGTCCCGCCCGGTTCGACCGCCGTGACGCCGTCGTTCTGGAACTGCGCCAGCGCGGCAGGCGGACCGGGCGGCGGGCCGCTTCCCGCGACAACGAAGTCGACGGGGACGCGCGCCGGACTCCCCACCGCCTGGCCGGCGGATACGACGACTGTGTCCTGGTACACACCGGGATCGAGCCCGGCAGGGTTCAGGTGCACGTGCACGCGCGCGGGGGTGGTGCCGGTCTTCGGAGTGACGTCGAGCCATCCGCCGCCCACCTTCACGCTGGCGCTCCACGCCAGCGCGCCCGCGCCGCTACTGGTCAGCGCGATGCTGTCCACGTGCATGGCCGTGCTCCCCACAGCGGCGCTGTCGAGCACTCGGCCCGGCGCAACCGACAACGCGGCGAGCGGAGGAGGATCCTTGGTGAGCTTGTCGATCTTGCAGGTGGCGAGCAGGACGGTGAGCAAACCCATCCCGCAGCGGGTCAGGTGATGCGCCCTCACGAAGCGACCGTCAGCGTCGCCTCACCCGAGCCCGAGAGGCCGTGGTTGTCCGTCACCGTCACTCGGATGCGGTAACTGCCTGGGACAAGGTACGTGTGCGATGCCCTGATCGAGCCCTGGCTCGGGGTCGAGCTACTCTCAGACCCGTTGCCCCAGTCGATGCTGTAGCTCCACGGTCCATCCCCGTCCGGATCGGTGAACGACGCACTCAACTGGTACAGCAAGCCCACCAGCACCGTCCCACCGCTCACGCTCACGCTCGGCGGATGGTTCGTCGGCGGTGGCGGAGGCGGTGGTGGTGGAGGCGGGGGTGGCGGGGGAGGCGGGGGAGGCGGCGCAGCGGTGATGTCGAACGGAGCGCTCGTTGCGTCAGTGAGCTGTCCCGACGTAGCCGTCAGGGTATAGCCGTTCCCTGCCTTGTCGATGCTCAAGCTCGCGAACGTCGCCACGCCGCTCACGGCATTGACGGGACCGCCCCCCGCCAGCGTGCCGCCTCCCGGATTCGCGCTCAGGGCGAGCGTGATCGGCCCGGTGAAGCTCGTGACCCTGCTCTCCGAGGCGTCGAGCGCGCTGACCCTCACCGCCGGCGTGATCGTCGCCCCGACCTGCGTGTTGGTCGGGGGCACGCTGAAGCCGAGGTGCGTCGCCGGAGGCGGCGTGCCGGCGGCCACCACCAAGTCCACGGGAACCCGTGCCGGACTGCCGACCGCCCCCTCGGCGGACACGACGATCACGCCGTGGTACTCTCCCTGGTCGAGCCCGGCCGGGTCCAGCTGTACCTGCACCTGCGCCGGGGTCCTCCCCGACTTCGGGGAGACGTCGAGCCAGGTGCCGCCGGAATCGAGGCTCACGTTCCAGGGCAGCGTACCGCTGCCTGTATTGGAGAGCATCAGGTTGTCGAGCTGCGGCGCGGAGCTGCCCTTCGCGACGCTGACACGGACGTGCCCCGGGGCCACCGTGAGCGCCGCCGTGGAGGGCGGCTTGCTGATCAGCTTATCGAGCTTGCAGGCGGTAAGGAGGACTGCCAGCACAGACGCCGCCACTCCCATCGCCCACCGTCTGGTGACAGGCCGGCTGCGCGATCTGTGGACTCCCCGCGGCGGAAGCACAAAGTTTGAGTGGACGAGATCCAGCGTCTGCAAAGCGCGTACCGATCAGCGTTCAAGCACTGCCCCAGCCTACGACGTCGCGTCGTCGCCACACGAGCGCGCGTCAGCAATCAAGCCATCGCGTCGGTCCGGTGATCTGTGTCACGCGGCGGCGGGCTACGGCAGCAGCGTGACGTTGAACGACGCGCTCGTCGCTCCGCTGACCGCCGGGCCACTGGCGACGAGCGTGTAACCGCTGCCGAGCTGGTCGATGCTCAGGTCGTCGAAGGTCGCCACGCCGGAAACGGCGGGAACGGTGGTCGTGCCGCTCAAGTGCGCGCCCAGTAAGGTCGGATCTCTGCCGATAGCGATGGTCACGGTGTCCCCGAAGCTGTCCGCCATGTTGCCGAACGCGTCGAACGCCGTGACCCGGACCGGCGGCGTGATTCTGTCGCGAATCATCGTGTTACTTGGCTGCACTGTGAAACCGAGCGCCGTCGCCGCACCGGGGAGCACCACCACGGTCGGCGTTTGCGCCACTGCCAGCGTGCCGTTCAGAATCGCCGAGACCGTCTTGGTCTCCGCTTTGGTGGAGCTGAGGGTGCCCGTCACCTTACCACTCGCGTCCGTGGTGGCGGCCTGTTGAGTGAGCGTGTTTCCCGCCCCGCTCGCGTCCAACGCGACTGTCGCACCGGGCACCGGGTTCCCC
>Ga0209056_10008819_pt1 | contig 10328 bp, 10 predicted proteins | sample GraSoiAngelo_114_FD_185876 | JGI IMG/M metagenome (GOLD analysis project Ga0209056, IMG submission 185876) | Grasslands soil microbial communities from the Angelo Coastal Reserve, California, USA - 14_0903_13_40cm (SPAdes) (version 2) | ecosystem: Environmental > Terrestrial > Soil > Grasslands...
TCCCAATCTCCGCTACGGACGAAGGGCGAGGGCCGACATCTAGTTCCAACGGTCTGAGCCGGATAGCCGGACGTCGGTCTCCCCGCGAGGTCAGGCGAATTCTGACCTCACATGGCTGTATATCAGCCCCGCGGCGGCTAGCGCGTCTCTTCGGGAAACCGCTTGCGCAGCCAGTCGACGATGTCCTGAAGCGGCGTGCCGGGTGTGAAGATCTCCGCCACCCCGCGCTTTTTCAGCGCGGCGATGTCGTCGTCCGGGATGATGCCGCCGCCGAAAACGATGATGTCGGTCGCGTCGCGCCGCTTCAACTCATCGACGACTGCCGGGAAAAGCGTCATATGGGCGCCGGAGTGGATGGACAGGCCGATGACCTGCGCGTCTTCTTGAAGGGCGGCGTCGACCACCATCTCGGGTGTCTGGCGAAGTCCGGTGTAGATCACCTCGTAGCCTGCGTCACGCAGCGCGCGGGCGACGACCTTGACACCCCGGTCGTGGCCGTCGAGGCCGACCTTGGCGACGACGATGCGCACCGGCTTGGTGGCGACTTTTGCCATCGCTACACGACCGCGGTTTCCGTATACGTGCCGAAGACCTCGATCATCGCCTGCATGATCTCGCCTTCCGTCGCGTAAGCGCGAACGGCATCCAGGAGGTACGGCATCAGGTTGTCGTTGCCTGCCGCGGCCCTGCGCAGCTGGTTGAGCGCGTTCGTGCATTGGGCCTGGTCACGCTTGCGGCGGACCTCCCGCACGCGTTTTGATTGCTGGCTCTCCAGGCGAGGATCGATCCGCAGGATCTCGATCTCTTCCTCCTCATCGACCGTGAAGTCGTTGACCCCAACCATGATCCGCCGCTTCTGCTCGAGCTCAAGCTGGTAGCGGAACGCCGCGTCGGCAATCTCCTTCTGGAAGAAGCCCACCTCGATCGCCGGGATGACGCCGCCGATCTCCTCAATTCGCTTGAAGTAGGCCTCCGCCTGGCGCTCCATCTCGTCGGTCAGGGCCTCGAGGAAGTAGCTCCCGCCAAGAGGGTCGATCGTGTTGGCGACTCCGGTCTCGTAAGCGAGGAGCTGCTGGGTGCGAAGCGCGATGCGCGCCGCCCTGTCGGTGGGCAAAGCCAGGACCTCGTCCATGGCGTTGGTGTGCAGCGACTGCGTCCCCCCAAGGACCGCGGCCAGTGCCTCGATCGCCGTTCTCGCGATGTTGAGCTCGGGCTGCTGGGCGGTGAGGGAGACGCCAGCAGTCTGGGTGTGGAAGCGCAGCTTCCACGATCGTTGCTGCTGCGCCCCGTAGCGCTCGCGCATCCACCGCGCCCAGATTCGGCGTGCCGCGCGAAACTTGGCGATTTCCTCGAAGAAATCGATGTGGGCGTCAAAGAAGAAGGACAGCCGCGAGGCGAAGTCGTCGATGTGCATCCCCCGCTCGAGGCACGCGTCGACGTAGGCCATCCCGTCGGCCAGCGTGAAGGCGAGCTCCTGGGCGGCTGTCGATCCCGCCTCTCGGATGTGGTAGCCGGAGATCGAGATCGTGTTCCACTTCGGCACCTCTCTGGCGCAGTACTCGATCGAGTCGACGACCAGCCGCATCGACGGCGCGGGGGGAAAGATGAACTCCTTCTGGGCGATGAACTCCTTGAGGATGTCGTTCTGCAGCGTGCCGCCGAGCTTCGAGGCAGGGACGCCCTGCTTCTCGGCCACCGCGATGTACATGCACAGGAGGATCGCCGCGGGCGAGTTGATGGTCATCGAGGTCGTGATCTCGCCAAGTGGGATGCCCTCGAACAGCGTTTCCATGTCCGCCAGCGAATCGATCGCCACACCGCAGTGTCCGACCTCGCCGCGGCTCGTCGGCGCGTCGGAGTCCTGGCCCATGAGGGTGGGCATGTCGAAGGCGACCGACAGGCCGTTCTGCCCGTTGGCAAGCAGGTATTTGTAGCGGCGATTGGTCTCCTCGGCGGTGGCAAAGCCGGAGAACTGGCGCATCGTCCACAGCCGTCCGCGGTATCCGCTCGGGTGGATGCCGCGGGTGTAAGGAAACTGCCCGGGATACTCCTGCTCGCGGCGCGCCAGATCGTCTTGCGTGTACAGCGGCTGCAGCGGGATGCCCGAAATGCTCGAGGTTTCCAGGCCGTCATCCCGCGCGGGACTCGACTCGAATTCCTCCTTCCAGGCCTCTTTGGCGTCTCGAGCGCGAACTTTCATCGACCTTGATTATCCCTTTCGGTCGAGGATCTCCTCCGCGGTTCGGTAAGGGGTGCCGTCGCTGAGCAAACGTTCCGCGAGTCGAGGGTCCTCTTCGAGGGCACGGCGCGTGCGGTCGCGCGCCAGTTCCGCTGCCACCTCGGCCGTCTCGTCACGCAGCCGCCTCTCGGCCAGCTCCTTCGCGCGTCCGCTCGACTCGAGGTGGCGGCGGTGCTGCAGCACCGCCTCCCAGAGCTTGTCGATTCCTTCCTGGCGGGTCGCGACGGTGGGAATGATCGGCGGCCGCCAGTTGATTTCGGGGGCGGTCTTGGGCGCCATGTTCATCATCGTCCGCAGCTCGGCGACGACGCGCGCATAACCGTCGATGTCGGCCTTGTTGACGACGAAGATGTCCGCGATCTCGAGGATGCCGGCCTTGATCATCTGCACGCTGTCGCCGAGGTTGGGCGTCAGTACCACGACTGTTGTGTCCGCCACCGCCGCGACCTCGAGCTCGGACTGTCCGACGCCGACGGTCTCCAGGATCACCTGGTCGAAACCGAACCCGCCGAGCAGCCTGATCGCCTCCCGGGTCGCCAGTGACAATCCGCCGAGGTGACCGCGCGCGCCCATGCTGCGGATGAAGACCTTCCCGTCGAGAGCGTGGCGCTGCATACGGATGCGGTCGCCGAGGATGGCGCCGCCCGTGAACGGCGAGTTGGGGTCCGTGGCCAGAACCGCAACCGATGATCCCTGCTTACGCAAGAGCGTGACGACCGCGTCGACGAGGGTCGACTTCCCGGTGCCGGGAGCGCCGGTGAAGCCCGCCACGCCTGGACGCTTGGGGTCGGCGCGCAGGGCGTCTTCCAACTCGCGTACGGAAGAATCACGGCGTTCGACCAGAGTGATCGCCCTCGCCAGGGCACGGACGTCGCCGGAACGAAACCTCTTCAGCAGCTCTGGGTCGTTCAGATGCTCACTCGCCCAACCAGCGTAGGGCGAAGTCGTGCCCGAGCACCACGACGAGACCGTACGTCTGCTGGCCTCGGGCCGGTGCGGGACTGGTTGGGCTCGCGACGACCACGCTGCCGCCAAAGAAGCTCTGCAGCCATTTGGTGGTCAGCGGGAACTTGCCGCCCGAATAGTCGAGGATCACGGTCTGCGCCGACGCGCCGTGCGCGACAGGGTCTGAAAGCTGGAGACCGGTCGGGTCGAGCATCGTGGTTACGCGAGTGTCGAGCCCCGCCAAATTGATGGCGCCGTTGACGAACTGGACCGGGGCCTTCTCGCCGAGCGTCTTCGGGTCGATGAAGATCGACGCGATGTACTTGTGAATCATCCTGTACGTCTGGTCGTCCGCGCACAGCTGTGACACGCCCGCGCCCATGCCGCAGTTGTAAGAGTCCAGGAGGTTGCCGTCGGCCGCACTTGACGGCGCAGTCAACGCGACGCGGATGATCGAGCTGTCAGGCAGGTTCTTGCCCCAGTCATAAATCGCCTTCATGTCCGAGAGGCTCATGTCGGTGTTGATGTTCTTCTGCAGCGCCGTGAGCAGCTGGGGCGCCTTGGCGAAGCCGTTGACCGTCGTCGCTTTCTGCTTGATCGCCTGCATGATGTCCTGCTGTCGCTTCGCCCGCCCAAAGTCCGAGGCCTGCTGAGGTTCGACCGCCTTGCGTGACCGCGCGACCTCCAGCGCCTGCTCGCCGTTGAGGTGCTGACAGCCTGCCTTGAAGTGGATCGGCTTGTAGCCGTTGGTGTAGTTCGGATATTCGTAGTCGTTGAGACTCGTGCCCAAGCAGACATCGACCCCGCCCAGCGCATTGACCATGTCGCGAAATGCCTTGAAGTCGACGGCGATGTAGCGGTCGAAGGTAAGCCCGGTCACCTTCCCGACTTCATGCTCGGCGGCGTAACCGCCACCGTTCGGCCCGCTGTACTGCGTGGCGACGCAGCAGATGATGCTCGTATAGGGGACTTCGTAGGCGGCGTTGATCTTGTTCGTCCAGATGCTGCCCGAATTGGTCTGCAGGTTCATGTGCACGACCAGGTCACGAGGGATGGACAGCATCATCACGCGATTTGTCGTCGGGTCGATGCTGACGGCCATGATCGAGTCGGTCAGGTACGGCGCGTCGTTCTCGTAGCCGCCCCGGCCGAGCAGCAAGATGTTCACGCGCTGTCCGTGCTTCAGCTTGTAGGCGATCGTCCCCGGCGAAGGATCCACCGCCTGCACCACCTCGCCGACGGGGTTGATGTGATGCCCGGTGGTCGCGGAGATGAAATCATCGAATCGCTTGTAGGTCAGGGTCGCCGTGACCACGACGACCAGCAGCAATGCGGCGATGATCGCCGCGGGGACCGACCTGGTCAGGCGATAGGAGACGCTGTAGCGGGATCGCCTGGCCCGTTTTGGCCTGGCCCGAGACATGAGCACCGGGATTCTATCAACGAGGCAGGAGACTCAGGAGTTACGGACTGGAGGTCGCGGCCGAGTTGCCGAGCGATCCTGCGTAGATGTAAAAGAAGAACGCGCCAACTCCGGCGAGGAAGCCGACGATGCCGAGGATCAAGCCCACGATGGCGAGCGTTCCACCGCCCAGCGCGCCTCCGCTTGTCGCGATGCGCTGGCGCGAGATGAAGCCCATGATCGCGGCCGTCGGGCCAAGGATGATGCCGAGACACCCGACGGAGCACACGATCGAGCAGATTCCGATGATCAGGGACGCGATGGCGAGCCCATCGGTGCGCTGCGCCGCGTAGCCTGCGCCCGGCATGTAGCCGCCGGGCGGAGGTTGCATGTAGCCTCCGCCGTAACCACCGCCGGGCGGCGGTGGCGGCACGTAGCCTCCGCCGGGCGGTGGGGGTGGTGGGTTCAGACCTCCGCCTGAAGGCGGCGGCGGCGGGCTCGGGGGCGGTGGAGGGGTTGGATCGTAGCCTCCTCCAGAAGGGGGTGGCGGGGGCTCGCTATCGCCTGGGGGCGGTGGAATGTCCGACATTGAGTCCCTCCTGTGGCGCCGGTGCCGTGGCACCGAGCTCGTAACTCCGGATGATCCAGGCCTCCATCGCGAGCGAGAACGGAATCGTGAAGATGATGCCGACGAAACACGCGTAGGCTCCCAATCCGCCAATGAAGCCTGCGGCGATCAGCATAAGTCCCGCGATCAATGTGTTGATCGGCGACTCGCGCACCCGACGCAACACTCGGTCGAGCGCAAGCCCGCCTCCGATCCCTCCGGCGAGGGTGGCCAGCACGACCGCCGGCCGGACGAAGTACATGCCCAGGTAACCGATGACCGTGACCGCGAAGGCCACCATCGTCAGGGCGACGCCGACGAGCGCCAGGGCGGTGTTACCCGAGGCGCTGCCCTGGGTGATCAGCAAGATCAGAGCCGGTACGAAGAACACCGCGGCGACGATCAAGACACCCAGGCCATACACCAGGAAGACCACGAAGAGCTCGAAGCCACGCCCGAGGTAGCTGAAATTGGCAGGTGGCAGCCGCTCCTCGCCGGCCCGGAGACGGTCAATGGTGGCGAGCATCCAGCCGATCGCATTGATCGCACCGACGATCGGGATCAGCAGGATCAGGCCGATGATGGCCAGCTTTTCCAACCACTGCGGGTCGCGAAAGGGCCAGACGAACGCGTCGCCGACGCGGTCCATTCCGGCTAGGTCGGAGGGGTGCCGAACGTCGCGACCAGGATGAGGATCAACCACACGAGTGAGACGACCGCCCCGATGGCGGTGGCCGCCACCCCGATGACCCACCCCGCGACCGCGGTGCTGCGGCCTCCGATCTGTCCCTTGGACTCGTCGATCCGACCCAGCGCGGATTTGCCCAGGAAGTAGGCGAGCGGGCCCAGCACCAGCCCGGGCAAACCCAGAAAGATGCCCAAAAGGAGGCCGAAGATCCCGGCCAGGAGCGAAGCCAGCGCCCTGCCGTCGCCGCGCGCCGGACGCGGCACCGGCCGCGGATAGGCCGCTTGCCCGTAGTACTGGGGTATGGCGTGCGGCGGAACCGGCGGAGGTGGAGGCGGCGGTGGTGGTGGAGGGGGTGGCGGGACCGGCCTCTGCGGCTCGGCACTCAACGCAGGAGAGCCCTGGCGATCACCACTCGCTGAATCTGATTGGTGCCTTCATAAATCTGCGTGATCTTGGCGTCTCGCATCATCCGCTCGACAGGGTAGTCCGATATATACCCGTAGCCGCCGAGCAGCTGGACACAGTCGGTGGTCGCACGCATGGCCATGTCCGAGGCGAACAGCTTCGCCATGGCCGCGGTCTTGGTGAGGTCGGGCGCTTTGCTGTCCGCTTTGGTGGCGGAGAGGTAGACGAGGTGGCGCGCCGCCTCGATCTGGGTCGCGATGTCGGCGAGCATGAACTGGATTCCCTGGAAGCTCGAGATCGGCTGCCCAAACTGCTGCCTGTCCTTGACGTAGTTGAGCGCGTAGTCGAACGCGCCTTCCGCGATGCCAAGCGCTTGCGCACCGATGCCCGGACGCGACCGGTCGAGCACCGCCAGCGCGAGCTTGAAACCGGCTCCCTCCTCGCCCAGCCGGTTTGACGCCGGCACCTTGACCTCCTCGAGGACGATCTGCGCGGTCGGTGAACCGCGGATGCCGAGCTTATGCTCGATCTTGGAGACGATCCACGGACTCGTCTCGCGTTCGAGCACGAAGGCCGAGATTCCGCGATGGTCGGTGCCGGGTTCGGTTTCCGCGAAGACGACAAGGGTCCCAGCCACGCTGCCGTGCGTGATGAACTGCTTCGTGCCGCTGAGGACGTACTCGTTGCCATACCTCTTGGCGCGCGTTTTCATGGCCGCGGCGTCGGAGCCGCTTCCGGGCTCGGACAGCGCGTACGCGGCCACCTTCTCTCCCGAAGCCAGCGGCGGGCACAATCGCTTCTTCTGCTCCTCCGATCCGGCGACGAGGATGGGGTAAGAGCCCAGGGCCTGGACAGCGAGGATCAGCGACGAGCTCGCGCAAGCTTTGGCGATCTCTTCGATGCCCATGCAGATCGTGACGCTGGAGCCAGAGATGCCACCGTATTCCTCCGGAAACGGAATGCCGAGGATGCCGTTCTCGGCGAAAAGCGTCTCGATGTCCTTCGGGTACTCGGACTTCGCGTCGATCTCCGCCGCGCGTGGTGCGACCCGGTCCTGCACCAGTTCGCGAATCGTGTCCCGGATCGCGACCTGCTCGGCAGTGAACTCGAAATCCATTTCGAGTTTGATTATCCGGCGTTTTACCCCAGGAGTAATTCGCGCGCTATCACAACCCGCTGCACCTGGTTCGAACCCTCGTAGATCTGCAGCGCCTTGGCGTCGCGCACGTGCCGCTCGAAAGGGCTCCCGGCGGCTGCGCCGTCATCGCCTGCGATCTGCAGCGTATCGAGCGCGACTTGCATCGCGGTGTCGGTGGCATGCAGCTTCGACATCGACGCTTCGCATGTGAAACGTCGACCGCGGCCGCACAGCCACGCGGCGTGATACGCGAGCAGCCGCGCCGACTCCACCCTTGCGGCCATATCCGCGAGGGAGAAGTCGTCGCCTTGCCCGTGACCTCGTTCGCGCATCAGCGCGCGCGCCTCGTCGACCGCCGCCTGCGCGATGCCGAGAGCCTGGCCGGAGATCCCGATCCGGCCCGAGTCCAGAGCCCGCATGGCGATGGTGAATCCCTCGCCTTCGCCTCCAAGCCGGTTGGCGGCCGGCACACGCGCGTCCTCGAGCACGAGCTCGCCGGTGGGTGACCCGTGCAGGCCCATCTTGTGGAAGATCTGCCCCACGCGGAGTCCTGGTGTATCCGCCGGGACGAGAAAGGCGCTCACGCCCGCGGCCCTTTCATCCGGGCCCGTGCGCGCGAATACGACGTAGAGGCCCGCGTGGCCGATGTTGGTGATGAAGATCTTTGTGCCGTTGAGCACGTAGCCATCACCGCCGCGTCGAGCGGTGGTCTTCAAGGATGCGGCGTCCGATCCCGACGCAGGTTCAGACAGGGCGAAGGCGCCGAGGAGCCGGCCTGAGGCAAGCAATGGCAGCCATCGCCGCTTCTGCTCCTCGTCGCCGAAAAGCAGGATCGGCTCGGTGCCGACGCTCGTGTGCACGTCGACGATCACAGCTGTCGACGCGCAGGCCTGGGCGAGCTCCTCGATGCAGATCACGAACGCCAGGGCGTCCAGCCCGGCCCCGCCGTACTCGCGGGGGATGAGCACCCCCATGAGCCCCGATTCGGTCGCTGCCTCGATCGCCTCTTGCGGGAAACGGTGGTCCCGGTCGATCTCGGCGGCAAGGGGCTGAACCATCCCTCGAGCAAGCTCCCGAACGGTGGCGCGAAACCTCGTGTGCTCGGGCGCAAGTTCGAGATCCAACTCAGGCGTTACTTAGAATAGTGGGCTTGACAATGGACGCAGGGCCGAGATACCTCGAGGGCACGACCGTGGGAAGTGGTCGCGACATCATCGGCGTTCGGCGAGATCGGATCGCGGACATCATCGGCACCGGACGCGAGATCATCGCCCGGGCGAAAGCGGAAAAGATCCTCCCTGACACCATCACCGGAGCCACGGCGGCGCTCCTGGTGACGATCGCCGGCTACGGCGAGCCACTTTCCGAAGGTCAGTGGCGCGAGCTCGCCGGCGTGGTTGGAGGGATCATGCGCGACAGCACCTACGCGGACCTGGCGCGCCTCCGCACCCTGATCACCCAGGAGCAATTCCTGAACGTCGCTCGCAACCAGGGCTACGCCCGATTCATCCGCCGCCTCGACGACGGGAGATGGGTTTGCGAGCTGACACCCAAGCTTGAAGATCTTCCGGACGAGTAAGGAGCGCCTCGGACCGCCGGCTGGGGCTCTGCGCAGCCGGGCTTTCCGAATTTTCTTCGCCCTGGTCTTCGTCTTCGCGATCATCAGCCCCGCCGCCGTAGTGACCGGGGTGGTGTGGACGGCCCCACCGATCAGCACGGGGAGCGCAGCGACGCAGGACCAGCAGCTCGCCCGGCTGCTGCCCGCGCCCGACGTGCAGCCGACGAGCCTGCCCGACGCAGCATTCAACGTGTACGCGAACACGCTGTCGGGCACAGTGCCTTGCCCGCTGTGCGATTTGAAGCCGCGCGTGTACGTGCCCAACAGTGTGGCCGGCACCGTGGACGTCATCGATCCAACCACCTACAAGGTCATAGACCACTACCGCGTCGGTCTCATCCCCCATCACATCGCACCCGCGTGGGACATGAGCGCGCTGTATGTGGACAACGAGGGATCGAGCAGCCTCACCGTGCTCGACATCCACACCGGTCGCCCAACTGGGACGGTGAACATCCCATTTCCTTACAACCTCTATTTCACCCCCGACGGCACCAAAGCCATCGACGTGGTCGAGCGTCTGCAGCGCGTTGAGTTCCGTGACTGGCGACATGGCTGGAAGCTGTTGAAGTCCGTCGGCATCCCATGGCCCGGCGCCGACCATATGGACTTCAGCGCGGACGGCAGCTACTTCATGATCTCGACCGAGTACTCCGGCGTCGTCGCGAAGGTCGACGTCAACAGGATGGAGCTCGCCGGCTACGTGCAGGTCGGCGGTTTGCCCATCGACGTGAAGGTGTCACCCGACGGTTCTCTCTTTTACGTCACCAACCAGGGCCGCATGGGCGTCTCGGTGATCGATCCGGTGGCCATGAAAGAGGTCCAGTTCATTCCCACTGGCCGCGGCGCGCACGGCCTGCTGGTCTCCCGCGACACGAAGTCGCTCTATGTGTCGAACCGCCTCGAGGGCTCGATCTCGGTCATCGATTTCGCCACCCACACGGTGACGGCGAAATGGGTCATGCCAGGCGGCGGCAGTCCCGACATGCTGCAGCTGAATCCCGACGGTTCCCGCCTGTGGGCGTCGGGCCGCTACAACGCAACGGTGTACGTGTTCGACACGACGACTGGAAAGCTCATCGCGAAGATTCCGGTCGGCGCCGAAGACCACGGCCTCACTTATTTTCCGAACGTCGGACTGCACAGCCTGGGACACAACGGGGTGTACCGCTAGCCGAGTTAGTCGGGACCGCGCGGGTAACCAAAGTTGATAGTTGGCGCGACGGTGAATATCCTGCCCTCTGCCGTTCGAATCAGCTGCCAGTGACCTTCGTGAGCTGCTGGGC
>Ga0209056_10008820_pt1 | contig 10327 bp, 13 predicted proteins | sample GraSoiAngelo_114_FD_185876 | JGI IMG/M metagenome (GOLD analysis project Ga0209056, IMG submission 185876) | Grasslands soil microbial communities from the Angelo Coastal Reserve, California, USA - 14_0903_13_40cm (SPAdes) (version 2) | ecosystem: Environmental > Terrestrial > Soil > Grasslands...
TTGTTTCGTATGTCTGGGGCTTTAGCAATGAGGGAGATACGAGTTTAATCAAGGCGCATATTCGTCATGTGCGACAGAAAGTGGAGCCCGATCCCAATAAGCCGAGTTATATTCTGACGGTTCCTGGTGTAGGCTATTCGCTGGTGCATCATCCGGTGGAGGAAGGCCGCACCAAAGAAGTTGTACATACCTTGCGCGTGGTCTCGGGGTAAAATTTGTTGTAACTAACCAATGTTGCTAAAAAGCGCGGTGGTGGACTCCTTTGAGCGTGAACAGGATGCCAGCTGTCAAACTTGCTGTCACAGCAATGGCAATAAAGATGCCCAAGATGAGTATTTATAGTACTTGGTCTTGGGCATTTTACTTTAATGGCAAGATATTAGTTTTTGGGAGAGGGGTATATCTCGCGTATGGAGAAGCTCTGAAAAAAGAGAGGGAGCGTGATACCTCCTTCTCTTGCTTATCTACTTCGCTCACTATACTGTGATATCCCAAATTGTTTGCCCAGGCGCGGTAAAACTTGCCTCGAACGCCAGGGTAAACGTATGCTCCCCCGGCGGTATTTCGTATACCAGGTCACCCGATAGCGGTGATCCCGCCTCGACTTTGCCGTTGGTGGCTTGTTTCGCACTCTGGATGTAGGTCGGGGTTGCCGCCGTGCCGGTGCTATCGCGCAGCGTGAACTGCGCATAGGCGAAGAACGATTGCTCTTGTGCTGAGATATTTTTGAGCGAGACAGGGATGTGTACAATAGTGCCAGACCGCTTTACTTCAGACCTTATGGAACACATGGGCATCATTAAAGGGGACGCTGATGATACCGGAACCATCTCCATCGTTTAGGCAGAGCCGATTGTTTCGAATGTGCCTGTTCCTTATTTGCATTGTCATAATTTTTGTGGTTATAGCATATATACCCTTCAAAGTACCAGTGATCGACTGGACATAGATAGGCTTCTCAAAGAAAACACTCTGGGATTGGATGTCACTCCTTATTGTTCCAGCAGTGTTAGCTACTGTTGGCATTGCCTTCAATTTTGCTATCACACAAAATGAGCGAAATATCGCATAAGATAAACTCCGTTCACTGTCAATTATGTTGTCTGTTAATGTCTCGATGAGCTTAGAGTAAGATTTGGCCTCCTATAGCTATTTCCCAACTAGTTTCTCTATCTATAATGTCACTGTAATATTATGGTTTGATATATGGTTTAATTTCCCAGGGTCTCGCGTTAGCAAGCAGTGCTAGTTTCTCAATGAGTTTTCGGAAGACCCTTTTGTTGCACGGTGGGTTAGTGTATATTTCAGCATGTGCATCATTGTCTGGTTCTACAGGGTCGTTTAAGATTGGCATATACTCTACATTAACCCTGCACAATTGAACGAAGTGTCCTTTTTCATCATTTTGTACGATAGGGGCTATAGAGCGAACATCGTGAGTCACTAAACTTGCAACACCGCCTGAAAATGTACCCAAAGTCTTTTTAGGGTCGTTGTCGCGTAACTTTGCACGGTCTACAGATGGCCTGAAGCCGGATTCATAAAAAGCTTGGGAACTAACCCTAATTGTCCCATCATTTTGAACTGTGTAATGGTCTCTACCATCTAGGACACGACGATACAAGATTTCATCATCTGCTATTGGATCATCAGTCATTGTTGTTTAACTTATCAGCCATATCCAGAGTGATTGGCACACATCCGTAGATTTTGCATCACCATCAGAGACTGCTGCGTCTATATCTGCCCCCCACACCTGTACATACTCCGCACATTGATCATCAATGTAAATTGTTAGCTTTCTTCTACCGTACCACCACTCGAATACCACCTCTCCATCTGTATTAGCCGTTACATTTGGCTTAATCCAGGGCAGACCTAAATCTGCTACCTCCAGAAAAAGCCTTATAAGCCAATTTTCAGCATATGACACTACAGCATGCTCGGGTGCTGGCATGTAACCATTCTTGTCCGTACTCCATGTTAATAGTTTATGTAATTTGGTAAGAATATCATTAAGAGCTTCCTTAGCGAAGGCTTCTCTGGCGATAAGCGATGAGTTATAGAAAGATCGAATTGACCCCCTCATTCTCTGTAAAAACTCTTCATTAACGCTGTTGACGCCTTTTATCGCATCGTCTGATATCAGAGCGCATCTATTATCCCAAGTATGTTCTATAGTGTGCGGCATTAGTCAATTAACCCCCTAGTCTTTTCAGTAATACTTGCTTCAAACGCTAAGTTCTTTCGATGTCGGAGAGCTTCGAGGAAACTCCATATCTCCTCATCGTCACTTCGCCAAATTTGCTCACGAAACAAATCAAAATCGAGAAGAACAGAAACAAGTCCAGGGCTAGCTGGTGGGACTAAACCTTCATTGATAATTAGCATGCAGTTTAAATCCGTTTGAGGAATTTGTAACTGCATAAAGAAAGCACTCAATCCTTGTGGTAAGTCAGGTGCCACTTCTGGTACAGTACGTAAATAATCCTTGAAATCTAGTGATGGACCAGGCAAATCAAGACGATTGACGTACCGTATGGCTGCTCGTGTCACAATGGTTTGCAAGTATTATTATATATCTCCCATAAATGCTTAGCCTCATCGCGAAAATGCTCCCAGGTCTCATAAGGTGCAAGTTGACTGAATGTAAAGCCACTTAAAGCCGCTTGAAAGACTCTCAAACCATCTTCGCTCCTAAACATAAAGCCGTTTTGCTGCTGATTAGCATTTACTTTAGGAGTCGGGCCAGGTTGGAATACAAATGAACTTGTATATATAGGCTCTTTGAATGGAAAATGATCACTAATGAGAGTATAAATAGCCTCAAGATTGTCAACAGAAAAACCTTCTGGAAAGTTGACCTTGAGGTCTATAATTGCTTCGGTAATAGGTGCTCGTGAGTAATGTCTTGTTGCTTGCATCAGAATCCTGTGTTTATGATGAAAAAAGTAATAACCCCAGACCGGAACTATTACCATATCAAATTATAGTGTTGATGGTAAATGATGTCAAGGAATATTATAAAATCGAAGAGAGTCTTCTAAATGAGACGTTCGGTTCAGATTTGTTTTTGTGCAATACACTTCAACACGTGTATGAGTAGGCACATGAATTGAGTACGAATGCCTGTAGGTATTGCGCCATCAAGCTCCTGACTTGTCGTGCGAAGAAAGCCGCAAGGGTCACTAGCTGAACTGTCCCGCCTAGGGCGTCACGCCAAGCTGTTGCATCTGATGGAGGGTATCCATCTCCATCCACCCTTCCACCGCCTTGCCGTCCACAATGCGGTCGATGACGATCCCTGTCACGGACATCTGCTTGCCGGTTGGGCTGTGGCCACGAAACATCCCCTGATGAGTACCCTGGACTGACCAACGCGTCACGACCAGGTCTCCTTCGGCGATCTGTTCCTCAATCGAGGCGTGGAAGTCGGGGAAGGCGGTACGCGTCCTGACGATGTACTGCTTGTAGTGCTCGCGGCCAGGTGGCTGGTTGGGAACCAGAGAGTGGTGACCAACATGGCCGGGGGCCAGCAGCTCGTCCACTGTGGCCAGGTTCCCCTGGTTCCAGGACTCTTCAATAAGACGCCGGGCAAGAGCCTTATTCTCTTCTGTTGACATGGGATGTTCTCCTTTCTGTGTGGCTTCCTTGACACACGCATGTTTACGCTCAATGCTACAGACGACGTGAGGTGATATCAAAACGACAAACCGCTTGGAGAGAACTGTACCGAGTAAAGAGTACCCGAAAAACACAGCAAAGGCAACAAGCGAGCAGTGCTTGTTGAGGAAAGGAGCATGACTTTCCTGCCTTTTTCTTGTATACTGGTTATATACTCATGAATATAAAATGAGCCTTCGCAATCTCGAGGTGGCATTGCTCTTAATGTGTTCTCTACAAGACCTACCTGAGTAGTTACCTTTTAACTTGTATATTGAGCGCATACACCTGGCACTACATTCCTGGTTCGCAGAACGAACCAGGCTGAATGGAGAAGAACGATGGACAGTACACCTGATCTTCCGGGCAAACAAACGTTAGACGGCAACACGCTGGCTGGTGGTGTGAAGCGCAGAAGTACACATACACGCCGGAATGCTGCGATCATTCTTTGGCTCATTGGCTTCATGGCTTTGGTAGGAGCTTCTGTAACCGTGAGTTTTCATCCTGCACCCTGGCCATTGGACCTGCAAACCACCATCACCTTGCAGCACCTGCTACTCTGGCCCTGGCTGATTCCTCCTATAGGTTGGCCCAGTATCGTGGGTGATGTGCTTCCTTCGTTTATCTATCCTCCTGTCTGGTTCGTCGCGCTGTCGCTGATCGGAGTGGTCATCTGGCGCAGGGGTGGGTCGCCCATCCCCTGGTTTGTGACAGCTATCTTTCTTTTCCTTGGTACGCTTCTCATGGGCGGCCTCGACCAGCTCATCGTTTTGAGTGTCGCACGCCCTCGTCCAGGTCCGCCGCTCATCCATGTCTATATGCCTGAACCGATTCCTAGTTTTCCTTCGGGTCATGTGGAGTATGCCGTCGTCTACTATGGGTTTCTGCTCTATCTGAGCCTCACCAAACCGGTCAGCCAGTGGCGCTATCGCTGGCTCTTGATCCCCTTCCAGCTCTTCGCAGTGCTGGATATCCTCTTGATTGGCTTTTCGCGGGTGTATGAGGGGTCTCACTGGCTCACCGATGCCTCAGCTGGCTACCTCTCTGGTGCGCTCTTGCTCGCCCTGCTCATTGTCCTGTACCGCTGGACACTCGACAGGATGACAAAGTGGTATGAGAAAAGACTGGCGGAGAAATCTGCACAAAACCAGCAAGCTTGATATGCAGGATTGGCATACGGCTAAAAGTATGATACCTTTGTAGTGCAATCACATTTTGGCCGTATGTTTCGTTTAAAGACCAGAGATGCTATCCTTTTTCCTTTGCGAAAGGCAATGCTACCATGCCGACGACAACTGATGAACTGTCTGTAGTCACTCCTGCTGACTGGGTGCCTGGGCCTCCACAAGGCTCCTGGACGTATGATGACTATGCCGCTCTTCACGATGATGGAAATCGTTATGAAATTGTGAATGGAGTGCTTATTATGACACCTGCGCCCAGTCCAGAGCATCAGTCAATCACAGTACGAATTGCTTACTATATGTTCCCTCATATTGACCTTGCGGGTATTGGGAAGTTATTCACCGGTCCCATTGATGTGGATCTGGGGCCAAAGAATGTATATCAGCCTGACCTCGTCGTTGTCCTGAACACTCATCTGGATAGAGTAGCAGAGAAGAAAATCATTGGTGCACCCGATCTGGTGGTTGAGGTGGCTTCTCCGAGTACCGCGGCCTATGACCGACTCACCAAGTATGAAAAGTATGCTCACGCTGGAATTAGAGAGTATTGGATGGTTAAGCCTAAGAGCCGTAGCGTCGAGGTGTTGGTATTAGAGGGCAGAGAGTATCGTTCGCTTGGCATCTTTCGCGGAGAACAAACCTTGCCATCGCGGATAGTTCCAGACCTGCCTGTAGGCGTTGAGCGGTTCTTTGCATGATGTTGGTAAGACTGTTTCTTATTCGAATTCCATCACTGGCCGAATCTCAATGGAGCCGTCCGTGACGGCGGGAATCTTCGCGGCCACCTCTATAGCTTCGTCGAGGTCTTTGCAGTTTAGCAGGTAAAAACCGCCGAGTTGCTCTTTCGTCTCGGCGAACGGTCCATCCGTCGTCAACGTCTTGCCGTCGCGCACCCGCACAGTTGTCGCGGTGTTGGTAGGCATAAGCGCAAAACCTGTCTCCACTCCTCGTTTCTCTGTCTCGGCCCCGAAAGCATTGTAGGCCTCGTACTCGGCTGCCAGTTCCTCCTGGCTCAACTGTGCGTGGCCAACCTCATCTTGATAGATCAACAGTAAGTAGCGCATTACTTTTTCCTTTCTTCAGAGCGGTAGTAAGTTGAAGAACGATTTTTTACTCTTCTATGTAAACGACGAATGAGACACGGGCAAATGGACAATTTTGCTGTATGAGAGATAGCAGTTTTTGATTCTACCTTTCCGCAGCCCACAGCTTGACCTCTGGCAACTGACAAAAACAGAGTGGCTTCTGGCGTTGCGACTCTCATGAGACACCACTCCTCGCTCTTTTGCCAGGGAGAACGCTCATATGAGCGGGAAAATCTCCAATATGACCGTTCTGTCTCCCTGGCACGTTGGTCATGTTCTCCCCTCGCTCCGTTGGAAAAGAGATTGCCAACAGGAAAGAACATCACCTCAAGGGTCAAAACCCTCATCCGCGAGTCACCGTCCTTCTCCTACCAGTCTCCACGGTCTGGTGACCAGCAGCGCAAGGATGGCGGCAAGCAGGCCAACGATCATGGGAGCGGGGATCGTCTCGTTCGTCTGGCTCCAGACCATCCACGGAGCAGCACCGGGAAACAGGAGGATGGCGGCGACCGCGCCGACCAGCAAAACACCGAGGTTCATGCCGAGCCGGCTCCCACGTCCCGAGGCATCGCTCTTGCCGGATGGTCTGCTCCAGTCGTCCGTGACGAGACGTGGGACCCGCCGGATGTGGGCGAGGGTATGGATAGCAATCAGCGGGAGCCAGACCAGGACACTGAACCCGTGCAGGGGGAGGAGTGGGCCAGCAAAACGCGGGCCGGTCACCACGAGTCCGATCCCGCTGCCGATGACCACGAGCGTCGTGGCGATGAGCAGCGGGGCCATCACTCGCAGCGCCAGGTGGGGCGGGCCTCTGCGTACAAAGGCGGGCGATCCAGTGTAGTAGCGTAAGAAGCGCCATCCGGTGCTGCCGAGCTTGACGATGAGCGGGCCGGCCAGGAGCACTCCGACAAAAACGTGTATGGACAGCAGCGTGCGCAGGATCGCCGCGCTTACCAGCTCCACCAGGATCAGCACGAGGAGCACTGCGCCAGCCAGCGCGGTTATTCGTTCGTTTCCGACCACCGCGGATTGCTCGTCATCATTATGTTCGGACGTATGAGTCTGTCCCGATGGGCGCACGGGGCTACCGTCGTCTAACTCTCGTGATTTCATGACGCTTCCTCCTGTCAACTACGCGTTGATATCCTGACGCCGGAACACCACGGCGCTCACCACGACAAAGCCGACCATCCACAGCAGCGCCACAAGAAGAGCAACCGTGTAGCCCTGGGGAGGAGTGGGACCGACAGCCGGGGGAAAGGTCGAGCCCGGCAGAAAGTTGAGGATACGGACGGGGAACCACTTGGACCCTTCCTGCCACACCATGGCAATCACTCCCTCCGGGACCAGGACGTAGGCCAGGGCAATCCCTACGGCGGCGCCCACGGAGCGCGCCAGCACGGCGATCAGCATTCCCAGCAGGCTGATGCCGACGAGACAGAGCACCTCATTGCCGAAGAAAGCAAGAAAGGTGCGCATTCCATCAGACGAGGTCCAGGCAGCCGTTGAGATGCCCTGAGCGTGCGCTGCGGCGAGGATGAGCGCGACACTGATTGCCAGGGTCAGCGCGGCAGAAATGGTCACGAAGAGCAACAGCGCAAGCATCTTGCCCGCAAGCAGGCGCAGCCGTCTCGGCTCGCGCACCAGCAGGTTGCGCAGGGTTCCCTGGGACCATTCCGCAGCGATGTTCGAGGTGACCATGATGAGCGCGATCACAATGATCAGGGACCGCGCCTGGCCCACGACGGTGATCAGTCCCTGCGGCGTCGGGAACGCCTGAATGAGTGGGGTGATCTCCGGTCCGGTGGCCCCGGATGCGATCTGATGGAAGGTCAGGTAGGCGATAAAAGCGGTGGAGAGGATCATCACTCCCGAACCTGCCAGGACGCTCCAGCGGCGGAACTTGAGCAACTCGCTACGAAACGCACGCATCATTCGTGCTCTCCTTTCAATATAGCCAGGAAACGCTCTTCGAGGCTGGCCTCTTTGGCGCGGATGATTACGCGGGTAGCGCCAGCCTCCCTGGTCCGTCGGTTCAGTTCGGAGGCAAAGTCCAGGGGGCAGGCAATCCGCAGGGAGCCGTTGTCCGGCGTGACCGTGTAGCCCGCCGCGCTCGCGATGCTGGCCACCAGCTCGAGCTGCGTCGCCTCCTCGGCTTCGACCACCAGCTCTCCGCGACGGTCCAAGAACTCGCGGGCGGGACCGCTGAACAGGGCCTTGCCTTGATTGAGCATCACTAACCAATCCGTGACCTGCTCCAACTCTCCCAGCAGGTGGCTACTGAGGAAGATGGTCTTGCCCTGCTCGCGTAGGTGCCGCAGCAGGTCGCGCATCTGGATGATGCCCAGTGGGTCGAGGCCATTGGCCGGTTCGTCGAGGATCAGCAAGTCGGGATCAGGGAGCAGCGCCATGGCCACCCCGAGCCGTTGCTTCATCCCTTGCGAATACGTTCTCACCGGGTCTTTTGCCCGGTCACTCAGCTCGACCAGTTCGAGCAACTGGCCAACGCGAGAGCGAGGGTAACCGCCAAGGTGGGCCAGCACCTCCAGGTTCGTCCGCCCGCTCAGGCTGGGATAGAAGGCAGGGGCTTCGACGAGCGCCCCAACATGTGGAAGGTAACGCTCTGGATGGGTCAACCGTTGACCCAGAATCGTCGCGCTGCCTGCACTCGGTCGCACCAGTCCCAGCAGCAGGCGAATGGTGGTCGTCTTCCCGGCACCATTGGGGCCAACAAAGCCAGCGATGGTGCCGGCAGGAATGCTGATGGTGAGGCCATCGACGGCTTTGCGCTGCCCAAAGTACTTACTCAAGCCATGGGTTTCGATCGCCAGAGTGCCGCCTGGCGCGTTATCCGCTGCCAGTTCCGTCTGCGAGGGATCAGGGGAGGGAGTCATGAGCACCTCCGTGGGCGTGCCTCTTATCAGAGAGGACTAACATCCATCTGTTCATGGCGTGAAATCTTTCCTTTCTTAAAAAGCGTTAGTGCTGATCTCGTTGTGCGGGAGACGCAATGCCGTCGAGCAGCACTGTGACCAGGCGCGACACCCGAATGCTCTTCGATTCCCTCAGCATCCCCATATAGAGACCGACCAACTCCTCGACCGGAATATCCGCGCGAATCTCTCCGGCATCTTGCGCTGCTTGAAAGAGGCCCATGGCCTGTAGCTTGATCCGGTCTCGTAGGGACAAGATGATCCGCTGGTTTTCCGGGTCCTTGATATGCTCCCTGGCATCTCGCAGCAGCATCATAAAGTGCTCATCAATGGGAAGCGTCAGCAGCGAGGTGGTGAGCAGAGTCAAACGCTCTCGCAGACCCTGCGTGGTTCCTATGGCCTGGTCGATCCCTGCGACCCCTTCGTCCACAAACAAGGTCTGGATCATCTTCGTGAACAGATCTTCCTTACCCTTGGGGAAATGGTAGTACAAAGCTGAGGGCATCACCTGCACCGCGTCGGCGATCTCTTTCATGGAGACGCCTTTGTAGCCCTTCGCAAAAAAGAGAGCCTTCGCGGCGGTGAGAATCTGCTGCCAGGTGGCCTGGTCGAGGGAGGAAGCTGGGCCAACTCGTTGGTGCTTCATGGGCTGTATCATGCGTTCTCCTCTCCTTGCAATTTACAGAACGTTCATTAAGTTGCTCGTAAGAAGAATAACACAGAGAGGAGAATTCTGTCAAGAAGGAAGCTCAAGGGACACGAGGCTTGTTCCTCCTGCATGATGCTCTCTAAAGGCGAAACAGGAATGGGATCAAAAACGTCCTGGCCTGCCTTACACTTGCTCAGCTATGCATCTCGTTGCGCAACCCGTGGGTTATACGTTCTATCACAAGAAAAAAGGCGGCAAGCAGCGCCAACCAGTCATCAGACCTGCGCCAGAAGATGAGCAAGCCGACTCCACACCATATTGAAACGGTGATAGCATAGAAGATGGTGAATAAAGCGGCATACCCACTCACAGAAAAGCCAATGGTAGAGAGCGTCTGTAATTCCTTTGCAGGAAGTGCTCCAGCCACTTGGCACGCCGCGGGATTCACACACGCCGTTTGAAGCTGCTGATAGTACACTGGGAGGCCGATCGCAAAGAGTCCCAGGCTGGGGACGACCAGCACCAGCCACACACTGCGGGCAATGATGAGCCAGGAGCCAGATAAGCGCGTAGTCGCGGTGCTGGAGACAAGCGCTCCACCTGCGCTCTTTCTTTCAGTATCCGATCGGTTCATGCAGCTTTCCCTTACTTCAGCAGAGAAGAGAAACTCAACGACTCAGAGAGAGGTTTCCATCATCCTCAGCCATATCATACCATACCTCCGTCTCGCAAGCGTTACGAACTACTAATCTTCAGAAACTATTGCAAGTCATCTCATTCTCTCTGCATCAATGCTTGTATCATTTATAT
>Ga0209056_10008824_pt1 | contig 10325 bp, 9 predicted proteins | sample GraSoiAngelo_114_FD_185876 | JGI IMG/M metagenome (GOLD analysis project Ga0209056, IMG submission 185876) | Grasslands soil microbial communities from the Angelo Coastal Reserve, California, USA - 14_0903_13_40cm (SPAdes) (version 2) | ecosystem: Environmental > Terrestrial > Soil > Grasslands ...
CTCGATGCTTCAAACGGCGCAGCGCACCGGAAAACCAAAAACGAAAAAGGCTACGCCGCCACATGAGCGTTTCCTCGAGGCGTTTCGCTGGATGCTGCTGGCGCGCACGGTTGAGGAAAAACTGGTCAGTCTGTATCGCGGCGGATTGATCACCGGCGGCGTTTATATCGGCAAAGGCCAGGAGGCGGTCAGCGTGGCGTGCGGTCTGTTTTTGCAGAAAAACGACATCTTTGCGCCGCTGATTCGTGACCAGGCAGGCCGATTCGCCTTCGGCGAACCGCTGGTCGACGTGACGCGCACCTACCTTGGCTCTCGCCTGGGGCCAATGCGCGGACGCGACGGTAACATTCACCGAGGGCGGCCCCGCGACAATCAGCTCGCCATGATCAGTCACCTGGGCGCGATGGTTTCAGTCACAGTCGGCGCGTTAATGGCGAAACGATTTCGAGGCGAGAAAAACTTCGTCGGCCTCGCTTGCATCGGCGAAGGCGGTATGCAGGCCGGTGCGTTCCACGAAGGCATGAACATCGCTGCCGTCGAGCAAGTGCCGCTGGTGGTCGTCGCCACGAACAATCATTACGCTTACTCCACGCCTAACGATCGCGAGTTCGCGTGTGATGACCTGGTTGACCGCGCCATCGGTTATGGTTTTGAGGGCTACAGTCTCGACGGAACGGATCTCTCCGCGTGCCTGGACGTGATCGGCGGTGCGGTGAAACGCGCCCGCGCCGGGCGCCCGCCGCAGTTAGTCGTTGCGGAGGTGCTGCGCCTTTCGGGTCACGGGGAGCACGATGACGCCAGCTATGTTCCGGAGGAGGTTAAGCGCCAGCCGTTCGCTCGCGACTGTCTGAAAGTCGCCGAGCAGACAATCATCGATCTGAATCTGTTAGACGCTGAGACGCTGGCTGCGTGGCGCAAAGAGGCAGCCACGCAGGTGGACGAAGCGATTGCCACTGCGCAAAAAGAAGCCGCGCCCGAAGGCGGCAAGGAAGATTGGTCCGCCATCTCCACGCGCGAGCTGGCCGATCAAATCAATGACGAATGACGACTAACCAAGAAACGGCGAACCGGCGAATCGGCGACGGCGCGAATTCTTCGCGTGCGCAGCGCGCTTTGGAGTGCGGCGGCTTGACGCCGCTTTTCACTCTAACGCTTCAACTCCGAAAGCCTTCGCGAGCGGGGCGCTTCAACGGTTCAGCGACTTAACATCGCGAAGCCATGAGCATCACCTATCTGGAAGCGATCCGCGAAGCGCAGGCAAAATTGCTGCGCGACGACGAGCGCGTTTTCATCTACGGCCAGGACGTCGGAGGGACGTTTGGCGGCGCGTTTAAAGCAACAAAAGGTCTGGCAAAGGAATTTCCGGGGCGCGTCCTGAACACGCCGATCAGCGAGGACGCGATCGTGGGCACTGCGATTGGCGCCGCGATTCAGGGAATGCGGCCGATTGTCGAAATGCAGTTCGCAGATTTTTCCAGCCTGGCGCTCAATCAAATCCTGAATAACGCCGGCACACATTACTGGCGAACCGGCGTGCCGGTGCCGATCACCGTCCGCTTGCCCTCGGGCGGGACGAAAGGCAGCGGCCCATTCCACAGTCAATCGATGGAATCGATTTACGCGCATTATCCGGGGCTGACTGTGATGACGCCCGCCACGGTCGAGGACGCTTACACGATGTTGATTGAAGCGGTGGCGATCGACGATCCGGTCATCTACTGCGAACACAAGTACCTTTATTACCATCTCAAGGCGGACAAACTGCCGGGCAAAGGTTTGCCTACTGGTCACGCGCGTGTCGCGCGGGAGGGACGCGATCTCACGGTTGTGAGCTATAGCGCCATGGTGCAGGAATCGCTCGCCGCGGCGGAGGAGCTGGCACGCGAAGGATTCGAACTCGAAGTGGTCGATTTGCGCACAGTCAAACCGCTCGATACTGACACCGTGCTGGCGTCTGTCGCCCGGACCGGGCGTTTGCTTTGCGTGGGCGAATCATTTCCCTGGGGCGGCGCGACGGCCGAAGTGATCGCACGTGTTACAAACCAGGGCTTTCATCTGCTCGATGCGGCCCCGCAGCGGATCAACGCGAAAGACACGCCGATTCCTTATCATCCAAATCTTTGGAGCGCGCATCGGCCAAACACGAAAAACATTGTCGCGAAGGCGAGGCAACTGCTCCGAGAATAAACTTTATGCCGCAAGTTCCAATCATCATGCCGCAGTTGGGCGAATCGATCGCCGAAGCCACGATCGTCGATATCAAGGTCAAACCGGGCGACGAGGTCGTCGATGACCAGGAAATCCTTGACGTCGAGACGAACAAGGCTGTCATGGGTGTGACGACGCCGTGCAAAGGCAAGATCGACAAGATCACAGTGCAATTGAAGGAAACGTATCCCGTAGGTGCGGTGCTCGGCTACGTGGAAGCGAGCGAAGAAGACGCGGCGCGATTCGCCAAACATGCCCCGCCTCCTCCGCAGCGGGAAGTCGCTGAGGAAATTCCCGCGCGCGCAGATCAGGAAATCGCGCCGGCGCGCGAGAAAAAAATTGGCGCGCGCGATGGCGAAGGCACACGCGTCGGCGGCCTGCCGGTTCCTGTGGTTACCAAAGGTGCAACTTTCATGTCCCCGCGCGTGCGCGCGCGCATGGCCGAATTGCAATTAACAACGGCCGATCTCGCCGGCATCACGGGGACTGGCACAGGCAACCGCGTAACCATTAAAGATCTCGAAAATTTCCTGCAGAAGGTTGAGAAGCAAAGCGCGCACGAAGCTTCAGCTATCCGCGCCGGCGTGGCCGATGCGATGCGGCGGAGTTGGATGCGTCCGCTTTCGACCATCGGCTCGTCCGTGAATCTCGATCCAGTATTGAAAGACCGGCAATCGCGCGGTCCAAAGCCCGGGCCCGGTCTTTATGCGCTGCGCGCGCTCGCGCTTGCGCTTGCGGAGAATCCGGGCGCAGCCGCAAAACTGATCGGCAATCGCGTTGTGCAATCAAAGACTATTGACGTCGGCATTGCAGTTGAAGCGGAGGACGGAATCATGGTGCCGATCATTCGTGGCGCGGACAAAACCTCGCTTGCCGATCTCACGACGAAATACAAGGAACTCGTCGATCTGGCGCGGCAACGGCGGATTTCACCCGACATGCAAGCCGGCGGCATCGCCACCGTTTCAAACTTCGGCATATTCGGAATGGAATGGGGCACGCCGATTCCTCTGCCCGACCAAACGTTGTTGCTCGGTCTCGGCGCCGGCAAAAAAGTTCCGTCGTGGGACGAATCAAAAAATGAATTCGTTCCCAAAACCGAAGCGCAAATCACGCTGAGCTTCGATCATCGCAGCATCGACGGCGGTGGCGCCGGCCGTTTGCTCAAACGCGTGATCGAGTTACTAGAGGAACCGAAAAAATTGTAGAGGCGTTGGCGGCTGCTTTCAGGATTTCGCCACGCTACATGCCAAATCGACGACGAAGATATTTTGCGATATCGCCCGTACCGCTGGCGTCACTGAACTCAATCATCCCGTTCTCCATCGGCGCAGTAATTTGGACGATACTGACGAGGTCACCTGCACCGACGCAAATTAGCAGCCGGCCTGTAAATCGGCGCGTCAGCTCCGCGTAGCGCCGTCTGTCTCTTTCGTTTAGAACGATAGTAACGCCTCTTCCGTTTCGATGAACGAATAATTGGCGGACAGATGTTATTGTGAGCAACGGCTTCTGCTTATCGAAAGTAAAGTTCGGCGCGTCTGTATGCCCGGGACGGGCAGCGATTTGAACAGGAGCGAAATATTGCAGAACGGGAGCGTTCGAATCGACAGGCCTGAGATCGCCGAGCGTCGCAGTGACGGCTGAGAAAAATAGAGCGAGCGCGACGGATAAGCTTTTCACGATTGGATAAAATCGAACCAAATCCTCAGAGTTCAACATCTTCGCGGAATCGCGGCGACAAGATTCAATGCAACGGTTAACGCGCAGACTACGGCAGCGCCGCTTCCCCAGATAAGCCAATAGGGCCGATAGGCTAGAGTGAGCCGCCCATTCGTGCCTCCCGGGACTTCCACCATGGGAAATAATCCGCGATAGGAAGTGACGGCGAGTTTTTGATTGCCCAAGCGCGCTTCATATCCGCGAAAGTACGGCCGCGAAAACATCAGCAACGCGGGACGGTCGCCATTCGGCACATCGACATCCGCTTCCACCCAATTTCGCAAATTCTTAATTTCCGAAATCGTTGCAGAAGCGAATTGTTCGTTAGGCCGCGAATTGATTGACGTGACTGAACGCACTCGCGTCAACGGAGCGCCGAGCCGATGGAAGACTCGCCCTTCATCCGTTGAAACCACCAGCTCCCACTCAGAACTCGGCTGAGGGGTAAGATCCAATTCGCGTGCAACAACAATTCCGTCCACGCCTAGCAAAGCCAGTTCGCCATTCTTGCCAGCTTGTTGACTGAGCAAATAGGTGCCCGCATCCGGATTAATCTCGCCGTGAATGCTCGCTGCGAATTCGCGCGCCACGCCGGCGGCCCGGATTGGGCTGTAGCCATTGATGAAATGCAATGCCGCCCACATCGATGTGCTGCCGGGGCGCAGAGTTTGACCGACTCTTTGGGGTTTATTTGAGGTGGCATAGGTCAGCTCTGCCCATGGATAGACGCTCAGATAAAGACGCTCCGGATCCAGCGGCGAGGGCTTAAGCAGGTCCTGAGAAAAATTGTATCTCGGCACGCCACAGTTCGTCGGAAGGCAGAAATATGTCGCAAGAAACGCCGCAAATGTAATCGCTACAGGTGCGCATTCGTTAAATTTAGAATCGCGCGACGAAAGCGCTAACAGCAACCAAATCGCCGCTAGCCCGAGAAAAATCCATGTCAGCGGGAAAGCGTAAGAGCCGGTTGCATGCAAGATTAACATTGCAATTGCTGTCAATGAGGTGAGAACAACCGCCGCTGTAGCCGGGATCGGTAATCCCGGCCGGAAGCGCAGCGTCTCTGCGGCACAAATCGCGAGAACCAAATGGAAAAATGGCAGCCAGCGAAAACTCCATCGAAAAAGTCCAGCTGTAGGAAGCATTGAGAACAACAGCACGACGAACAACAGGAGCAACTCCCATTTAATTTGCCTAACGAGCATGCGCCCGCGCCAGATGAATCCAGCAATGAGCGCTGCTGGAGCAACCAAGCCGCACGCCAGCTCGGTCGCCGTGCGCGGCATTAAGCGCGAGGAGAAATCGGTCCAGTTCACTGTCCATGAGGGAAGGATTAACCCCGGCAGCGCCGCAGGTGGAACGCGCCATTGCCAGTGCGCGGCTGCCGGCTGCAACTCGCGCGCTGAACCCTGAACCAAATCGAGGATTGCCAGCCATGCGGGCGCGGATAATCCGAAGCCGAGCGCGACGCCAAAGAGCATCGGCAAAACCGAGAAAATGTTGCGCGTTTCGACTAACGACTTGACGGACAGCCACGCGATCAAGAGCAGCAACATGAGAACCGTGTAGGGAAACCCGCCGGTCACCAGTAGATAAACAAACGGCGCCGGCCAGAGAAATCGCCATTTGGTTCTCTGTTGATCTAGCGCGCGCTCGGCGCCCCGCCATGCCCATGGCAGCCACGTAAATGCGCCGAGCGCGCCGAACCAATCGGTGGCGCCCCAACAAATGATCCAGCCGTTTAGCGAAGCGACCAGGGCGACAAAGATCGACAACGGAACTGAAAATCGGCGATCACGCGCGAGCAAAAACGCGCCCGTCGCCAGAACGAAAAGATGTGTGATGGCAAGAGCCGCTGCCTGTTGTGGAAACGTCAGGGAAAATTTCCAGATCAGAACAACGACCGCATTCACGAAAATCGAGAATGTGCCGTACTGAAATTCGCCGGCCAGATTTCCGCAGACCCAGGAATACGGGCTGAGGATTGGCCAATTTCCTTCCGACCAACTGCGCGCCACATCGGCGAATACCGGCAGCACCGACAATTCATAATCGTCATTCCAAAAGAGGAGCGGATCGTGCCAGAGCAGAATGAAACAGAAGAAGACAACGAGTAAACCGGCTGATAACGCGCCAAGAATTTCCGAACGCGTGGAGCGCGGAGCGGACATTCTAGAAGAGAAAACGCCCAACGCTCAACTCGGAGACTCGCTGCCTCATCTCGCGTTCTTATCCGCCGTTCGGATACTGGAGAAGAAAATCCTAATCAATTCTTCGGTCTCGTTGAGGATCGCAGCCGTTTTCGGCGCCGACACAATCGACGATCTGCAAGCCAGTCGTAACCAGCGTCGGGTCTCTTTCAGTTCCTTCAGGCAAATCTTTAATTTGTGAACGAAATCTTTGCGTGATTCGGCGGCTTCAACTTCACCATGGTTGCCGTATGGTGAAGTCCCGCAGCGAAGGAGCTGGCCTGTGAGATGATTTGCGGCTCTCGTATTTGGCAACGCGTCAACGAATCGGACGATCCGCGCGCTGAATTCGAGCAATTGATCTTCTAGGTCGAAGCGCGGCCTACTTGCTTGTTGAGCGTTGGGCGTTGAGCGTTGGGCGTTGGAAGTTGAATCGGTCTTTTCTAGCGCGCCGTAAACCGGCGCATCTTCGCGCACAATGCCGTTGGGTATCCATTGAACGAGGTCTACCGCACGTTCGGCGTTCGGCGTTTTCTTCTTCACAGAATGACTGGCTTCCCCTCGGTCATGACCAGGAGCTTTTCCTGGATGCCGTGAGCGCGCGCAGCTGCGAGCAATCGTTGCGGCGGCTCTTCGAGCGGCTCGAACCCAAGAGGGAAGGTCCCGTAATGCATCGGGATCAAAGTCCTGGCGCGCAGTTCCAGAAAAGCTCGCACGGCTTCTTCTGGATTCATGTGAACTTCGCGGCCAGTTGGCGCCTCATATGCGCCAATGGGAAGCAACGCCACCTCGACATTAAAGCGGTCGCCGATTTCTTTGAAGCCCGGGAAATAGGCAGTGTCGCCGCAATGAAAAATTGTTCGGCCATTCACCGCGACAACGAATCCTCCGAAATCGCGATGCAAATCCGTGAGGAACCGCGCTCCCCAGTGGTGGCACGGCGTGAGTGAAATCTTCAGCGGTCCGAGCTCGATTGTCTGCCAGTAATCCAGCTCGTGCACGATGTGGAAGCCGAGATCGTGCACCAAATTTCCCACGCCTATCGGCACAACGATCGGCTGATCCGCCGCCACCCGCCGCAGGGTCCGCCGGTCGAGATGATCGAAATGCGCGTGAGTTACCAGAACGAAATCGATCGAAGGCAAATGATGAATTTCGAAGCCCGGCTGCTTCAATCGCTTGATCACCTTGAGCCATTTCGACCAGATCGGGTCGATCAAAATGTTCACTTCGTGAGTTTGAACGAGAAACGAGGCGTGACCGATCCAGGTGATGCATATCTCGCCCTGACGGATTTTCGGGAATTGCGGAGCGGCGGGACCGCCGGAGCGCTTGGTGAAAAGCGAGGGGATCAAGACGCTGGTGAGAAAATTGCGCTTGTGCCAGTCGGACCGCGGACGCAGCCGGACACGCGTCGAATGTCGCAAGCGCGGGCCAGGAGCGCCATCACGCGACGTTTCGCGGACAATATTTCGCCTGCTCTTTTTAGGAAAACGAATTGGCACAGTGTTAAAGGATATGGGACAGTTAGAAAGTTAAAAGAGTTAAAAAAGTTACAAAGTTTGCTTAGGCGCCGCGAGGGGCGCCCTGTTAATTTTTTAACTTGTAACCTTGTAACTTTATCCGTTTCGCGTTGAGTTTTGCCGGTTATGCCAAGTTGGAAGGTTTTCATTCCGCTGTTTTTGATTTGCTCCGTCGCATTGGCGTCGCAATCCCGGCTGCCGTTTAGCACCGTTTTCAAGGGACAAGACCAGTTAAATCGGCTGGTCGCAAAGGCCAGGGCAGAAAATTGGAAAGCTTTGCCCATCGGGGAACGAACAGCAGCAGTGGGGCAAGCACTGGTGGGAACACGCTATAAACATTTTACGCTTGAAATCGACAACCGGATTGAATCGCCCTCGATAAATTTCAACGGAGTAGATTGCTGGACGTTTTTCGAGATCGCCCTCGGTTTCGCCCGGATGTTGAACGAGCCGGAATCGAATTGGACGCCGGAGCGTTTGCTGTATTACATCGAACTCGACCGATACCGCGGCGGGCAGTGCACCGGCGATTACCTTTCGCGTCTGCATTATTTGGAAGACTGGCTTTACGATAATGATCGCCGCGGTTTGGTTGAGGATCTCACGCGCGACCTTGGCGGACGCAGCGTCCCGCATTCCGCGCGCGAGATGAGCGTTGGCTGGCGACATTACCGTTACCTCGCCTCGAATCGTTCGCTGCTCGGTCCGCTGGCGCGAATGGAAGCGAATGTCTCCTCGCGTCCGCTCTATGAAATTCCAAAAAGTCGGGTCGCCAAAATTGAACCGAAACTGCGCAGCGGCGACATTATTGGAATCATTTCGCGCGACCGAAGCGGACTTTACTCGACCGCACACGTTGGGCTCGCATTGCGCACCAGAGACGGCGTTTTACATTTCATGCACGCCTCCTCTCCGAGCAACTACGGCCAGGTCATTGTGGACCAGGAGCTCTCAAAATATCTGTATCGCTATCACTCAGACAGCGGGATCCTGGTCGCGCGTCCGCTGCGCTAGCCAGTGGTGCTCTCTGCTGAGAATCCGGGACAGTAGTCGCTGCGGTGCGGTCAACTGGCCGATGCGTGCGCACTGTCCGATACAAGCGGCAACGTAATACCGAAAGTGGCTCCTTTGCCAGGCCCGTCGCTGCGTGCAGAAATCACGCCACCGTGCATCTCGACAATGACTTTTGCTAATGTCAAGCCCGAGACCGAGGCCTTCGCGGCGCGGGTCAATTTGCTCAAAGGGATCGAAGATCTTGCCGATAAACTTGGGGGCAATTCCAATGCCGCTGTCGCTGATCTCGAGGCAAAGCGAATTGGGATTGGGTGTATGAGCACCGAAATCGCGCCATGCTCCGGAGTGAATTCGCAGGCATTGCGCAGCACGTTCCAGAATACCTGTTGCAACCGTTGGGCATCCACGCGCAGAGTATGCGAAGACGCCTCGAGAGCAACTGCAACCTTGAGGTCTCGATTATCGATCTCGGGCCGCACAATCTCGATGGCGTGCCACAGTAGTTCGTGCACATCTGCGCTGCGAAGTTGCAATTGCAATTTGCCGCGCCTAAGACGGGTGAAATCGAGCAGGTCATCGATGTACTGCGCATGTTGGCCTGGAACCGCGCACGAGTGATGGTGTTTTGCATTTCATGCACGCTTCCTCGTCGCGTAACTACGGCAAAGTTGTTATGGACGACCAGCTCTCGAAGTACGTGTATCGCTACCGCTCGAACAGCGGAATTCTGGTCGCCCAGCCTCTGCGTTAGGGTTCGTCGAACCTGTGCAATTCGCGGAGCAATTGTTTTAGTCGTTCGACGGCCTCCTCAGCATCCACACCGTGAGCTTTGAGTGTTGCCGTAGCTCCGTAATCGAGATTGGCGCGGAGCACTTCGATCAAACTTGAAGCAGTATATCGACCGCCAGCTGTGACGAACCAGATTTCCGACCGAAAGGTCCTGACGTGTTTTACAAAGTGAGCGGCAGGGCGTGCGTGCAATCCCAGCCTATTGGTAATGCGCACCTCCCGCTGCGCGGACACCGGTGCTCGCTTTTCGCGAAACATCATGCCTGACTTGTTCCCCAACGGCGGTGCAAAAACTTTTCAATCGGGGAGAAGAAAATTTTGTCCGCGAGTAAACCGATCACAACGATGACAATCATGATGCCAATGACCTGTTCCATGGCGTTTAATTCACGACCATAGTGTAGAAGCTGCCCGAGGCCAAAACCGGTCAGGATCGTAACGAAGATTTCCGCAGCCATCAATGAACGCCAGGCAAATGCCCAGCCTTGCTTCATTCCGCTAACGATGAACGGAAGCGCCGAGGGCAAGATTACCCTGAACCAGATGTGAAATCGCTTCGAGCCCATGGTTAATGCCGCGCGACGATAAATCGGGGGAACATTGCGTACACCAGTCTCGGTAGCGATGACCACCGACCAGAGCGTTCCCATTATCACTACAAAAAGCATGGCGGCTTCTGTTTGACCAAACCACAAGAGCGCGAGCGGCACCCAGCAAACACTGGGGAGCGTTTGCAGGCCAAGCGCCATCGTGCCGATGGTATCGGCAAATAATTTCCAGCGCGCCGTCAAGAGCCCGAGCGGAAGTCCCACCACAAGTCCAATGAAGTAACCGACGAGCAACCGCCGCATGGTGATGAGGGTTGCTTTCTCCAGAGTTC
>Ga0209056_10008825_pt1 | contig 10324 bp, 10 predicted proteins | sample GraSoiAngelo_114_FD_185876 | JGI IMG/M metagenome (GOLD analysis project Ga0209056, IMG submission 185876) | Grasslands soil microbial communities from the Angelo Coastal Reserve, California, USA - 14_0903_13_40cm (SPAdes) (version 2) | ecosystem: Environmental > Terrestrial > Soil > Grasslands...
CCGCCGAGCATGCACAGCGGCACGAGCGTCAGGCTGATGATCATGGCGGTTGCAACACGGACAGAACGCGCCACGATCCAGGCGATGATAATGAACAACAGATTCAACCAGAAGAGACCGGTGACGAGACTTGACGCGACCAGTTTGGCCAGACGACCCTGCAAATAATAAATGCCTCCGACCAGTTCGGCCTTGAATCCGTACTTGCGGCAAAGCGCACGCAGATCGTCCACAACATCAAGGCGGTGCTCGTCATGCTTGCGTTCCAGCATTCGAATCGTAAACACGGCCTCGCTGCGATCTTCATTGATAAAACTTTTGCCGACGCGCGCGTACTTCGGTTGTTCCAGCATTTGCATCATTTTTTCGTAACTGATCAAAAACGAAAATGGCGTGCGGTCGCCTTCGGCGAGCAACGTCGGAAGCGAAATGACGGTGCCGACGTCTTTGTGTTTTTCGAGCGCACCATGTAACGCCCAAAGCTTTTCGTAAGCCGCGTCCGTGTTCAGCTTGCTCCCATCGGCAGCGGAGACGACGAGCGTGAGTGAATTCGAGCCGCCGCTGCGATCGACGTATTCAATCCCGTCTCGCAGTTCCGTGTGCGGTTTGAAATAATCGAGCAGGGTTGGATCGGTATTGACCCGGCGAAGGCCAAATCCGAGCCCGACACTGATGAGAATGACGCCGAGTGAAAGCCATCCGAACCGGCGCGACCAAAACCAGTGCGGCGGTTCTGCTTCCACAATCTTGCTCTCACGCGGTACCGCCCAGCGCAGAAACGGCGGGTACATCACATAGGCGCAAACCAATGCGACGACCGTCCCGAGCACGCCGCCGAATCCGAGTTCGCGCAGCGGTTTCGCCTGCACGAGCAACAAACTCCCGAAGCCGAGCGACGCACACACCATCGACCAGAACGACGGGGGAAAAGTCATGCGCAACGCCGCGCTCCCGAGATTCGGCGATTCCTTGCCCAATCGCCCTTTTCGATCGGCCAGCGTCTGCCAGTTAAACGTCATGTAAACAAGATGCGACAACGCCACGATGAACACGATCGTCCCGAGGTTCACGGTCAGGATTCCGATCTTTTTCCCGAACAACGATTGCAACAGCAACGTCAACAAGACGGCGCTCGTGCAGGTCACGAGCATTCCAACGAACACGCGCGCCGAGCGGAACATCGCGGCCATGGTCAGCCCGAACAAAACGACTGCGGTCAGACTGAAGTACCAGAAGTCGTGCTCCAGGCTGCGCCGGATCATTTCCACCACGTAAGGAGGGCCGGCGATGTGGATGCGAAAATCTCTGTCGTCCATCTCGTGGATGACGAGCTCGATCCGCTTGATCATTTTTTCCGTGTCCTTGTCCAGCACGAAAACAATGAGATTGCTGGCTTTACGGTCTTTGCTGATCAGCAACCGACTCCAGAACGGGCTCGCCACGGCGTCTTGAAAACTTTTCGGACCGGCCGTGAGACTTTTGACCGAGGTCACACCGTCGATTTCATCAATCCTCCGTGTGAGTTTTTGGATTCGTTCCAGATAGCGTGGCGACGAAATATCACGTGAAGATACCGTCAAGATCAGCTCCGGCTTGGACGGGAAGTGCTGCTCGATCTTTTTCGTCTGGCGCACGCCCGGATCGCTCGTCGAAAAGAAAAAATTCTCTTCGACGACCGGCCTAAGATCGACAACCAGCGCCACCAAAACAAACAACACCGTGGTGACACCGAGCATTGCCCAGTGTGAGCCGAATGGCATCAGTTTATCGCGAATCCTGCGCTTCATCGGTTCAGCGTCGAATTCTCACGCAACTGTATCGCCTATCGCCACTGCACCCATGCAACATTGCTAAATAAACCTAAATGATCTCCATCGGGCATTTCGGCAGCGCCTGCATGAACGCGCGACCGTAGGGCTTGGTCACGATGCGGTTGTCGAGGATCACGATGATGCCGCGGTCGGTCTTAGTTCGGATTAACCGGCCCACCCCCTGTCGCAATTTCAGGACCGCTTCCGGCAACGAATATTCAGTAAACGGGTCGCCGCCGCGCGCCTCGATCAGTTCCAGCTTTGCTTCTATGAGCGGATGATCCGGGACGGCAAACGGTAACCGCGTGATGATCACGTTCGAAAGCGCTTCGCCGGGCACATCGACGCCGCCCCAGAAACTGTCCGTGCCGAAAAGAACACTGCCCGGGGTTGATTTGAATTGCTCAAGCAACTTGCTGCGCGGCGCGCCGGCGCCCTGAACGAGAAGGTTCATGTTCTTCGCAAGAAAGAATTTCTCCATCGCGCCTGCAACGTGCTGCATGTCGCGATAGCTCGTGAAAAGAACAAACGCGCGGGCGTCAGTTTTCTCAACGAAATGTGCGATCCAATGTTCGAGCGCTTCCTGATAACTAGCGTCGCGCGGATCGGGCATTTTTTGAATGATGAATATTTTCATCTGCTTCTGAAAATCGAAGGGGCTGCCGAGCTGCAACGGCTCGGCTTCTGTTGCCCCGATGCGCGTGCGAAAATAGGCCAGGTCCGGGTGACCCACGGCCAGAGTGGCGCTGGTCATCACGCAACAGCAGTTCTCGCGAAAAAGCATCCGTCTCAGCACCGGCGCTAGATCGATGGGCGCCGCGTTTAGCGCGAGGAACCGCTCCGTTTTGCCAGTGCGCTCAACCCAGTAGACATGCTCTGGCGCGCTTTGCTCCAGGAAAATCGAAATGCCGTCTCGAGCATCGCGAATGCGCCGGCCGAACTCTTGCAGCTCCGCTTTCAATATTTCGTCGTTGGCGCGTTTAACAACGTCGGCTACGCACGCCTGAAGCGCGGTCAACCGGGCGGTAATCGTGTCGGGAACAAGTTCGACATCACGCACCCGAAACTCGTGGCCCTTGCGAAAATTCGATTTCGACTCGACTGCGGAAAAAAACTTGTCAACGTCATCGACCAGTTCCGCCGCGAGTCGCACACCAACCGCATCGCGCATCACGGTGAAAAGACCTTTGCGTGTGCGCGCATTGTAGAGCCGCTGGATCGTCGATCGCAGTCCGTATTGCGAGACGCCGATACCGATTTGTTTCGACGCGACCTGCTCCACCGTGTGCGCTTCGTCGAGAATGATGAAATCATTTGGGAACAGAAACCCGCTCTCCCTTTCTTCCTGCATGTCGGGTGACCCGAGCAAAATGAACAGGAGCGTGTGATTGAGCACGATCACGTCCGCCGCAAGCAGGCGTTTGCGCGCCTGCTGATAGAAACATCGCGGATCCTGTCCGCAAGTCTTTTGCGTACAAATGTGTGCTTCGCTGCAAACTTGTGTCCAAACTTTTGGACCAGGTTCGACCGACAGATCGCTGAGCGACCCGTCGCGTGTTGTGCTCGCCCACTCAGACAGCCGCTGCAATTCGCTTCGCTCCGGGCCGGTGAAAAGTTCCTGCTCGCTTTGCATTGCGCGCTCGAGTCGGCGCGGGCACAGATAATTTTGCCGGCCTTTCATCAACGCTGCCTCAAACTCGACCGGCAGCACTTTTTTCAAGATTGGAATGTCTTTGTACAGCAGTTGTTCCTGAAGATTAATAGTGTGCGTGGAAACGATTGCCTTTTTGTGCTGCTCCAGCGCGAACAGGACCGACGGCACCAGGTAAGCCAGCGATTTACCCACTCCAGTGCCCGCTTCGACTATCAGATGCTGTTCTTCTTCCAGCGCTTGCCCCACACGCGCTGCCATCTCCTGCTGTTGTGGACGGAACTCGAAATTCTTTGCCTTCGACAGCGGACCTTTCTCCGAAAAAAAGCTACGTACGCGTTCCACGAATTCACTGCCTAGATTGTCTTTCAGCGCGATCATGATGAATGGCGACAAATGTCGAAGCACGAATGCCGAATGTCGAAAGAGGCACGAAGTCCGAACAACGAAAAGATGAAGTCACAATCATTGAGGATTTGATCGTTCGTCATTTCTTCGAGCTTCGTCATTCGGATTTCGTCATTGCTTTCTTGTGATTTGGCGCAGCCATCGATTTGAGTACGCTAATTACGAGCTACACCATCCTGGAGCGCATGCGACTTCTCGATCGATACGTTATTCGAAACTTCGTGCAGGTTTATTTTTACTGCATCGCGGGATTCACCTCGATCTGGCTCATCTTCGACGTCAGTGACAATATCTCGAGTTTCATTGACAACCATATTGGACTGTCTCTGGTCGTTCGCTATTACGCCACGCAGATCCCGCAGGTATTCATTATCCTTCTGCCGGTTGCGCTTCTGCTGTCTCTTCTTTTTGCGCTCGGGCGAATGTCGCGAGCGAATGAAATTGTTTCCATGCTCACGGCAGGCGTGAGTCTTCCCCGTGTTCTGCTGCCGCTGATCGGTATCGGTCTGCTGACAGTAGCAGCGAGCATGGCACTCAACTATTCGCTCGCGCCGCACGCCGAACTGGCACGCAAGGCCTTTCTCTCAGAGGCGCAGTCGCGTCCTGCGCGCAATATTCAGGGGCAAGTCTTTCGCAATCGGACCGACTTGCGCACCTGGTTTATCCAGAATTTTCGCGTTGGCGACAACACGTTCAACAACTTGCAGGTTCTGCAACAGGATGCGAAGGACAATATCGTCATGAGTTATGTGGCGGGCCGCGCTTATTACCGTCCTCCTACGAAAACATGGGACCTGGAGAACGTGCGGCTCGCTTACTACGATGCGGCTGGAAACATCACCAAGGAAGAGTTTCGTCCCACGCTAACGATCGAGCACTGGAGCGAAACACCGTTCCGGCTGAGCAGCGCGAACGTGCAAGCGGAATTCCTGAGCTTGCCGGAATTGCGCGAATACCTGCATTTCAATTCGGACTTTCCTGCGACATTGCTGGCACCGTTTCGAACACATCTACAGTATCGATTGGCGTTGCCGTGGACGTGCCTGGTGGTTGTGTGTATCGCCGCGCCGCTCGGAATCGGCTACTCGCGTCGCGGTGTTTTATCGAGCGTTGCCGCCGCAGTCATCCTCGTGTTCTCGATGAACTTCCTTGTTCATCTTTTTCTCGCCCTTGGCGAAGGCGACCGTGTTCCCGGATGGATAGCTGCTTGGACGCCGAACATTCTTTTCACGGGAATTGGTCTCTACTTGTTATATCTTCGCGCCTTAAATCGCGAAGCGCCCAGCTTTAATCTGTTCGCCGCGCGGCGTATGGTTGCGCGATGAACCCGCTTCCGAACGAATGGGCGATCAAGCATCGCGCAGACTCGTGCGCTGTGACCCAGCGGCCGTTTGTGCCGGGCGAATATTTTTACACACTTCTGTATCACGGCGCCGATGGTTACCGGCGCGAGGATTTGAGCGAAGAGGCGTGGCAAACCCGGAATGAAAATATTCGGCCGTTTTCGTTTTGGAAATCACGTTACGAGCCGTTTCCGCCAAAGCCAGCGGAGCCCGTGCCCAAGGAAAATGCAGAGCAACTCTTTCGCCGGTTGATGGCTTCGCAGTCGCCGCCTGCAAACGCCTGCTACGTCCTGGCTGCGATGCTCGAACGAAAGCGTGTTTTGAAACAAGTGAAGACCGAATCCCGCCCGGACGGAACACGCGTGCTCATCTACGAACAAAGTTCCACAGGCGACGCGTTCATCGTGCCAGACCCGCAATTGCGCCTGGACGAATTGGAAAATGTGCAGAACGAGGTGGCAGAGTTACTTCGCGGAGCCGCGCAAAACGGATAATGTTTGAACCAACCTGCTGATGGCCACAGAAACAGCAACGATCAATTATAAAATTGGCAACGAGCGCCTGATCAGCGTCACCGAAAACGCGGCGCGCAAATTAGCTTCGCTGCTTGAAGAAAAAGGCCAGCCAGAGGGTGCGTTGCGCCTCAAGGTGATCGGTGGCGGCTGCTCCGGTCTTCAGTACGTCATGGATTTGGTGGATGGACCGATGGAGCGCGACATCCTTGTTCCGACCCAAAACGTGCGCCTGGTGGTCGATCCAAAGAGCGCGCTTTTTGTCAGCGGCTCTGTGCTTGATTACAGCGAAGATTTGCAAAAAGGCGGCTTCAAAGTGACCAACCCCAATGCGGTCGCCCACTGCTCGTGTGGCGAAAGTTTCGCTGTGTAGACCCTCAGACAGATCCCACCGAACTACACCTTCATGACCTCAGCTTCTTTGTGCTTGAGATGATCGTCGATGGATTTGACGAAGCGGTCAGTGAGCTTTTGCACTTCGCCCTCCACATCGTGTAATTGGTCCTCGCTCAAACCGCCGGAGCCTTTGAACTTTTTCGCTTCATCGATCGCTGCGTGCCGGTTCGCGCGGACACGCACCCGCGCTTCCTCGGCCATTTTGCGGAGTGAACGCACCAATTCCTTCCGACGCTCCTCTGAAAGCTCCGGGATCGGCAGTCGAATGATCTTTCCATCGACCGCAGGTGTGATGCCGATCTTAGATTCCCTGAGCGCTCTCTCGATGTCCTGCACTGTGCCTGCGTCGAAGGGTTGAACGACGAGCAGACGCGCCTCGGGCGTCGTGATCAAAGCCAATTGCTTCAATTTCATCGTCGACCCGTATGCGTGGACATCCACGTTTTCGACCAGGCCAGGCGAGGCCTTGCCTGTGCGAACCGCGGCAAACTCGTGCACCATGTAATCGACGCTTTTTTCCATCGACATCTCTGCCTCGAGAAGAATGTCATCTGTGCTCATATCGCTGAATGTTTACTTCGGTGGAGCTTCATCGCAAACCAGAGTTCCAACGTTTCGGCCCAGCACCGCGTCGCGAAGAATTCCGGGCTTGTACATGTTGAACACAACGATCGGGATTTTGTTGTCCATGCAGAGACTGAACGCGGTCGAATCCATGATCTGGAGACGCTTCGTGAGAGCTTCGGTGAACGTGAGCCGGTCGTAACGGTGCGCGTCGGGATATTTGTTCGGATCGCGATCGTAAACGCCATCGACCTTTGTAGCTTTTAGGATGACGTCAGCACGGATCTCACTCGCTCGCAGTGCAGCCGTTGTATCGGTGGAAAAGTACGGGTTACCGGTGCCGGCAGCGAAAATCACAACTCTGCCCAGCTCCAGATGCCGAACGGCGCGGCCGAGGATGAACGGCTCGGCCACATTTTTCATTTCAATCGCGGTTTGGACGCGGGCTTCGACGCCAATTTGCTCAAGTGTGCTTCGCAATGCGAGTGCATTTATCACCGTAGCCAGCATCCCCATGTAGTCCGCCGTGGTACGATCCATGCCGCGATCGGCGGCAGAAAGACCGCGCCAAATGTTGCCGCCGCCGATCACGATTGCGACTTCCACGCCCAGATCGCGCACGTCCTTGATGCGTTCGGCGATGTCCCGGACGACCGCTGGCGAAATGTTGTCGCGTCCGCCACGCTCCTGCACGGCTTCGCCACTCAGCTTGAGTACGATCCGTTCATAGACTGGCGTTTCTGGTTCCATGGCCGCGAACGAACATCCAAACAGAAGATAGCCGCGTTTGGAAAGCAAAATGCGTATGATGGACAAGACGCCGCTCTCGGTAGAGCGGCAGTCCTCTGCACGCCGTCCACTGCAATTCACGGCGGCGCGCAGGGAGTGGACGCGCCCTACCTAGCGAAATCTTTCGGCGCCGGAATTATCGCGCTCCGCGAACGAGCTCCACGTGCCCGCGCAAGAATTCCCGGACGCTCATTCGCCGCTTTCCTTCAAGTTGCACTTCGGCGAGAGAAAGTGCGCCTTTGCCGGCGGCAATGATCAGGCCTTTGTCGCTGCGCAAAATCTCTCCAGGGCTGCCATTGAGGTTGATAACGGACGCGGAAAAAATTTTGAGATTTTGACCATCGACTTTCATGAACGCGCCTGGCCACGGATTGTACGCGCGAACCTTTTTCTCAATGGCTTCGGCCGATTCGGACCAGTCGATTTTGCCGTGTTCGCGCTTCAACTTCGGGGCATAAGTCGCGCGCGCCTTATCCTGCGGAATGGCCGGCGCGTTCCCAGCCGCAAGAAGTCGCAAAGATTCAAGCAACGGCTCGGGCGCGATCTGCGCCAGGCGGTCGTGCAATGATCCACCGGTTTCGTCCGCTCGGATTTTGATCGTGCGCTGCAGCAAGATGTCGCCAGTGTCGAGCCCTTCGTTCATGTACATCACGGTGATGCCCGTCTCACGATCACCCGCGGCGATTGCCGCCTGAATTGGCGCCGCACCGCGCCAGCGCGGCAGCAGCGACGCGTGCAAATTCAAACAAGCCAGGCGCGGAATCTCAAGCACCTCGCGCGGCAAAATTTGGCCGTAGGCCATTACAACAATCACGTCCGGCTTAAGCGCACGGATCTGTGAAATCGAGCTTTGATCTTTAATTCGCGCCGGTTGCAAAATCAGAATGGCCGTTTCTGAGACCGTGTTTTTTATAGGCGGCGCTTCGATTTGCTGCTCGCGTCCGACCGGCTTGTCCGGCTGCGTGACCACCGCAACAACTTCGTGCTCTGAGTTGAGCAGGGCTTGGAGCGTCGGCACGCCGATTTCGCCCGTACCGATAAAAACGATCCGCATCTTGGAGTGGCGGCGTCAATGCAGCACGGCAGACCGACGGGGGCGCCGCGCGCTCACCGCTTGCGCCAGCATCTTCTCGCCAGCCGTGACTTCACGTCGGCCTACTGACGATCCGCACCCGGTGCAGAGATAGTCGAAGATTTCGCGGTCAGGCAGCACCAACAAAAGCCGCTCGCGCACCGGCATCGCGGCTTTGCATTTGTCGCAATAAAGACTGGAGGCAGTGAAGTTTTCAAACTGCTGCTGGTTCATACGCGCCGTCGTTCACGCTCTCTAAGATATCGAGCAGAACTTTCACGGGCGGCTGAATGGCGTCAACCACGGTGATCAGCTCTTTCGAATAGTATGACAGCACTGGCCTCGATTCCTTCTCGTAGATGTCAAGACGCCGCTGGATGACTTCTTCGTTTGCGTCATCGAGGCGATTCTCTTTCAGAGCGCGCTTCTTGAGCCGGTAAAACAGCGTCTCCCGATCCGGGCACGCAAGATGGAACACCTTCTTCACGTCGATCATGTCGTTCATGATCTTGGCCTGACCCACGTTTCGGGGGATCCCGTCCAATACGAGCGTGTCGATGTCCGGCTTGAACTTGTGTGCATCTACGGCCGCATCGATCGCCTCCCGCCAAAGCTCCACTGTGATATCGTCCGGAACGAGCTGGCCTTTGCTCGAATAATCAAGGAAGGCTTTGCCGACTTTTGTGCGCGTGTCGATGGAGCGGAATACGTCGCCACAAGCGCAATGATAGTAACGAGGGATCGTGCCCAAGGTTTTGCCCTGCGTGCCTTTGCCGCTGCCCGGCGCGCCAAAAAGGAGAAAGGTTTGGTATTTCATGCGAAACATGCTTATACCGCAAAATGAACAGGCCCGGCAAGCACGTCATCCCGAGCGAAATCCAGGGATCACGCAGCGCTGCTCAGAGATTGTTCAGCGGGATCTTTCGACTTCGCTTCGCTCCGCTCAAGATGACGAGGCCACGGCGGGATCCACATTCACCCGTCGCCCGCCACGATCGAAGCGCACGCTCCCATCAATCAGAGCAAAGATTGTGTAATCGCGACCGAGCCCGACGTTTTTTCCCGGCGAAAATTTTGTGCCGCGCTGACGCACAATGATGTTGCCGGCCACAACCGTCTCGCTACCGAATTTTTTTACACCCAGCCGTTTGCTGACGCTGTCGCGCCCGTTTTTAACGCTGCCTTGTCCTTTTTTATGAGCCATGGAAGACCGTTCTTAGTTGAGAGTTGATAGTTGATAGCTCGGCGGTGGCCTATTCGTCGGTCTTTTTCGCGGAGGGCTTTTTTTCTCCCACATTAATGCTTTTGATCTTTACACGCGTCAATTTGCGCCGGTGGCCGACCGTGCGGTGATAACCCTTGCGCCGCTTGTATTTGAAGGCGACGACTTTCTTGTCCTTACGTTGTTCGACAACTTCAGCAGTCACCTTTGCTCCGGAGATGAGCGGGTTGCCGTGAGTCACATCTTTTCCATCAGCAAACAACAGTACATCACCGAACGTGGCAGTTTTGCCCGGTTCGACATCGAGAAGATCGACATCGAGGGTGTCGCCTTCCGCGACGCGAAATTGCCTGCCACCAGTTCTGATGATTGCGTAAGCCATAGTTTCTCTGGGTTTCTCTGGGAGAAAAAAGCCGCCCACAATTCCACGTCCAAGCGCGCTTGGCAAACGGAAACCAGACAGGCGATCGGGCTTAACTCTACGCAGCAGCTTTATCCGGCGCGCCGACAAGCTCCGAATATAGAGCTTCATAACGCTGCGCAGACGCGTCCCACG
>Ga0209056_10008826_pt1 | contig 10324 bp, 11 predicted proteins | sample GraSoiAngelo_114_FD_185876 | JGI IMG/M metagenome (GOLD analysis project Ga0209056, IMG submission 185876) | Grasslands soil microbial communities from the Angelo Coastal Reserve, California, USA - 14_0903_13_40cm (SPAdes) (version 2) | ecosystem: Environmental > Terrestrial > Soil > Grasslands...
CGGCTTTGCGCGCGAGCTCGGCGAGTGTTGGATAAGCGTGAATCGTTGACCCAATCGTAGCCAGACCGTTTCCCGCATTCATCGCGAGCACGAACTCGTGCAGCAGGTCGCCCGCATGTGGCGCGACTATGGTTGCGCCGAGGATCTTGTCTTTGCCTTTTTGGGTGAGGATCTTGGCGAAACCGGCTTCTTCGCTCTCTATGACGGCGCGATCGACATCTTCCAGCGGCACGATAAACAGATCGTAATCGATATTTTGCCGCTTTGCTTCTTTTTCGCCGAGACCGACGTGCGCAACTTCCGGATCCACATATGTGCACCAGGGCACAACCGAATAATCCATTTTCTGTCGCAGAAATTGAAAGGGCACGACAATGTTCCTTACGACCACACGCGCCTGCGCATCGGCCATGTGTGTGAACAGGAATGGCCCAATGATATCGCCCACGGCGTATATGTGCCGTTGAGATGTCTGCAAGTAATCATTGACGCGAAAACCCCGCTCGGTGACGTCAATCCCCAGTGATTTGAGATCCAGGCTCCGAAGGTTTGGCGTTCGCCCGGCGGCGACAAGCAGTGCGTCGGTAAAGAAAGTCGGTTCCGCCAGCTGACCCGACTGGCGATCTAGCAATTGAAGCGCGATTTTGCCGGTGTCGGTGGTCGCCACCGAATGGGTCTCGGCATTCTTGATGATACGTACACCTTCGTTAATCAAGCGATGCTCAACAAATTCTGCTACATCTCGATCTTCTCTTGGCAAAAGCTGATCGCCGCGCTGGACGATCGTCACATCGACACCAAAACGCTGGAATGTTTGCGCGAGTTCGCATCCGATTGGTCCGCCGCCGAGTACGATCATGTTTTCGGGCTCCCGCGTTAGCGCATCGAAAATGGTTTCATTGGTGAAATAAGGAACACTCTCGATGCCTTTAATCTTGGGAACCGCAGCGCGGCTGCCGGTGGCAATCACAAAATTTCTTGCGCGAAGTCTTTGTCCATTCATTTCTAATTCGTGCGGTGAGATAAATCGGGCTTCACCGTGAAAGACATCCACGCCTAACGACTCAAATCGTTCCCGGGAATCGTGCGGCGCAATCTTCGCGCGACGCGCGCGCATCCGCTCGAAGACTTTTTCGAAGCCAAACTTTGGCGATTGTCGATTCAAGCCCCATTTTTCCGACTCGCGGATCCGCTGAATGAGCCGGGCAGAGGAAATGAGCGCCTTACTCGGCACACAGCCAAAATTCAGGCAATCACCGCCCATCAAATTGCGCTCGATTAATGCAACGCGCCCTCCCAATCCCGCGGTACCCGCCGCTGTGACGAGGCCCGCTGTGCCCGCGCCGATCACAATGACGTTATAAATGCCTTCACCTTTTTTCATCGGCAGATGCTGCGAAGGTTTGAGACAGAGCTGGCTCCATTATTCCGTTGCGCGCTGATTGTGGAAAGGAATAAAAGCCGCGGTCGGGCATCATTCATATTGTTAGGATGAAAGCTGATTGCGTTCACCGCATAGTTGTTGCGTGCGTCACTGGTTTCATTGCCTTTGGACTCATCAGTTTGGAAACCGCATCGGCGCTCGCGCAGGAAGCTTCGCACGCAAGGACACCGGCGCCGGACTGGCAACTGAATGACCTGGATGGCAAGACGGTAAAGTTCTCCGATTTTCGCGGGAAGGTTGTAATTCTGGATTTTTGGGCGACATGGTGCGCTCCCTGCCGGGTCGAAATCCCGAACTTTGTCGAGCTACAAAAGCAATACGGTGACAGGGTTTGAGGATCGTCGGCGTTTCACTGGACGAGCAAGGTCCGGAGGTCGTGAAGAAGTTCGTAAAGCGATTCGGCGTGACTTACCCGATTGTGATTGGAAACCAGAAAGTCGCCGACGCTTACGGTGGCATCGATGCGATTCCTACTACCATTGTCATTGATCGGCGGGGCCGCATCGTGAGCTGGCATATGGGTTACGATGATAAAGCGGCCTTCAAAAAAGAAATTCAATCGCTGCTTTAGCAGCAGTTCAAAAAATTTAGAACCAGATGCCAACCACCCCGCCAACAATGAAACGAGCCGCTCCTATTTTCCTCGCGGGCTTGACCTTGTTTGCGCGCATAGCATTCACAGCCGAGGACGGAGAGAAATATACGAATCGACTTATTCACGAGAAATCGCCGTATCTACTCCAGCACGCACATAATCCGGTCGATTGGTATCCGTGGGGGAAAGAAGCTTTCGACAAAGCGAAAAAGGAGAACAAGCCGATCTTCCTCTCAGTCGGCTATTCAACGTGTCATTGGTGCCACGTGATGGAACACGAGTCATTCGAGAATCCCGAAGTCGCGAAGTTGATGAATGACAACTTCGTCAGCATCAAAGTCGATCGCGAAGAACGGCCGGATATCGACCAGGTTTACATGACGTTCGTACAAGCGACAACCGGCAGCGGCGGGTGGCCGATGACCGTATTTCTCACGCCAGACTTAAAGCCGTTTTTCGGCGGCACCTATTTTCCGCCAAGAGACAAGTGGGGTCAGCCTGGCCTGACGAGAGTGCTGAACAAAATCGCTGAGGCTTGGAAGTCGGATCGCGAACGCATCGTGACCAACTCGGACAAAATCATCAGCCAACTACAGACTGCGATCGAAGTCGCCGGCACGGCTGAAAAGGTGAGCAACTCGGTCACGCGTAAAGCTTATGATCAATTCGCGTCGCAGTTTGACGCGAAGCTCGGCGGGTTCGGCGAGTCACCGAAATTTCCGCGACCGGTTACATTGAATTTCCTATTCGATTTCTACGGCAACGACCCAGAGTCGAAAGAGGCCGAGCATGCGCTTGAGATGGCTCTCTTCACCTTGCGTAAAATGGCCGAAGGCGGGATTCACGATCACATCGGCGGCGGATTTCATCGCTACTCGACGGACAAGTTCTGGCACGTGCCGCATTTCGAGAAAATGCTCTACGATCAGGCGCAGCTGGCTATCGCATATCTCACTGCATTCCAAATCACGCGCGATCCACTTTTAGAGAAGACCGCCCGCGACATTCTCGACTATGTGCGCCGGGACATGACGGATAGGGAAGGCGGGTTTTACTCCGCGGAAGATGCGGACAGCTTGCGGGCGCAGGGAAAACCCGAGCATGCCGAAGGTGCGTTTTACGTTTGGCCAAAGAATGAGATCGATCGGTTACTCGGCGCGGAACGCGCGAAGGTTTTCGATTATCAATTTGGTGTCGAACCAAACGGCAACGCACCGGAAGATCCACAGGGCGAATTCAAAAACAAAAATATCCTGATCCAGCGTCACTCGGTGGCGGAGACCGCGAAGAAATTCGGACAGAGTGAAAACAAAATTGAGCAACTGCTCGCCGAAAGTCGGAAACTGCAGTTCGAGGCGCGCGCGAAGCGTCCGCGTCCACATCTTGACGACAAAGTGGTGACGGCGTGGAACGGACTGATGATTTCAGCATTCGCTCGCGCGTATCAGGTGCTCGGCGATCCTGCGTACATGCAGACGGCGAACAAAGCTGCCGATTTCATCCAGCAAAAGCTTTATCGCACAGACACAAACACGGTGCTCCGAAGTTACCGTCAGGGCGCAAGCGACGTGAATGGGTTTGCGGCTGATTACGCGTTTCTCGTGCAAGGATTGCTTGATCTCTACGAAGCTTCTTTCGATACCGGACGGATCGAATGGGCGGTGAAATTGCAGCAGCACCAGGATGAATTGTTCGGCGACGCGAAGAAAGGCGGCTACTACTCAACGAGCGAGAAAGACTCAGACGTGTTGCTGAGAATGAAAGAAGCCGACGACACGGCTGAGCCGTCGCCGAATTCCGTTACCGCGCTGAATCTCCTGCGCATCGGCTACATGTTCGATCAAACCGACGCGCGGCACAGTGCGGAGGAGACGATAAAGGCGTTTGCCACACAGATCGAGCGCGCTCCTACTTCGGCGCCGCAGATGCTGGTTGCCTTGTCCTGGTCGCGCTCTAAACCAAAGCAAGTCGTTATCGCCGGAAAAGATGATGACGCGGCAACGCAGGCCATGCTGCGTGAAGTGCATCGGCATTTCGTTCCACACGAAGTTCTCATCCTCGCTGATGGCGGTAAGAACCAGCAGTTTTTTTCTGACCACGTTGAGTTCATGAAAAGCGTGAACGAGATCGACAATCGAGCGACGGCTTACGTGTGTGAAAATTTTGTTTGCCAGCTTCCGACAAATGATCTTAGAAAGCTGGCCGATTTATTGGCGCGCCGCCGGGCCAATGGCAAAACTACCGCGGGAAATTCGGAATAGCTTCCTTCGGATCGTTGCAGCCTAACGGCCGGCCTAACCAAAGAGCGACTGGAAGACGCCCGCGCACGGCCGCAGGCAGCGCGGACCCCGAATGGCTCTAGATTTTCTTTCGACATCGGAGTGAAGAATTTGAAATAACGAGGGTTTCCGCGCCTCTTATCTTGTGAGCGCGATGCGCCACAAGTCAGCCGGCATGAGTGAAATCGATTTTCAGCAACTGGTAGATCGACAGTATGCGCCGCTGTACCGTTTCGCGCTCAGCCTGGCGAAATCCGAAGCGGATGCAGCGGACTTGACGCAGCAGACATTTTTTCTTTGGGCCTCGAAGGGTGACCAACTGCGTGACCGCTCGAAAGCGAAGCCATGGCTGTTTAAGACGCTATACCGCGAATTTCTAGGACGACGCCGCCATGAGATTTATTTTCCCAAGATCGAGCTGGACGATGTGGATGAAAAGGAGATGTCAATCTCCCCGAATGTGAATGCCTTCGATAGCCCGACCGTGTTGCAAGCATTGCGCGAAGTGGAAGAGCCGTTCAGAGCGCCCCTGACCCTGTTTTATCTGGAGCAATTCTCGTATCGGGAAATCGCGGACGTGCTCCAAGTGCCGATCGGCACGGTGATGTCGCGATTGTCGCGCGGCAAAGCGCTGCTGCGTCAACGGCTACTCTCAAAAAAGGAAGCCCTTGGGCATAAAATCGCTGCTTTCCAATCAGACAAACGGGAGGATTCACGTGGATAATCGCGAAGCCAAATTTATTTTGAACGCCTATCGTCCGGCAGGTCAGGACGCCAGTGACCCGCGCTTTGCCGAAGCGTTCGAACAAGCCCGTCGCGATCCAGGCTTGGATCGCTGGTTCAGTGAATCAATCGCGTTCGATACAGCCATGACCGAAAAGTTGCGCGCCTTGGAAGTGCCTCCTGATTTGCGAGAGAATATTCTCGCTGGCGTCAAGGTGAGCCGTCCGCTCCGCTGGTCCAAGCCCTTCATCAAGTGGGCAATTGCCGCAGCACTGATCTCACTGGCCATTCTCGGTTCTTTGCTGTGGCGCGAAACGCGGCCGGCACATCTGGCCGGATGGCAGAACCAGGCGCTCGATGTCGTTTCGTCGCTCCTTAGGAACGAGTCGAGTTTCGACGCGCAGTCGCTCAATGCTGACGAACTCCTGGTATGGTTGCGCGCGAACCATGCGCCGGCCGCGCAAACACTGCCGCACAATCTCGACAAACTGCGGAGTATCGGCTGCAAGACTTTTTCATGGAATGGAATGCCGGTCTCCGTGATCTGTTTTATGCGACCCGACGGCGGGCTGATTCATTTGATCACAATGAACACGTCGGCCGAATCCGATCGCGAGTTCAATCCACAGCCAAGAGTCGTGCACGAAGGCCGATGGGCAACCGCAACGTGGCACGAGGGCAAGATGACTTACATGCTCGTGTTGGAAGGATCGCGCGATCAGCTCCGGGCTTATCTCCTGTAAATATCGATAGAACGTGCCGAGAAGACTCGCGACTCGTGTTACCGTTTCTCTCGTCACAGCGCAAGGGAAACAAGCTACTCTGCAAGTTCATCTGCAGACTGGGGTGCGCGGCTTGGGATCTCGCCGCTGGGCAATCGCCAGGGGCGCTGTCCACGAAATGGCATTGCCAAGAGTTTCCCCAGTGTGAGTTCGTGCTCCTCGCGATACGCCGCAACACCGATGGTAACGGCGTCCTGAGGCACGTCGCGGCGTAGGGTGCGATGAAGTTTATCCCACCAGCAAAAAATCGTGCCCCAATTTGAATTGGTTTCCCGTTGCACGATCGAATGATGAATTCCATGCATGCGTGGAGTTACGAGGATTAGGTTTAAAATCCGTTCGACCTTAATTGGTAGCCGCCAGTTGGAATGATGGAAGAGGGTCGCGGCTTCCAACGTGATGAAGAAGATCATCAGCATCATCGGAGTGATGCCGAAGATCATCACTGTTACCGAAAGAAATCCGATGGAAAAAATCATCTCGCCAAAATGGAATCGCGCGGCGGTGCTTACATCAAGATCGAGATCCGTGTGATGCACATTATGAAATCGCCAGAAGAGCGGAATCATGTGGTTGGCCCAATGCCACCACCAGTAAGCGTAATCCATCAACAGAAACGTTGCGATGATGGCTATCGAGAACGGGACGCTGAGCCAGTTTAGCAGGCCAACATGTTCCTGCTTCGCCCACATGGCGACCGCGATCGGGATGGGCAGCATGGCGAGGCGCACGATGGCGAATCCGGGAATTGAGAGCACAAAATTACGCACCAGTCGGTGCAACATGCGGAAATGTTGGCGACGCAGGGGGAATCGCCATTGCAACAAAAGCAGTGCGAGGAATAAGCAGGCCAGCAGTGGCCTGCCTACATAATCCATTAAAGGAATTTTTTGCACAGTCTGGCGCCTTACCGCCGCGATCTTATCATCGGCTGGTGCGTAACAGCAACGCGCAGAATCTCAGTTCTTCCGACATTTAGATTGACTAACTGGACCGGAGCAAGTCACGAGGCGGTGAACCTCCGCGTAGATTTCCGCGTTTAAGTCTGTTCCCAGGTCAGGATGTACTCGAGCGACTCTCCGCGATCCAGAATTGGTGGCGATGACAACACGAGACGAGGACCGTCGATGCGGTAGTACCGGATCTGATCGTGCCCAATCCAATTCGGATATGACGCGCCGCGAACGCGATGGAGCACGGTGCGAGCGGACGGGTCCACGGTGTACGTGCCGAAGTACGAGACGTGCCCTTCGAACGCTGCCCGCACTTCCGCGTCGGTACCCGACCCGAGATCGTTCGAGGCGAATGTTGGACGATCGACTCTCATCACATGCGCAGACATGTTTCCGGCAGCGTCGTAGAAGAGTTGACCCACGACATTGTGGCCCAACGGATACCGGGTTTCACCAGACAATGCGCGCGCTTCGTAGGATGCGAGCCGCCACGTGCCCACTAAGTTGGGTAAGGAATCTATGTTCACAGCCACACACTACTTCCCGACGGCCGGAAATCGCTGCCGAATTTTTCTATGCGCCGATGCGCCGGAACTCGAAGGTGGTCTCGGGTTTTATGACTTCGCCGTTCATCTCCAGCAGCGGGTAGGCGAGGAAATTAATCGGGCCGCTCGCAGGCTCGGGATTGATTACCAGGTCGCGGCCCTTGGTTAGCTCGAAACGATTTGCCGGGTTATGGCCGAAGTAGTAATCGGCAAGCTTGGGATTTTTCCACGCCTCACTGATATCCACCGGTACCCAGCGTCCATCTGCGAGAAATTCCGCCCAGCAATGATAGCCATCGATTGTTCCCTCGTTCTTATCAGCAGGAATAGTGGCGCCAATGGCAAAGCGCGCCGGGATGCCGATGCTGCGCACCAATGCGATGAAATAGGCATGGAAATCGGTGCAGTTGCCGGTGTGCGCATCGCACGCATACATGGCATCACCGCGTCCCCAACCACTGCCCGATTTGTCGTAGCGCATTCGACCGATTACGTGATGATAGAGCGCTTTCGCGCGTTTGAGATCGTCGCCGTTTCCCGCGGTCGCTTTCTGAGCCAGGGTCCTGAACGTTTCGTTGATTGGCACCAGTTTTTCTGGACGCAGGTAACGCGCAGCTTCCGCATCGGTTGCAGAATAAGCCGCTTTCTCCTTGCGGACTACGCGGTATCGAATTTCGATGGTTTTGTCGCTATCTGAAGGTTGCGGATAGAGCACGCAAATGTTGTTGCCGTAGTCTCGGTCTTGTACTCTTTCCCATTTTACCGGGATGTTCAGCTTTTCCTCAGTAACAGTCTGAAACGCATCGGTCTTTGCGAGCGGTATCCAGACGCGAGCCTCGCCTTTGATCTTTGGAAGTTTGACTCGATAGACGAACTCAAATTCGTCCGTACCTTTGACGATGGCTGGATCATCTGCAGCACGACTCGGCGCCGCAAAGCCCAGGAAAAATACGACGAGAATCCGAAGCCGTATGGGCAATTGGGAGACCATTTGCAAGATTAGCTCGCTGGCACTTTTTGCCATTTGCCATTCTCTTCTTTCCAATTGTAGAGCGGTTTGCCGTCAATTTTGTGAACCGACGTCTCGGTGACTTTCATTTTACCCGGCTGTCCAGTTAAAAAGAAGTCGATGTCGTACGTTTTGCCATCCGTAGCTTTCATATCTACGCAGGCAAAGTACTTGCCCGCACCGAGATCCTGCAGTCGATCATCGTGTACTTTTACCAAATCGAGCGCGAGATCCTTGCCTTCGTGTTTTACGTGAAATTTAGCGTCGTTGCTCTGCTTGCTTTCCGCATCAATGTTTTGCTTGATGCCGGCTGAAATATCAGCCGTGCTGACCTGTTTTTCCCCTCCACCCTTCTTGGGGTGCTCCGCGCTTTTCTTTGGATGCTCAGGGTGTTCCTGTGCAAAAATAGTTGCTGCCGGAGTGAAGAATAATGCAATGGCTACCGCGATAATCAGTTTTGAAAACATATGGGTCCTCCGTTTTCGGTTCGTTTATTGATAGTTACGTGGATGCTTCGCTAGCTTTCTGGCATAATAGCTAAGACAGCAAGCGGGTTCGCACTTCTACTTTTTACGAGAGGTATCACGCAGCCGTTCTATTCCTAGATTAATATTCCAGGCAGCCGATTTGGTGAAAAGCACGCATACGGAGTTCTCAGTAATTGTGCCGGTCTTTAATGAGGCGCTACTAATACGCCCATTTCTTCAGCAGTTAAGAGACCGAGCGCCAGAAGCGGAGATTATAGTTGCCGACGGTGGAAGCAACGATGGCACGGCTGATCTCGCGTCCGGCTTTTGCGATCAAATTGTCATAAGCAAGCGCAATCGAGCGATACAAATGAATGTCGGCGCGCGTGCCGCGCATGGTGACATCCTTTGGTTTGTCCATGTCGACGCCGAAGTCCCGCACGGATGTTTGGCTGAGATCGAGCGCCTCATGGACGATCCGGGGGTCGCGGGAGGTTATTTCCGGATACGCCTGCCGCGAGCCCACGTCTATCGGTTGACGGACAGTTTTGCGCATTACGCCGGAATTGTGCTGCGAATCCGATGCGGGGACCACGGGATATTCTGCGGACGCGCTGTCTTCCTGGACGTTGGTGGCTTTCCAGAAGTGCCTCTGATGGAGGACGTGGAGTTTTTTCGCCTGCTTCGGCGGCGCGGTCGCGTGATATGCAGCCAGAAGCGGATCTTGACCTGCCCGCGACGCTATGAAGCTGTTGGACGGGTGCGTTTGACTCTGGCTTACGGATTGATCGCAATGCTTTACATTTTCGGTATCCCGCTGTCGAAGCTTGCGTCGCTCTATCGGCGCCTGTGCTGCAAAACAGTGTAACCAGAGCTGACGGAATCGTGTGTGCTGTCGCGTGGAGGCAGCCCGATGCGCCCGGTGAGGGTGCTTCATCCGTTTTCTATGTACAGGGAAAACAAATCAAAAGGAGGCAGTCATGAAAATAATGAGCCTGATTATTACTTTGGTCGCGACGACGGCGCTCATTGCTCTTGGGCAGGAAGGGACTGTGGAAGAGGTGAAGCACGGAGCGAAAAAAGCAGGGGAGACAGTTAAAGACGGGCTTGAAACTGCGGGCAAAAAAACCAAGGAAGCTGCTGAAACAGTCGGAGAGAAAACGAAAGAAACGGCCCAGACTGTTGGCAGAAAGACCAAGGAAACCGCCCAAACTATCGGCGGGAAAACGAGGGAAAGTACCAGTTCGACTCACCGAAAATCCAAAAAAACATCGAAGAAGACCAAGACAGAAACCAGCGAGCAACAATCGACAAATCAGACGCCTAATACGCCAAGCCCCACCGATCGTTAGAATCGAGCTCGCCTATTCCACTCGCGCACTGGGCCACCTGAGGTTCCGCTCTCATCGGCTCGGGCATGTTGACCCGCTTCGGCTTTGCTCAGGGCAGGCTGCGCGAAACGTCTCTGGCAGTGTTGCAGGCCGTCATAGCTGAGACAGTCTGAGACTCTTCTCCCGCGACTGCGGG
>Ga0209056_10008827_pt1 | contig 10323 bp, 8 predicted proteins | sample GraSoiAngelo_114_FD_185876 | JGI IMG/M metagenome (GOLD analysis project Ga0209056, IMG submission 185876) | Grasslands soil microbial communities from the Angelo Coastal Reserve, California, USA - 14_0903_13_40cm (SPAdes) (version 2) | ecosystem: Environmental > Terrestrial > Soil > Grasslands ...
GCTAGTGATCTTCCCCGGCACCCGCCTGGCCGAGCGCCGCGATCTGCACAAGACCATCATCGCCGGCTGGCTGATCGCGATCCCCGGCCCGCTCTGCTTCGCGGTCGCGCCACACTGGGCCTGGACCGCGCTCGGCGTCGTCTTGATGCAGGCGTCCGTCGTCAATACCCCGGCGATCAGCGTCTACCTCACGCTCGGTGTGCCACGGGATCGGATCGCCATGGTCATGACGACCGTGCTCTCTGCCTACTCCCTGGGGCTGATCGCCTCGAACCTGCTGACCGGCCTGCTTGCCCAGGTCATGTCACTGCGCGCGCTGTTCTGGGTGGCCACTGGATTCTTCGCGCTGGCGGCGATCTGCATCTGGTTCTTGCCGGCGAAGGAACCGCCGCGGCTGACCCTTCCGTCCCTCCGCTACCGCGACCTCATCCGGTTTCCGGCGTTCCGCGTGCTGCTCGTGTTGTTCACGCTCGTCACCGTCATCATCTTCATCCCCTGGACCTTCACAGCCCTCTATGCCAGCGAAGCGGCCCATGTCGACAACGTCTGGATCGGCGTCCTGATGAGCATCCTGTACTTGGGGTCGGTGCTGTTAGGGCTCAGTCTCGGCCAGCTGCGTCGATCGATGGGCAGTGTCGGTATCGTGCTCTGCTTCGAGGCTGCCTACGTGGTATCCGCGGTCTTGCTGCTTTCCTCCACGGCGCTGCCGATGCTCGGCCTCGCGTTCTTCCTGCGGGGTGCCTTCTGGTCCTTCCGCCAGGTGATGACCGCGGTCATCGGCGAGGTGCTCCCCGACCACGCCATGGCGAGGGGCTACGGCCTGTTCGCGCTTGTCACCGGGGCGGTGGTCGTGGTGGCCTACCCGATCGGCGGCTGGATGTACGGGCTTCAGGCGGGGATGCCGTTCTGGTCATCGGCGGTGCTGATGGCGATCGCCATGCTGATCACGATCGCCGTTCGCGCCTACTTCCACGCGAACTACCTGAAGCCGCCCCAGATCGACGCGAGCCAGGACGACGTCGTGCCGAAAGCGGCCTAGCCGGCCGGGTTCCAGTTCGGCGAAGTTCCGGTGTAGGGATAATCCGCTTCCCATTCGGTCAGCTGCTGGGGGCGGGAGCCGTCGCCGTTCATCACGTAGATCTGGGGCAGATCACCAAGCTGGCCGGTAAAGCTCACCCGACGGTCGTACGCGGGGATGTTCGGCGCCGAGCCGTTCGGTGCCTCCTTGCTGCCCGTGACCTTGACCACGCCACCCACTTCGCCCGCGGAAAAGATGTTGACGCGGTACAGCGTGGCCGTTTCGCCCTCGCCGGTCGCGGCAAAGAGGGTGCTGTTGTCGCTCAGCCAGGCGGCCGCGGTGATGTCCAACGGACCGCCGCGGCGGTAGGCGCTCGTACCGCTGGCGGAGAGGTCATAGACCCAGAGCTCGGGGCCGCTGGCAGTCATCCGGCGAAAAGCCAGTTTGGTCCCGTTCGGCGACCAGGCGGGATGGTCGGCGGGGTCATCGAGCGTAAGCGGCCGGTAACGACTGCGAAGGTCGAGATTCATGATCCATAGATGGTTGCGTCCCAGGCCATCCACGGTGCTGTAGGCGACCGTCCTGCCATCAGGGCTAAGCGCCACCGGGCCCGAAACGAGCCCGTCGCTCGGATCGGTCAGGGCCACATCGGTGAGCGTCGCCGGCCGGTATCGGCGCAAGCTCCCGTCCTTGACATAGATGATGGTCCCGTCAGCGGACCAGTAGACCTGCGAGCCGCTGATGCCGGGGCTCACCACAGCCCCGCTGGACACGTCGACGATCTGGATCGGGCCGGCCGTGGCGTTGCGTGATGCCTGGACCAGCGCCAGCCGCCGCCCGTCCGGCGCCCAATCGAACGAGAGGATGGCGTCTTGCGCCTGGCCCTGCCCAGGGAGCCGGTAAAGGATTTTGGGCGTGGCGCGCCCGAGAAAGCTGTCCCCGTGAGGATCGACGATGCCGACCGCGAACGCCGGCTGCTCCCGCTGCCCGACCAGGTAGCCGATCTTGCGTGAGAGGGAAATCGCCCCGGTGTGAAAATGAGTTTGCACCCGGCGGTCCAGCGCGTTGTCGTGCACGTCCAGGGGCCGGTCGATCGACACCGTGTAGGCCTGATTGGACTGGAGCACGGAGAGAGGAATGATTTCGTACTGGGAGGCGTCGCCGCCGGGCCGGGTGCGCAGCAGAAAGGGCGCGTCCGGACTCAGCTGCACGGCTGCCCGCATGGTGTCGGGACGCATCCCCCGGTTGAAGCTCAGAACAATGTTCCGATCGGGGGCGACCGAACCGGCGCCGTCGGACGGATCGACCGAGGTCAGCATCGGCCGGCCCTCGGTGGTGAAGCGCCAGGAGTGTTCGAGGGTGTTCTGCTGACCGCTGGCGTCGGCGTAGCCGGAGTGCATCGCGACGGTATAGCCGGTGGACAACTCGAAATTGACGTGCGTGTGAATGAACGTCAGCGTGTTACCCGACCAGGCAAAGCGGCAATTCCTTGACCCGGCGCACTCCGTCAGCGCGGGTGACAGCTGAAACCGCTTCTCTACCGAATCGTGGTTCATGGGACGGTCGAAGCTGATGCTGATGGCCTGGTTCGTCGGCACATCGGTGACGTCCCGGCTGGGAGAGATGCTCACGATTCGCGGCGGATTGAGGGCGCACGCGCTCAACAGGCAGGCGAGCACCGCCACGGTAAGAACGATGCCCCGCCGCATCAGCAGATAGTAGGGGAGCGAAATTAGCCGACTCTAAGCCGGCAAGACGACGGTGCCGGCCCTCGTGGGCTGACCTAGCGCTGCTCTTCGAGCAGCTGGCGCATCTCATTCGCCAGGTTCGTCAGGCGCGCCGGATCGACGAACATGATCGACGTCTGCGAGATCCGGTCGATGGTCCGGTCCAGTGCGTCGACATTGTGCTCGGTGGAGCTGAGCATCTCCTTCACTTTCTTCGAGCGGCTCTGCAGCGCGCTGTCGGCCATCTGGTTCAGCTGGCTCATCAGCGACGGCCAGTCGATGTCCGGCTCGGCGCTGGGGGGCACAGCCGCTGCGGCTGCGGGTGGGTGCGGCTGCACGCGGGGGGCCGGCGCCATGGTGGCCGCGGCGGCGGTCGACGGCTGGGCCGGCGCCGGACGGTAGACGGTCGCCGGCACCGAGGGGGTCATCGCCAGCATCTCTTCCAGGCTTACGGAAGCCGGCTCCTCGAGGTCGGCGACGGCCTTCACCTCGATCCGCGTCTTGGAATCGGCGCACAAGCGGGTCACGATCTCCGGATCCTGCATCAGCTGCGGCTGGCCCCGGGTGAACGCGCCCAGCAGTTGACCGTCGCGCAACAAGACGATGCCCATCTCATCTGGGGCTCGGACGAGCAGGCTTCCGTGAATCTTTTCCTCTTGCAGGTACTGGAGAAGGGCGCGGATATCGACGAAGCGCGCGAGCAAGCCCTGCAGGATGGTGGGCGCCGTCAGGAGTTGATAGATGGCCGTCACCACCTCGGCGGTGAGCTCGATGACGTCCATGCTGCCCTCGCCACGATCGACATCGTTCTTGAACAGGGAGAAGGCGGTCCGGCCGGTGGACACCACCGCGCCCCCGTCGTAAAAGCTCTCGATCAGGCTGCCCTGGTAGAAGAGGATCATGCCGCGGGAGGCCTGGCCCGTCAGCCGCAGATAGCCGGTCAGCCGGTCGCTGCTCAGCGAGCGCAGCAGCTTGGGGAAGTCGACGAACGCCGTCTTCAATGACTCGTATACCAGCTTGCCAACGGGCAATGGATAGAGCTCCGTGGGGGGCGCGGCCTCTTCCGGCGCCGGCTGCGGCGCCGGCTGTGGTTGCTGGCTCACCACGCTCCGCTCACTGACCTGGGGGGTCGGCGCGGCGGCCGCCGGTGCTGGAGTAGACGGAGCAGGCGAGCGCACCGCCGCCACCGGACCGTTGTCGGCGCCGGGCACCCCCCGTCGCTTCGCCTCGGCCAGGATGTCCGCGGTTGGCGCGGTGATGGTCTCCTCAGTTGGCAGCTTCGACTTGGGATCAAAGGTGTAATCCCCCTGGCGCCAGGCGAGCGGTTCGAAGACCGCCTCCTCGCCCTGACTCCCGTTGCCATAAGCGTGAAACAGGTGACCGAACAGAAAAAACAGCGAGAACGCCTCGCCACCGCTGCGTACTTGAAGGGTCCCCGTGGCGCGCTGAGCTTGCATCGACTGCAAGAGAGATAGCAGGGGGGTTTGGTCTAACGATCCCTTGTAGTCCACAAGTCTCGGCGCTTGCTCGATGGAACTCAAAAAAAGCCTCCCACCGCCCCGAGATTTCTTCCCAATGCTAGCACAGGCCAAATACGATACTCCAAGTCTTCGCGACCCGGGGTTGCCGCCGCCGGGCCGGGTGGCCCGCTAAGCTGAGGGCGGATGCTCGAGTTGACCACCTGCGAGGATGCGTCCGCCTGGGACGCGTTCGTTTCGCGGGCCCGCGACGCATCGTTGCTGCAAGCCTGGGCATGGGGTAGCCTCAAATCGCGCTACGGCTGGCAGGCCCGCCGCTACTTCTGGGTGGAGTCCGGCCAGCCGATCGCGGCCGCCGCCATCCTGCGCCGGCGCCTTCCCGGCGGCCTCTATCTGGACTACGCGCCGCGTGGCCCGATCCTCGACGGCCACCTGGAGTACTGGCCCGGCTTCTGGCAGTCCCTCCGCGAACGCCTTGCGACAGAAGGAGGAACGGTCCTCAAGGTCGATCCGGAATGGACCACGGATGCGCAGCGAGCGGTCCTGACCGCCAGCGGGGCGCTGCCCAGCCGCCATCCGATCCAGCACCAGGCCACCATGGTCGTCGACATCACCGGTGGCGATGCGGCATTGATGAGGCTGAAGGAGTCCACCCGGCGAAACATCCGATCCGGCGAGCGCCAGGGCATCACCGTGGAGGCCTCGGAAGCGTCGGCGGCGATGGACAGCTTCTACGACCTGCTGCAGGAGACGGCCGCCCGCGAGCAGTTCACCATCCGCAGCCGCGCCTACTATCAGGATCTGCTCGCCCTCTTTCGCGAACGGGGCCAGGTTGGCGTGTACCTGGCGCGTCTCGAGGATCGATTGCTGGCCGGGGCGGTCATGCTGTTCTTTGGATCCAAGCTCATCTACCTCTACGGTGGCACGCGCTCGGAGTTGAAAGACGTCAAACCCGGCTACCTGCTGCACTGGCGAGCCATCGAGGATGCCCAGCGACGCGGCTGCACCAGCTACGACATGTGGGGCGTACCGCTCGATCCGCAACCAGGCCAGCGCGGTTACGGCTACTACGTCTTCAAATCGCGCTTCAACGGTCGCCTGATTCGCTTCATTGGGCTGTACGACTTGCCCGTCAACCGGGCGGCGACGCTGACGATCCGTCTGGCCGAGCGGTTCGCCCGGGCCGGTCAACCCGAGTTTGTCTGAAACCGCGGCGACCATCACCCATGGCCACGCCCTGGGCGCGGAGGCCTGGGACCGGCTGCTGCTCGAGCAGCCTGAAGGCAACCTGCTGCAGAGCTGGACCTGGGGCGAGTTGCAGGCGCGATTCGGGTGGCGCATCGAACGCCTGTTGGTCCAGGATGGGCGGCACGGCCTCTGCTCGCTCCAGCGCACTCCCACCCTGTTCCCCGGAGGCGCGGTCTACTACGTGCCCCGCGGCCCTGCCGTTCTCGCGGCGGCGCGAATCCAGGTCCTCGACGAGCTGGAACGGCGGGCGCGTGCCGGCGGTGGCATGGTGCTGCGGGTGGAGCCCAACGACCGGGTCGGCGACCAGTGGCCGGCCTTCTTCGAGGGCCGCGGGTTTACTGCGGGGGATCCCGTCCAGCCGCAGGCCACTCAGCTGCTTCGCATCGATCTTGAGCCGGACATCCTGAAGGCGGGCTTCAAACCGAAGACCCGCTACAACCTCAACCTGGCTGAACGGCGGAGGGTCAAGGTCATCGGCTCAAAAGATGTCCGCACGTTCGCGGGCCTCGCGGGCGAGACCGCGAAACGGCAACAGATTCATCTGCCCGGCGCCGCCTACTACCAGGCGGCCATCGACCTGTTCTCACCGCGGGATGAGGCCCGCCTCTACCTGGCGCAGCACGAAGGAGACACGCTGGCCGGGATCATGGTCTTCCGCTTCGGCAAGACCGCCTACTACCTGTTCGGCGGTTCGACCGAGCGCAAGCGCGAGCTGATGCCGAACTACCTGCTGCACTGGCAGGCGATGCTCGACTTTCGCGCGCTGGGTTGTGACACCTATGACTGGTGGGGAATCCCGGAGGAGCCGGCACCCGACCATCCGTGGTTTGGGCTGTACCGCTTCAAGACCGGTTTCGGTGGCGATACCGTACGCTACGTCGGCCTTTACCAGCAGGTGCTGCGCCCGGGGCCGTTTAAGCTGGAACGGCGCCTCCAGCAATTGAAGGCGCGGGTACGCCAGCCTATACTGCGGTGACATGGCGAGGGAGCGAACGCTCTCCGAGCAGGCGTTTGAGCAGTTCCCCCAGGCCCTGATCCTCGTCGACCGCGAAGCGACCGTGATTGCCCTCAACCCGGTCGCTGAGCGCCTGACCGGTTGGGCCCGGGGAGATGCGCTGGGTCGGCCGGCGGCCGACATCCTCGAGGTGCGCACCGAGACTGGTGTCAACCTCTGCGCGCCCAATGGCGCGCTGCGCCGGGCGCTGCGGCTCGGCACAAAGATCAATACCCACTTCGCGTATTTGTTTCGTCTGCGCACCAGCGACGATCCGGTCAGAGTCGCCTACTCCGTATCGCCGCTCCACATCAAAGGCCGCGCCCCCGATGGGGCGGTGATCGTCATCCACGACGTCACTCCCGAGCTAGAGACCATCGAAGCCCGCGATGCGCTGATGCTGGCGGCGTCGCATGAGCTGAAGACGCCTCTCACGACGCTCAAGGGTCTCAGCGAGCTCTTACTGGACTTCGACCTGAGCGAGGGCCAACGGCGCGAGCTGTTGCAGGATCTGCACGGGCAGGCCGACCGGATGGAGCGCCTGATCGGCGACATCCTGGCGGTGAGCCGGATCGACTCGGGCCGGGTCTCGGTGGACTTGTCGCGGGTTGACGTGGCCTCGGTGGTGCAGCACGTATGTGACGAGGTGCACCCCATGCTCAAGGGCCGCACCCTGAAATGCCGGCTCCCGGAGGATTTACCCGCCGTCATGGGTGAGGCGCGCAAGCTGCACCAGATCCTGGTGAACCTGGTGAACAATGCCATAAAATACTCCGAGCCCGGCACTCAGATCACCCTCAGTGCGCGAGGCGATCCCTCGGCCGTAAGGTTCGAAGTCTCAGACCAGGGGGTCGGAATCCGCAAGGAACACATGCCCCGCCTCTTCGAAAAGTTTTATCGCGCCGACGACCCGGCGGTCCGGCGTACCTCCGGTACCGGGCTCGGGCTGTACATCGTGCGCAGCCTGGTCACCATGCTGGGCGGCCAGGTACACGTGCGCAGCCGGCATGGAAAGGGGACGGTCTTCACCGTCACGGTCCCGCGGGCGGAAACGACCGCCCGCACCCGGCCGCGGCTCGCCGTCGGCGCGCACTAGCTGATGCCACCGCCGAAAAGGATCCTGATCGTCGACGATGAGGCGATGATCCGCAAGGCGATCCATCTCGCCCTGGAAAAGGAGGGCTATGAGGTGGTCGAGGCGGAGACCGGCGCCGAGGCCCTCCGCCGCATCGAGCTGAACAAGCCCGACCTGATCTTGCTCGACATCATGTTGCCGGATGTGTCGGGTTTCGACGTCTGCCGGGACATTCGCAAAGCTGGCCTCCGGGTGCCGATCATCATCCTCAGCGCCAAGACCGAAGAGATCGACGTCGTGGTCGGGCTGGAGATCGGTGCCGACGACTACATCACCAAGCCCTTCCGCACCCGTGAGCTGCTGGCTCGAATCGCGGCCCATTTGCGAAAGGCGCGCCAGGAAGAGGAAGCCGTCAATCAGGGTCGTTTGGAATTCAAAGACCTGGTCATCGATCTCAACGAGCGGCGCGTCTTCCACGATTCCAGCGAAGTATTGCTGACGCACACCGAGTTTGATTTGCTGGCGTTCCTCGCCTCGAACGCCGGCAAAGTGCTGTCCCGCGAAAAGATCCTGAACCATGTGTGGGGCTACGAGTACCCGATCGAGACGCGGGTGATCGATGTCCATATCCGCAACCTGCGCCGGAAGATCGAACAGGATCCCTCGCATCCGTTTTTTATCCTGGCGGTGCCGGGGATCGGCTACCGCTTCACCAGCGCCGGCAAGCTCGGTTAGTCGTCGAGGTCAGGACGCGGCCGCGCCGGCGGCGGGCCGGAGTTCTCGGTAGACCGCCAGCAGGCGATCCAGATTGTCGGACAGGCCATAGCGTTCCACGACGCGGGCGCGCGCCCGACGGCCCAGCTCGGCCCGAAAGTCGGGGAACTCGATCAGCGTGCGCAGCGCCAGGCGCAGCTGGCCGTCCAGGTCCCGGGGGTCGACGACGATGCCCGCCCCCCGCAGCGCCTCCCCGTCGGAGCCGACGTCTGTCGCCACCGGCGCTACGCCGCAGGCCATGGCCTCCAACAGCGAGAGCGACAGGCCTTCGACCAGCGAGGGCAGGACAAAGACGTCCATGGCGCGCAGCATCGTGATGCGCTCCGTCTCCTCGAGTACCTGGCCTGTGAAGATGATGCGGCGGCTACCGTACCGCCGCTCGAGACGGCGCCGCTCGCTGCCGCTACCGACCACGACCAGTTTGACGTCTTCTGCCGCATCGACGTCCTGGAACGCCCGCACCAGGACATCGACATTCTTCTCCGGGTCGACCCGGCCCAGGTAGCCGACGAGCGTGCTCGCCTGCGAGGTCTGCTTGAACGCCGACGATCCGGGTGTGTACTTGTCGACATCCACCCCGTTGGGGATGACGGCAACATTCACGGCCGGCACGCCGTAATTCTCGAGCAGGCTCTTCTGCTGTTCCGAAAAGATGATGACGCGATCGAAGCTCGCCAGCGACTGCGCGTAGAGGCGATAGACGGCGGCGCTGATCCCCTGCCATAGCGAAAAGCGCGAATCGTAGGGCACGTGAAAGGTCGCCACCACCGGCAGGCCCAGCTCGTGACAGAGTTCCGGGAGTCCGAAGTCGATCAGTGTCGAGAAGCTGAGCGAGACGTGCACCAGGTCGACCTGCTCACGGCGAAGCAGATCGGTGATGATGCGTTTTGTCCTCGGCGAGGAGATGATGTATCGGTGACTGCCCGTCAGGGATCGCAGGGTGAGCGTATCGTCGGTGACGGCGGCCAGAGCGCCGTGATGGACGAAGAAGACTTTGACACCACGCCCGCGAAGCCCGGCGACGATCTCCCGGGAATACGTCAGCAGCCCATCACCGGCGCGGCCGCTCTGATGGCCCAGCCAGGCAATCCGCAGCGGCTCGTTCATCTGGAGTCGATGTCCTTGAGGAGTTCGATTAAGAACGGGCGGTTCTGAAGTTCCGGGTGGGGGATGTGCAGGCCGGGCTCGTCGACGATGCGACCGTTGTAGCGAAGGATGTCGATGTCGATCTCTCGCGGTCCCCAACGCTGGCGGGTAGTCCGGCCGAGCTGGCGCTCGATCCGCTTGACGGTGTCCAGCAGGGGTCGCGGCTCGAGCGAGGTCTCGACCTCGAGCACCTGGTTCAGGAACTGCGGCTGGTCACGAATGCCGACCGGCTCGGTCTCGGCCACGCGCGAGCTACGCACCACTGTGATGCCCACCACCGGCAATGCCTGGCGCGCCGACTCGAGATATCCGGCGCGGTCGCCGAGATTGCTGCCGAGGGCCAGCCACACGCGGGTCACGGATGCACGATGGCATCCGCCATACGCGCCACCCGCACCATCGACTTGACGTCGTGCACTCGGACGATGTCGGCGCCGCCGGCGATGCTGAGCGCGATCGCCGCCGCGGTGCCCTCGAGCCGCTCGTCGGCCGGCAGGTCGAGCGTCTTGCCGATGAACGACTTGCGCGACGGGCCGACCAGCAGGGGAAATCCGAGCCGGCGCAGCTCGGACAGGCGCTTGATGATCTCCAGGTTCTCCTCCCGAGTCTTCCCGAATCCGATCCCCGGATCCACGATGATGCGGTCCTCCGGGATCCCGGCGGCCCGTCCCAACTCAGCGCTCTGGCGCAGGTCCGCGGTAATCTCGCCGATCAGGTCGCGATAGCCGCCAGCCGGCTTGTTGTGCATCAGCACTACCGCCACCCCAGCCCGGGCGATCGTGGCCGCCATCTGCGGATCGCGCCGCAATCCCCAAACATCATTCACCATGGCGGCGCCGGCCGCCACGGCGCGCTCGGCAACC
>Ga0209056_10008830_pt1 | contig 10321 bp, 10 predicted proteins | sample GraSoiAngelo_114_FD_185876 | JGI IMG/M metagenome (GOLD analysis project Ga0209056, IMG submission 185876) | Grasslands soil microbial communities from the Angelo Coastal Reserve, California, USA - 14_0903_13_40cm (SPAdes) (version 2) | ecosystem: Environmental > Terrestrial > Soil > Grasslands...
GTGCTCGCGGAGGCCTTGGGGACTGTGACTGCGGCATTCCAGCCCACCGTTGGGCCGCGCGGCGGGGTCCACGATTCACTTGCTACTTCACTAGCCAAGAGTGCGATGCGCGCGGCGAGCAGCCAACTCGGCCGGCAAATCGCTCGCGGCCTGCTTGGCGGCATCCTCGGCGGCAGCGGGCGACGGAGATAGCGTTCCTGTCATTCTGAGCGAAGCGAAGAATCTCTGATCGTAAGGCTCAACAGCGGTGCTGGAGAAGATCCAGAGATGTTTGAAAGCCTGGCCTCATGCTTTGCATTTCGTTGCAGCGCTTCTGCTCAACATGACAGAGGGAAAATAAAATCGCCGGACACGAAAAGCGCATCCGGCGATTCTGAGTCATTCTCAGTTTATGGCGTCGGCGCAGGCTTGGCTGCTTCTTTCTTAGCACCCTTGCTGGCCTTCACTTCCACGTCTGTGGCTGACATCGTGTAGGTGATAGTCACTTTCTCGCCGACCTTGAGGTCTCCCGTGACCTTGGTATTCGCGTCACGATTGATTTCCCAGCGGTCCGTTCCCTTCTTTACCGCAATCATTGAATCAGTGACCTCGAGAACCGGCCCGGTCACTTGATAAGTCTTAGCACCCGCGGCAAAAGCTGCGCTGCTGAGCGCCAAACTTGCTGCGGCCAACAAACTGAGTGGCAATTTCATTTTCATGTGTCGATTAGACTCCGCCCGGCTATTTCTATTCAAGTGCTTTTGCGATCTGAGGCCTTACGATTCGCTTGTTAGTGTGGACGGTCTTTGTGTTCTCCGTATATGCGGTTTTGCGCAGAATACGGCCTGCACTGCCGGAGACTGTTTCGACAGCTTTGAGAGAGACAGCTGTAGCGCCGCTATGCGGCAACCGAGACCGAAAACCTTAGATCACGCCTTAAGGCTTTGGTGTTGCTGAAGCGGGCGGCCGTGTCGGGCTCGTCGCCCCGGTCGTCCCTGTACACGAGCCTTCTTTTCGTTGCGCATCTGTTGACTTGCATTGGACGGTCACAACGGAACCAGACGCGCACGTTCCCTCGATCGTTGTACTCGGCGTGCGCTTAATAATCCAATAGTGCGTTCCTTCCTGCACCATGACTTGGGCACTGGTGCATGAGCACACTGTCCCTGCGATTGTGAGCGTTTGCCCGAATGCGATCCCATTCAGCATGCATCCGGCGACAATTGTGCATGTAAAGATTTTCATTTTCATGCCGCCATTCAATTCTCAAAGGCAGCCTGGCTGCAAGCTTTTACTTCGTCACTCGTTAGGAAAGGCTTTTCTGTAGGGGACGCGGTTAGTGTCCTTATGTTCGGGAAGCAAACTGCTTCCCCTACAGTTTTTGTGCCATCGCCTTTACACCAACACGCAGGACCAGCGGCCAGGTAACTTTTCGTGTTTGCCGGGGGTTACCCCACACATTGCGAAGCTCATCGATTATTTGGTCCAACGGGTTGATACCTCGCGCCGCAATGAATCGCTGCGTCGAAGACCACGTTTGAAGGTAGCCCAGCAGATGATCGAGATTCCACGATGCGGTGATTTCGAATTTTGGCGGATCGAGCTTGTGAAACGGAAATGGGAGCCCAGCGAACTGCTCAACGAGTTCGCGCTCCGGCGGCCAAAAAGGTCCGACCACTTCGTAGTAGTATCGATTCACAACCTGATCGATTGCCGGCTCGATGTGCAACAAGTTGTAAGCTGAAGCAGCGAGCACGCCGCCAGGCTTCAACACTAGCCGCGCTTCCGCATAAAAACGGGCCAGATCCAACCAGTGCAATGCCTGCGCGATCATGACCAGATCAATCGTCCCTGATTCGATGCCGCTGTTCTCTGCGGGTGCGACACGATACTCGACGCGCTCATGAGGCTGCGCATTCGCGATCTGCTTCTCGCTCGCATCGGTTGCCATCACGCGGTCGAACACCGCTGCCAATCCGACTGCCGCTTGTCCATTTCCCGTGCTGCAATCCCACGCGAGCTGACGACTTGGCGCGATGCTGCCAAGATATTCGAATAGTTGCTGCGGGTACCGTGGCCGGAATTTCGCGTAATCAGCAGCCTGCCTCGAAAAATGATCTTTGAACGCCATCCGCGAACACTAAACAGAATTTCTGGGTGAATCTTAAGGCACGCGCATCGCTTGCCGATTCAGAAAGTTGGCAGCCGGAACGGCCGCTCTACAATTCTCCGCGTCTCGGTCCGAGCCGAACTGGCGAGGTCGCGCAAATGCTGCCTAGCAATCGTCGGTTTATTCAATCAACTACGGACTGCTCGCCGGTCCAGCTGCGCTCTGTTCGATTTTCGTCGCGCTCATGACGTACGTCACCGTCACGGTCGATCCGACTTTCAGTTCGGCTGAACCTTTCGTCGTGGCTGGATCGATATCGAATTCGAATCGCTCCGTTCCTTTTGCCACGGTAACTTTGCTACCTGTCGCTTCGACAACCGTTCCGGTGATTTGATAAGTCTTCGCGCCGGCAGCAAGTACGATCCCGCTCAGCGCGAGACTAAGCGCTCCCAGCAAACAAATAATTTTCGGATTCATAAGTTGGCGATAAGCCCGAGCACCGCGTGAAGCAAATCAGATGTCGCGTTCACTGTAGTGGTGGCCGTGTCGGACGTGATGCTGTAGCGGCCGCTGTCTCAGCGGCACGGGTAGCGCGTGATCGCTACGCGCAGGCTCAACAATCTTGAGGTTTCCGCCTCGCCTTGAGGGAGAGGATTGAGGTGAGGGGAAACCGCCAGTCCGGCTCGGACTATTGTTTAGGCGGCTCGGGAATGGCGCGAACACCCACTCGCGCCAGGTATTCATCCGCCTGCAAAAGATCCGTTCCTGCGCGTTCGATGATCTTGAGCAAATTATCCATCGACGAAACTTCCTCGAGCTGCTCAGTCAGGAACCACTGCAAAAAATTGATCGTGATGTAGTCGTTTTGTTTTCGAGCGAGCTCCACAAGCCCGTTTATTTGATTTGTGACATGAATCTCCTGATCAAGTGAAAGTTTCACCGCGTCGCGCGCGGTCTTGAATTTTGATTTCGGCGCGTCGATCGCCGGAATCGCCACGCGTCCGCCCGCATCGACCACATATTTGATAAACCGCAGCGCATGCCCTTTTTCTTCCTCCGCCTGCCGAAAGAAATGCTGCGAAAGTTGCGGCAGCGCTTCGGCCGCAAAATGTGCGGCAATGGCGTAATACTGTAGCTCCGCGCTGAACTCGTAGCCGATTTGTTCGTTGATCGCGTCGATAACTTTTTGACTCGTTAACATGACGAAAAGCTAGCGCGGATATCACTCGACGCCAGCATGTAGAGAATGAACAAACATTTCGGGGTATGAAAGGCAAAGTGGCCGAGTGTCCGAATCCTACCTCTCGAGATTAAGAGGTGCTGAAATTTCGGTAGTGCGCCGTATTACGTGAAACTACGTTGCGTTATGAATGAAAGATCTTTGGCAACAAACGATGAGCGACATAACGGCACGATCAGCCGGCGAGTATTTGTTCGTGCGTCTCTAGCAGGCGGGGCGTCGCTTTTGGCGGGCAGAGCGGCAACACTCTTTGCGGCTGCATCGGCGAACGATAATTCCAGTTTCAGCATTGGTGGAGATTTGCCAGTTAATCGACTTGGATTTGGCGCGATGCGGCTGACAGGCGAGGGGATATGGGGTTGGCCGCCAGACCGCGAGAACGCGCGCAAAGTTTTGCGACGCGCCGTCGAGCTCGGCGCGAACTTGATCGACACGGCGGATGCTTATGGACCGGAAACTGATGAATTACTCATCGCAGAAGCGCTTTATCCTTACCCGAAAGGACTTGTCATTGCGACGAAAGGCGGCAACACCCGGCCCGGTCCTACTCAATGGGTGCCAGACGGTCGGCCTGAATATCTCAAGCAATGCGTCGACAAAAGCTTGAAGCGTCTAAAACTTGAGCGCATCGATCTTTATCAACTACACCGTGTTGATCCAAAGGTGTCGATGGAAGATTCGCTAGGCGCTTTGAAGGAAGCGCAGAGCACCGGCAAGATTCGCCACATCGGATTGTCTGAAGTATCGCCCGAGGAGGTTGAGCGCGCGCGCAAGATCGTGCCGATCGTAACCGTGCAGAACCGCTACAATATCACTGACCGAAAATGGGACAATACCCTCGCATATTGCGAAAAAGAACAGATCGGCTTCATGCCTTGGGCGCCGGTTGGTGGCAGCAGAGGAATGACCAGCGCCGCCTTGGAAAAAATCGCGAAGGATCATGGGATAACCATTTATCAGCTGGGGCTGGCATGGCTGTTGCATCGATCCGCAGTAATGCTGCCGATTCCAGGCACGTCATCGCTCGCGCATCTGGAGGAAAATATGGCGGCGTGCAGAATACAGTTGGGCGCAGAAGAGTGGAAAACAATCGACGCACTTGCGAACGAAGCGTGAGAAGACTGATTACGCGGCTGCAAACGGCTCGACAAGCGGCGACACTGTGGATATCGTCGCGTACATGGCGGTTCGGCTGAGCAATCTCCCCCGAACTTGGCGAGCAAGTAGCGTCGGCACGGAATGCAGTCTTCACCAACTCGCGCCGTATATCGGCAAGCTCAAGACGCGGCTTGCCGGCACACTCGTGGAACAGTACTCCCAGGAAGATGATGTAGTCATTGATCCATTTTGTGGCTCCGGCGTTGTTCCACTCGAGGCACTGCTACGCGAGCGATCGGTGATTGCTGCCGACATTAATCCATACGCAGCTGTGCTCACGCGAGCGAAACTGTTTCCCATATCCGATGTCTGGCGCGCGCTTGGGATTGCGACAGAATACGTGAGCCGCGCTAAGGTCCTGGCGCGCAAACGAAACCATCGTGTCACAGCACCGCCGTGGGTCCGCCGTTTCTTCCACCCGAAAACGCTCGCTGAGGTCAAAACACTAGCTGATCTGCTCCGAAGGAATCGCGAGTGGTTCCTGCTCGGGAATTTACTGGGCATCCTTCATCACCAGAGACCAGGATTCTTATCGTATCCATGTAGCCATCTTGTTCCTTATTTACGCCACCGGAAATTCCCGCAAGCTAAGTATCCCCAGATGTACAAATACCGTGACGTTGAACCGCGGTTGGTTGCCAAGTTGCTGCGAACGTACGCGCGGTTCGACCCGACGAGGATTCGAACGCGCAGATCCTTCTACAAGACAGATATCCGGCGCTTATCGATGCGCGCTAAGGCAAATCTGGCTGTAACGAGTCCGCCTTACATGAACGCGTTGGACTACGGTCGCGACAATCGACTGCGCCTTTGGTTCGCCGGAGTTCGTTCACATCGAAAACTAGACGAGGCATTGCCGACCGATGAAAAGGCATTCACCGTGCTGATGGAAGTGACGGCGCGAAGACTGGGAACTTACTTAAAACCCAAGGGCAAGGCTATTCTTATTGTCGGGGAAGTCCGCAAATCGCGAAGCGTTGTAAGAACCGATGAGATTGTCCGCTCTGTGTTCGAAAACAAAATTGGAGGGTGGAGATTATTAGACCAAATCACAGATAGCGTTCCTGATATTAGGAGAAGCCGCCGTAGCTACAGGGGCACCAAGAAAGAGTGGGTCTTGGTGTTCGTTAAAACAAGGTGAACCATGGATACTTCAGAGTTTGTTGGTGACGTAAGAGAGATCAGTGTGGCTTCGATAAGACCGAGCTCCCACAACCCTCGTGGCGAGGTTCAAAAAGACGATAGCTTTGAACGACTAGTTTCATCGATTGACAAAGTTGGGCTGCTTGTGCCGATCGTAGTGACCAAACTGCGCACCCCGCGCGAGGGGATCAAGTACGAGCTTGTTGATGGGGAGCGGCGCTATTGGGCTGCTAAAGCGCTCGGTAAATCGTCAGTTCCTGCCCACGTTTTACATCCAAATTACTCAGTTCGGGATCTGCGCCGGCTCATGTTTCATTTGCACATGACACGTGAGCAATGGAAGCCGCTGGCGCAATGTCGATCGCTTGCTGAGGCATACCCACAACTCGACCGCGGAATAAGATTTCGAGAGAAGCAGGAGTGGGTAAAGAAGTTAGTTCGGGACACCGGGATGCAGCCTGTTACTGCCCGTGATCGGGTCCATGTCTTAGCATGGCCAAAAGCTTTGAAGGAAGCCATCTATGAGTTTGACGAGCGCCAGCCAAAAAAAGACATCTACTCGTACGTGCTTGCGATCGAAGCGAGCATCGTTGAACCCTCTTTGCGTGCTTTCCCAGAGTACTACAATCATGATCATGCCCCAGAAACGAAAGCTCGAACGGTTCGTGGCGCACTTCTGCGAAAGACGACCGAAGGCTTTGTGACTGGCGCGGTGCAGAGCCGCGAGCAGATACGTGAAATCACGCCGCTGTTCTTACCAACACTGCCATTGGCACAGAAGCGGGTCGCTCAGAGTCTGTTTCAGGATTTCATTCGCAAGGAGGAGAAGCAGTTCGATGATCTACGATCCGAAATCGCGGTTCGACTTCCGGAAGTAGTGCAAGAGAAGGCGCCGCCACCAGGACGATTGATTTCATCTGTGGAGGCGTTAACACAGACGATCGACCGTTATCAGCTAAGTCATCTTGAAAGCTCGGTTCCTCGAGAACAAACCCGTAGTCGCGTCCAGCGAGACCTTCAGAACGGGTTGCGCCGATTAGCGCTGTCGGCTAGACGGCTCTGCCAGCGACTGGATGCCTAAAGCCGAGCTACCTGCTACGGCGGTAAGACTGTTGTTACGGCAACTGAGTTGTGGGGTTTCAGCCTCCCAGGTGGATTTTTCCTCAGTTCGCAAGGCGCACGTTTTACCAGCGAATTTTAGATTCTGGCCCGACCTTTCGGTGAAATCAGGGCGGCAATATTTCCTCATCCATCAGCTAGGTTCATCAAACATTCCGGAGCGTGTGAGAAGAGCGGCAAGGCAGATCAAGACTTTAAGCAAGGTTTCGATCATTATCCATTCACCGTTGTCAAAACAGTTTGACTCGCGGGCTTACGCATCGGCTGTCTTAGAAGATTGCATCCAATTGCGTACTGGTCTGTTGCTTGAAACCCAAGATGGTTGCTTTCTTGTGCTTCCACCCAGGTATCGGGTTCCTCGCCGAAAGCGATCTCAAATCGAACACGGTCACATCCCCTCGTGGGTAATTGAGCGACTAAAACAGTCGAAAGGTTTCAGTCCGTATTTGAGCCGCTGCATTCAGCGGTTTGCTGAGCGCTACTCAAGACTGACGAAACAGGCTCCCAGTTACAGTCGAGAAGCGCACGCGCTGTATACATTTGTCGATGAAATTTGCGAAGGTGATCGGCGATTGTTCTTTCCGATACATAGGCTGCAAGCGCTTCAAGCTTTTGAACGATCGCGTGCTAACGTTCACGCACGTGATCATTTCTTTCACACGTTTAACGATCTATTTATCGGGTTGTTAATACTCGGTGATTTGTTCGCCGGTCGTAAGAATACTGCCAGACCCGACCGCTTTCTGGAAGATCCGAGAGACATCGCAAAGCTTCGGTTCTGTGAGACGCTCTGGATCCTTACGTGTCTGTTTCATGATCCTGGATATTTAGCGGAGAGTCCGTGGTCGACCTTTTACTTCACCCTGGGCCTTGAGCACACGGCAGAAGACGATGCGTCTTTGCCAAATTCAATGAAGCTCGCTATCCAGCGCGCTTGGAAAGGTGAGTTCACGGCGGCGAGGAAAGACTTGCTGGATCTTTTTCGTCGGATTTCGGATCGCTGGGTGCCGGCCAGCATTGGATCGGATGTAACACTGAAGTTCGATGCAGCATTAGAAACAGCCTACTTCGACGGTGGTCGTCTCAGCCACAGTATTGTGTCGGGACTAAGTCTGATTCAGCTTTGCCGAACTGACACCGCTAAAAAGAGCGTGCATTATGACGCGGTAAAAGCGCTGGTTGCGAGCGAGATCGCTGCTTTCTCCATGATCTTTCATGATCAGCGCTGCCAAAACCGTTTAGAGGAATGCGGCCTACCGCCGTTGCCGTTCGAAGAGCTACCGTATGCTTCAATGCTAATGTTTGCAGATGCGCTACAAGACGATCGGCGAGAAATCTCAACTGCAACATTTCCGCGGATTGGCGTGCTTACATCATTAACTGTGGAACCCGAAGAGGCACTTGTTAAAGCAAGGGTTTCGCTCCCGCAGAACCGACGGCCAGCATGGCCATTTATGATCGCAGAGTATGAAAGCGTGACGCGCTGGATTAATCGCAGATCGGAGACCAAATTCATCATCGACTACTGGAGCGAGACGGGATTGATCTTACGACGCTCCTAAGCAACTGAGATGATTACCTCTACTTCTCCGCATGCAAAGTTCCGGTAATTTCGCGCAGTAGTTGATTTTATTTTTCCCACCGAGACTTGAGCGTCCAAGCGAGGATTTGTTGAAAACGATCGCCGTCATCGACAGTAGTATGAAGAAAAACAACGTTGGTGCCCTTTTCCGTCCCACTTAATTCGTCTTGCGTAGCGGGATGACCATCGATCGTCAGAGAAACGGGCTCGGTACCTGACGCGTTCTTCATTTTCTGCAACATGCGGTCACGGGTCTGTTGATGGTGTTTTTCAAGAGTGAAATTGTCGAGGTCAGCCTTCGTGTCGGTGATCACGATCAAATACACTTCTTTGCTCTTGTTACCAACTTGCAGCGATGCCTGTTTATTGATCTCTGGCAGTTTGGTCCACGTACCCGGAACGGTGACTCTTATTTTGCCATCGTCAGATGCGATTTCCTTTCGCTCCGTAGAAAGTCGTTGTAACCGCTCGCGATCCGACTGGATCATGCTGACAAGCAGCGGGATGCCCATAATACCGAGCACAAGAGCGATGTAGCCTAAAACCAGCCCGCCCGTCGCGATGCCTCTCCCGCCGAGCGCGCCGCCAGACTTGCGAATTTTCGCACGAGCAATGTGGCCGCAGATTACCGCTGGGATTGCGGTGAACAGCCAACCGCACGTAAATGAGAGAACAGCTAAAATGAGACTCCAAATCGCGACAGGCGGAGTACGAGGAACTGTTTGCGCAACAGCCGGCTGCGGGGGTGGTGGTGTTTCGTCTGCCATCGCGCCGTTGTAATGAAGTTAGGTGGCGAAATCAAGACCCGGCGTTTGTCGGTGCGCCCGAATACGAGTTCGTGAACGCGAGGGCTCGTTCACTCCCCAGCATGGGCAAGAAAGCAAAATGCCCGATGAGAAGCTCGCCGGGCATTTTGTTCTGGCGACGTCCTATTGACTCGCGCGTTCCCACGCGCACGCCCGCTACCCTCGCGGGCTTGACCGTCCATCTCGCGGTTCCCCACCGCTCGATTCTCTTTACGGCAGGCGGCGTTCCGCCGCGCCGTGCTCGAGCAGGCGTCTCCAGAAAAGCAAAATGCCCGATGGAATCAACCACCAGGCATTTAGTTCTGGCGACGTCCTACTGATTCGCATGTGCCCACATGCTCACCCGCTACCTCGCGGGTTTGACCATCTACCCGACGGCTTCCCAGCACGTCGTGTTCTCTGCTCGAGTAGGCGACGCCAAACAAAGCGCCCAGCACATCTCATGACATGCCGGGCGCTCTGTTCTGGCGACGTCCTACTCTCGCACGGCCTGTCGCCGTACTACCATCGGGGCTGCAGCGTTTCACTTCCGTGTTCGAAATGGGAACGGGTGGTGCCACTGCGCTATTGTCACCAGAGTGCGGAACCGCACTGGCGGTTCGCTGCTGTCGCAGCGACGCAAGCGCGAAGCCGAGTCTCTGGTGACTTCGGAAAGTTCAGGTCAATCGCCCTACCTAAATTTCGAAAGAACACGATTTTCAATCGGCATTCGCAAGTCGCAAATCGAAAATCTTTTCTGGTTCGCTGGCATCTACATACAGGTTTTCGGAAACAAATCCGCTGAGAACAGCGGACGCTACAACATCTGAGTTTTAATTGAGATCTTTTGTCTCCTCTGTTTGCCGCTCCGCAAAAGCGCGGAACGGCTTAACAGAAAAGTAAAAGATCAAGCCGAACGGGTTATTAGTACTCCTGAGCTGAACACATTACTGTGCTTGCACCCGGAGCCTATCAACGTGGTGGTCTACCACGACCCTTCAGGGAGATCTCATCTTGGGATAGGCTTGGCGCTTAGATGCTTTCAGCGCTTATCCTTTCCGAACATAGCTACCCAGCGCTGCCGTTGACACGACAACTGGAACACCAGCGGTTCGTCAGACCCGGTCCTCTCGTACTAAGGTCTGAACCCCTCAAATCTCCTGCGCCCACAGTGGATAAGGACCGAACTGTCTCGCGACGTTCTG
>Ga0209056_10008832_pt1 | contig 10319 bp, 10 predicted proteins | sample GraSoiAngelo_114_FD_185876 | JGI IMG/M metagenome (GOLD analysis project Ga0209056, IMG submission 185876) | Grasslands soil microbial communities from the Angelo Coastal Reserve, California, USA - 14_0903_13_40cm (SPAdes) (version 2) | ecosystem: Environmental > Terrestrial > Soil > Grasslands...
ATGCGTCGTCTCACTTCGAGGCGCTTCTTCTCCGTCGGTCGGGTTTAGACGGCTGCACCGGCAAAGCCGCTGCAGCCTCCAGGTCGGCATCGCGAGCGACGCCTCCGACTGCCACCTTAGTTGCCATCTCGGACAACATACTCGCGGCCGCCCGGCCGCTTCGGACCGCGCCTTCCATGGTCGGCGGCCAGGGCGCCGCCAGCCAGGCCCCCGCGAGCGCCAGCTCGTCGCGCGCGGCCGCCGGCCTGCTGAGGCCGGGCCGTACCGCGATCGTCGCCTCCGGCTCCCGGCTCACTCGCGACCACAGAACATCGGCCGCACCCAGGCGCTCGGTCACCTGACGCGCGATCAGGTCGACGAGTTCGCGGCCGCGGATCTCAAGCAGCTCGGGAGCGGCGCTCGAAACGACAGTCAGATACTGCGCGCCCGGTGGCCACGGGGGAACCTCCCGATCGCTCCGCGCTGGTTTCCCCTCCACTGGTCCGCTGTCGCGGACAGGAGCTTTCTCTGACGGGCCACGGCCCGTCAGAGCGCTCCGATCGAAGATCCAGTGCGCGTGGCTGCCGAGCAGCGCAGCCAGCGGCTGGCGAAGGATCACGCGGTCGACGAGCAGATGGACGCTCACGATCGGAGAGTGATCGAACGTCCAGTCCTCGCCGAGCAGGCGTGACGATTCGTCGGGCGGCAGCGCGAGGACCACCGCGTCGGCATCGAGCTCCGCGAGCTCGTCCACGCGCACGCCCGTCTGCACGCGTGCGCCGGCCTGCTCGAGCGCGCGGGTGGCCGCCTCGCCGTGCATCTGCCCGAGCGGCGCCGTCGGCAGGACGAGATCGCTGGCCGCCCGACCGGAACGCATCGCCCGCAGGACGGTGAAACACGCGGCTTCGGCCTGGACCTCGTCGGTGCGGAGGTTCAGCCCCGGCCGGATGAAGACGTCCCAGAAGCGCTCGATCGCTATGGCTGTCTGCCCATGACGCCGGAGAAATTCGCCGAAGGTCTCGACCTCGCGGGGTGCCAGCCGCGGCAGCCTCGCGAGCAGGAGGGCAACCCGAAAGCGATCGCGAACCGGGAGGTGGCGATAGCGGAGGAGCGGGCCGAGGCCGTAGCCGATCTTCGCGGTGCGGCCGCGTTCGTCAATCACCGTCAGCTCGAGCGGTAGGCGCCTGACGTGGTCGCGGCTGCCGATCCGCTCGAGAAACTCCAGGTAGTCCGTGAAGCAGCCGAGCGCGATGTGCTGGCCGTTGTCCGGCGGCGGCTCGGGATCACCCTCCCGCTCCGGCAGCGTCTGCACCTTGCCGCCTAGCGTCGGCCTGGCCTCGAGCAGGGTCACCTCGTGGCCGGCGTCGACGAGCTCGAGCGCCGCCGAGAGCCCGGCCAGGCCGCCACCGACGACTACCACCCTCATCTATGCCTCGTCATCGCGCGAGCGCGGCTCCGACCACGCGCAGCTTGGCGACCGGCGAAAGCGTCGGCGCCCCGCCGAAGACTTCGAATCCGTCGTGCTCGATCCGGTCGAGCGTCGAGCGATAGAGGCCGGCAAACGTCGCGACGCAGGCGGCGCTCCGGCGGTCCAGGTGATCGAGCAGGGTCAGGCCTTCGGCGAGGTGCGCCCGCGCACGCTCGGCCTGGAAGCTCATCAGCTCGAACCATTCGGGGGTGACGAGCCCACGAGCGATGTCCCCCTCCTCGACGCCGAACCGCGCGAGCTCGTCTTGCGGCAGGTAGACGCGTCCGAGCGACCAGTCCTCGGCGACGTCGCGGACGATGTTGATCAGCTGTAGGGCAATGCCGAGGGTCTCGGCGCGCTCAGGCTCGTCGGCTCCATAGATTGCAACGCAGGCGCGCCCGACCGCGCCGGCGACGCGCGCGCAGTATTCCCGCAGCTCGTCGAAATCGGCATAGCGCTTCTGCGTGGTGTCCTGGACGCCGCCGTCGATCAGCGCCGAGAGCGCGTCGCGCGGGATCGAGAATCGCTGCCGGGCGTCGGCGAGAGCGACGAACATCGCCTCCTCGCCCGGGAGGGCATCGAGCAGCCCCCGAAGCTCCTCCAAGAGCACGCGCTTCTCCTCGTCCGGAAGAGGCCCGTCCGCGATGTCGTCGACACGCCTCGCGAACGCATAGACGGCGGCGATCGCCCGCCGTTTGGGGCGCGGCAGCAGCATGATTCCGTAGGCGAAGTTGCGGGCGCGCTGTCGCGTCAGGCGCTCGACCTCGGCGTAAGCGGCCTCGACCATCATGGGACGAGGGCCCCGATCGCCGTGCGCGCGAGCCTCGCCCGAGACGGCTTGGGCCGCCCGGAGAAGACGTCGAAGCGGGCCCGCTCGAGCACGTCCAAGGCCGCCAGCCCTCCGCGCGCGAAGGCCGTCACAGCGCGTCCCGTCCGGCCTCCCAGCCTGCGCCCGAGCGGCTCCCCCGCCGCGAGCAGGCCGCGGGCCCGTCCGGCCTCGAACTCGAGTAGTCGCCGGAGCGGCTCGTTCGGCCGGTCGAGCTCGGTGACGCCGAAGCGCCGCCGTTCGTCGGCAGGGAGGTAGACCCGCCCCAGCGCCAAGTCGCGCGGAACGTCCTGGAGGAAGTTGACGAGCTGGAGCCCGGTGCAGACGTCGTCGCTCAGGCCGACAATCTCGGCCTCGTCCCCGCGGCGCAGAACGCCGAGCACCAACCGGCCGCAGGGATCTGCCGAGTGGACGCAGTAACGCTTCACGTCCTCCCAAGTCTCGTACTCCGAGATTCGTTGATCCATCCGATTCGCTTCGATCAGCCGCAGGAACGGCTCGCGGGCAAGCGCGAACTCGCGGATCGTCGGCTGCAGCTCGACGAGCACGGGCCACCTCGCAGCGCCGCGATAGGCGGCGTCGAGCTCCCGCTCGAGGTCGTCGAGAGCCGCCAGCCTTGCCTCCGCTCCGCCCTCGAGCTCGTCGCCAAGGATGTCGACGAGCCGCGCGTAGGCGTAAAGCGCGCGAATGTGCGGCCTCAGCTCGCGCGGAAACGCAAGCGAGGCGACCGGAAAATTCTCACCGCGCGCGCGTTTTGCCACCGAGGGAACGTCGAGCATCCGTAAAAGATCGCGGTTTGCACTCACCCCGCGCAACTTTCGCGCTTTTGTCGCACCCTCGCATCCCACCCGCGCGTCTCTCGGCGTTAGGCTGAAGCCGGTGGGTGGTTCGCGGCCGGCCCCGAATCGGGGCCCGCCAAAACGGACAGGTCGAGACGAGAGCCGACCCGCATTCCGCGGCGTTCTGCTTCACCCGCCCCTAGCTCGAGAGCCATCTTCGCCCGGCGTGCGCCGGCCGTGCGCCAGGCCGGCAGCGCCTGGGCGATCTTGAGCACTTCGCCGTCCCGCGAGAGAAAAACGACGTCGATCGGGAAGCGCATGAAGAAGGTGTGGACAGACCCGGCCGGCCGAAGCAGCAGCCCCTCCCCGCTCTCCAGCCCCCGCCGCCCGAGCAACCCGCGCATCCGAGTCAAGGGCGAGTCGGCCACGAGGCACCGCTCGCAGACGACGCGGCTGTCCACGGTCCGGAGCGAGACAATCTTCATCACCAGTTCTTCGCCCCAAACGTCAAGAGTCCGGCAACGAAGAAGGCGACAGGCCCAGAACGCCTTTCAAACGTCATCACAAGGACAGCAGCCGGTTGCGCGCGGAGGCCGGCTTGCCCGGCCGGGAGCGCAAACCCACGCCTGCATCGCACTCAACACGACGAGGGGGCTCACGGGGGAAACCGGGTTTCCCCCGTGCTCTTAGTAGCCGATGTGAATGTGGTCGTAGTGGTTGGCGAGCGGGAAGGACGGTCCGCCCAGGCCAAGCAGTGAGATGACCTGCTTCGGCATCAGCTCGGGCGGCAGCAGGAGCACGTCTCGAACGGCTCGCTCGGTGATCCCGCCGGGCTGCTGGTGGCCGAAGATCGACGTTCCGCCGACCTCGCTGATATCGGCAGCCAGGCCGTAGATGTGCGCCGAGATGACTCCGGGGCGCGCGTACAACCGGTGGCCGCTGATCAGACAGGAGACCGTCACCTGGCCGAACGAGTCGGCCAGGTACTCGATCACGGCGAGCACACGGACATTGACGCGTCCGGACTCGATGTCGCCGCGACCGCCCGCGTAGATCGAGGCGCGCGGATCGTTCAGGACCTTCTCGCCGAGACGGGTCTTTTCGGCGTTGAGTCCGTTCACGAGCGCCCGCAGGCCGACCGCGCGATAGTAGTGCGAGAGCGCGACTGCCTGATCGGCGAACGAGGTGTCTCTCGAGAACGAGAACATCACCGCCCAGGGGCTCGCTTTCTCACCGCCGGTCTGCGACAGCCGAGCGGCTACCGCGCGCAGCCCGCCGAGGTTGGCCGGGGCGGCGCCGTTGTGACCTTCGGCCCGCAGGACGCCGAGCATCAGCGCCCAGTTGACGTGGCTCGCGCGGGCGACGGCCCGCAGGTGCTTCGCGAACCGGGGCTTGAGCCGAAGCGCCGCCGGCGTCGGATCGGACAGCGGCCTGTTCAGCCACACCACCCCGGCCGAGGCGCCTTCGAGCTCGGGAGCGGGCGCCCGCGAGGCTTGCTTGCGCACCGGGAAGTGGTGCTGACGTGCACGCGGGTTCATTGTGCGGACGAACTTGCGTCCAGAGGATCGCTTCGCGACGGACGGCTTGGCGACACGCATGACCGAGCCCGAGCGGGTCGCCGCCTGCTGCACCGCGGCCTTCGCGGCGACTGCCGCCGCCGGGGCGCTAACCGGAGCCGCGGCTGTCGGCGGAGCGGCCGTGTCCGGCGCGGTCGCCGAGTCGCCGGAGTCTCCCGGCGCGGCGGGCGCGAGTGCGCCGCCGTCGGATCCCGAGTCGGTGGCCGGCGCCGGATCGGTCGCGGTCGTCGCGGTCTCGTCGGTCGTCGTCCCGTCGGTCGAGGCCAGGCCGTTGGCAGCGGAGTCCTCGAGCGATGCGCGAACCTGGTCGCCTGCCGCGGCCGAGAACGCTGCGCCGGCGACAAACAGGGCTGCGAACGTTACAGCGACCGCAGCCCGCCGCCGCCGCGAGCGCGGCTTGGTGCTGTCAGTTGCGGGAACCGGTGCGACGGCCTCCTCGCCGTCGCCCTTCTCGTCCCACTCGTCCCAGGCTCGTCCGTGACACAGCCTGCTGATCAGTGAATTCCGTCGTGGCATGCCTTCGCTCCGTTTTCGGGCGCCGAGGCCGCCACTTCGACGCGGATTCTGACTTCGAGATCCGCGGGCCGTACGGACTGACCTGACTATCGACAAGGCGCACGTCCGGCACTCCCCCGAAGTGGGGAGATCTACAACCAATCATCAAACCGAGGGATACGCCGTAGGCCAGGTCGTCACGATGATTCGCTGCAACTGAGCCATAAGGCGGCGCGGCCACGCCAAGACCCTACGGAGGTTTTTCCGGCGTGACCGACAATTGCAGCCGCCAGCTTTTCTGGCTCGTTTTCACCCCTCACAGCCTTACCCCCGCCGCTTATTCGGCAGGAAATCGGGCGACCCCGTGCGCCCCCGCCGCAGCAGAAGGGAGGTGAACTAGATGCTGAAGCTCTTCGCATTCGCGCAGGTGTTCGCCGCCCACGCGACCGAGTCGCTGAAGAAGCGCGAGGAAGGACAGACGATGGCTGAGTACGGCGTCGTCCTCGCAGTGATCACGCTGGCAGTGATTACGGCGATCACGTTGCTCTCGACCCACGTCCGCAGCGCGATCTCGAGCGTCGCGAACATCCTCCCCGGCAACTAATTCCCAAGCAGTTCTCCGGCAAAAAGGGCCCCTCCTCCGGGAGGGGCCCGCCCCCAAGACAAAACAGATGAAAGATCCCGTGAAGAAGAGAATTCAAATCCGCAACGAGCAGGGCCAGACGATGACCGAGTTCGCACTCGTGCTGCCGGTCCTCGCCCTCATCCTGTTCGCGGTCATCCAGTTCGGCATCGTCTTCAACAACTACGTCACGTTGACTGATGCCACGCGCGCCGGCGCCCGCAGGGCGGCGGTCAGCCGCGAGGACCCGAACCGTGATTCGGTCGTCATGAACGCGGTCCGGAGCTCGGCAACCGACCTCGACGGCTCGAAGCTCTCCGTCCCGCCGCCCAGCTCCACCTGGGATTCGGGGAGCGACGTCACCGTCACGGCCTCTTACCCCTACTCGATCAGCCTTCTCGGCCTCGTCGTCAAGTCGGGTCGCCTCTCGAGTACGACAACGGAGCGAGTCGAATGAACGCACGCGCAAAAATTGAACGGGGCCAAGCGACCGTCCTCACCTTGGTCTTCCTCGTCGTCCTGCTCGGGATGGCAGCACTCGTCCTCGACTTCGGATCGTGGTACCGCGCCGACCGCGACACCCAGTCGGCCGCAGACTCAGCCGCCCTCGCCGCCGCCCAGGCACTTCCGGACGACAGCAGCCAGGCGCAGAGCCTTGCCGCGAGCTACGCAGGCAAGAACGGCGGCGGACTCGACGGCACCACCATCTCGAGCTCGATCGCGCCCGACGACACGGTCCAGGTCACGATCAAGCGTCAGACGCCGGGCATCTTCACGAAGCTCTTCGGCTTCGACGGGGCAACCGTCGGTTCGAAGGCGACGGCGCGGGTGGGCGCGCTCGCGCAGGCGCTGTACGTCGCACCGATCGTCGTCAACATCCTCCACCCGGCTCTCGCAGCAGCGCCCGGTTCCCTGCTTCGGCCAGCCGACTCAGCTCGACCTGCTCGACCTCCATAGCCCTGGAAACGGGAACGCGGCCGGCTCGTTCGGCCTGATCGACCTGACCGGGGAGCTCGGTGGAAATGTCGGCGCCGGCGATCTCGCCAGCTGGATGGAGCACGGCTACGACAAGATGATGCCGCTCGGCAAGTACAGCTCTGCGCCGTCGGCGAACTTCAACGAGAGCAAGTTCCAGAACGCGCTCGGCGACCGGATCGGCGACGACGTTCTCTTCCCGATCTACGACACGTTGACCGGCCCCGGCACGAACGCTCAATACAACGTGATCGGCTGGGTCGGCTTCCACGTCACCAGCTTCAACGCCAACGGCAGCAAGGGTTGGGTGCGGGGCTGGTTCACGAGGGTGATTTGGCGGGGGATTCAGTCCACGAGTTCGTCGGGCTCCAATTGGGGAGCGAAAACCATCCAATTAGTCAACTAGTCGGATTAGTCCTCGAATAGAAGAAAGACAAAGGTGACATGACCTATCGAGTCAGAAATATCGGGATCGCGGTCGCGCTTGCAATCGTCGCGGCCCTCCTAACCAGCTTCTACGTGACGAATTACAAGCGTCATGTGCAGCGGGGCGAGGACCAGGTTACGGTGCTCGTCGCCAAGCACGACATCCCGGTCGGCACGGCCGGCTCCGATGTCGCGGGCGAGCTGTCCGCGACCGAGGTGCCACGACGCAGTGTCGTTCCAGGCGCGATCTCGAGCCCTGACGAGATCAAGAACAAGGTCGCCTCGCAGCAGACTTTCGCAGGCGAGCAGGTGACGACCTCGCGCTTCAGCTCGATCTCCGAGACGGGAATCCAGGGACAGCTGAAGGGCACGATGCGTGCCTACCAGATCAAGGGAGATGCGAACGAGCTTCTCGCCGGCACCCTGAAGACGGGCGACCACGTCGACCTCGTCGCTGCCCTCACGAAGGCGCAGAACGCAATCATCAGCCGAGTCATCCTGCGCGACGTGAAGGTCCTGCAGGCGCCGGCCTCGCCGGCACCCGGCAGCAAGCTGACCGGGGGCGTCGACGCCAACTTCTCGACGATCCTCCGGTTGACCGACAGCCAGGCGCAGAAGTTCGAGCTGATCCTCGCCGCGACGACGGACAGCCCGAACGGCGTCACCTGGCACCTCGCGCTCCGGCCGGTGGTGCACGGCGCAGACAGCTCGGACCATCTCGACGACACCTTCACGGTCCTGACCGACGGTCTCCGGCGTGGTCAGTGGAAGCCGTTCTTTGGAGGTCAACGATGACGATCGAAGCCACTAACGACAGCCTGAGCCGCGACACAGTCCGTGTCTTCGTCACCGGACTCTGCGACGGCCTGCCCGACCTGCGCGAGGCGCTCGCGAAGCACCCCGAGATCGAGCTCGTGGGCTGGAGCGACAACGTCCTCGAAGGAGCATCAACGCTCACGGGAGGGCATCTGCAGGTCGTGCTGCACGCGACGCGCAGCGCCACCCTGCCGGCGAACGACGTGGCCGCGATCCGCGAGTACACGAGGGCGCCGGTGATCCTCCTCGCCTCCGGAGGCTCGCCGAGCCTGCTGGAGGACGCACTCGACGCCGATATCGCCGACGTCCTGCTGCTCCCGCAGCTGACTGACAACGTCGTCTTCTCGATCAAGAAGGCCTGTCATGCCGGCCGCCGCCAGCAGGCGGCCGCCGGCGGTCGCCAGGGCCGACTGGTCACCGTCTTCTCGCCCAAGGGCGGGACGGGCAAGACCGTGCTCTCCACGAACGTCTCGTCTTCGCTCGCGAAGCACTGGGGCAAACGCGCGCTCCTGCTCGACCTGGACCTGCAGTTCGGGGACGCGGCGATCATGCTCGGGCTCGAACCGGAGAAGACGATCTACGACCTGGTCACCGCCCCCGGCGAGCTCGACTCCGAGAAGCTGGCGGGGTACACGACCCGGCACGCGTGTGGCCTCGACATCCTCCCGGCGCCACTGCGCCCCGAGGACGCGGAGCTCGTCACCGAAGCCAAGCTGGCGCGGCTCTTGGAGGTCGCACGGGAGTCGTACGACGTGATCGTCGTCGACACCTCGCCGTTCTTCCATGGACCGATGCTCGCCACGCTCGACCGCACGGACGAGCTGCTCTTGCTGACCAGCCTGGACGTTCCGACGATCAAGAACGTTCGGCTCTCGTTGCAGACGCTCGAGCTGCTGTCGTTCCCGCAGGACCGGATCAAGGTCGTCCTTAACCGGGCCAACTCGAAGGTCGGCATGCAACGGAAGGAAGTCGAATCGGCGCTCGAGATGGCCGTCGGGCACGAGGTTCCGAGCGACCGAGCCGTGCCCCTGGCCGTCAACCGAGGGAACCCGGCCGTGCTGGCCGATGGCAAGTCCGACTTCTCCCGTTCCGTGCGCGAGCTCGCCAAGTCGCTCGTCACCGCGCAGGCGGTGGCCAAGGAGCGGAAGAAGTTCTTGGCCGCGCTGGCGAGGGCCTAGTCATGGGTCTTTCCGAGCGCATCAAGAGCAACGGCAGCGGCGCGGCCGCCACCCTCGAGCTCGCCGGGCAGACGACACTCGGCGAGCCGGCGGCGGAGCACCGCGTCGTCGTCGACCCCTACGCGGAGTTGAAGACGCAGATCCATCACGCGTGCATCGGAAAGCTGGGGCCGCAGCTGTTCACGACGCAGACTGACGAGGAGCTGTCCGAGCGGGTTCTCCGCGCGGTCACCGAGCAGCTCGCTCTCGACCGCACGCCACTGACCCGCGAGGAGCGGCGCCAGATCACCAAGGAGATCACCGACGACATCCTCGGCTACGGACCGCTCGAACCGCTCCTCCAGGACGACACGGTCACCGAGGTCATGGTCAACGGGCCCGACATGATCTACGTCGAGCGGGCCGGCAAGATCCACCACACGCCGGCCTCCTTCCTCGATGACGCACATCTGATGCGCATCATCGACAAGATCGTCTCCACGATCGGCCGCCGCATCGACGAGTCGTCGCCGATGGTCGACGCGCGCCTGCCCGACGGCTCGCGCGTCAACGCGATCATCCCGCCGCTCGCGCTCAGGGGTCCGACCCTCACGATCCGGAAGTTCTCGCGCGACCCGTACACGATGGACGACCTGATCAACTTCGGGTCGATCTCCGCGAAGGCCGCGCAGTTCCTCTCCGCCAGCGTCCACGGGAAGCTCAACATCCTGATCTCCGGCGGTACCGGCACCGGTAAGACGACGACTCTGAACGCGATGTCGGCATACATCCCGGACGCCGAGCGGATCGTCACGATCGAGGACGCGGCGGAGCTTCAGCTTCAGCAACGGCACGTGATCCCGCTCGAGGCGCGGCCCCCGAACATCGAGGGCCAGGGCGAGGTGCGAATCCGCGAGCTCGTGCGCAACTCCCTGCGTATGCGCCCCGACCGGATCATCGTCGGCGAGGTTCGCGGCCCGGAGACGCTCGACATGCTCCAGGCGATGAACACGGGCCACGAAGGCTCGCTGACGACGATTCACGCAAACTCACCGCGCGACGCGCTCTCGCGACTCGAGACGCTGGTGATGACGGCCGGCGTCGAGCTGCCCCATCGCGCGATTCGTGAGCAGATCGCAAGCGCATTCGACCTCCTGATCCAGATCAGCCGTCTTGTCGACGGCTCCCGCCGCATCACG
>Ga0209056_10008833_pt1 | contig 10319 bp, 7 predicted proteins | sample GraSoiAngelo_114_FD_185876 | JGI IMG/M metagenome (GOLD analysis project Ga0209056, IMG submission 185876) | Grasslands soil microbial communities from the Angelo Coastal Reserve, California, USA - 14_0903_13_40cm (SPAdes) (version 2) | ecosystem: Environmental > Terrestrial > Soil > Grasslands ...
CCCGAATCCGCGCGGGAGCCTCGGCAGCCGTCCCCGGGCAAGGAGGGCGAGGGTCCGGCCGAGCGCGCCCGTGTCTCCCGGTCCGAACACCGCCGCCGGCAGCACGATCGTGAGCGGGAGGCCCGCAGTCATCTCGGCCACCGCGACCTCATGGGCCTCGACCTTCGAGGTCACGTACGGGTCATCGAGGGCCGTCTGCACGGCCGAGGATTCCGTCGCGGGCCGATTCCGTGGCGTCGGGGCGAAGACGCCGGCGGTGCCTGTGAACACGATCCGCCCGACGTTCTCCCTCCGGGCCGCGGCGAAGACGTTCGCGGTCCCGGTGACGTTCACTTCGTGGATTCGGCCCGGGTCGCGAAAGGCGATCTCGTACAAGCCGGCGACATGGAACACGACATCGGCGCGGGACATCGCCGGGTCGAGCGGAGGATGCGTCACATCTCCCGGGACGATGCGCGCCCCGCGCGCCTCGAGGTCCTTCGCCCGGGACGGATTCCGCGTGAGGACAGAGACCTCCCAGCCGTCCGCCAGGAGGAGGTCCACGAGCGGGCGACCGATGAGTCCCGTGCCTCCGGTGACGAAGGCCCGCACCCCGTCACCCTTTTCGCAACACGATCGTGAGGACGTCGGAATCTTTGAGCGGATGATCGAGGCCGACCTTCTGACCGGGGAACTGCGCGGACGGCCCCCACACGTTCGCGTATCGGAATCGCTTCCGCCAATCGCGGTGGATCGCGTCGCACACCATGCCGACGTCCGAATCCTGCTTCACGATCATGGGATCCGCCATATCCGCCTCCTTCCCCTGCGGCTTGAGGAAGACGCGCATGAATCGGAGGGTCGAGTAGATCTCGTCCTTCAGGCGCGTGAGGCCGACGCCCTTCTCCGCGGAGATCGGCACGAGCTTCCATCCGGGAAGTTTTGCCTGGAGCTGCTTCACGTAGTCCGAGGAGACGAGGTCGATCTTGTTCACGACGACGAACGCCCTCAGGAAGACGCGGTTCCCCGCGAGGACGTCGATGAGTTGGTCTTCCGTGATGTCCTGCCTCACGACGACGGTGCCGTTCAGATAGCCCCACTCCCGGCAGATGTCCGCGACCATCTCCGCATCGAGTTTCGTCAGCTTGACCGTCGGGTTCACGGTGAGGCCGCCGCGGTTCGCCTTCGTCAGGGTGACGTCCGCGGGTCGCTCGTTCAGGCGGATCCCCGCGAGATGCAGTTCGTCCGCGAGGACGTCGACGTGGGTCTCGAAGACGTCGATCATCAGGAGGATCAGATCGCATGCCCGGGCGACGGACAGGACCTCCTTCCCGCGGCCGCGGCCCTTCGAGGCACCCCGGATCAGGCCGGGCATGTCGAGCACCTGGATCTTCGCCCCGCGGTGCTCCATGAGGCCGGGGATCACGTCGAGGGTCGTGAAGTCGTACGCCGCGACCGCGCTCGTCGCGTCCGTGATCTGATTCAGGAGGGTCGACTTGCCGACGCTCGGGAAGCCGACGAGGCCGACCGTCGCGTTCCCGCTCTTTCTGACCGCGTAACTCGGTCCACCGCCGCCCGACTTGAGGCGCCGCGTCTCCTGCTCGTCCTTGAGCCGGGCCAGCTTCGCCTTCAGCCGCCCGATGTGATGCTGGGTCGCCTTGTTGTACGGCGTCTTCTGGATCTCGTCCTCGACGGCCTTAATCTGTTCGTCGATCGCCATTTGACAAAGGCCCAATCAAGCGGAGAGCAAAAAGATTCCTTCCTGAATTCGGCTACCACACCGTGCGAATGCCTTCCGGCTCCAGGCCCTTGACCGCATACAAGACCATCCGCCACGAGCGCGACGTGTAGGGCGACAAGTCGAGGCCGCCGAGCACGCGATGCACGAACAGGCCGGCGGCGTCGAGCATCTCCTTGAGCTCCGCGAGGGTGTACGCACGGACGGACGCGGTGAATTCCCGCGTCCCTTTCCGATCGATGATCACCTGGCGCGTCTCGAACCGACCCCGGAGCAGGTCGAACGATGCATCCTCGAGGACGACGGTCCCATCGTCCCGCGCCTGCCAGCTCTGCGACGGCAACCGCGCCACGAGGCTGTCGCGGTTGAACAGTTCCATCAGGAATTTTCCTCGGGGGCGCAGCGCCCGGGCGATCCCCCGCAAGACTTCGCGGTCCTCCGCCGGCCGATCAAAATAACCGAACGACGTGAACATCGAGATCGCCGCGTCGAAGGCGTTGCGGTACGGCAGGCGGCGCATGTCCCCCTGGACGAAGGTCGGCTTGAGCCCAGCCGTGCGCGCCGCCTTGCGCGCCTCCGCGAGGAGTGCCGGCGAGAGGTCGAAGCCCGTCACCCGATACCCGCGCTTCGCGAGCTCGATCGTATGGCGGCCCGCGCCGCACGCGACATCGAGGATGCGTCCGCCTTTTCGCAGGTGGAGGATCTTGTCGATCGCCTCGACCTGGGCCGGGGTCTCCGGGTGGACGTACCGGACCAGATAGTCGGACCCGAAGAAGTCCTCGTACCACCGCTTCGGGACCTTCGCCATCGGCGCGCCGCGAACGTCGTGAGCGGGGAAAACCCTTCCGCGCTCACGCCCGGCCGATCTGCGTGCCGGCTTTGCCGGCCACCGCGGCGGCCAGATGCTCGAGGTCCGTGATGACCGCGTGTTGCCCGCCGTGCTCGAGGAAATCGACCACGGCCTCCATCTTCGGTCCCATGCTGCCGGGCGGGAACTGGCCTTCCGCGAGATGCTTCTTCGCCTCGGGAATCGTCAGGCGATCGATGAACCGCTGGCTCGGCTTGCCGAAGTCCAACGCAATCTGGGGGACGTCCGTCGCGATCACGAGATGCTTCCATCCGATCGCCTTCGCAAGGACGGCGGCCGCCAGGTCCTTGTCGATCACCGCCTCGACGCCGACGAGCTTGCCGTCCTTGCGGATGACCGGGATACCGCCTCCACCCGCCGCGATCACGACGCGTCCTCCGCCGTCGCCGACCAGCGCGCGGATGATGTCCTTCTCGATGACCTCCACCGGCCGCGGGGACGGCACGACCCGCCGCCAGCCTCCCCGCTGGTCGTACACCATCTTCCAGCCTTTCGCCTTCTTCACCAGGACTTCGTCGTCCCGTAGATAGTACGGGCCGATCGGTTTCGTCGGATTCGCGAAGGCCGCGTCGTCCGCGTGGACGAGGACCTGCGTCACGACGCAGGCGACGTCTCGATCAATCTTCCGATGCGCAAACTCGTTTCGCAGAGCCTGTGCCAGGAGGTAGCCGATCAGCGCCTGGCTCTCGGCACCGCAGACATCGAGGGGCATCGGGGGGACCAGGTGCCGCGTCTCCTCGTTCTGCAGGAGGATGTTTCCCACCTGCGGTCCGTTGCCATGGGTCAAGACGAGATCATGACCCGCGCCGACGACGTCGGCCAGGAGCGAGGCGGTCGCCTCGATCCGGCGGCGCTGGGCCCCCGCGTCCGCGGTCTCGCCGGCCGGCTGAAGCGCGTTCCCGCCGATCGCCACGACGAGCTTGGTCATCCCTCGGCCCTCGATGGAAGTCTCGTGCTATTTTGAGGAATCTATTTGAACGTTCGGCCGCTGGAATTCGATTCCCGAACCGCCTCCTCCATGGGGACCGGCATAACTATTTATCAAGAAGGCCGCATCGCATCGTTCTGTGAGCCCCGAGAAGCTCCCAGTGCGGGTATGGAACCTGTTCTTGCGGTTCCGTAAGACCCTTTGGTTCCGGGTCGTGTACCTGGTCCTCCTGGGGGTCATCGTCGCCTACCTGCTCCCCTTCACCGCCGGCGGGCTCGGATGCCTCGTCATCATCGTCGCGCCCCTCGCCGTCTTCCTCGTGCCCTACTATCTTGGCGAACGGGCTGTAAAGCGCTTCGCGCTGAACGCGCTCCCCGTCATCCTGATCGCGGTCCTCGTCGGCGGGGCGCTGTCGACCAACGTGCTCCTTTCCCAGGCGGACGCGATTCCGCTCGCGAGCACCCCGGGTCCCTTCATGAGTCCGACGATGGCCTTGACGAACGGGACCGTGGTGCCGTACCACGCCGATCCGCCGAGCGAGTTCACCTTTCGTGTGGAGCTGACGACGACGGTCGTCCGAACGCCGGGCAACTTTTCGGTTTTCATGAACCTGACCACGATCACGGGCCTCGTGGCCTATGCGACATCGGACCATCCGATGAACTTCAGCGCCGGCCCGGACAGCTTCAGCAACACCTCCAAGGGCACGTGGTACGAAACCCGGGTCAATCTCAGCGGCCAGATCTACGGCTACGGATTCTCCGTCTGGGACAAAGACGCGAACTGGACGTTCACGAACCTCGACTTCGGCCCGCTGGCGGCGCCGGTCGCGAATTTCTACGGCCTGTTCGTGTACTTCACCGCGTTCTCGATGATCCTGCCGTTCACGTTCTACTACGTGATCCTATTCATGTGGTGGTACACGGTCCGGGCGCGAGCGCAGCGCACCCGCACGCTCGGCGCCGAGGCGGAAATCCCGAAAGCGAAGCCGAAGCCCAAGACCGAGGAGGCGGGACCGCCAACGGGCGAGAAGGCGGCCAAGGCGGCCGCGTTCACATGCACGAACTGCGGCGCGGATGTCGACGAAAACGACGTGAAGTGCCCGAAGTGCGGGGCCATTTTCGAGGAATGAACCTGCGCAAGGCGGACACTTTCAGCCACCTCCGGGCGCGCGCCTGATGTACCCTTCCCTCCATAGAAACGGCATTGCGAAATCGGCTGCGAAGCCTTAAATGGGCAGGCTCAAATACGCGGGGCCCAGGGATGGGAACGCCCACCGTTCTGTTCAACCGTCCCCTGTGATGGTATGCCATCGATCTCGATCGCGGAGGAACTCGCGAAGAAACAACGCGAGATCAGCATCTCCGAGTTCTTCGAGCGGAACAAGCAGATCCTCGGCTACGACTCCGCGACGAAAGCCCTCCTCACCGCGGTCAAAGAGGGGGTTGACAATTCGCTCGATGCGGGGGCTGATGCGGACATCCTCCCGGACATCCTCGTCGAGGTCAAGAAGATCGACAAAGACGAGTTCGTCGTGGTCGTGGAAGACAACGGACCGGGCATCGTCAAGAAGGAAGTGGCAAACGTCTTCGGACGCCTGCTATACGGATCCCGATTCTTCAGTCGCGCGCAGCGTCGAGGGCAGCAAGGTCTTGGCATCTCCGGAGCCGTCATGTACGGTCAGATTACGACCGGCAAGCCAACGAAGATTCGATCCAAGGTCGCGGAGCAAGACGTCGCCTACGAAATCGAACTCATCCTAGATACGAAGAAGAACCGGCCGAACGTGGTCGAAGAAGACTTCGTGGTATGGGAGCGGGCCCATGGCACGCGGGTCGAAATCCCTCTGAAGGGCCGCTACAATGCTGGAAAGCAGTCGATCCCTGAATACCTGAAGGCCACCGCGATCGTGAATCCGCATGCACGCATTACATATCGGCCGCCGGAGGGCGAAGAAATCGTCTTCGAGAGGGTCACGGAGGATCTCCCTCCGAAGACAAAGGAAATCCCTCCGCATCCGCATGGAATCGAGCTTGGCACGCTCATGGCCATGATGAAGGAGACGAAGTCCTACAAGCTCGCCGCGTTCCTCGAGGAGGAGTTCGTGCGGGTGTCTTCCCGCGTCGCGAAGGAAATCTGCGATTCCGCCGGCCTCGACCCGGACACGAAGCCGAAGTCCCTCGTCCTGGAGCAGGCGAAGGCGCTCCACGATGCCATGCAGTCCGCGAAGTTGATGTCCCCTCCGACGGACTGCCTCAGCCCGATTGGGGAACGGCTCATCAAGAGAGGTCTCAAGAACGTCCTCGGAAACCTTCGACCGGAGTTCTATGCCCCGCCTCTCACGCGGGATCCCGCGGTCTACTCGGGAAACCCATTCCAAGTCGAGGTCGGGATCGTCTACGGCGGAGACCTTCCGCCCGACCAACCCATCGAGGTTTTGCGGTTCGCGAACCGGGTGCCTCTTCTGTATCAGGCGGGCGGCTGTGCTCTCACGCAGGCCGTCGCGAACGTCGACTGGAGGCGGTACGGCCTGGAGCAACGCGGCGGACAAGGCCTCCCGTTCGGCCCCGCGATCGTCCTCGTACACCTCTGCTCGACGAAGGTGCCGTACACGTCCGAGTCGAAAGAGGCCGTGGCCACCGCCGACGAGATCATGACGGAGCTGGACCTCGCGCTAAAGGAGGCCGGGCGTCGCCTCAAGACGCATCTCACGAAGAAGGCCCACCGTGCAAAGACGAAAGAGAAGTTCGAGATCGTCCAACTCATTCTGCCGCGGATTGCGGACAAGTCTGCGAAAATCGTGAACAAGAAGGTCCCGGTCCTGGACGCCACGATCACGAAAATCATGGGAGTCGTCTGGGTCGACGAGGATATCGCGTACGACAAGAAGCAGAAGCAGCACACGGTCACACTCAACGTCCACAACTTCACCGCGGCGGGCAAGAAGCTGAACCTCCATCTGCTCCTGCCGCGCGGCATCAACCCGAAGTCAATCGACCCGAAGCCCGCCGAGGTCCGCGACGACGGCAAGATTACCTGGGAGCTGAAGCGAATCGACAGCGTTGCGAAGGCCTCCATCACATTCGTCCTGGAAGGACTCGACGAGGCGGAGTATGACGAGTCCGACATCTATGTGAGCGGGATCAACCCCGGCCTCGTGATCGGCGCGGAACCGCTCCCCGGCGATTGGGAGCTGAACTACGCGGAGTTCGAAGGAGAGGAGGCTCCCGCGGCGGAGCCTGAGGAAGAAGGCGAGATCGACTACGACGAGACGGAAGAGGCGCTCGATGACGAGTAAGAAGAAAGGCGGGGTGCCCGCCTCGAACAAGGCGGTGGACGCACTCTACGGGATCGCGGAGGAGATCTACGAGGAACTCGACGGCGGCCAGATCCCCAAGATGAAGATCCCGCTCCGCACGAAGGCGAACATCCGGTTCGACTCGAAGCACGCGGTCTGGAAGTATGGCAACCTGATGGGCGTCCGCAGCGCGAAGAAGCTCAAGGGCGCCCTCATGCTCCTGCGGACGATGTACGTCCTCGAGTTCATCCGGGACATGATCCGGGAGAGCAAGTCCTCGACCCTGAGGGAGATGTACTACATCTCCGAAGGCTGGGACATCGCCAAGTTCCATGCGCAGGAGGAATCGAACCTCCTCGCAGAGGACCTCGAGGTGATCACGCAACTCCTCCGAGAAGACTTCAAGCTCCGCCCGGAGGAGAGCGGGGCGAGCGTCATCGGGAACCTGACGATCGAGGAAATCACCCGGAACGGCGATCGGAAGCGGATTAACTGCCGCGATGACGTCGGCGACGCCGGGTATACGATTCCGTACAACGTCGAGAAGGAGAAGGTCAAGCTCGTGGAGGCAGACGCGAAGTTCATCCTCGCCATCGAGACGGGCGGTATGTTCGACCGCCTCGTGGAGAACGGATTCGACGAGGACGCGAAATGCATCCTGGTCCATCTGAAAGGGCAGCCGAGCCGGAGCACGCGGCGACTCCTCAAGCGGCTGAACGAGGAATTGAAGCTGCCCTGCGCCACCTTCACCGATGGCGATCCGTGGTCGTTCCGCATCCACGCATCCGTCGCCTACGGCGCAATCAAGACCGCGCACATCTCGGAATATCTCGCGACGCCCACCACGGAGTTCGTAGGCATCACCGCGAGCGACATCCTGAACTACGAACTGCCGACGGACGCGCTGACCCCGCGAGACGTCGGGGCCCTCAACGCGGAAATGTCGGACCCCCGGTTCAACGACGAGTTCTGGCGGAATGAGATCCAGACGATGCTCCAGATCAACAAGAAGGCCGAGCAGCAGGCGCTCGCGAAGTACGGACTCGACTACGTCACGGACACATACTTGCCGGAGAAGCTCGGGCCCCTCGGCCTCATGTGATCGACGGCCTCACGGAGACTTGTCGAAGACGGAACCGAAGGTCCCCTCCATCCACATCGTGCGTCCGCGACCGGCGCCGTTCGAGCGGACGTCGAATCGCCACATCGGCAGCAGGACGAGTTCGGGCTCCGTTCCCGTCGGCTTCGCGCCGAGGGTCGTCCTCACGATCTCCTGGGCTTGCGACGGTCCGACCTTCGCGATCGGAATCGGATCGTTGACCGTCTCGGCGGTCACGTGCTCGAGGACGGACTCCGCCACGACTGGCTCGAGTCGCACCGCATCCTTCCGGGGGATCTCTTCAAACGTGAGGCGACCGTAGACCGCGTGGCCGAGCTCTCCCGTCACCGCGTTCACGTAGAACTGGCGGACGGCCCGCCCTTCCGTTCGGCCGCCCGAAGGGACCTCCGCCTCGACGCGCCAGAGCGGCAGGTAATAGAAATCCTTCCGGACGATCCGCTCGTTCGGGATCACGAGCATCCGTCGGCGGAGCCGGTCCCGCGCGCGCTTCGTCGCCTTCACGAGCGGGAAGCGGAGGGGGAACCGAGCGAGTCGCTTCGGCGCTCCGCGGCGTGGATCGAAGCCGATCGTCGGGTCCCAGTACACGTCTCGGCCATCGATGCGTTCGACGCGGAGGAGTCGGTGCTCCGCGAACTTGCGGAGGAGGATCACGAGGAACCGACCGTCCATCATGATCTTCGAGCCGATCTCCTCGGGACCGTAGAAGCCAGGCCCGTCGTCGAAGAGGCCGAGGACGCGCCCGCCGATGCCTTCCTCGACCTCGACCGGATCGATTGCCTTCGCGGCCCGGGTCGCCGCCGCGGCCGTCCGTCGCCGGCGGGAAGCCCGCTCGCTCGCCGTCGAATCCGACTCCGAAATGGCCCCGGTCGCGAGAATCTCCCGGAACTTCTCCTCCGGGACGACTTCGTGGCGGGTCGCCAAGCCGCGGACCGCGAGGCGTTGCGCCGACCGGAGGTTGTCTGGAGACAGGAGGATGAACTCTCCCGCACGGAGCGCGGGAATCGCCGCGAGGACCTTCTCCGCGGGTCCGGCATGGACGCTTGCGACGACGTGCCGTACGCGGTCCAGATCCTGTTTCGCCATGAGCCGACCCAGGGCCCAGGTGCTCGCCTGACCGAGCGCCTTGTAGTCGAGGTCGGTCACGTTCTGCGTCGCGACGATCACGCCGACGCCGTACTTGCGCGCCTGCCGAAACAGGAGGGAGAGGAACTTCTTCGCAGGCGGATTCCGGGGATGCGGCGGACACAGACCCGCGACCTCGTCGATGTAGACGACGAGCCTCAAGTCGCCGCTCGGGCGGGCCGTCATCCACGCGACGACGTCCTTGCACAAGGTCGCGACGACGAGCTCGCGTTCGCGCGCATTCCGCAGGCCTCCCGTGTACACGACGTTAACGGGGACGCGGCCGCTCGGAGCCTGGAGCATCGCTTCGACATCGAGCGCCGGGCCGGCGGTGAAGAGGAGGCCCTTCGCGCCGACGGTCATCGATTCCGCCCGACGGACCAAGGCGGCCCGCTCCCGGCTCGTGAGGAGCTTCGCCGCGTCCGGCGAGGGATCGCGTTCGAGGAGCCGCACGAGGCTCGGGATGTCCGAAGGCCAAGGGCCCGACTTCATGGCCCCTTGCAAGGTGAGGAACAGGACGTCTTTCACGCGGGCGCCAACCTCCGCGCCGGGATCGTATCCCATCGCGGCGGCGAGGCTCTCGGCGAGGGCGTCCAACGAGATGATGAGATCTTCCGACGTCGCGGCGCTCGGCGGTCGTTTGAGCGGATTCAACGCGACGGGCGTCCCGCGAGTCGATCCGGGCGTGAGGATGGAGACGGCGGCGCACGACCAGTATTCGTCGGCAATCTCGGCCGGGACCGGATGCGCTTCCGCCGATTCCGACGTCGGCCGAAGGGCCAGCGACGCGAGGTCGCCCTGCGGATCCACGGCGATCACCGGCACGCCCGCGCGGACCGCCTCCTCGAGGAACGCCTTCCCGAGGACCGTCTTCCCGGCGCCGGTCGCGCCGAGGATCACGACGTGTCGGAGGAGCGCGTCTTCCGCGAGGAGCACGGGCTCCTCCGTCTCCGCATCGATTCCGATCTGGAGCGGCATCATCCCGCCTCCGGTGGGCAAGGATGCGTTACCAGGGAGCGGCATATACCTTTGTCGGGCCTTCCGTCGGGATGCCTACGGCGGCGGGGGCGGAGGCAGCGGCGGCTCGGGCGGCGGGAGAGGGGGCTCGGACCGCCGACGTCGTCTCCGAAAGGCCGCCGCGACGAGCACCAAAACGGCGATGATCCCGACCGCGGCAATCGCGGAATAGTAGGCCAGCGCCGCAGCCGCCGAGAGGGAGAAGTTCGCGGTCACCTGCGCGGGGCCCGCCACGCTCACATTCGTGCT
>Ga0209056_10008840_pt1 | contig 10312 bp, 8 predicted proteins | sample GraSoiAngelo_114_FD_185876 | JGI IMG/M metagenome (GOLD analysis project Ga0209056, IMG submission 185876) | Grasslands soil microbial communities from the Angelo Coastal Reserve, California, USA - 14_0903_13_40cm (SPAdes) (version 2) | ecosystem: Environmental > Terrestrial > Soil > Grasslands ...
CGATTCGACTTTTTTCCCAGGGTAAGGACTTCCCAGCCCTCCTCATGCAACCTTGCCTGCAACGACAACGGGATCCCCGGAATATCTGTGCGTACCTACGCGGGATTCGGGCACGATGAAGTCTGAACCATTCAGTAATTCCTCGTAAGTGCGAACCAAGGTCGCTTCCGTCAGGTCCCAAGCCAAGACCTCTTGAAATCTTTTCTTCGCGAATCTCGCCATTCTTTGCCTGCGTTCTTCATCCTCCAGGAGCTCACGAACACCAGTTGCGAATTTGTTAACATCGTTCGGTTCGATGTAGTGAGCTGCTTCCAGAGCCGAGCGCCGATGCTCAACCAGATCAAACGCAACGGTCGGCTTTCCGAATGACATGTATTCCACGATCTTATTCATTGTGGAACAATTGTTAAAGTGAGTACACGGGTCGGGGTCAACGCATATGTCAGCGCTAGACAGATATAGACAAAGCTGCTCATCGTCTATTTGCCCAAGGAACTCCACGGTATCGGTAACATCAAGTTCAGCAGCCAAGGATTGCATCGATCTCTGATTAGGACCGTCACCTATGATTACAAATCGTGTATCACTTCCATACTGACGTCGGTAGATGCGAATAGCACGCAATAAGTAATCTACGCCGTCTTGCTTACCGATCTGCCCGAGGAATACCACTAAATGCTTGCGCCCTTGCTTGAGATCGGTTTTTGGTCCGTCAACTTTAGCCCACCCAAGCCGCGGGCCACTCCGGACCACGACAATCTTTTCGTCGGAGAGCCGACCTCTCGTCCTCGCGATCTGCCGATAAGATTCATTCACTGCGACCACAACGTCTGCGGTGCGAAAGGTTAGCTGCTCGAGTAATAGAAGAATGGAGTAGACCACTCCTCGTGGGGGGTGGCCTTTCGCGACGTACAGCTCGGGACACAGATCATGATGATCGAAAACGAACTTGACACCCAGGGGACGAAATAGTAGTGCAATTGCAAAATAGGTATCCGGTGGATTGCAAGCATGAATGGCTTGAAAGGGGCATCTGAGATAGGCTACGACCGCTAGCATTAAGGTTGCCAGCCAGCAATAAGTAAACTCCAGGAAGTACCCCAGCACACTATCACTGGATTCGATGAGGAGCGGATATCGATAGATGTGAACTCCATACAGGCACTCATAACTTTTCGCGTACCTTTTTGACTTGGGGCAAATCACCGTAACGCCGAAGCCAGCACGACTAAGGGTACCTGCCTCTTGCCAGACCCGGCGGTCGAACGGAACCGGCAGATTCTGAACTATCATCAAAATGTTGTGCGAAGAGGAACGGGCGCTAGTCACGAAACATCTCCTTCACGCTCCAGGTTTTTTTGCAGTTGTGGAAGCCATCTACGGGCATCCAGCGCGCCTGCGGCTTCGGACCAAGGCCAAGGGCAATCAAGCGGCGCCGGATCCTTTCAGCACCGCCGGAATCGTTTTGATTAGAATCTTGAAGTCGAGCCACAAAGACCACTTGTCGATATATTGCAGATCAAGCTGCATCCACTTGTCGAAGGAAATTGAACTCCGTCCATTGACCTGCCACAGGCAGGTAAGGCCAGGCCTCACTGTAAAGCGCCGTCTCTGCCAGTCGTTAGCGAAGCCCTCATAATCCCGCGATGGAAGCGGGCGTGGGCCAACCAGGCTCATATCACGTTTTAATACATTGAACAATTGGGGGAGTTCATCGAGGCTGGTTTTCCGCAAAAATCTTCCAATGGGCGTAATTCGAGGATCGTTCTTCATCTTAAAAACCGGGCCAGAAACCTCATTCAGATGCTCGAGATCTTTCATCCTTTGCTCGGCATCCACTACCATCGTGCGGAACTTGTAAATCTCAAATACACGTTTGTTATAGCCCAGGCGCCGTTGACTGAACAGAACCGGACCGGACGAAGTAAGCTTGATCAACACGGCCACTACCAGCATGATGGGCAGAAGTAGAACCAGCAGAATCGCCGAGCCAACGATATCGATCCCGTCTTTCATGAACAGCGGCCACCCCTCTGTAGTACCCGTGTAGTGCGTGATTAAAGGGGTTCCTTCAACTTCGTCCATCTCGGTCTGGGACAACTTAAGATCGAAAATGTTGGATAAGAACCGAGTGGTGATTCCTTGCTGTTCGCAAAGAGTGGCGATCTTAGCCGCCCAGGTATGGAGAGACCCCATGGGCAACGCGATGACGACTTCATCCACAACATTCTTTCTAAGGAAATCAGGGAGAGTGAGGAAGTCGGCGACGATGGGGAGACCCGAGCCGTTGAAGGCACTTAGTCCATTCCATTCCTGATCGACGAATCCGATGATGCGGTAACCAAGTTCCGGCCGGGTCTCAATTTGGCGGGCAAACCCAAGAGCGCGAGAATTGGTTCCGAGAATCAGCATCTGGCGAAGATTCCTGCCATGGCGGCGTATTCGCTCTAGGAGAGCGCGCTGAAGCACTCGTTGGCTGGCCGCGATCGCGGTGGTCGAGGCCCAAAAAACCATGAGAAAGTCGGCTGTGATCATCTTGACACGGAAAAGCAGCAGAACTGCTGCGATAAGGATGGTCCCAGCTGTGGTTGCGCCCACCGCATCAAGAACATCGGCTTTTCTATTCGACATTCGTCGTGAGTTGTAAAGTCCAAACCCAGACAAAACGATGTGCCACACGGGCAGCAGAGCAAGGAACAGAAGCACGTTCGCTACCTTTATTCGAATCGATAAGAACGTGGAAAGAGTTATCGTACTCTCATGCATTGTTAATGAGGTGGCCAGAAAGAAAGATGCAACCATCATGACTAAGTCGACTGCCTTCACGAGACTCAGCAAGAGATTTCGTCGAATCGTGCTCATAAGAGGACCTCACTCGCTCCAGTTCAGCTTGAGGACAAGTTCAGGGATGGAGAGGTTGGCACGCGGCCAACCTAGACTTCGACAACTAGATTTGAGATAGCGATTGTAAGGAAGCTGACTTCATGCCGTTAGTTAGTGTTACCTATGCCCGAGAATAAGCGACTTAGAGTGGTCAGACCGGTCGGGAGAGGCAACGGAGAATTTGATCTTTATAGTGCTGAGACTTGGCATCTACGTGGCGGCCTCTCGCTTCCAGCGCTTCAAGAACAGAGTGTAGGCAGTACAGCAAAAAGGATGCCCTTTCGATCGGCGATTTCAGGTCATCGGGGTAGCGGACCTGCTTCTCGTTGAGCAGGATTGAGGTCCGCTCGTGGAAACGGAATATATCCCACATTGTGGGGAGCTGCCATTTCGCGGATTCCCAGTCGAAAACGTATAACTGGCCATCTTGTTGGCGTGTGTTCCACGGTGCAAAATCACCGTGGATCAGACCACATCGCAATTTCGTTTCGCCTAAAAGTTGGCCTGCCGTCCGCAGTGCGTCCTGCCCGACGCGCCGCCATTCGAGATCCAAACTGCCTTCCACGCAGCGCCAGGACCTATCGAACTCTTCGACGAGCTGGCAACCCGGTTTTTCGACGAAATTGACGTCCTGCAGAAGCCCGAGAAAGTCCTCGTGCATTTTCCCGAAGCGCGGCGGTCCAGGTTTGCGCGGTCCCCCCGACTGGAACAAAATAAAGTCATTCTCCCAATCGCCGGAGTGAAGCACCCGAGGGACATGGGGGTGTAAAGCGGAGGAACTTTCCCACAGATGGTCCAGTACTTTGGCCTCATTGCGGACGCATTCCACGGCCGCCACTGTGAGGGGTAATTTGATATAACCTAAGATTTCGCCGTCAGGTCGCATAACCTGGACGACCAACGCATGAAACTGATCAACGTTCCCGAGGGACAGTGCAAACTCCGGCTGCTTTTCTCCTGTAACCTCGGAGACCAAGGCCTGCAAAGGTAGTGGTTTTCGCGAGGCCAGCAAAACCTTCGTGCTGGTCTGCCCTTTCCAGCCCAGCCGGATCATCCCGGTGAGCAAAGACTTGAACAAACTCCCTCGAATTGAAAAAGGGACATACAACTTGAGTCCGCTCAACATGAGGGACGTCTTCACGGGCAGAAGCCATCGTGGTTGTGAACGATCCGGTAGGATGGAAAATTCCTGAACATGAGTGAATCGATTCCTCTCCAGATCATGCCGAAGTCGTCGGGAGGTATGGAACGAGATCAAGACAGAATTTTCCTGCGAAGGAGGAACGAAATCTTCCGTCTCCCCTAAAACTTGGGGCTCGCAGCCGGCAAATGTCTTGCAGATTATGGTCATCCGCCGGTTTTCGCCTTTACTTTCGGTCAGCATTTCAGCAGCACCTCTCTCCGCGCGTACGCCGGACTGATCCGGGACGCCCAGGGCCTTGGCAGTCAATTAAGAATTGGTTGCGAGATTGTTTGCTTATAAATGGTCATCAGTGATTCGTAATTTCGCTCTGCGCTGTACTTCGATTCATAATCCGCCCTGCAGTCTCTCCCCATGCGGAGGGTGTCTGCGGGGTGGTTCCAGGCCCATTCGATCCGTTCCGCTAATTCGGTTGCGTCATTTGGTTGAAACAAGAAGCCTGTGCGTTCCGGAGAGATCAGTTCTTGGACGGCTCCGATATTCGCGGCGATTACTGGAACACCACAAGCAAATGCCTCGGCAATAGCCATGGGGAAATTCTCATAACAGCGGCTGGGAACAACCAGAAATCGCGCGCCCTTGATGGCGTCGACTACCTGTGCGCGTGAAATCTGACCGCGGAAGACTATTCTCGGATCACCGGAATATTGGGAACACAGCTCCTGCCGAAGAGGGCCATCACCGATGACGAAGAGCGGGATGTTCCCTTGTACACGCGTCCACGCTTGCAATAAAGTGTCGACTCCCTTTTCTTTGCTTAGCCTACCGACATACAGGACGAAGTCACCAGCATTGGTCCGTGCGCCAGGATCGGGGTAGACAAAATTCGGCTTCACGGCCAGCTTGTGCGCCGGCAATCCGCCCTGGATGAACTTGCCTTTTGCGAAGTTGCTGAGTGCAATAAAGGTGTGAATGCTGTCCCAGGTTTGTCGTGCCCGATGAAAAGCCAACATGAATGCGAGAACGGCAGTAGCGGACCGTGAATCGTGGTAGCAAGCATAAGCGATGCTGTGAAGGAGATTCTTCTCAACACACTGTTCACAAATCCGCCCGTCACGAAGGAAATTGGCCTCAGGACAAAACAGGCGGTAATTATGAAGAGTCTGCACTACCGGTACTCCGAAATCCTGGCAAGCCGAATACACAGAGGGGGAAATCATGGCTAAGGTGTTATGGACATGCACTAAGTCTGGGGAAGTACGCTGGAGCAAATCAGTTATCTCGTCGTGGGGTTCACTTGCCCAGACGGTCTGCTTAGCCATCCTCAGACGGTGCAGTAGAGAATCATCGTGGATTTCCGAGTTGCTACGGGTATAAACGACGATATCCTGGCCCCCGTCGCGCAGTAACTGTGCCTCTTGCTCGAAGATAACGTCTTCACCGCCGGGCTGCCGGTATGAATTGTGGACGAGCAGGATCTTCACAGAAGTTCTGCTCCTAAGCAGTTGAAACGGGATGGCTCAAGCCGTAACATAATCAGATGCTGCCGTAACTTTTCGCGCCTAGCACCTGCAAAGTGATATTCCACAAGAAGCGGGGGTTGTTGAGCAAATATCGTTTCCAAAGCCGTCTAGGTTCCTGAAGCAGCCGGTGCATCCATTGCAAGCCCCACCTCTTCATCCAGCCAGGGGCGTCACGTAAACGGCCTGTATGAATGTCAAAAGCGGCGCCCACCCCAATCATGACGCTGGCAGCTAGTTCGCACCCGTGATTGGCCATGAATCGTTCTTGCTTGGGCGTGCTCAGCCCGACCCAAAAGAGATCTGGCTTCAGACGTGCAATTTCTTCCTTCAACCCAAGGAACTCCGATGCGGTCGGTGGACGAAAAGGGGGCGTGCAGGTGCCCACGATCTCGATGCCTGGAAAATTCGCCAGGAGAACGTCTCTGAGTTCCTGGGCGACCCCGGGCGCGCCGCCGTACAGGAAATGGGTGTAGCCCTTTTGCGCGGAGCGCCGACAGATTTCCCACATGAGGTCCGGTCCGAAGACGCGTTGAATGCTTTTAAATCCTTGGAGCTTTCCCACCCAGACGGTGGGCATGCCATCGGGCACTGTGAGCATAGACTCGTTAAGAATTGATCGGAATTCGGGGTCATTCTGTGCCTCCATGATCCCGTGGACGCCGGTCACGCAGACGTACCCCTTCGTTCGAGTTGTGAGAGCGCACTCGATGTGGTCGGCTGCGACTGCGATATCGACCGCGTGGATTCCCACGCCTAGTACATTTGCTCGTTCCATAAATGTGAAGGCCTAGTCCTTCTGACTTCTGAGCCACCTAGGGTTACGCAGTATCATCCGTGTGCGTGCTTATTTTGAAGATTTCTGCTAAGCGCGCCCATTGCTAGAAGCAATGGGAGGAAAATTCCCACTCCGAGGTAGTTGAAAATGTACAGACTCTGCAGCGTGCTCCCCCCGCCGGAAGCTCCATGCCGCACCGCGCCGAGACTTTGGAACCCACTCTTTTCGGCAACGGTATTCGCAATCGGTCTATTATTCAGTCTTCATGCCTATTCGCAGGCACCCTCAACTCCGGTTCCGTCGACCTTCTTCGGTATGACCTCAATTGTGCCTTCCTCGGAATATCCAACGGTTTCCATCGGCAATTTTGGCAAGGAATCGGCCGCAGAATGGGGGTATATCGAGCCTAACGCCCCTACAGGAGGCGGCTGTCCGGGCACGGCGAATTGCGCCCACACCTACAACTGGTCAACGCTCGATTCCTATGTCTCAACCGCCGCGGCACATGGGATTCCTTTTATGTGGACTTGGGATTATGCCCCCAGTTGGGCCACCGGCGGCGCCGGTTGTGGCTCGTCAGCGAGGTGTACGGGCAACATCACCGATTTGGCGGACATGGATGCATTCGTTCAGGCCCTAGTGACTCGTTATGACGGCAATCACGGGCACGGTACGATCCAGGCGTACGAAACGGGCAATGAAGTCTGGTCCAGTGGGGGCTTCACAGGCACCATGTCGCAATTGGTGACGATCATCAATCGCATGGTCCGTGACATTCGAGCCGCCAACCCCAACGCCAAGGTCGGCGGACCGGTTGGGGAAGGCGCGCCTGATTACTACTACGTTTCCGGCGGCAAAATCGACCAGTTCTTCGCGGCGGGCGGGACTAAAGACTTTAACTTCATTACTTTCCACGGTTATCCTCATCATTCGGATGACTCTCCGGAGTATCTGGTCGGTTCCTGCGTTCCTTCCGGCTCTTCAGACGGGCATGGAGAGGTCGCATGCATCAAAGCAATGATGGCCCGCAACGGCATCCCGAGCTCCACGCCCATCTGGATGACGGAAGGTGGCTGGGCAGACTCCTCGTACTCGAATTGCGTCAATCGAACCGGGGGCGGAAGCTCTACGACGGGGTGTGAGAACACGACGAATAATGTCCTCAAACAAGCCTTCGTCTCGCGTTACATGCTGGAGATGTGGTCTGCTGGGGTGAGCCGCGCAAATTGGTATGACTGGGGCAATCGCGGCTGGGGGACCTTGTGCGTTCCTGGATCATGCGGCGCTACTACGGCCGCCAGCGCCTGGCAACAGGTCTATAACTGGATGGTCGGTTCGACGATGACCACTCCCTGCGCGATTGAATCAGGCTCAATTTGGACTTGCGGCTTAACCCTAAGCGGCGGAACTCAGGCATTGGCGGTTTGGAACACGTCAGGATCTAGCGGCTACCCAGTTCCTAGCGCATACACGCAATATTCTGATTTATCCGGCAACACGAATTCTGCGGGATCGTCAGTCACGATTGACATCACTCCCATATTGCTGCGAGGAGGCGTGGTGGCGACAGCACCGAAACCACCCACGAGTCTAAGGATTGTTGTCCAATAGGCACTAAACGCTGGCCGCTGGGGCGTGGATGGGTTGCAACGACCTGAAGGGTCGTGGAAGGACATTCATACACTCCCTGCAGGTTGCAATCATTGTATATTCTTGCTCGGCGGCTAGTCGCATCACCAGCGCGTTGACGAAACCGCCGGGTACCGCTGTGAAACGGACCGACTCGCCGAGGACGTCTTCAAGCCAAGAACGGCTTTCGGCCAACTCCTCGCGACACTCCTGTTCTGATATGTGAGTCAGTTTGCGGTGAGTGGTTCCATGAGTTCCCAGAGAGAAACCACACTGCCGCAGTTCGCGGATTTGGGGAGGGCGCATGAAATCGGGTTTTTGGAGGCAGCGATCACGAGTCACGAAAAAGGTCGCCGTGAAACCATACTCGTGCAGACAATCCGCGGCTCGCATCGAACTGATGTGACCGTCATCCACTGTGAGTACTACATAGCGAGCTGGCAAGGCCTGGGCGAGGCTGAGACGACTCCGTAGGGATTCGAAACCTTCGAACCGTATGACCCTCGGAGTAGAGAAAATTTAACTGGGACCGTAGCGCCGCCTCGCTGATCGTATATTGGCCCGCTGCATTTCCGATTTGGTGATACGTCAAGCATGCGAACTGACTGGTTACGCTGGTCTTTGCGGGCAACGTTGAAGCACCTCTCATCAATCAGCTCAAGCTCCCGCAACGCCGGACAACTGTGGATGCGAAGAGGTTCCGAAATAATCATTGATCAGCGTTTCACAAATCTTACGAGACTGCTGGCTGCAGAACCAATCGGTGGGCTCGCCCGAATGAGACCGAATTCGTAGCTCGCGTCGGTAGTTCCCGTTGAGGATCTTGAGAGAAATTCTTTTAGCGCGATAGATCTCCGAGAGCAAGTCGTAGCCAAAGTCTGGAAGTTTCATACGGCTCCAAGTGCGTTGCACGCGCAGCCGCTCCGCTCGTCGCTTGTCGGTTTGCAGGCTGGCATTTTGTCCCGTCCAACGGAAAGCGCCCAGAAGACTTGGATAGTAGCTGAATGCTTTGCCCATAGCGCCAAGCCGAACGAAGTACTCAAAATCCATGACCACGCGATAATCCACGTCGATGAATATCCCTTGCTCAAAAATCGAACGCTTGAAGAACGTGTTTAGCGTACCGATAAAACAGCCGTAATAGAGCAAAATGTTGTAGTTGAAGCGGTGAGCCGGCTTTGTGCGGAGGACGTGGCCCTTCTCGTCAACCCCAATTCCATCTCCGTAGATCACGTCGGCCTCGGGGTGAGCCTGAAAGGCTTGCGCAATCGCAGGAAGTGCGCCCGGCAAGTAGTACTCGTCCGCGTTGAGCCAGCCCACGATCTCGCCGGTTGCCATCCGAAAACCCTTATTGAGCCCATCCGACTGACCGCGGTCTCCTTCTGACACGAAACGCACGTTTGGGTAACGTCGCACAATTTCCGCAGTGTTATCGCTCGAGAGAGCGTCAATGATAATGTGCTCGAAGTTCGGATAGTTCTGCTCCTGGACACTTCGAATCGCGTCTTCGAGATAGCGCCCCATATTGAGGCAGGGAGTCACGATGGATATGCGCGGAAGGGTGCTCATAGATAGGATCACCTCAAACTTGTTTAGTTATCTCTCACGGCAAGCATGATCGCTAAGGGGTGGTTCAAAAACTTCAGCGGTTGAGCGAGGACATTGGTTTGGCGTTATCGTGCTGCATGGGGGGATGGCTTCCTTTACTATCCCTGATGTACCCATCCTGGCGTAACCGGAGTAGGTCACCATTACTAACATAGACGACATCCTTATGCCCATGTACGTAATCGAGTACTTCTTTTACTTTCCCCCAAAGGCCCAATGACTCGATTTCCCATGAATGACCATACAGATGCCACACTCCGCCGGAACGCAGGACTCGGTCAAAGAGTTGTTTTGCGAGTTGCACCCAGTCGGAACAGTTGTGGCCCTCGCTGGCATACAATCGCCATCGGCGAATCTGCGGCATGCGAAGAAGATTTCGCAGATACGCGTTACGGGACAGAGGGTACGCTTGCAGAGTGACGGGCATAGCAAACGGAGAAAAATCGGGGGAGCAGGATAGCATGCGTGTTGTGCGCGCACCTTTGTATCCAGCCCGTTTTAGTTCGGTGATTGCGTTCTGGTTATAGCGTCCATTAGGGTAGCAGAACATTGAAACTTGTTTCCCGGTGATCTGCTCGAGAGCGTCTTTGCACGTCCGCACCTCGCGCCTGAGTTCCTCCAATGGTAACCGTGGCAGGGTCCGGTGGGAAAAAGTATGACCTCCGATCTCGAAACCCTCAGCAGAGAGAGAGAGTAGCTGGGAGTTACTAAGGCGGACAGCGGCAATGTCGGCGGTTAAGGGTACATAAAACG
>Ga0209056_10008841_pt1 | contig 10311 bp, 6 predicted proteins | sample GraSoiAngelo_114_FD_185876 | JGI IMG/M metagenome (GOLD analysis project Ga0209056, IMG submission 185876) | Grasslands soil microbial communities from the Angelo Coastal Reserve, California, USA - 14_0903_13_40cm (SPAdes) (version 2) | ecosystem: Environmental > Terrestrial > Soil > Grasslands ...
CCCGGCCTACCGACCCTCTTAACTCCTCGCTGTAGAGTTGGCTCTTCTTATCCTCCGTCATGAAGGTACTCCAGCGGAAATGCCGAAGCGACGCAGGAAGAGCCGATCCCTCCACAAATCTCTTGAGTTTGTTGACCGCCCCCTTTTTCTGGGAGGAAGGGGGGATACAGTTCATCAGCAGAGGAATCCAGCGGCGCCTCAGGGCGCCGGGCAGTTTCTGGTAGTACCGCGCAATCTTGTCGGCGACATACCACTCATAGCCCGCGAAAAGCTCATCCCCTCCGTCACCGGAGAGGACCACCGTGACGTTGCGCCGGGCAAGCTGCGATACCAGGTACGTCGGGAAAACGGAGACGTCCGCCAGGGGTTCACTGAGAAACCCGACGAGATGCTGCACCAGATTTACGACATCGGGTTTAATGATGAGCTCGTGGTGATCGGTGCCGAAGCGCTGCGCGACGATCCTGGCGTATTGGGTTTCATTGTAGGAGGGGTCGTCAAAACCGATGGAAAAAGTCTTCACCGGGCGGTTCATAGCCTGGGCCATCAAACAGACGATTGTGCTCGAATCGATCCCGCCGCTCAGAAAGGCGCCCAAAGGAACATCGCTCAGGAGTCTCCGGCTCACGGAGTCCTGAAGCAGTTCCCCCAGCTCCTGGCAAAGATCTTCCTCGCTCGTCTGGCGCTCCGTGTACGGGATTTCCCAGTAGCGCCGGATGGAAACCTTGCCGTTCTGCTTGACTAACACGTGCCCCGCCGGCAACTTCTTGACTCCCTGAAAAATCGACAACGGCGCCGGTACATACTCAAAGGTCAGAAAGCTGTCGAGCGCCTCTAAATCCAGAGCGGCCGGCACTTCAGGGTGCTCGATGACGGCCTTGGGTTCCGACCCAAAGACCAGCGCGCGCTCGTTCAGAAAATAGTAAAGCGGTTTCACGCCCAGCCTGTCCCTCGCCAGCATTAACTTTCGCAACCGCTGGTCCCAGATCGCGAAGGCAAACATGCCGTTCAGTTTCTTGACGCAGTCCTCGCCGTACTCTTCGTAAGCGTGCACGATGGTTTCGGTATCGGTGTTAGTCGAGAATCTGTGTCCTTTGCTTTCCAGCTCCCGCCGCAACTCGGGGAAGTTGTAGATTTCTCCGTTGAAGACGATCCAGACGCTGCCATCTTCGTTGGAGATAGGCTGGTGGCCCGTCACGAGGTCAATGACGTTGAGGCGTCTCATCGCGAGACCCACGTTCTGGTCCACAAAGAAGCCTTCATCGTCCGGGCCACGGTGCGTGAGCGTGTCGGACATTCTCTTGAGCTCTTCGGGCTGGACCGCCCTGGAGCGGTCGTCATAAATTACGCCGGCTATTCCGCACATAGGTTATTCGATGGCCATCCGCAGGACTAGTTCGGTCTTTTTCACAAACGACTGAAAACTGTAACGACTCTCGTAGAGCTTGCGCGCATGCGCGCCCACTTTCCGGGCACAAGCCGGGTTTTCGAGAAGAGACAGGATCCCGAGAGCCAGGGCCTTCGGGTCGGGGGCCACCAGGACGGCCACGTCTTCATTCAGTACCTGGGTGTGCGTAGGGAGATTCGTGGCCACCATGGGCTTCCCGGATTGCAAGTACTCATAGACCTTGAGGGGCGTGTTGGTTCCGACGGTTCTGGGGGATACCAGCACTTCGGCAAGCCTCATGTAGCCCGCGATCTCCTTGGGGGGCCGCTGGCCTGTGAACCGAAAATGGGACGACAAACCGCGCTGCGCCACCAGGTCTCTGTAGTGCTGAACCTGCTCCGGCTTCCCTCCTACGAGGAGAAAAACGGCGTCCTGCGCGCGAGCGACAACCTGCTCCACGCTTGAGAGCAAAAGGTCTATCCCCTGATAGGGCTCAAAATTCCCCGCGTATAAGACGACCCTCTTGCCTTCCAGCGAGTTATCCAGTCTGAATCTCCGGAGACTCTCCTCAGAAACGACCTCGGGATCCTCGTCTACGCTAGGAACGTTCTCAATCATCAGGTGAGGCACCCGGCCGTTGAGCTTTCTGACCTGCTCCGCCAAGGCCGGGCAGATGGTGATGACAGCATCGCTGGAATTGATGGTCCGGCTCTCAAGCCATTCGAAGAGACGAACCATGGGGCGGAAACGAGTGTACTGGAAGTTCGTCAACTGCTGAGGTAGCGATGAATGCATGTCGTAGACGTGCGGGATCCGAAACATCCGGGCGAGGAGAACGCCGAAGAAACTGGCCTCTTCATGCGTGTGCAGCAAGTCATACCGTTTGGTCAGCATCAAGCCCAACGCTCTAAACAGCAGGAGCACATCCAGGAAAAGCTTCGTTTGGGAGGGTCCGATCGGCACGTGACGGACAAAACGAAGGACGGGTGTGCGAAAAATCGCTACGCGAGGAATTACGAGGTTCTGTCCCACATGGTAGGTCACCAAATCCACATCATGGCCAAGCTGCGATAAGGCTCGAAGTCTTCCGGAAACACTGAACGGCGTGCCGCGGGGCTCAAAAAAAGGCTGCGGTGCGATCATCAGTATGTTCATCATCCCCTCGGAAAGGCGAGTGCTTCCGGCGCTGCCGGAATTCCTCGTGACTGTTGTGTAAGTGAGAAGGTGTGTGGCTATGAGGGGATTTGAACCGACTCGCGTAGCTCCGCCCTTTCAGTCACATGCTCTTTCGTAACTGATTGGGCTGCTTGAGCTTAAATCGCTCTTAGCGCCTCAAGTGCTTTCGATCGGAGGGGCCAGCCGGCCTGCGGTGAAAATCTGTCGTCGCGCTCGCTGGAACCAAAACCCACCAAAAAGCAACTCCCTGCAACAGCCCCGCGATCTCAGGCGATACTCCTCCTGAGCTGCTGACGAGAGAGAAGACTTCCAGGGGGGAGACTCTCTACCGCGCGACTTACAAATTATGTGCAAGAATGTACAGGACAACGGGTGTGAGTTTCAATTACACCTACGGCGTAACCATCCAGGTTACTCCCGTTTTTTGCAGGAGGATTCTCTTCGCGCCCTTAGCGCCTTCGCGGTGAAAACTGAGTACCGAATTCACCCCGAAGACGCCAGGACGCGAAGGGCTGCCGAAAGAAGCAGCAAATTCTGCATTACTGGCCTCGGAAACACAATTGCGTGGAGTCTCGGGAAAGCTGCCGATAATGAAGGAAGGCCCCCAAGTGGGGGAATCCGACAGTTTGTCGCTTCAGGTTGTTTAAGTATCCTGGAGGACGTGAACGAATGCGGATGAGATGAAAAGGGAATAGGGAGTCATAGAGGACTGAGATGGATATTTCGGTGATCGTCCCCTTTTACAACGAGGAAGGCTACGTAGAGCAGTGCGTCCAGGCGCTTCTTTCGCAAGACTATCCGAAAGAACGTTACGAAGTCATCCTGGTGGACAACAACTCATCCGATCGGTCGGCGGAGATTGTCAGACGTTATCCCGGGATCAAGCTGCTTTCGGAAGGCTTGCAAGGAGACTTCGCCGCGCGTAACCGGGGCCTGGCCGCGGCGACCGGCAAACTTGTCGCTTTCACGGATTCCAATTGCGCTCCCGAGAAGGATTGGTTGCGGGGAATTGCCGCAGCCATGCTCGATCCCGGTCTGGGCATCGCACTGGGCAGAGTGCAGTTTGCCTGCGATTCCGCTCCTCTCTCCATGATGGCGGCCTACGAATCTGAAAAAGCCGCGTACATCCTGTCCAGCAATAACAAAGAGATTTACGTCGGGTGTACCAGCAATATGACGGTTCGGAAAGCGCTGTTCGACCGCATCGGGCCCTTCTCACCGGTATTTCGAAATTCGGATATCGTCTTCGTGCGCAAGGCAGTCGACGAGCACTCTTGCGGCGTCGTCGGCTATTTTCCCGAGATCAGCGTCCGGCATCTGGAAATCTCGGACTTACGGGGGTACTACCGCAAGCTCCTTACCTATGGCCGGGATTATCAAAGGTACGGCAAGGTCGCTTCGGTCAGGCCGCTGAACAGTAGCGAGCGGCTTGGCGTCTTCAAGAAAACCATTCAAAACCAGAGATATTCACCCGGGAGATCCGTCCTTCTCTTTCTTCTCCTCTCGCTTGGCGGACTGTGCTACGACCTGGCGCGCTGGCGCGCAAACTCGGGCCCGAAACCGCCAATGGAGCCCGTGCTGGGCTCGAATCGCTAAAAATCCCTCTCCGCGAGGTCATCCATGCGGAACATCCTTACGCTGCTCGCGGGCAACTGCCTGGGCACCGTGGTGGGAGCTGTCTTCTTTCTTTCCGCCTCCCGGAATTTCAGCCTTTCACAGATGGGGTTGTATGGCGTGGCGATCAGCGTTCAGTGGATCCTCGCCGGCATAGCGGGGACGGGACTGCACGTGGCAACCGTTCGATTGACCACTGCCCACCTGAGCGCCGGCAACCGCGCTGCAGCGGCGGGGGTGGTTGCCCTCGCGGCCATGACGGCTTCGGCGATCACCCTGTCAGCGGCAGCGTTTTGTTTAGTACTGTCTCGGGTGGTCTCCTTGTTCCTTCCCGGAGAACTGCTGGCAATGGCTGCCCTGTGGGCAGGGGGGCGGTTGGTGTTGGAGTGCGTTCGCGCCGGCCTCCTGGTACAGCAACAATACACGCGTGTTTGCCTGCTGATGTGCCTGAGCGCGATTACGGGACTGGGGTCGCTGGGGGTGGCGTTCCTGCGCGGGCCTCTGACGTTGGAGAGTTTGCTCGCAGCTCACGTGTTTGGCCTGGGAGCCGGTGCTATTGGCGGCCTGGCATTCCTGCTGCCTCTGTGCGATTCGGGCATCCAGGTTTCGACGGGGCGGCTGCGGGAACTCTGCGTTTATGCCTGGTGGCCGGCCCTTAGTGAAGGATCCAGATTGGTTCAGGCCAACATCGGACCTTTTGTGCTTGTCTCCCTGGCCGGGCCCGTCGAGGCCGGGTTGTTCAGCCTGGGGCGTTATCCGGCGTATCTGTTTGATATGATTGGGGTCAGCCTGTTTCAGTACTGGCTGCCCGCGGCAGCGCGCGAAGCGGGAAACAAACGTCTGGTTCCCTTTCTGGGGCGCCAGCTGCAGTTGGCCGGCGCGGTGGGATTGTGCCTGCTCCTCAGCGCCGTGGCTGTCCGGCCGTTTCTGCCCTGGCTGGGGTCTAACTTCGCGGCCGCTGCCTCCCTGTTCGTGCTCAACGCCCTCGACATCGCTTTGTTCGTGCTCATCAGGCCGATCGAGGCAGCGTACCATGGGCTGCGCAAGCCGCATCTGGAGCTGCTGGCCCGGGTCAGCCGCTTCCCGTTACTCCTGGGAGCGGCGCTCGTACTGGCCTACCGGTTCGGGGCTGTGGGGATGGTATGGGCGCAGATACTCTCCAACCTGGTGGCCCTGGGCGTCGCGAGCTGGCTGCTCTGGCGGGAACTCGATCCGGGGGCTCGCGTCCAGGTGCTGAATACCCTCTACCACAGAGGATGATGAAAAGCCTGGGAACACGAGATCGACCCAGACCCCGGCCCGCGATCAACCTGCGTGGATGAAACTGAGCCTGAATTCACCGCGAAGACGCAAAGGGCTTCGACTCAGTTTTCACCGCGAAGGCGCTAAGGGGTCATGGAACCTTGGTGGTAGAGGCTGGGTTGGAATTGAAAAGGGGATCACGCAAGGAACCGGAGACCGATCCGGTATCTGGGACCGTTAGGCGTTTCCTGCGTCCATCGCACTTGCATGAATAACGGAAGTCCCGGAGGGACCTCGGCGAGAAAGATCTCGCATCGCATGGGGCGAAAAACGTGAACCAATTGATCAGTCAGCAGGCAGAGGCCCCCGCTGCTAATGTTCTCGACCCAGGCTTTAATGACGCCGTTACCATGTCCGGATGTTTCCAGTAACGGCAGCTCCACTCCCCGCCACTGACAACGAAGCAGGTGTCGTAAATATTCGCGTCTTTCCTTACCGTTGATAGGTTCCATAGAGACAGAACATTAACGTACTCCCTTCCCGCCGATCAATTCTCCAAATGGGTTAGTCGCTGCAACCCTCTGTTTTGGAAGCAGATCACCGCGGGCGATGTTCATGCTGGGCGGTAAAGATCCTTCCGACAATCCCGGACCGCGTGGTGGCGCCCATCTTGACCATGACAAGGCGCAGGAAGGCCTTAACCGTGTTGGGGCTTATTTTCATTCGAACCGCAATTTCCTTGCTCGTCAGGCCCTGCAACAGAAACGTGATGGATTCCTGCTCGCGCTCGGTCAGGTGATACTGCTCGGCCAGTTTTGAAATATCAAACGGGGCCGTGGGGTATCGCTCGATCAGGAGGGCAAAATTCGAAACACTGGCAGCCTTCGGCGAGCCCGCGCGGAGAGGAAAGGCCCGGCACAAATAGCGCCTCTTTCCCGAGATGAGCTGGGTCACGACACCGGATTCCATAGAAGATTGTTTGTCACCCAGGATCGACTGGACCTTTCCTATAAGAAAGCTTTCGACGGAATCGATGCTTGCCGGCTTCTCCGGATAGGCCAGAATCTCTATTGCTTCATCGTTAGCGTAGATGGGCTTCAAGGATTCCTGCATGAGCAAGAAACCGTCTGCAGTTGTTTTCATTCGTGACTCCAATAAATTCAAATCGCGTAGGCTGGCGGGGGGCCTTTGGCCATCGGCATAATCTCGAGCAATGTAACCGTTTTCCGGGTTGGGGAATAAGCAGCGATTCCTGATCCCAGGCTGTTCACAATCAGGGCTTATCATAGATGCTTTGCCGGAAATGACAATGGCCCGAACGTGCTGACCAGACTGGCACCGGAGCCGCGCCGGACGTCACCACGCATCCCACTGGCGGGGAATGCGTCCTTCCTTTGGCCACCGCGATTATGCCTGCTGCCAGGCTTCTCTCACGCAAAGGGCATGCCGTGCCTCGCGCACAGACAGGCAGCATACGGGGAACTATCGATTCCTATTGATAATGATTTCAGTGATGCCTTTCCCGGCCGGCCTGTCGCCCTGGCCAACCAGTCGCGCAGCGCTATCAGGACGGATAGTCCACGCAATCGATCTGATAGTAATTTCTAGTAATTTCCCCTACGCGGGAAGCCGGCAGGTAGAAGCGGGTACAATTAAAAGGGGAACTCAAGCAACGCGGCCGGAGAAACTGTGAAAAATTGTATTTCAAACCAGTGACATCCAAATGGCGGTGATCGTTTTCGTGAAATTCGTGGAATTCGTGGCCAATAAAACCGCCGCGAATTCCACGAATTAACAGGAATTAAATTCTCCACAGCTTCTGAGGAGTTCACGGCAGCGTGAACTGATTCCCACTTCTAATGGCAGAAGCCTCCGATGTCCAGTGATCCGGAGGACGCTCCAGAAACAGGCGGCGCTGCACTTCGATGGCGCTTCTCAGAGCGACAGGGCCGCCTGCAGCATGGCCTTGGTGTATGCGACGTTGTAGATTTCCCCGGCGAATCCGCCGCCACCGGGATATTGATTCCGGATCGGACCACACTCGCGGTCGAAGTCGATCGCGCGCGGGTGTTCGGGGTAGAGTGCCCGCGGATACTTTTGCCGCACCAATTCCTTCATCACCGCGAACATGTCGACCTGGCCCTCGTCCAGGAACACTTCGGTGTACTTCTCATAGGGCACTCTGACCCGGACATTGCGATAGTGCACGTGATTGATGCAGTCCCTGGATCCGAAATAGCGGCACACCGCCACCGGGTCCTCGCCCATCTCCCGCGTCACGCCGCAATCGAACGTGATTCCGTTTGCCGGGCTCCGGACGATGTCAACCAGGCGCTTCCACCCGGCGACGTTCCCCATGATCTGTCCGGATCCTCGGCTGATCGGCGCGGGCGGATCGTTCGGATGGAGGGCCAGCCGGACGCCGGACTCGACGGCCACTGGGACGACTGCTTTCAAGAAGTAGGTGACATTGCTCCACATTTCTTCGAGGCTATGGGCCCCTTCGTTCGGAAGCGGCGGCAGGTCTTTAACCTTATCGTGGTCGAAGGCCGTCATTCCGGCGCCTGCCCTGCCTATTTCCTCGTAATAGCCCTCTACGAGTCGGTGCGCGTAGAAGTTGTATTCGATCACGGGGAGACCCGACTTGCCGGCCGCGCGGATGGACTGTATGACCTTGTCTATCTCCTCGTCGCGGCCTGGCCTTCCATAGAGGGTGTTGCTGAATCCAGAGATCATCATGTTACACGGCGTCAGGCCGGCGGCCTTGAATCGCTCTATCCAGCCGCGGATGCCGGTCTCCTCCCAAGGAATCCTGGGCCCCTCCATGAGGACATAATCCACACCGATTTGTTTCAACCGCCGCATCCTGGCCTCATCGGTGTTCTGCGCGATTCCCAGGCAGATCTTGGGTCTGTTGGAGCTTTCGGCGGGCGGCCACGAGACCCGCGCCTCGGCAAGAGTCACGGGCGACAGAGCTGCCCCACCCATTGCCCGCATCATCCTTCTTCGGGATAGTCCAGATCTCATGAGTCAATCCTCCTGCTTTAGTAGTCCTTTTCACAAATACAGTAGCGTATTTTTCGAAAAAACCGCTATGCGACTCACGGGGGCTATGAACGAAATCACAGATGAACACGGATCTGTAATACTAAGCCGAAAATCCTTTGCTGGCAGGAAAGGGTTTTTCTTCGCGAAATCTTCGCGCTTTTCGCGGCTTCGCGGTGAATCCTGGGCTGGACTTTCACCGCGAAGGCGCGAAGCACGCGAAGAAAACGCGAAGGACTTTAGTTTGGTTGCGGCTGGGCTGCCGCGTGTTCATCTGTGGTTTCAATTTGTGGTGTTTACTAGACAAAATTCCTTCGGCCGTGAGTTCGAACGGATCGCTTGAGTTGCAGGCTGGGGAAACACCGCGGAGCGCGGGTATTGCGCGAGAAAACCGCGGAGGAGAGGATCACTTCGCGGGCTGCTCAGCCTTCGCGCCGGTCTCCAGCATCATCTCGATCATCGTGCGCCGGAAACCGAACCTCTCAAAGAGGCGGTGCGCGCTTGCGTTGCCCGTCGCGGTCATCAACACGACACGCTGCGCTCCCTTCTCCGCCAGCAGTCGCACCATCTCTTCCAGGAGCGCTCGCGCCACGCCTTGATGCCGCGCGGTCTCGTCGACGAAGATGTCGTGCAGCGCGCCGCAAGCCTCGCGCAATGCGTTCCAGTCGCGGGGCTCGAGCCGCCCATAGGCATACCCGACCACTTCCTCGCCGCCGCCGGGTCTGGCCCGGACGGCCGCGAGGACCACGGCATCCGGGTTAAGCGCCTCCTTCGAGAGGTAGCGCTGGTAGCCCGGTTCGATGGGCTCGAAGACCATGAATCGCTTCGGATCCATTTCGTGGTGCTGGCGCACAAGCTTCGCGGCGAGCCGGGCAATCGCAGGCATTTCCGCCGCGGTGGCCGGCCGGATCGCGGGACGGCAGGTTATCGGTTTACCGTGTGGCATCGGACCGCGTGTTTTCCATACAAGATTTTGCGGCTCTTCTTTGGAGTGCGCAAGCTTGCTTGCGCTTTAAGGGCGACATTTCCATCCGCACCAAAAGCGGCAGCAAGCTGCCGCACTCCAAAGAGCGCAGCGGAGTGTGATTTTACTTTTGGTTGCGGCTGGGCTGCCTTATGGAATTCGTGGCCACTAAAAGCGCCACAAATTACAGTAAGTTCTCCACAACTTCTGAGAGCGTTAAAGGCCGCATGAATCGCGGCTACTCGCTCCCCAGCGCGCTTGCCGAACGAGCCCCCCGAACCGCTATCAGAGTGGCCGTCAGAAACACTGCGCAGCTCGCGCCCCACGATGCGAAATTCGTGCTGCTGAACAACCCGCCGTTTCGAGCGTGAAAGTCGGACGCCGCATACTGCTCGGCGAACCATCCCCAAGCCAGCACGCCGAGCGCCATGACTGCTACCGAACCCGCGAGCGCCAGCGACGGCGCGGCGAACCACAGTCGCCTGTGTTTCGACAGATCGCCGCGGCGAATTGCCTGAGCGACGCTGATCGCGCTTGCGATAAGCCCCGCTGCCAGCAGAGCGAACGTCACGGAGCTCAGCATCCAACGGGTAGTCAAAGGCGGCCAGCCGGCCGGCGCCGTCCAGTTCCCGGTGACGTCCCACGGCGTGGGGATCCAATGGCCTCCAGCCCACATCCCCGCGGCGGCCATCCAAAGCAATGTCACCAAAGCGGCGCAGGCCGGGACGGCCAGCCGGCCGGCGACATCCCATCGCCGCGTGGCCACCACCGATCGCACCATCGCCGCCAGCACGGGGAGGCCCGCGGCGGCGACGGCGGCAAGGGCCAGAAACGAGCCCGCTCTGACCAGCGTCCAGCTGGCGAACAATGCCGAGTGGCCGTG
>Ga0209056_10008842_pt1 | contig 10310 bp, 8 predicted proteins | sample GraSoiAngelo_114_FD_185876 | JGI IMG/M metagenome (GOLD analysis project Ga0209056, IMG submission 185876) | Grasslands soil microbial communities from the Angelo Coastal Reserve, California, USA - 14_0903_13_40cm (SPAdes) (version 2) | ecosystem: Environmental > Terrestrial > Soil > Grasslands ...
CGTCGGTTCTGGACAGCGCGTTCGAAATACTCGCCACGCATGACGTGGTTGTCGGGCCGACCCACGATGGAGGCTACTATCTGGTTGGCGCCAAGGCCGCTCACCCGGCGCTCTTCGAAAGCGATCGTATGGGAACAAGGAGTGCGCTCGACAGATTGCTGACGCGCACGAAGGTCCTTCGACTCTCGACCGGCTTCACGGAACCCTTCTATGACATCGACGTCGCAAACGACTTGATTCTGCTGGCTCGGGAACTGCGGCTCGCTCCGACGAAGGCGCCGCGAACCGCGGCGTGGTTTAACGAATGGGAGCAAGCTGTCGCGCACCTGCGTCAGTGTTTGGGAGAGATGTGAAACTCACGCCCTCGCACAGGCTGTACGGGCTCGGCGCTATCTTGCTTGTGTCGCTGACGATCTGCTCTCACAATTTCAGCCGCACGGGTGAACCGTCATTTTTCATTCCTCTGGGTGTTGCTGGCGTCGCGTACCTGCTAGCTATCCGCGAGCTCTTATACACGCCAAAATTTCCGAGGCGCGTCATTGTCTTCGGTCTCGCGCTGGCTGCTCTGTGGCATTTTCAATTCCTACGAATGCCATCGGGGTTAGACGACGACATTCATCGATATCTTTGGGACGGCCGCGTGCAGCGGCTCGGCTATAACCCTTATATCCTCGTTCCGAGCGACCCTGCACTTGCCGGCTTGCACACATCTGAGACGCGTACACTGAATAATCCGGAGGTACCGAGCCCATATCCAGCGGGGGCGCAGCTATTCTTCCGCGCCGTAACATCGATTCACGAGTCTACCTTCGCGCTGAAAGTAGCATTTGTAGTTTGCGATATGGTCATTGTGTTTGTGTTGCTCGATGTCTTGCGTTGTACCCGGCAGGGACAGCACTGGGTTCTGGCTTATGCCTGGCACCCACTGCTAGCGATTGAGGTGGCGGGCAGCGGTCACGTCGATATTGTCGGCGTGCTGCTACTTTTAGTCTCTGCAGCCTCGCTCCTGAGACGCTGGCGTTCCGTTGCAGCCATGGCATTTGGGCTTGCTGTTGCGGTGAAATTCCTCCCGATCGTACTGCTGCCACTCTACTGGAAGCGGGTTCGCATTCGCGACGGCGCGATGGTTGCGGTCGTGCTCGGACTTCTATATGTGCCATTTCTCGACCACGGCCGCATTCCGATCGGCTCGCTCGGCATCTACGTGCAGAGTTTCCGCTTTAATGATCCCGTGTTTGCAACGCTCGAGCGAGTGATCGCTCCGCAGGTTGTGGCTGGGCTGGCAGCGCTCGTCGGCTTTCTTACCGCGATCTGGATGAGAAGAAGGTCCACCCAATGGTCTGCGGCCGCGTTTGCTTGGCCGATGGCGGCGTCGCTTCTATGTGCACCGGTTATATATCCATGGTATCTGCTGTGGCTGCTGCCGTTCATAAGGTCGACCTCGACGGTGCCGATCATGATCTGGACTTTGAGCATTATTCCTACCTATTATGTCTGGCATCTGCGCACCGTTGGACGGCCGTGGTTAGTTCCAGACTGGATCATGATGCTGGAATACGGGTCCGTGGCAGTAGCTGCTGCCATTATCGTTTTTCGTAGGATCACGCGATCGGCCGCACTACGATGCTCAGCGAACCAGGTAGAGTGAAAGCAACTGCACGAGATACGATTCACGTATCCAAGGACCTTTGTAATTCATCCAACACCACGTTCGTTTCATTCACGAGGAGGAGCTCCATGACAAAGTTGCGCCGTTCCATGACGATCTGCTTCCTATTTTTTGGGGTGCTGGTCCTTACGGCACCCTCCTGGGCACAGACACGCCCACCCGAAGTCGAACAACTTGCCAAAACCTATGGCCTGGATTCCTACGGGCAAATTGAGGCAGTGCGCTATACGTTCAACGTCGATCTACCGGCTTTGAAAGTGAATCTCTCCCGTACCTGGACTTGGGAGCCCAAGACCGGCCAGGTCACTTACGAAACAAAAGACAAGGATGGCAAGCCGGTCAAGGTTACGTACAACCGGTCACAGCTCAACAGCGCGCCGGCCAACGTGAAAGACGACATTGAGCCCGCTTTCGTGAACGACAATTATTGGTTCATTTTCCCTTTCCACGCGTACTGGGACACCAGCGCCAATGTGACGGTCAAGGACAAGCAAAAACTGCCGATTGGACAGGGTACGGCGAAGCTGGTGTCGGTGAAGTATCCGGCGGAGGTCGGCGGTTACACGCCAGGGGACACCTGGGATCTGTATGTCGGGAAGGATGGACGAATTGTGCAGTTCTTCTATCATCGGGGTGGACCCAAGAAGCCGAGTCTCCTCCCAGCAACTTGGGCGGGCTACAAGAAAGCAGGCCCTCTGCTTGTCTCAACCGACCATCGCGGGACGGCGGATGGCAAGCCGGCGCGAATCTTCTTTTCGAACGTGTCCGTCAAGCTAGCGGGCTCCGATAAGTGGGTGGACGCGCAATAGGAAACGCGGGCTCGTTTCGTCAATCGATATCGTCTGTACCGCTTCATCGTGGAATGAAGATCTTCTCAAACCGAACACGGGGCTGCGATAGAGCCAGGGCATGACGGAAGATTCGACTCCTCCGATCCTCCGTCATGCCTTGGATCAACCGTCCGCATTCACCCCCAAGAACTTGATCGATGATGTGCGACGAAGCCGGCAAATACCGGCCGGAATCGTTCCTCCCTTGTGTGTCCTTGAGTTCGATGGAGATATCACCGACTGGCTGGTTCGAGATGGCATAGCCAAGCCCTTCAAGCCCTGGGCGTGTTTTCACACGTCGATGTTCACGATCGATCTCGAAGGTGTTACCTGCGGAATCGTTGCGCGAACCATCGGCGGACCCTACGCGGTACTGATTGCCGAGCAGCTCCAAGCCGCGGGGGCCAACCTCATCATTGGGCTGACTTCCGCCGGCCGCGTGTCCCCCGACTTACCGCTCCCGTGTCTCGTAGTGGCAACCAGCGCAATTCGTGATGAGGGAACTTCTTATCACTACCTGCCGCCAGACAGTGAGGTCGCCTGCAAGTCGCCTGTGGTCCCACTTCTCGAGCGGGAGTTGATCGCCACCGGATGGGCCGTCCGCTCTGGTAAGGTGTGGACGACGGATGCCCCTTACCGCGAAACCAAAGTGCAACTCAATAAGTGGGCCCGGAACGGCGTACTCGCGGTCGAGATGCAGGCCGCATCGCTTTTTGCCTTTGGCATCGCCAGGCAAGCTCCGGTAGCCTCGGTTGCCATGGTCAGCAATGCCGTCGATCATGCGGGAGCGCAGTTCGATACCGGCTCACAGGAGGATGGCCTCCGAGTTCTCAAGGGGATCGCTCGAGCAGCCCGAACTCTTTTCGCTACTGCGTGATCTATATAATCCGATATGTGCCAACTCGATTGATATTAGTAAGATCTATTAACGAATAAATTAACTAAGAAGTTGTCATACCTGAGATGTTGCATGCTGGCGAGAAACCGACTTCCCGTTACTGATGGGTTTGAGTCGAGAGGCTCTGATCTGAATCGCTCGGCCAGATCGTCACAAATTCGGAGAAAATGCCACTGTGGTCTACAATCCTTAAATGCCAAATGCAGTTCAATTCGTGTAATCCCGAACAAACCGATTGTTTTCGTGTATGGAGATATCGATGATTCTACGTTTCCTCGCCGTAGCCCTTTTTGCAGTGACAACAGTTTCAAGCCAACCTCCTCCTTCCTTGCCCTCTAGCTTTCAACAAAGAATCATACACAGCCCGGAAGGGGCAGACATTTTTGTGCGTTGGGGAGGAAGCGGGCCTGTGGTGGTCCTCATCCATGGGTACGCAGAAAATAGCGATTCGTGGGCTCCTTTGGCCGCAGATCTCATGATGGACCATACGGTAGTGGTGCCGGATCTCCGTGGCATTGGGCGCTCCTCCAAGCCTGCCGACGGGTATGAGAAGAAGACTCAGGCCAAGGATATGCGCGCCGTTGTGACCTCGTTGGGATACGACAAGACATTTGTTGTTGCTCACGACATCGGCAACATGGTCGCATACGCCTACGCCGCGACGTACCCCGACAAGGTTGAGAGGTTGGTTGTCATGGACGCGCCAATCCCTGGGATTGCTCCCTGGAACGAGATTCTCCTAAATCCCGGGGTTTGGCACTTCAACTTCCATGGACCGGATGCGGAACGGCTGGTGGCAGGCCGGGAGCGTATCTACTTTGACAGAATATGGAATGATTTTACCGGCGATCCGGGTAAGCCGGACGAGGCCACCAGAAATTTCTTTGCCGCCACTTACGCGCAACCAGGCGGAATGCGGGCCGGCTTCGCTCAATTTGCTGCGTTCTCGCAGGATGCCAAACACAACAAGGTTTTCGAACAAACGAAGCTAACGATGCCGGTGATGGCGGTAGGTGGAGAGAAGTCCTTCGGTCCCATGCAGGCTGTGATCATGCGTCATGTAGCGACGAACGTACAGGAAGAGGTCGTCGCAGGCTCAGGACATTGGCTGATGGAAGAACGACCGGCTTACACAGTGGCGCTGATTCGTAAATTCCTTGATGGCCCACCCCCGGTTGCTCATACAGTTGCAAGCAATGCTGTCGGGGACGTAAACGAAAAACGACTTACTCCTGCAGAATACAAGTTCCCGCAAGTGGGCAATCCGGGTACGGGAAGCTCAGGCATAAGGGGAATCGAGACCGTCGTTCTGAAGGGCAATCCAGACCAACCAGGCGTTTATACCATTATGCTTCGCGTGCCAGCACATACACGCATCGCAGCGCACTCCCATCGTGACGACAGGGTTGCGACGGTAATCTCCGGCACATGGCATATCGGCTACGGCGATAAGTTTGACGAGGCGAAACTGAAAGCTCTGCCACCGGGTAGTTTCTACACCGAGCCACCATCTCGGAATCATTTCGCAGAGACCGGTGACGAACCTGTTGTCGTTCAGATTACCGGGTTCGGTCCATCTTCGACCGAGTACGTGGATGCCACACAAGACCCGCGTAAGCCAGGCAAGTTAAATTGAATCATCAACAACACTCGAAAGACTAGAAAAGTCGGTTGGTCTCAACATTTGTACCGACAAACGCGCTTGCATGGACTAATTGGGGCAAACTGCCCGGTTGGCTGGCAACCCAGAACTTATCCAGAAAACGGGGTTGTGGGAAATGAAGCAACGCGCTGGTGTCCGTCGGACGTGTAACGGTCGCAGAATATCCCGAGCACCCCCAACGATCTTACCCAGCTTTTTGAGTTTTTGGTGCATCTTTGGAGCAGGCCAAGGAAGGCTCGGAACTCGTAAGCGCAACCGAAGCAACGACTTGGATTTGATTTGCGTCCACTTAGAAGGCAGACGCTCTATCCAACTGAGCTACGGGCGCACTGGACGAATTGATTCTAAGACATTTATCACCCGACGAACACTGGATTTCAGGTATCGAGCGTCCACAGAGAGGGCAGACGTGGCCATCCAATCCGCGATTTTGCCGCTGACGCAGCGCGGCGAAGCATTCCGCTCACATGCGAGTCCCATTGCCTGATGTAAGATGTCGCTCGCATGAAGGCACTGCTACTTTCCGAATATCGTCATCTCGAATTGACCGAACTTCCGGTGCCAACGCCAGGTCTCGGAGAGGTTCTTGTGCGCGTCGCGGCTTGCGGCATCTGCGGCAGCGACGTCCATGGCTACGACGGCTCGTCCGGACGGCGCATTCCGCCGATTGTCATGGGGCACGAGGCAGCCGGAAAAGTCGCAGCCGTCGGCAAAGGCGTAACAGGCCTGTCTGAGGGGGACAGGGTCACATTCGATTCGACAATCTCCTGTGGGGCGTGCAGCTTCTGTCTCCGCGGAGAAGTCAATCTCTGCGATTCTCGCCAGGTCTTGGGCGTCTCCTGCTCCGAGTACCGCCGCGCCGGGGCCTTCGCCGAATTTGTGGTCGTTCCGTCGCGCACTGTTTATCGTCTGCCAGACAATCTCTCTTTTGCTGAGGCAGCAATGCTGGAGGCCGTCGCCGTCGCGCTTCATGCGGTTTCGCTCACTCCGATTCGTCTGGACAGTACCGCTTTGATCCTCGGAGCGGGCATGATCGGACTGCTCACTCTGCAAGCATTGCGCGTTGCAGGCTGTTCGCGCATATTTGTCACGGACATAGACGCTTCCCGCCTGGAACTTGCAGAGAAGGCCGGAGCGACGCCGGTGGCGCACGCAGCCAACTCCGGCCTTGCTGCTCAGGTTTTGCGCCTCACAAACGGAGCAGGTGCGGACGTTGCTGTTGAAGCCGTGGGAAGCAATGAGACCGTCGGCGCCGCAATTTCAAGTGTGCGCAAGGGTGGCAGCGTCACACTGGTCGGCAATATCTCACCAGAAGTGGCGCTGCCTCTGCAGAACGTCGTCACGCGGCAAATCCGGCTCCAGGGGTCGTGCGCTTCTGCGGGCGAGTACCCGCGCGCGATTGAACTGCTCGCCAGCGGGACAATTCAGGTGAAACCTCTGATTACGGCCGTCGCTCCTCTGGACGAGGGGCCACGGTGGTTTCAGCGGTTGTATGCGCGCGAACCGAACTTGATGAAGGTGGTTCTTACGCCCGGAGTCGTCTCGTGAGCGACGGACTCTTTGATCTGGGAGGCCGAGTCGCGATTGTAACGGGAACCAGCCGGGGCCTGGGCCAATATCTGGCACGCGCACTAGCCAAGGCAGGCGCGGATCTTGTCCTCACCAGCCGTAGCCGCGATCGCTTGCTTCCATTTGAAGCGGAGATCAAAGCGCTCGGGCGCCGCGCCATCTCCCTGGAGCTCGACGTCCGGGAATTGGAGAGCATTCAGAGGATGGCGGCCGGCGCCGAAGCAGCTTTTGGACATGTGGACATACTCGTGAACAACGCGGGCTGCAATATCCGGAAACCAGCGCTCGACGTGACCTGGGACGACTGGAATCTGATTCTTGATACCAACTTGCGCGGGAGTTTCTTCGTCTCCCAAGCGGTAGCGCGCGGCATGATCGTGCGGCGATACGGACGGATCATTAACATCGGCTCCGTTACCACTGTTTCCGGCTACGCGGGTCTCGCGCCTTATGGAGCGAGCCGCGGCGGTATCCGCCAGCTCACAATGAGCTTGGCCGACGATTGGGGCAAGTACGGCGTGACGGTCAATTGCTTGGCTCCAGGTTGGTTTCGCACCGAACAAAATCAGGTCCTTTATGAGAATAAAGAGTGGCTCGATTACCTTTGTGACCGCATTCCGCTCAAGCGACCCGGGCAGCCCAATGATCTGGATGCGGCGGTTGTTTTTCTTGCTGCGGAGTCCAGCCGCTATGTGACCGGGCAAACTCTGCTCGTGGACGGTGGAATCTCTACCGGCGCGACCCGTGCCATCGTGCAATCCGCGCAAGCTGGCCCGAAGGAGCTCCCGGAATCGAGCTAGGAGTTTACAGGATGACATGCGTTTCATTTTGTCGATCTGCGATGAACTTTGATTTGCCCCCATCCCTGCGCGGAGCGGTATTCGCCGGATTTCTGAGTCTGTTACTCATGGCGACGGCGTGGGCGGCACCGGCGCCGAGGGGCCGCACAACGCTGGATATCTACTTCGTTGACGTGGAGGGCGGCCAAGCCACGCTCTTTGTCACGCCGCAAGGGCAATCGCTACTGATCGACACGGGCTGGCCCGGCAACAGTGGCCGCGATGCGGATCGTATCGTTGCTGCTGCAAAATTGGCGGGCATCGCCAAGCTGGATTTTGTTCTCATCACGCATTACCACCAGGATCATGGCGGAGGTGCCGCTCAGCTTGCCGCAAGAATTCCCATCGGAACGTTCATCGATCATGGAGAAAACCGCGAACACAATGACCCGCCAACCGAGCAAGTCTGGCGGGACTATCAAGTGTTGTTGGCAAAGGAAAATCGCAAACGGATGATCGTCAAACCGGGAGAGGTTCTGCCGCTCCTGGGAATGGAAGCCAAAGTCGTAAGCTCGGACGGCGGATTGCTCGATCGGCCTTTGCCGGGAGCAGGGAATGAGAATCCGAGCTGTAAGAACTCCGAACACCGCCCAGCCGACCAGACGGAAAACGCGCGCTCTCTCGGCGCAATCATTACCTTTGGGAAGGTGCGGATTTTGGATCTGGGCGACCTCACCTGGGACAAGGAGATGGAAATGATGTGTCCCGTGAACAAGCTGGGTGCAATCGACATCTACGTCGTTTCTCATCATGGCTCGAGCCAGAGCGGGAGTCCCGCGCTGGTGAACGGCATCGCTCCCCGCGTAGCCATCATGGATAACGGCGCCACAAAGGGAGGCTCTCCTTCGTCCTGGGACATCATCGAAAAGTCGCCTCGGCTCGAGGCCTTTTGGCAGCTTCATTTTTCGAGTGAAGGCGGCTCCGCTCACAATGTTGCGGAGGAGTTCGTCGCTAATCTTTCCGGGCCGGATGCGGGCAACTTTCTGAAGCTGAGCGCGTGGCCGGATGGTAGCTTCGAGGTCTTCAACTCGAGGACACAAACAACCAAGCACTATGCGCCCGCGCGCTGAGGCCATACCTCTCAGGAGGGTTCCGCGACTGGCTCCATCCGCCCCAGCAGGAAAATGTAGCCCGCGATGCCGACAAACGGAAAGGCAGCCGCAGGAGCGGCCGCGGAGTCGCGCCGCCTCAGGCGCCCGCTCCGGGACCCACTGCCACGACAAAGTAGGTCGCGGGAGCCGTGCCGACATTTTTGATCCCGTGCTCCTCATTCGAGCGGACAAATCCAAGCGAGCCCGGCCCCAGAACGTGGCTTGCGCCGTTGATGGTGAGCTCCACGGTGCCTTCGCGAATGAGCCACATTTCCGAGTGCACATGATGGTGCGGGGGATGCGGCGCGGCGCCGGGAGGGAGGGTGGTTTCGTGCGCTTCCAGCGATTCACCGGTGGCGAGCTTGCCTTTCAGGATGTGCCGGATCTGGGCGCTGTTCGATACACGCACCGGCAGATCGTCAAACGGAAACGTAGCCGAGGGCAGCGCAGCTTCCTGTGTGACCCCGGCCTGGTCGGGGTCAACATCTTGCGTGGCGGAAGCCGCTACTCCATCAACAATCGGAAGAAACGCGGCCGGGAAAAGGGAGCACATCTCGCGCCGATTCAGCAGCATATTCACCTCGCATCGGAGACGGCAAAAGCCCCTTGGTCATAGATGCCAATACTACCCTCCACACCTCCGTTGCGATAGAAAGAGTGCAGAAGCGATTGAACACAAAGGAGTTGTCGAGTGCCCATTGCGCCAAAGAGTGCGCAAAATGAAGAAAGGAAAGGGGATGGATAGAAGCGGCGAGTGGCCCGCCACGGCGGGCGGGCGACTGGCGAGGGCGAGTTCCAGAATGGGAAGAAATCCATGCCACCCCCCGTTTTTCAGAAAGAGTGCGGAACCGATTGAAGACAAAGAATTTCGAGTGGCAAAAATAGTATACGGAAAATGGAAGAGTGCGCAAGGGTATGAGCCGAAAGGGTTTAGATAGGAGATCTGTAACATTCAGATGCTGAAGGTGTTAAGCTCTAGGTTTTCAAAGAGCGGATGCGCCGGGCCGGCCGGGAACAGGGTGCGTGCGACACTTACCCAAGTCTCGAGCCCATAGTAACATATTAGTATAGGTCTGTCAACGAATAATCGCGAGTGGGCCGTGGAAAAGCGCCGGAAGGGTAACCAGGGAGGCGAAAAAGACGGGCAGCGCCAATCGGATTTCTAACTTCTCGCAACGGGGCTTCTGGTTCGTTTTACGGTGTTCATACCTAGAACTAGCGCGTTCCTGGTGCCCGGTAAGCTCATACCATGACATTTTCGCGGGAAATTGTGCAGGGGCTGTCTTACGGCCTTGCGGTGACCGCGGCTTTTCTCCGACGTTCCCGCTCTACTTGCATTTCTTGGATGCTTCTCGTGACCAGCGGCGAATAGAGGGCTTTGACCCAACCCAGGTTCTCCCACTCCGGCTGGCGGCTGCTCGCGGCCTCGAAGTCACGCAACGCGATATCGGGTTGCTGTGCCTGCCACCGCGCCACGGCCTCAGCCATAACTTGCTCCGGCCGCAAGGTACTCTCTTCGGGCGCAGTATTGAGCGTCCGGAAGGCATCGGCGAATCGCCGTAGTTCAATTTGTGTCCAGGCTAGCCGCAGCAGCATCTGAATATTGCCAGGACGCCTTTGCACAGCCTCTTGCAGCAGATCCGCCGCCATCGCGTAGTCTCCAGCCATGTACCACCACCCGCCCAGGTCAGAAAGCTTGCCCGGTGCTGAAGGATCCTCGAGACTGGCGCGGATTTCCCCCTGCAGCTTGC
>Ga0209056_10008843_pt1 | contig 10309 bp, 7 predicted proteins | sample GraSoiAngelo_114_FD_185876 | JGI IMG/M metagenome (GOLD analysis project Ga0209056, IMG submission 185876) | Grasslands soil microbial communities from the Angelo Coastal Reserve, California, USA - 14_0903_13_40cm (SPAdes) (version 2) | ecosystem: Environmental > Terrestrial > Soil > Grasslands ...
GCAGCGTGGCGTCGTCCTGCGCCTCGGCGAGATAGGGCTCGGGAACCCGCCACAGCTCTTTCGCGCGCACGCGCGGCGGAAAGCGCCCGGCGAGCTTTTCCCGGTCGATCAGCCATTCGGGCTGGGGGTAGCTGCCGACAAGGGTGGTGGGGAAAAGCATGGTTCAGGCTCTATCCGTCAACGAATTTCGGGGATATTTTTCTCAGCCGGGCCGGATCGATGCGTCCGCTTCTCTGAATGTAGCTCCAGGCAAAATCCCGCGGCGCGAGCCGCATGTGCTCGGGAAAGCGCTCGTACCAGTCGCCGCTCGCGTCGGCGGCTGCGACCAGCTTCTCCACGATCGGGCGGCGCGCCGCCTCGAAGGCCGCCGCAGCGTTGCCCGGATGCTCGCGCAGCGCTTTGGCGAGCGCAATCGCGTCTTCCATCGCCAGCCGCGTGCCCGAGCCGATCGAGAAATGCGCCGTGCGCAAGGCGTCGCCTATCAATACCACGTTTCCGGCCGACCATCGGTCGTTGCGTAAATTAGGGAAATTGCGCCACACCGATTTGTTCGACACGAGACGGTGCCCTCCCAGCACCTCCGCGAACACGCCTTCACAATACTGCAAAGTATCGGCCTCGTTCATGGAGACAAATCCGGCGCGTTGCCACGTCCGGGCATCGCATTCGACTACGAAGGTGCTCATCGCCGGCGCGTGCCGGTAGTGGTGCGCGTTGAAGCTGCCATCCTCGTTCTCGACGAAGGTCTGTGTCAGGGTCTCGAAGCGCTGGGTGGTGCCGAACCAGCCGAACTTGTTGGTGAGATTCCTGGCCGTGGTGCCGAACGCGTCGCCGTGCGCGCGCCGCACGAATGAATTGACTCCATCCGCGGCAACGATCAGATCATAGCCTTTCAGCTCCTCCTTCGAGCTGAGCGTCTTCTGAAATTCCGGAACGACCTCCACGCTCGCCAACTGCCGCTGCAGCAGCTGCAGAAATTTGAGGCGGCCGATCGCCGCGAAGCCGATGCCGTCGATGCGCACCGGCGTGCCGCGATGCACGACCACCAGGTCGGTCCACATCTCCATCTGCGGCGTGATGCGCTCGTAGGTCTCGGCGTCGTCGTCGCGCAGGAACTCGAGCGCGCGGTCCGAGAACACCACGCCGAAGCCGAAGGTGGAATCGGCCGGGTTCTGCTCGACGACGCGGATCTGCCAGTCGGGGTGCTGGCGCCTGGCGAGGTAGGAGAAATACAGCCCCGCCGGGCCGGCACCTGCTACGAGAACTTTCATCCGCTCGCTCTACCGTAGAAGAGGCCGCAGATCCTCGAGCTTGTCGAAAAGGTGCCAGACGTAGTCCGACGTCCCGTTGATGCGGTGGGGATGCAGATCGGCCAGCTTGGGATCATTGCAATAACTATCAAAGGCGTCCTTCGAATTCCACTCGACGAGGATCAGTACCTCTCGCGGCTTGATCTCGCCTGCCGGAGCCTCGCGGAAGCGCCCGAGCGCGACGACCCGCCCGCCATGAGCCTGCACTTCGCGTGCGGAGCGGCGCGAATAAGCAAGGTATTCGTCCTTGTTCGCGACGTTGAAGAGGTTGAGTGCGTAGATCTTCAAGACCTGCTTTTAATCCCAGATCGCCCGCGCGGCTTCCACGCACAATTCTAGCTTGGCGGGCCGGTCGGCCTCGGTGCGCGGATTCCCCCATGGTGCTCGCGAAGCCGCACTGCGGGCTGATGGCGAGGCGCTCGCGATCGATGTAGCGGCTTGCTTCGTCTACCCTGCCAGGCGCAGCGCCGAGGTCCCCGAGCTGTCGGGGTCCTCTCGCGCCGCCCGGACGTTGTAATGCGCCTCGCGCCTGTGCTTTAGTGCGGAACCTCGCAGGCGAAGCTTGCCGCCGCTTCGGGATCCCCGCCGCGATACGGGTCGGCGCCCGCCAGGGCGGGCAGGATTTCGCCCGGCACTGCTGCGCCGGCAGAGATCCGATTCCCGCTCTAGCTCATTGCCCCAGCGGCACGGTGTGCACGTAGTTGGACTGCACGCCGCCGACCGCGCTCGCCTGATAGTCGGCCGGCGTACTCGCCCCGGGCGCATAGATGGTCGCCGTGCCGGTCACCAGAGCGGTGCGCCCGCTCCAGCTCGCCACCTCGCCGCTACCGCTCCAGCGCTTCAGCGTCACCGCCACATCACCCAGGGGCTGCTGGTTCTGGTCAAACAGCGTCACCGTAAAGGGCTGCACCACCCCGGACGCGCTCGCCCCCAGCAGCAACGGCCCAAGCTGCGCCGTGGCCGGCGTGGCCTCGCCCGATGCCGCCGCCGTGCCGCTGCGGCGCACCTGGATGTTGCCCCCGTCGATCGCCTCATCGGCAGCCCGCGCGCTCGTGCTGTAGCTGCACCCATTGGTGCACGCCAAGTGAAACAGGTCCGCTGCGCTCGCCGAGCCCTCGCCGTTGTCCTGCACGCACACCCGAAAGCTCGCCGCCGCCCCGTTGAAGGTGCCAGTGCCTTCAAAGCGCAGCGCGTTCGCCCCCGCGGGCACAGCTCCGCAGCCCTCGCCCGCATCGCCCAGCGAGCTCACCTGCGAGAGCTCGATCTTTATAGCGGCGGCGTGGTCGCTGAATTGCAGGTTGCCATGCAGCGTACCGTCGGCCTTGCGCCTGGCCTTGAAGCCGAAGTTGAGCTTGCCCCCGGCGCTGTTGGCCAGCCAGCCCGCGCCGGTCGCCTTGTCGGTGGCCTCATCCGGCGGCGCAATGCCGCAGCTCGCCTCGTTGTAGACGCCCCCGAACTCCTCGAGCGCCGCGCCTGTCTCCTGCTTGTACTTCACCAGCAGCCCGTCGCAGATCACCTGCCTGGTCTGGATGTTGCCGCCGCAGCTGAAGCTGCTCGCGGCGTTCGGATCGCCCACGCCGTCGTAGATCGCTTCCTGCGGAAATGGGCACAGCGGCCGCGCGCGTCCGCCACCCGAGGCGAGGATCGAATCGGGCGCAACGCCGTTCTCGACCCAGTTCACCATGATGTTGAACAGGTTCTGCGGCTGCGGCCCCGGGCCGCCGCCGCAATGGGAGACGCCGGGCGTCCAGAAGTAGCGAAACCATGGCTGCAGCGCCGCGAAATCGGGAATATTGCCGAACGCATCCGAGATGTTGCTGAAATGGGCCGCGACTTGAACGTAGTACTTGAGCGAATTCACCGGTGTAATCAGATTGTCCACCGAGCCATGCCACATGAGGATCTTGGCGCCGCGGTCGCGCACCGGCTCGAGCGTCACATCATGCGAGTTAATGAGGTCGCCGTTCGTGTTCGAACCGAGCTCGGCTTCGGCGGGATAGGTCTCCTCTGTCAGGGTCCGCCACTGGTAGGTGGCATCCTCGTGGTTCCATTGAATTTGGGCGGTGGTGGCCGGCAACGGTTCCGGCAAATTGAGCGTAAGCAAGTCCCCGCCTCTGGGCATGCCGGGATAGATCGTTTTTCCGTGGGTATTGTGTGGTCCAGCCCAAATCGAGTCGATGATTGCGGCTTCTTCGCGCGTCAGGCAGTTGGACGCCGGCGCGTTGGGCTCGCCGCAGACAGCCGCGGCGGCGCTGAACTTACACTTGCGCGGATCGGTGATGATGCCGTCGACGATCCCGTCGTCGCCATCGCAGGCCGCGACCGCCGCGGACGTTGCGGCGCTGAACTTGCCGGGGGTGATCGGCGTATTACGGTCCTTCATCAAAAGCGGGCCCCAAACCTGGGCAAGAGCGAGCTGTCCCCAGTTGATCGCTGGTGCGCCGACGAGATAACCGTCGATCTCGTCCGGCGCCACCTGCGCGAGCCTCAGCCCTTGGCGCCCGCCGGTCGAGCAGCCGTCCCAGTAATTGCGCACCGGCGCCGTGCCGTAATAGACAGCCGCGATGATCTTGGACCAGCGCACCTGCGCGACGAGGCTGTCCTCGATGAAATCTTTCAGCCGGCCGCGGTTCAGCCTCACGGGATTGAGCTGCATCGCGAACGAGCAGTCGAAAGCCGTGGCCCCGGTGTGTCCCGTATCGGTCGATGAGCCGACGTAGCCCGCGTCCGTCGCACTCGTAACCGCCCCGACGGCGCCAGCGCAATAGCCGCCGCCCAGGCCGCGCGTTTTGCCGTTCCACGCGCCTTGCACGCCGCCCGAGCCGCCCTCGAGGCTATTCAGCGGCAGCCCGACCCGGATGCGGATGCGCTCCCGTTCGCCGATTTCGTAGCCGGCCTCCGGCCCGCCTTCGGAGGAGAACGTGAACTCGACCTCGCAGCGGTTCGGGTTCGTCGTCGGCATTAGGGCTGCCGTGAACTCGCTGACGTGCGGATGAAAGGCCACGTCCGGATGCGTATTGAGCGCAAGGCAGCTCACTTGTCCGAAAGCAGCGATCGGCAATAGGAGCGAGCCGAAGAACGAAGCGTTCAAAAGAAGACGACGATTTTCGAGTCGCATGAATCCTCCGCGCCGCTCGAACTGGAAACTTCTATAGAACTATAGGTTTCTGCGCCTGGTTTCTATCACGTAATAGAATTTCTGTCTATCGCGCTCCGATGAAGCACCTCAGCGAGGTGTTAGTCGCTGATAGTCCTGCATTTTGTGGCGGCGAGCGGGTTGCGCGCCTAGACGCAGCCGCTCATGCGACTCACCGGGCAGTGCTCGCCGACCGGCATGTTGTCGCGCCTACCTCGGCGCTAAGGCGTCATCAGCCGCGACAGCCAGAGCGTGAACGAATAGCTATCGAGGACAAGTGCCTTGGTCTCTACGGGGCATCCCCATGAGCGGGCATGCGGGGGCGCGTGGGTTCACTCATCGTCGCCGTCATCGTCATTGGCCCCTCGAGGACCCTCGCAGACGCGACGATTGACCCCGGTGCCCCGGTAGTCGAGCGGACCTTTGGTCTCGTGCTTATATTTGACCAGAATGTCCGCGCAGACCGTCGTCTGCTTTTCGAGATTTCCACCGCAGTGGAAGTTCGCAGCGTCGTCGGTGCTGCCCGAGCCATTGTAGATGGCCGTCTTCGGATACGGACAGAGCGGCCGGGTGCGGGTGGGAACCGCGCCGCCCCGCGCCAAGATCTGATCCGGCGCCACGCCGTTCTCGACCCAGTTCGCGAGCGTGTTGAACAGATTCTGCGGCTGCGGTCCAGCGCCGCCCGCGCAGTGCGAAACGCCCGGACCGCGGAACAATCGGTAGAACTCTTGCACGTTCCGGAAGTCGATGTCTTGCTGACCGGAGGCGTTGCCCCGACCGCTGTCATAGCGCGCCGCCATTTGACGATAATAGTTGAGTACGCCACGGGGCTGGATCAATTGATCGCTCATGCCGACGAAGGTCAGCAGCTTGCCACCGCTCTTCCTGAAATCGTCCAAGTCGCCGAATGTGTCGGTTTCATCCGCGAGGCTGAACCCCGGCCTGAAGGAGCTGGTGGTTCCATCTTGGGCGACCTCCGCGTAGGACTTCGTGCGGCCCGCGCCAAACATGGTCACCGTATGCCAATCGAACGTGGGATCGTTCTCGTTCCACTGCATTAGGGGAGGACTGAGACTGAACGGCGTGGCGCCACTCAGCGCACTGAGGTTGGTTCCGCGGTCGATGCCGAACCAGATCTTCTTGCCGTGCGTATTGCGCGGGCCCTCCCAGATCTTGTCGATCGCGGTCGCCTCAGCCGGCGTCAGACAATTCGCGTCGGTGGAGGTGCCTCCGTGCGCCGTGCAGATCAGGGCCGGGGTGTCGGCGCTGAAGTTGCAGGTACGCGGGTCATCGAGGATGCCGTCGACGACGCCATCATTGGCATCGCAAGCCGCGATCGCGGCATTGGTCGCGTAGGTGAACTTGGCGGGGGAGATGGGCGAACCGACGAGATCCTTGATGGCGATCTGGCCCCACATCTGCGCCGTCGCGAACCGCGTCCAGTAAATCGCCGGCGCGTTCGCAAGGATGCCATCGAGCTCTTTACCGAGCTCTTGGGCAAGCAGGTAACCCTGGCGGCCGCCCGTCGAGCAACCATTCCAGTAGTTGTACGCCGGCTTCTGGCCGTAATAGGTCTTCGCGACCGACTTTGAGAACAGGACCTGTTGCTTAACCGCAGCTTTAAAGAAGCCGTCGATCCACGTTACGTTATACGTGCCGTCCGGATTTAGGCCGTTTCGGCAAGTAGCGTCCGCGAATAAATTTCCGTGGCCCCCATCGGTACCGGAACCGACATAGCCGGCGTTTACGGCCGGTAACGGATTCAGATTTCCGGAGCACCCGCCGCCGCCGAGCCCCTGCGTCCGGCCGTTCCATGCGCCCTCTACCCGGCCCGTTCCGCCGTCAATAGAGTTGAGCGGCAGGCCGACCACAATGTTGATGTTTTCGTCAGCGCTGTTGCCGTAGAGGATGCTGACTTTGCAATAGGCCACGTTCGGGCCACTCGCGGGCACAACTTCGCTCGCGGCCGACTTCACTCCCGGCATGCCGATCACGGTGCTCGCGACGGCTGGGCAGACGATGGGCAGCGTGGCCTGCGGGCCCGGGCCCCGTTCACGATTGTTGTCTGTTAGGGCATTCGAAACATGTGCAGCCCAGAGCAGGCCGGCGAAGGCGCTCGCCGCCGCAATTCGTCGCAGAGTACTCATGGTCTCCTCGCAAGTGTGATGCGGCGCTCGCGCGCGCCGTCTTCTTGCCCGCCAGCACAACGATAGGCCCGCCGTTTCTATTAGTCAATAGATTATTCTATCATCCTATCAACTCAACCCCCGGGCGACTCTCATGGAGCGCGGCAATTTGCGGTTGGCGACATCGGACGCCGAGCGCGGTGCGTTGCTGCAGTGCATGCTGGCGGATATCTCCATCGAGGTCTCCGCGCGCGGCGACGAAGTGCTTGTTCTGGCGAGCCGCGGCGCCGGCACACAGACATTTCTTCCGTGGCTGCCGAAGACGACGCCGCAAGCGTTGATCGAAGCCGCCGCTTGCCATGCGCGCTTAGGTCTTCGGCCGATTCCGCACTTGGCGGCGCGAAGGCTCGCGAGCGAGGCCGAGGCTCGTCGCACGCTGGACAGGCTTCGCAGCGAAGCGGCCGTCGATGCGGTGCTCCTCGTTGGTGGCGAGAGGGCATCGCCCTCTGGACCTTACGCCTCGGTAATGGATCTGCTTCGTTCCGGCATCGCCCAGGCGAGCGGCATACGCAGAATAGGTTTCGGCGGGTACCCTGAAGGACATCCCGCGATTCCAACGCACGTTCTGAACGATAGCATTGAGCTGAAGCTGCGCTACGCGCAGGAGCACGGGCTTGAAGCGTTCATCGTGTCGCAGTTCTGCTTCGACGGCGCCGCGATCGTCGCCTGGGCGCATCGACTGCGCTCGTGCGGAGTGACGGTGCCGATCCGCATCGGCCTTGCCGGCCCCACGCCGCTCCGCAAGCTCCTGCAGCTCGGGATCCGCTGCGGCATCGGCGAGTCACTGCGCGCCTTGCGGGGCAGATTCGGCGCGATGACGCGGCTCGCAGCGACCTACGCGCCGTCCGAGCTGTTAAGCGGGATGACTGCGCAGTTGGAGCGCACGCCCGTCCGCGGTCCGCTCGCATTGCACGTCTTCGCCTTCGGCGGCGTGCGCGCCGCCGCCGACTGGCTTGACGAAGCGTCGGTTGCTGCTACGCGCTAACGGCCTGCCGCGGCGCCTTGACGACGTTCCAGTAGGCCTGCGTCGCCTGGCTGATCGGCGCCGGCGCGACCTTGGCGCGGATCTTGAGCTGCACGTGCGGCTCGATCCAAGGCGCGCTCCTCCGGCCGCCGCCCTCTTCGCCCCAGACCAGCACCACTTCCGTGCCGGGCTTGGCGTAGGCCTCCTCGATGCTTCCGAGCGACATCATCGCCCGCTCGTTGACGCTGTAACCGGGGTAATGGCCTAGGCCGATCATCTTGCCGTTCGCGTCGAGCACCTTGTCGTAATGCAGGCGAGAAGTCGCCGACACCGGTAGATCGATGTGCATGGCCGTTGGCCCCTTCTCGACCAGCCTGCGGAAGACGTCGACGAAATCCTCGGGATGCCAAACGAGCGTCACCTTGCGCCGGTGCGGCTTGTCGACCATGCGCTCCAGCGCCTCTCTACCGACGAAGTCGTGATCGAACTTGATGAGATGCCCGTGGCCGATGTCCCACGGCGTCGCGTAGTAGTCGTCGATCCGCGGAGAGTAGAAGCTGCCACCAAGGGACATCCTCGTCGCGGCATGGCCCATTGTCAGCCACTCGCGGTACTCGCGCAGCTTGGGACTGCTGTAGATCGCCGAGAACGGCACCGCCCACCAGCCCGACTCGATCACGGTGCTGAAGTAGGCGAGCGAGCCGATCTGGCGCAGGCCGAAGTCGCGGCCTGTTTCGACGAGCGCCGACTTCACCTTGTCGCGGTCCTCCCACGGTCCCGAGAGCTCCAGGCCGGGTACGCCGCCCATGCTGTGGCGCATCGCGCGCACTTTGCAGCCGGCGATGCCGAGCGAACCCGAGCGGAAGAACCTTATCTCGGGCAACGGCCCGCCGTGGAGCTTCTCAAGCAGCTTGAGGGCGTGCGGACCCTCGACCTGGTAGCGATAGAAGCTGCGCTTACGCGCGCGATTGACGACCCACATCGGGTCGAGCTCGACGCGCACGTCATAGCCGCCGCGCTCGCCATTGAACTGCACCCAGTCGGTGGTCGCCGGGTTGCCGACCAGCAGCAGGTGCTCCTGATCGAGGTAGTACAGGATGCCGTCGCCGATGACATAGCCCTCTGGCGAGCAGGCGAGGAACTGCTTGGCCGCCCCGGGAGCGAAGGTCTTGAAGCTGTTCACGCCGAGCCGCTCGAGCAGCCGCAGGGCATCCCGACCGCGCACGTGCAGGTTGTGCATGTGATAGCTCTGATCGTGCAGCGCGATGGTTTCGCGCCACGAGCGCTGCTCGTCGCGCCAGGTGGTGAACTCCGGACGGACCACCTCGGCGGGCATCATGACGGTAAAAACATTGAGCGCCGCCTTCGGCGGATTTTTGTAGAGGTGGTCGACCAGGTTGGGCACCGAGTCCACCAGTGCCTGTAAAGATTGGGGCTTGCGGTGCTCGCTCATCGGCTACGATTCTCCTTGATGTCGAATTCTATACCATCATAGAATCTCCGCCGAGGATCCAGCATGCCCAGCCGCACCACCGCCGCAGCCCGCCCGGCCGCTCCAAAGGTCAAGCGCCGCGCCGCCGAGATCCTCGCCGCGGCAGCCAAGGTGTTCGCGCGTCGCGGCTATTACGGCGCCTCCACGCAGGACATCGCCGACGTGCTCGGCGTGCGGCAGGCGAGTATCTACTACTACTTCGACTCCAAGGAGGCTGCGCTCGAGGCGGTGTGCGCCGACGGCCTCGTGGAATACGGAACGCGCGCGCTGGCGATCCTGCGCGGTCCGGGAACGGCGTCCGACAAGGTGGCGAAGCTCGTTTTCCACCATCTGTCGCCCGCGGTGGAGCGGCAGGATTTCACGCTCGTCTTCCTGCGCGAGCGGCGTTTCCTCCCGAAGCCCGCGCGCGAGCGCATCCGGGCGCTCGAGCGCCGCTACGAGCGCATCATCCAGAAGGTCATCGAGCAGGGAATGACCAAGGGCGAGTTTCGCGCCGATCTCGATGCTCGCCTGGCGACCCTCGCGCTGCTCGGCCTCGGCAACTCGGCTGTCGCCTGGTACGGGCGGGAGCCCGACGCCACGCTTGAGCGCATCACGTCGAACTATGTCGATCTGCTGGTGCGCGCTTTTCGCAAGGGGGAGGCACCCAAGCTGCGCGTAACGCACTGATTCGCTCGCGCCTGGCTTTCGAGGAGGAGCAGACCATGGACAGGAGATCGTTCAGCTGAAAAGCGCCCTGCATATGCTCGCCGAGCGTGCGCGTACAGCGCCCCGGGACATTGCCTACAGGGCGAAGCGCCTCGGCTTGTACCAAGAGGTCACCTGGCGGGAGCACGCCGAGAATGTCGCCCGCTGCGCCGCGGGGCTGCGCAGGCTCGGCCTGCGGCCGGGCGAGCGGGTCGCCATCATGGGCGACGCCTGTGAGGAATGGATGATCGCCGATCTCGGCGCGCAAGCTGCGGGCGCCATCACGTATGGCTTGTACCCGACTGCGTCGCTCGCCGAGGTCGAATACCAGATGCGCGACGGCGGCGCCACCATTTTCGTCGCCGAGGACCAGGAGTACGTCGACAAGATTCGCGCGGTCGCCGATCGGCTTCCCGCTCTGCGCCACATCGTGGTCATCGACGATGCGGCGATGTTCGCCTACCGCGACGAGCGGCTGCGCACGCTCGAGGAGCTGCTGCGCCTGGGCGGCGATGGCGCCGACCTCGAGCCGCT
>Ga0209056_10008845_pt1 | contig 10308 bp, 9 predicted proteins | sample GraSoiAngelo_114_FD_185876 | JGI IMG/M metagenome (GOLD analysis project Ga0209056, IMG submission 185876) | Grasslands soil microbial communities from the Angelo Coastal Reserve, California, USA - 14_0903_13_40cm (SPAdes) (version 2) | ecosystem: Environmental > Terrestrial > Soil > Grasslands ...
TGGTGTTTTTGGGAAAAACGTTTTTGGAATCGTCCATCGCTTCACATTCCTCCCACGGAAGCAACAGGGCCCGCTCGATAGGCGGCGAAGGCACATTTGTCTCCGGTGGCGGCCAGGTGGCAGTGACGAATCCGATATGTTCGCCATCCATCGGAACAAATCCGCTCTCGCTTAACCCTTCGAGCACAGCCTGCCGCGCGCGTAATCGGAATTCGGCTTGTTCACTGTACGGTCCTGCATCGAGCATCACCCCCAGTAACAGAACACGCCCGTCAAACCTGGTCGCGCGCTGGGAAAGGAGATCAGTCAACGCACAGATGTCGTGCGATTCGGCGGCACCTTTCTTAGCTACACCCTTCTCGATTTGTTCGTCGAGTAACGCCTTCTGTGTTTGCGCGACGCCAATCGGGTCTTGCCACAAGCGCGCATCGACGTCCTGCGCGGCAACCACCGGAGCGGTCTTTTCGCTCGGAACCGATGGGCGTTCGCTCACCAGCGGCTTGTACTGCGCAATGACTCCGGCGAGAACCGCTATCAGCGGCAACAACGTCCCCCAAGGAATATCAAACTTTGGTTTGTTGTTGTCTGCCATGGTCCCTCCCGGGCACAGTGATCTGCGGAAAATCGACGCTCGTTAGACCAGCTGCTTGCAACTTATCGACTGGTTCGTTCTTTGGGCAGCTTGCCAAAGCTAGGAACGCACATGCGAAAAGCCAACTTCCGACTCGTGCGAGAGAGAGAAGATCGCCTCTGGCTGGCAGCAACGCCTTCACCGAGCCATCATTGATACGTCCCTTGTGAACCGTGTGGCAAGAAAATTTTAGAAGCCAAGGAACGACGGCTTCCCAGCCGTCGAGGGAACACGCGACTGCGGTATATCTGTTTAGCATAGCGTGGGCAACGCCAAGTGCCGTAGGCACGATATGGTTATAGACGGTGACAGAGAGAATATTCCAAGCTCCATTAGGAGCGGCATGTGAACATGTCGCCCCTAGCGGGGCTAAGAATGTGGCAGATGGCGTGTTTCTATAAACATGTCGCGCCCAACGGGGCGCTCAAAATGTGAAGCACTTCTTTGAGCGACAAGTTTATGCGCACCCAAGCAAGATACCGGATGGGAAGCCGTCGCTCCTTGAGTCACTCCACGAATTCCAATTCGATCGGAACATCGATGTGGCCTTTGTCGCGCCCGTCATTCAGAAATTTGCGGATAGCCGCGCGTCCAGTCTCACCATAATCTCGAGTAAATTCATTCACATACATGCCGATGAATTTACCCGTGAGGCTCGTGCTCATGCCGCGGGCGTAGGCAAGCGAATGACGCACCGCCTCATCCCGATGCGCCAGGCCGTAATCGATGCTTTCGCGAACAATTTCGCTAAGATCGTGCCGGACTGCTGGCGGGATATCTTTGCGTACTACATTGCCACCAAGAGGTAACGGCAATCCAGTTTCGCGCTTCCACCACTCTCCGAGATCGACAATCTTCTCAAAACAGGCTTGCGCATAAATGAGTTGCCCCTCATGAATGATTAAACCTGCATCCGCTCGACCGCTTCTGACTGCGTCAAAAATTTCATCGAACGGCACGACAACATAATCAAACTTTCCGAGGAAAAGCTGCACCGCCAGAAACGCGCTTGTCATCTCGCCTGGCACTGCGATCACATAGCTGCGCAACCAGTCACGAACGGCTTCGTCAGCCGTTGAAGCGTTGAAGTGTTGAAGCGTTGAGGTGTTCGCTGTTCGCTGTTCGCTGTTCGATGCCTGCCGCGCCGTAGCGCTGCGAAGGCGGGTTGGGCGTTGGACGTTGGGCGTTGAATGTTTTTTGACAAGGACTGGCCCGTAGCCGTCTCCCATGCTCGCCCCGCACGGCAGCAGCGCGTACTTGTTGGCGACGTACGCATACGCGTGAATGGAGATCGCGGAAATGTGCAGCTCGCCGCGTAGCGCCCGCTGATTCAGCGTCTGAATATCTTCCAGTCGATGGTCGAACCGATAACCACGGAGATCGATTTTGTTCTCCGCCATCGCATAGAACATGAACGCGTCATCCGGGTCGGGGGAATGACCCAGGGTAAAGACTTCAGTGCTCTCCCTTTTCACCAGTTCCAATCCTTACTCATCATTCGTCTGTCACGCCACCTTTTCGAGAAGACTTTCGGAGTTGCTTCGACGAAGGGCGGACGATTCGTTCTGATTCCTTCATCATTTGCCTGTCGGGTTCGGTCAACAAGAGACATCTGGCAATGAAAGCGATGCGAAACCTCCTGCGCGCCATAGCGCTTCGGCGGCGGCGCGACGCATCCCCACTCCCAAGCCTGCTCCGCCGTAGCGGCTGCGAAGGCTGGAAGCGCCGTAGGCGCGAAATGTTTATAGCTTCGAATTGATCCGATGCCTAGCCCCGGAGGGGCGGCATGTTTCCACGGCTGCAACATGCCGCTCCGACCGGAGCTTGAGATTTTTCGTATTTGAACGGCGGGCTACAAACGTGACGCACCCATGGTGCTTTTTGCTGCGAGTGGCGACCAAGTTGCGGGAACCTAGAGGGCGGAGCTCCGCGACGCCTAACAAACGTCCGTCGATCTGACGCAGAGGCAGAGGGCTCGCGGGAGCTAGCCCCTCCATCAAAAACAAAACAGCCGCCGCGCGGTTCCGCGCGGCGGCTGAGCTTGTATTCAGGAGGCGCTGACTTCTCTAACAGCGCTCCCGATAACAGTTTTATCGATTCTCTACCACTCGGGGCGCCGGCTTGATCATTTCAACCTGGGCGCTCACCTTTTGGATTTGGGCGGCCTGCTCCCTGAGCTGGGCTGTGAGAGTCTCTATTTGTTTCTGTTGCTGCGCGACCGTTGCTTGCAACTTCTCAACTTTGTCATTCATCGCTTGGAATTGGGGGCGCGCGGGAGGTTGCGGTCTGCTACGAGGTTGCGGTGCGCTAGGTGCGCCAGGACGCACAGGTGCGCTAGGAGGTTGAAGTGCGCCGCCACCAGGTGCAGCTGTTGTCGGGTTTCCACTGGCATCGACGAGCACCGTGCCTAGCTGTCCAGTGGTAACATCGATGAACACGAAAGCGGCGTTGACGAGAGGAATGCTCTCCCCGGCGATACCACCGATGAAGCACCGCGTGGCCCCGTTGAACCCGGAGAGGTCGCCGATGCGGATCGTGTTGACTTCATTCACCCCCGCCGGGAAGAAGGCCCCAATGGTATCGCCGATGTAAATGTTCTCGAAGCCAGCGGTCAAGTTTTGTCCTGCCGAGAAACCCACGACTGTGTTAAAAAGACCGTCGTCGAATGCCTCTGCTGCGAAACCGATCGCTACGTTTGCACTTGACAGGCCAAGGCCGCTGAGATCAGCTCCCAGCGCGAAACTACCCATGGCCACGTTCTGGAGGCCATTTATGATGGTACCTCCCGCCGCCTCGCCTACGGCGTCGTTGTCACTGCCACCATCGTTGATGAAGAGCGCCGCAACGCCAACGGCCACGTTGGAGTTGGCCGTGCCAGCTAGGGAGAAGTCATTAAACGCGAGCGCACCAGCACCAACGGCGGTGTTTAGAGCGGCGATATCATTAAAGAAAAGCGCGGCATCACCAATGGCGGTGTTATCAAAGCCGGTAGTATTAAGCAAAAGCGCGGAGTCGCCAAAAGCGTTGTTGCTGAATCCGTCAGTGTTATTCTGGAGCGCAAAGGCGCCGACAGCACCGTTGAAGTTGCCAAGGCCGAATCCGGTTATGTCATTATTCTGGAGCGCAAAGGAGCCGACAGCGGTGTTTTCAGGGCTATTAGTGTTCGACTCGAGCGCCTCCCAGCCAACTGCCGTGTTGTTGTTGGCAGTGGCGGTATCGAGTAAGTCATTATCCGCGAGCGCCTCGGAACCCACGGCGGTGTTATTACGGGCATCAACGTTGAATTGAAGCGCGAAAGAACCAACTGCCGTGTTGTGGATGGCAAAAGCGCCTCCGAAGAAGTCATTGTTCTCGAGCGAATGAGCACCGACGGCGGTGTTTTCGAAGGCATCAACGCTCTCATGCATAGCAAAAGAGCCAACTGCCGTGTTGTTGTTGCCAGAGGCGGCTCCGTCTATGTCATTAAAGAAGAGCGCGCGATCACCAATGGCAGTGTTATCAGAGGCGGCGCTATTGAAGACAAGCGCGAACGTTCCATTGGACGTATTGTTATTGCCCACGAGGTTGAGCAACATCGCTCCAGCGCCAGTGGCGGTATTTTCATTCCCGGTGTTGATGGCCCCCGCTCCACCGCCAAGGCCGGTGTTGAGGAAGGCGGAACCGCTAAAATTGAGCGCCTCCCAACCAACTGCTGTGTTTGCAAACCCGGTAAACGGATTGGGGCCATCAAGAGCAAAGCACCCTTCCGCTGTGTTGAACCCGCCATAGCACCCGTCCTCGTTTGGGCCGGAGTTCGGTATCTCCGGAGGTAAACTCCCTGCTTGCATTTGTGGTAAAAACGCAAAGCAGGCAAGAACAAGCGGGATGAGAAGGAACCCGCGCCGTAATGGCAGCGAGCGAGCCGCATCTCGTCCGCACGAAACTAAAATTTTAAGTTGAATTAATGAATACATGGGATGTGTTCTTTCTCTTTCCCGGTATGTTTATTTTGGTTTTTTTGGGTTAGTGGGTTCCGAACAGACAAAGAACCGTACCGGGCAAAAGTCCCGTGTCTGTTTTGGACCCATACGCGTTGATACTAAATTTCGGCTTTGAGTGTCAATAACTTTTTTCTATTTTTTTTAAGGGGGGGAGATAGGGCCCCTGTCAAGCCGTTGATATGCTCGGCCCTGATTGCTGTTTGCGTTGATAAAGCTGTTCCGGTAGCCTCAGACGCATGGCACGGTCTGGTCTGGGTAAAGGTCTTGGCGCGCTGATTGGCACGCCTTCCATCGCCGCGAGCACGGATGTGGCCGAGTCGGGCGAGAGAGTGCACCAAATTAGCTTGGCAAGTATTGTCCCAAGCAGGTTGCAGCCGCGGAAGGATTTTGGGCGCGAAGCGTTACAGGAACTGATCGATTCGATTCGGCAGCACGGCATCATTCAACCGCTCATCGTCCGGCTCGCCACGGCGAGTCCGTCCACTGGCGGACAGGTGGGCGCGCGATTTGAACTTATCGCAGGCGAGCGCCGATGGCGCGCGGCACAGGAAATCGGTCTTGCGACCGTGCCCGCGATAATTCGAACCGCCAATGACCTGGAGGTGCTCGAGTTGTCCTTGATTGAAAATCTGCAGCGCGCAGACCTAAACCCAATCGAAGAAGCTCAGGGCTACGCCAGGTTAGCTAATGAATTTGGAATGCGGCAGGAGGACATCGCGCTCAAAGTGGCGCGTAGCCGGGCGGCAGTGGCGAACGCGCTGCGGCTTTTGGATCTGCATCCACAGGTGCAAGTCTGGCTAGCTCAGAATTTGCTTTCAGTCGGTCACGCAAAAGTGCTGCTGGCACTAAAAGCTCCCGAGGAACAACTACTGGCTGCGGAAACAGTCTTGCGGCGCAATGCGACAGTGCGTTCCACGGAGCGCCTGGTCGCGCGCCAGCTGGGGATTGGACGGTCAAGGCGAAGGTCCCGACGCGTGGCGGCCGAATTGAGCGCCGGGGGGACGGCAGTGGAAGACTTACAGAACCGGTTGCAACAACATCTGGCGACGCACGTCACCATCCACCACGGAGACAAACGCGGACGGATTGAAATTGAGTACTACGGAACGGACGATCTCCAGCGGATCGTTGCTGCCCTCAGACTGCCGCCTGCTGAGAGCTGACTTTGCTGCCGCTGTGTCGTGTTGAACGGTTGAAGCGTTGAAGGGTTAAAGCGGTGAAGCGTTCAATTGTCAATCGAGTCGCTCATCTTGTAGCCGGCATCGGTGATGCCGGTCAGCGTGTGCTAAAAACTGTCCGGGATCATCGATCCCGGCTACAACGGCGCGTTTTCTCTCCCTTTCTACTTCTCATTCCAATTGTTTGCTCCAACTCGATGCGCGCCGCACCGGCGAACATTTGGGAGGAATTCTCCGGCGAGAAAGCCTTTGCTCATGTTCAACGGCTCGTTGATTTCGGGCCGCGCCCGGCTGGATCTAAGGCTCTCGAAAAATCCAGAGATTACATTGAGGATCAACTTCGTCGCTCTGGCTGGCAAGTAACGCGTCAAGCATTCAGTGACGACACTCCGCGAGGCAAGATCCAGTTCGTAAATTTGATTGCCCAATTTTCCGGCCAGGGGAAGGCGGCGTCTCCATTATTTTTGTTGTGCTCGCATTACGACACAAAAATGTTTGACGCTATTCGGTTTGTCGGAGCCAACGACGGCGGCTCCAGCACTGGCCTGCTGCTGGAATTAGCCCGGGTAATCGGACAGCATCCGAATCTGGCCAGAAAAATTGAACTGGTGTTTTTTGATGGCGAAGAAGCCGTCGAGCAGTTCTCTCAGACGGATGGTTTGTACGGAAGCCGCTATTTTGCCAGGCAACTTCAAAGCGGCGGCGCGAAACAATTTCGCGGCGGGCTGTTGTTCGACATGGTCGGCGACCGATCTCTCGGCATCACGCTTCCCGCAAATTCTCCTGTCGAAATAGCGCGAGACATTTTTGCCGCAGCGGAAGTGCTTAAGTTGCGAAATTATTTCACCTACCTGGGCCGGGAGCTGGTCGACGATCACGTACCGCTGAACGCGATCGGTATTCCGACGCTCGACATCATTGATTTTGATTATCCCTGGTGGCACACAGCCGATGACACAATTGATAAGGTCAGCGCGCAGAGTCTCCGGATCGTCGGGTCCGTCGCCTTGTATTATCTGTCTGAATTCGCGCTAAGATGAAACGCAGATGCCGGTCAGGGCGTCGAGAAACAGGAAACGCCGGCCCGGCCTCGCAAGCCATCTTTGCTGATCTATTCATGCGTGCCGAGTTCGGGACGACCCGACTTCAGCGGGCACAATAATCCGCCATCACGTATTCGTTCCATTCGCGGTGATGGATTTGGCTGTCGATTCCCGGGGAAGATAAGCTCCGCTAGGAGCGCAATGTTTATAGCTTGTTTCCCGAAGATTGCCGAAGCTCCGTAGGAGCGGCATGTTCAGGCTGCCGGATCATCTATTGGTCGGAAAATGTAACACTGGTCGTATCGAACCTGATGTCGCTCCAGAAATTCAACATATTCTTGCTGGAATGACTTTCGTCGATGGTGCGCCTCTTGGGTACGGATGTAGTTGGCCACACGATCCAGATGGGAATGCGAAACCGAAAACGCGCCGTAGCCTTCCTGCCATGAGAATCGACAGCCGATCCACCGCTGCTCGTTAATGTGATTGGTCGATCCAGTTTTGATGTCGCCGATCAGATCCTATGGAGCGATGTTTGGCTTGAGCCCAAGTAGCGCGTGCGTGTGATCGGGCATACAGTAAACGGCGATTAATTTCTGGCGCTGTGGCGTGACTATGCCAGTGATATACTTCTGCAACTCCTCGCGATGCGCACAGGAAATCACACATGCGCGTCCCGAAACAGCGAACACAACATGCAGATATATTTGCGTGTAGGTATTCGCCATTTCGCGCAGCTTCACATGACGCTCCAAGCGGAGCTTATCAGATACGATTCTGCGGAACTATAAACATGTCGCGCCTACGGCGCTCCTTTTATCTGATGCACGCCTTATTTTCCTGTTGCAGTTTCCTTGGTGAGGCAGGATCACTTCGGACGCACAATTTCGGCATTGCCTGTTGCCATGTTTCCCGGCAGTCTGATCGTGAATCCCCGTCTCAATCGAACGCCTCACATCTATGTCCAATCCAATGCATAAGAACATAGGGGTGATCGGCCTTGGGATCATCGGCCGCGCAGTGGCCGGGAATCTTCGCCGCAAAGAGTTTCCCGTTTTCGTTTGGAATCGCTCGCCGCGTCCCGTTCCAAATTTTGTCGGCTCGTTGGGAGAACTGGCGGAGATGTGCAATTACATCCAGATCTTTGTCTCCGACGATGAAGCTCTGCTGCAGACTGTCGAGCAGTTAAGCGAAAAGCTCACTCCGCGGCACCTTGTTCTTGCGCATTCGACGGTGGCTCCGGATTCGATGTGTGCCGCGGCGGAAATTGTAGAACGTCGAGGAGCGCGGTTTGTCGAGGCGTCATTCACCGGGAGCAAGCCCGCAGCCGAAAAAGGCGAGCTGGTTTACTACGTCGGTGGAACCGATGCGGCGTTGCGGGAAGCGCGTACCGTTCTCGAGGCCAGCGGAAAAGAGATCGTCCACATCGGAGCGATTGGCCAGGCGAGCGCCATCAAGATCGCAACGAATATGATTACTGCTGCAAGCGCGCAGGCGGCGGCGGAAGCTCTGGCGCTGGTCCAAGCGTTGGGGTTGCCGTTGGAAAAATTTGTCGAGGCGATGCGCGCCAATGCCAGTTATTCTGGTACTCTTGCGATGAAACTGCCGAAAATGCTCGAGCGGGATTTCGAGCCGCAGTTTTCTGTTAAACACATGCTGAAAGACATGCAGATCGCCAGTCAGATTGCTTTGTCGCACTATCTTGATCTCGGAGTGACCGCTGCGGCCCGCGATCAGTTGGTTGAGCAAATGCAGTGGGGTCATGGAGACGACGATTATTCGTCCGTTGTGCGCAAATATTTGCACGAGCCGGCGCCAACATTTTACGAGGAGCCGCAAGCGGAAGAGCAGGGTGAGCAAGCCGGCGCCTGTGAACCGATTATTCGCCCAGCAGAACCCAAGGCGGAAAAGCTCGGACCAGAAGATGCGGGTGTCGCGGATTCGCAACAGCCTTTACTCGCTTTGGGCGGGGGAGACAGCCCAGCAGCAGCTGACACACCGACACCATTGCGCCGCGGCTTTCTCAAACAGCTGCTGAGCCGGCTCTCGTCTGGACAAGAATGACGCAGCTGTCCCAGGCCGGGCAGGCGAGCTTTCTCGATCTGTCCGCGCGCGCAAAGTTTCGCATCACCGGGACGGATCGGTTTCGATTCCTCAATGGCCAAATCACAAATGATTTGCGCAAGGCCACTGAAACAATCGCCATCGAAGCGTGCGTGCTGAATGCGAAAGGCAAAACAGATGCGCACATTTTCGTTTGTGCACTTAAAGAATGCTTTTTGTTGGATGCCGAGTCGAATCTTCGGGAGACGCTCCATGCCAGGTTGGATCGGTATGTAATAGCGGACGACGTCCAAATTGAGGACGTCACCGATAAATTCTCGCTGTTTCACGTCCTGTCTAGGGAATCACCAACGGCAGAGTACGGACGCATTGTTTCTGTGCGCCGCTTCGTTGAGCCAGGTTGGGACATATGGAGTGACGCGGCGCGTCACGGTGCTGTGCGGCAACAATTGTCCTCGGCATTCGCGTTTGTGGATTCGACCGCAGCAGAGGTGATGCGAATCGAGCAGGGGATTCCCCGCTCGGGCTGCGAGCTGACACAAGAGATCATCCCGATTGAAGCGAATCTGGAGCAACGCACGATCGATTACCAAAAGGGTTGCTACATTGGCCAGGAAGTGATCTCGCGAATGAAGATGTCAGGCCAAACGAACAAACGATTATGCGGGTTGATCTCGCTGGATGATATTCCGCTTCAGCAGGGAATGAAACTTGCCGCTGGTTCAACGCCGGTGAGAGAAGTCGGCTGGATCACAAGCGCAACGCGTAGCGAACGATTGGGTAAACAAATCGCACTCGGATATGTAAAGCGCGGCTTCAACAACGTCGGCACCAAGTTAGATGCGCTCATGCCGGCAGATTCCGCCACGCAAAAGCCCGACACAATCTCAGTCGAAGTGGTTTCGCTTCCGTTTCTCTGAAGCTCTACGAGAAGAAAGAATCGTCATCAGCGAATCTCAAGCGTGCGAAACTCTTCGCATGCAATCTCCACTTCTGGGCTTGACGCACTGGCGAAGTTTTGACGTGATCGGATGGGGCCACGCAATTTTGGATCGACATGACTGACGAAATTTATTTTGCCCTTGGGCACCGCATTTATAGAATCCGTTACCCCTCAGGCGAGCGATTAACCTTAACCATTTGCAGCGTCTGAACCAGCCACATCCTGAGCTCAGTTTCGTTTTATTGGCAGCGTGGCGAACCACGCCCGCGGGCGCGGCTGCTGATTCGTAAGCCATGGCAAATTTCTTTCCACGCTGGACGAATTGGGTGCCGATCAAGCTCGTGGTTTGCGGCATCTTGCTCGTCTGTGGATTGACCGGCGCCACGTGGTATTACGTCACACCAAAATATACCAAAGTCCGATATCAACCGATCCAGCCGGTGCCGTTCCCGCATGACATTCACGTCAC
>Ga0209056_10008851_pt1 | contig 10303 bp, 5 predicted proteins | sample GraSoiAngelo_114_FD_185876 | JGI IMG/M metagenome (GOLD analysis project Ga0209056, IMG submission 185876) | Grasslands soil microbial communities from the Angelo Coastal Reserve, California, USA - 14_0903_13_40cm (SPAdes) (version 2) | ecosystem: Environmental > Terrestrial > Soil > Grasslands ...
TTGTGCTACTGATAATTGGAATTTCATGGGATCAAATGCATCGATATTAGCATAAGTCACAAAGAAGCCATAGACATTCCAGAGTTTGTCCAGCATCCTGCGCACGAGCATCCACTTTTCGCTCAACCTCACTTGAAGGCCCGTCTGTGCCGATTTCTCCATATCTTCATCTGTGGGAATGCGCGGAAAGCTGAGGTTCTGTTCGGGATTATGATTGGCGAAGAGCCAGCGCATCGTATCCGAACCAACTCGTTCGGCAGCATCATCAAAAACGACAAGATTACCCTTCGACTTGTGCATTGGTGTTCCGTCTTCACCCATGAGCAAGGCGTAACCGAAGAGTGTTTTAAATGGTATCTGGTTCTCCAATACAGTGCTCATGACCAGCATAGAATAGAACCAGTTCTTAAACTGGCCCGGGAATGACTCAGTTACGAAGTCGGCCGGGAACCACTGTTCCCAATAGTTGCGATTCGTTCGATAATGCAGGGTCGAGTATGGAACAATGCCAGCGTCCAGCCAGGGATTACCTACATCTTTAATACGCGATACCTCGCTACCACATTTTTTACACTGTATTTTAACTGCATCTACCCAGGGACGGTGTGGAGAATGACCCTCAAACTCTTCCCAACCAGCGGTAGCACGCTCTCTCAATTCCTGTTCGCTTCCGATGACCTCAAATGTGCCGCAGTCAGGGCAGTCATAGATGGGTAATGCCAATCCATAATAGCGCTTTTTAGAGATCATCCAATCATCCATATTGCGCAACCAGTCCAGTTCGCGCTCCAGGCCAAATGCAGGGATCCAGGTGACCTGGTGAACGATATCCATGATTTCGTAGCGCAATTGGTCCATCGAGATGTACCATTCATCTACCAGGCGGAATATGAGTTCGGTCTTACAACGCCAGCAGACGGGATAACGGTGCTTGTAGTTTTGTGGGCGGTAGAGCAGGCCTTTTTGGGCAAGGTTCTCTGCGATCTGCTGTCCTACATCGGCGGCTTTTTGCCCGATCAGCCAATCATAGCCTTCCATATAGACCCCAAATTGATCGACAGGCGCGATGACAGGCAGGTTAAATTCCTTTGAGAGTGCAAAATCTTCGCGACCGCATCCGGGAGCGATATGTACAATGCCTGTACCCTCGGTAGCGCTCACCTCTTTCCAGGGGATGACTGTGTGAACAATGCCCTGTTCGGCTGGAAGTTCGTCGAATGGGCCGCGATATTTCCAACCAACAAGGTCACTGCCGATGAGTGTTTCCACCACACGATAGTCTCCTTTGTCGCGTCCTTTGAGGGCTTTCAACACAGGTAAGAGAGCCTCGGCAATGTAATAATGCTCTCCATCCTGCTCAACTTTCACATATGGTAGATCTGGATGAACCGCTGCAGCAACGTTGGCTGCTAACGTCCAGGGCGTTGTTGTCCAGACTAGCAGGTACTCTCCTGGCCGCTCTAGCAGCGGTAGCCGTACATACAGGCTAAGGTGGCTTGTTTCTTGATAATTCTCTGATAGGGTTTCCATATTGGAGATGCCGGTAGCGCAGCGTGGGCACCAGGTCATCACATCGTGTCCCTTGTAGATTAGCCCTCTTTCATGGCACTTCTTGAGGAATGACCAGATGGTATAGTTGTTCTCATCCGAAAGGGTATAGTAATCGTTGCCCCAGTCCATCCAGTATCCCAGGCGGATTGATTGCTCCGTCAGACGCTTGGCGAATTTGAAAACGCGCTCTTTGCAGAGTTGCACGAATTCAGCAATGCCAAAGACTTCGATATCCAGCTTGGTTTTAAAGCCGAGTTCTTTTTCGACCTCTACCTCAACCCATAAACCTTGACAATCGAAGCCGTTCTGATAGCGCTGTTTGTAACCCAGCATGGTTTTGTAGCGCTGGTAGATGTCTTTGTAAGTTCTCCCCCAGGCATGGTGCACACCCATTGGATTATTGGCTGTAATGGGACCATCCAGAAAAGAATACTGTCTATCACTGTGATCATTACGATGAAGATAGTGTTGAAGTATACCTTGTTCGTCCCACCATTTTTGGACGGATCGTTCTAGCTCCGGGTAGTTAACCCGATCTGCGGCTGTAACAGATCGGAATACGCTTGTTTTTATTGACACGTGTGGTCTCCTCAATAATTATCCTACTCTACTAACCGAATTTCCAGTCGCTTGTTAATCTTGCCTTTATTTTCAGTCTTCGTAATTTTAATAGCGCCGACTTCTTTTGTATGATTGACGTGAGTTCCACCATCGGCTTGCAGATCGAGACCCACGATTTCAACAATGCGAATTTCTTCAATTTCTGGAGGAAGCAAGTTTATTTTCGTGCGGATCAAGTCAGGTATTGCAAAGGCCTTCTCGCGTGGTAGAGAATATACGCGAAGTGGGTAGTCTGCCTCTACAGCTTGATTAATCTTCTCTTCGATATAGGCGATGCGCTCTTTATCCAGATTCTCCATGGCAAAGTCCATTCTGGCTCTGTCAGGATACATCTGTCCCCCAGTTACTTGTACGTTAAACTCTTTAAAAATGGTGCCACAAAGTATATGTAGAGCAGTGTGAGTACGCATCATATGGTAACGGAAGTCCCAGTCAATGGTACCGACTATTTCTGTTCCAACTGAAGGAGGTAGGCAATCCAGTGTATGCCAGACAATATCGTCCCGTTTATTGAGTGCAATAACGGTGCCTTCATTATGATAGTTATTCCACACGATTGTACCTCGGTCAGGCATTTGACCGCCACCGCCGGGGAAGAATATCGTAGCATCAAGCGCTATCTCGTCACCTTCGACCGCGACAACTTTGGCTGTGCATTCAAATGTATAACTGTTTTCGTGGTAGAGCAGCTTCGTCTTCATCGTTTTTGCTTGCCCCTCAATACTTACTAAATGTTATTTTTCAATAAAAAACCTCTCGTCCGTCATAGGGACGAGAGGAACTCCCGTGGTACCACCCTGGTTAGCTTTGTATAGCATCGCTACACATGCTCACTCGTTTCTGGACTTCTTCATGGTAACGGGAAGGTTCCGGCCAGACCTACTATCCTTGGAAGTTTTTCGGTAGGCAGCTCAAGAGTGATCTTCAGTGCACGTCTTGTATCCGGTTACACCATCCCCGAATTCTCTATGACAAGAGGGTTGATTTCGCCCATGCGTGACTTACTTGCTCTTTCATTGCTTTTGCAACGCAATAATACCACAGAAGGCCAGTTTAGTCTACCCTTAGTCTTATCCTTTCTATATTGACTGTTCCAAAGCGAGTAAAGCTGGACAAAAAGAAGACGCGCAGCCCTGGCGTTTAGATGATAAAATACAATCAGTTATTCGCTTAAACCGCTTTTCATTTCATCTTAAGGACTACATATGTATAACCTCGAAGCATTCTATGGTCCCAATGCAGGTTATGTTCTTGAATTATACGATCGCTATCGTCAAAATCCGACATCCGTTGACGTCACTACTCGTGCCATTTTTGATACCTGGTCTCCAGAAGATCAATTGATTGCGGAGCAAGAAGCTATCACAGGAATTGCACCCATTGAAGTTTCTAAAATTGTAGCCGCTTCTGAGCTTGCACATGCTATACGTTCGCGTGGGCACCTTGGGGCTCATCTTGATCCCTTGGGTAGTGAGCCGCTGGGTGATCCCGCTCTTCTGACTGAAACACATGGCATTAACGATGAAGACCTGGCGCAACTTCCACCAGATGTAGTTGGAGGTCATTCCGCAGAAGGCGCTCGGAACGCGCTTGAAGCGATTGCCAACTTGCGTTCAATGTATTCTGGTACGATAAGTTATGAGTTCGACCAGGTGAAAAGCCCGCTTGAGCGTGGATGGTTGCGTGACGCGGTAGGCTTGCAGCTCTATCGTACATCATCAGATCCAGCCTTCCGACGAAATTTATTGAGGCGCCTTACGCAGGTAGAAGTATTTGAACGTTATCTGCACCAGACGTATCCAGGTCAGAAACGCTTCTCACTCGAAGGGACAGATGTGTTAGTGCCAATGCTGGATGAGGTTATCAAGGCTGCAATTGATAGCGGTACCAGTGAAGTAATACTAGGTATGGCGCATCGTGGGCGCCTGAATGTACTTGCTCACGTATTTGAGAAACCTTATGCTGCTATACTCAGCGAATTTGGACATATGAAACATGAGGAAGGAGTTCCTCTCACCGATAGTTTTGGCTTTGGCTACACCGGTGATGTGAAGTACCACCTCGGCGCTGAAACTATCCTTGGAGAAGGAGCTACTGTAGATCTCAAGATCACTCTTTCTCCCAATCCAAGTCACCTGGAGTTTGTGAATCCTGTTGTTGAGGGTATGACACGTGCCTCGCAGGAAACGAACGATCATAGAGGAATCCCCCAACTGGATGTAGATCATACCTTGCCGATCCTGATTCATGGGGATGCAGCGTTCCCGGGTGAGGGCATTGTCGCTGAGACCTTAAACCTGTGGAATTTGAACGGTTACACGGTAGGGGGCACGATTCATATTATCGTAAATAATCAACTCGGCTTTACGACTGAACCGAAGGATTATCGCTCAACGTACTTTGCAAGCGACCTGGCGAAAGGCTTTGAAGTACCTATTATTCACGTGAATGCCGATGATCCCGAGGCCGCTCTGATGGCAGTACGCATAGCTCATGCCTACCGCGATCAGTTTCATAAGGACATACTCATCGACCTGGTTGGCTACCGCCGTTGGGGCCATAATGAGGGTGATGAACCAGCTTTCACTCAGCCGCAGATGTATGAGATTATTCGAGCTCATCCAACTGTACGAGAACTCTATGCGCGTTACTTGCAAGAACAGGGCGTGGTTTCTCGGGAAGGGGTCGATGCGATGCAACAACAGGCATTGAAAGCCCTGGAGGATGCCAAACAAGAGGCAGATGACAGTTTGCAACCTTTCGAGCAAGAAGAATCGGACGGGCTAAATGGACATTATAATGAACCAGAACAACCTCCTGCAATTTCTGCTCAAACATTAATCGCGTTCAATGCTGAACTGCTTTCCTGGCCGGAGCACTTTTCACCCAATCCTAAACTAGCACGATTATTACAACGCAGGGCAACCACTATGGGATCTGATGGAGGTATCGACTGGGGGCAGGCAGAGGCACTCGCATTTGCATCGATGCTTGCAGATGGCATTCCCATTCGATTGACTGGCCAGGATTCTGAACGAGGCACTTTTAGTCACCGTCACGCTGTGCTACATGACCAGCACACCGGAGACATTTATATCCCGCTACAACATCTTTCCCAGGCGAAAGCATCATTTTCAATCTACAATAGTCCGTTGAGTGAAAGCTCTGTGCTTGGATTTGAATATGGTTATAGCGTACACGCGCCTGACTCACTTGTTCTGTGGGAGGCACAGTATGGCGACTTCGCGAATGTTGCGCAGCCCGTTATAGATCAGTTTATTGCTTCGGGACGCTCAAAGTGGAAGCAGCAATCATCTCTTGTTCTATTGCTTCCTCATGGTTACGAGGGGCAAGGCCCGGATCATTCAAGTGCGCGGCTTGAGCGATACCTGGAACTTGCAGCACTGGACAACTGGCGAGTAGCGAATTGCTCTACCTCTGCTCAGTACTTCCATTTATTACGAATGCAAGCATTTAACCTGTTAACGCTTCCACGACCACTTGTAGTGATGACGCCTAAAAGCCTGCTTCGACATCCACTAGCAGCGGCCAATTTACAGGAGCTGGTCCAGGGAACATTTCAACCTGTTCTCGATGACCGCGTGGCGCTAAGCCATGCTGATGCAGTGCGGCGTATCGTACTTTGCACAGGAAAAATAGCTATCGATATGCTTGCCAACAAGCTCCATACCCAACCGCATGATGTGGCAATTGTGCGTGTTGAGATGCTCTATCCGTTCCCGGCAGAAGCTTTGAAAAAGGTGCTTGCCAACTATCCTGAAGCACATGAAATTGTTTGGGTACAGGAAGAGCCACTAAATATGGGAGCATGGAGTTATGTGTCCTCCCAACTTACTACGTTGCCTGGCCTGGACATTGAGTTGAATGTGGTCGCTCGCCCTGCCCGCCCAAGTCCAGCTACAGGCTTTTCGGATCTCTTCCAATTCGAGCAAGAACGAATCATCGAAGGAGCATTACGCACGACAGTAAAGCAATATGGAGGCAAACATGGAGGTTGAAATACGTGTACCGGCATTGGGAGAATCAATTGTCGATGCAGTCATTGCAAGATGGCTCAAAAGTGAGGGTGATGAAGTAAATCAAGGAGAAGCGCTTGTCGAGTTAGAAACAGATAAGGTCAATGTCGAGGTCAGTGCTGAGCGGAGTGGAGTGCTGCAAAAGATTCTCAAGCAAGCAGGAGATGAGGTTACAGTTGGCGATGTGCTAGGCATGATCGGTGAAAGTGCCGAAGTAGCTACCGGTGTCCGTCAAGAAACTGCTCTACCAGGAAAAACGCCCGAACAGCAATCATCCAATGGGCAACAGCAATTAGAATCTCCAGCGGTTGATGGACAGAGATCAGTCTCACCCCTGGCACGGCGCATCGCCGATGATAATAACGTCGACCTGTCACAGGTCACCAGCAACAGCTCCCATGGTCGTGTGACTAAGGACGATGTGATTAGTTATTTAGAGAAAACATCAGGGCAGCAAACTCCTGGTTTGTCGATGGTTACACCGCAGCAAAAGACAACTGATGATAAAACCACTCCTACTGTCGTAGAGGCTGCCAGTAGAGAAGCCCTTCCTGGCCCAACAATACACCAGGCACAGATTCAGCCTGAGCCACGGGGACGTGAAGAGCGTGTGCGACTTTCGCGGCGAAGACAGACAATTGCTCAGCGATTGGTCGAAGCTCAGCACACAGCAGCAATGCTCACAACCTTTAACGAAGTCGATTTGAGAGCAGTAATGGAGGTTCGCGCTCGACGTAAAGAATCGTTCAAAGAGCGCCACGGTGTTTCACTTGGCTTTATGTCCTTTTTCACCAAAGCAGTGGTAGGAGCACTAAAAGCCTTTCCACGTTTGAATGCTGAAGTTCAAGGTAATGAAATGATCCTGAAATATTACTACGATATAGGGATCGCTGTTGGGGCTGAAGATGGTCTTGTTGTGCCTGTACTGCGTGACGCTGATCGCAAGAGTTTTGCTGAAATCGAGAACGAAATTGCAGATCTCGCGAAGCGGGCGCGAGAGAATAAGCTTGCGCTTGCCGAGTTACAGGGTGGCACCTTTACTATCACCAATGGAGGCGTATTTGGCTCGCTGCTCTCCACGCCTATCTTGAATGCGCCTCAGGTGGGTATTTTAGGGATGCATAAGATCGAGCAACGTCCGGTTGTCCTCAATGGTCAGATTGTCATTCGCCCAATGATGTACGTGGCACTTTCATATGATCATCGCATTGTAGATGGTCGAGAAGCCGTGCAGTTTCTTGTGAGGGTGAAAGAGCTGGTAGAAGATCCAGAGACGTTATTATTGGAGGGTTAAAAATCGGTCCACCTCTGCTCTCGACATCGGGCGGTTCAACCTGTATAATCTAGTGGGATGAACCCCCGGAAAAGAGAGCACGGACACTTCCTCAAGAGGCTGATTCGGTAGAGGAATGAGCAGCATCTTGTGTTTGATCGCCCGAAAACTAAGAATCTTTTTGCCCAGGTGCTGGAACTCCTTGAGTAACAAGGAAAGACCCTGCCAGTTGGCAAGAACAAAGAGAGTCGGCTTGTAATGGGATTGGGAAACAACGACGATTTAAATTCTCTGGTTGGCAAATCACTTGGCCAGTTTCGAATTGTTGAACACATTGGCGCGGGTGGTATGGCTTCGGTCTTTAAAGCCTATCAACCTACCCTTGATCGCTATGTTGCTATCAAGGTTTTGCCTGCTTATCATGCACGAGATCCAATTTTTGTCAAACGGTTTACTCAAGAAGCACGTTCTGTTGCGAAATTGGCTCATCCTAATATCGTCCAGATTCATGACTTCGGAGAACAAGATAACATTACCTTTATCGTTATGGAGTATGTCGAAAGTGGGACCCTCAAAGATCGATTGAAAGAGCGCCCTCTGACTGTTCCTGAAGCAGTTGATTTTGTCATCCAGGCTGCCGAAGGATTGGGATGCGCACATAGTCACGGCATTATCCATCGTGATGTGAAACCTGCAAATATGTTACTGCGCAAAGATGGACATTTACTCCTATCTGACTTTGGTATCGCAAAAATCCTTGAGGGTACCGTAAATCTCACACGAGTTGGTACTGGTATTGGTACACCGCAGTATATGTCACCAGAACAGGGAACGGGGCAACCTGTTGACCGCCGCAGCGATATTTATTCATTGGGTATTGTTCTGTATCACGCTTTAACTGGTCGTGTTCCGTTTACCGCAGATAGTCCGCTCTCAATCACTGTCAAACATTTGAATGACCCCATTCCTATCGAAAATCTGCGCGTGAAAGGGGTTCCTCAACCGATTGAGCAAGTGCTCCTCAAAATGACTGCGAAAGCTCCTATTGATCGCTATCAAACGACGGATGAGTTAATCGAAGCTCTGACGAGGGCACTTACTGCTTCTCAACTTACCTTACCACGGTGGCGTACAGGAATACAGCCAGTAGAATCACCTGGGCAAGCAGTAGAACCACAAGGAGCATTTTCGTCGCCATTATCTAATGCTGGTGGAGGTCAGATCTCACAACCACTTGCCCCCATCTCTCATCCGTCGATGTCTAATCTCAGGCAACAACTGGTGACGGTACCATGTTTTCGTTGTGGCGCGGCAAATCAAAGCGATCGCTTGTTTTGTACATCTTGTGGGTATGAATTATCTGATAAGTGGGCCAGTGCGGACCGTTATCTCGCACCCAATGGTCGGCCATTGCTAGCCCGGCTTAGTCTACAGAATGGGCAAATGGCTGGTCGCTCGTACCTGTTTCACCAGGTTGTAACCACAATTGGGCGTACAAATGGTAACGATCTCATCATCTCTGGTCGTACTGTTTCCAGGCGTCATGCGCGACTCTGGTTTGAGGGAGGACGATGGTACCTGGCAGATATGCAGAGCGCAAATGGCACATTAGTCAATAATATGCGGCTTCAGCCGAATCAGGCTGTTCTTTTGAATGATGGAGATATAATCAATTTTGGTGACGAAATTGTAGTGTTTACGATTGTCTACTAGTAAGGAATACTCTGATGAGTTCTATCAATCCAGTTGTGCAAGTAGCACAGCAATTTCTGTTGGGAGGGGCCGTCAAACAAAATCATGCACTTGAGCATGCAACTATTGTTTTGTTGAGCAGGAAATATCCTGATGTGCGTTTTGCGGGCATTTCATTTGCAGCAGGATTTTTCGTGTTTGGTGACGTGCCGACTGAAGAAATATTACCAGCAGCCCAGGAAGCTCTGACTTTACTGCGAACAACTTCACCCGAATTGGCGATCCACGAACGATGCGGAACAAATCTTGCCGTGACTGCAATGTTGACAGGTCTTTCAGCCATGACGGTTGCCAGAATGCGTCGGCCTTTCGGCAGCGCTAACAATGTAATATTGGCAACAATGGCAGCTATGATTGCATCACGCCCTCTTGGATTGACGGTGCAACGGTATATCACCACACAGACGCCTAATCCATCCATGACGATTACAGGTGTAAGACCACTGACAGTTTTTGGCACGCCAGCTCACTTTGTCAGTACAGATAATCCTGAAGCTGCGGGCTTGTTTTCCTAATGGAGTCAAAGAAGCGGTGATGGAGCGAAGCAGTTTTTTAGTTGAAACGACCTGGCTAGCCAAACATCTACAAGACCCGGACTTGCGAATTGTTGACATGCGTGGCTATGTTCGCACAGTGGAGCATAATGATGTCCAGGAGGCGCACTATGTAGGTGCGCGTAACGAATATGAGCAGTTGCATGTTCCCGGTGCTGTGTACATCGATTGGACAAGTGATATCGTTGATCCTGACGATACAATCAAGGCCCAGATAGCTCCCACTGAGCGTTTTGCGCAAATGATGAGTCGCGTGGGTATCGGCGATCAACATATGGTCGTGGCTTATGACGCGCACCCTGCTTCGCAGTTTGCTACGCGCCTGTGGTGGGCGCTCAAGTATTACGGCCACGACAAGATTGTAGTGCTGAACGGTGGATTTCCCAAGTGGCAGCGTGAAAACCTGCCTTTGAGTAATACTATTCCGATCTACCCTCGTGCTACATTTACGCCAGCTATTCAACCAGAACTCCGCGCCACAGCCGAGGATGTTCTGAAGTTTCTAGGGCGACGAG
>Ga0209056_10008852_pt1 | contig 10303 bp, 8 predicted proteins | sample GraSoiAngelo_114_FD_185876 | JGI IMG/M metagenome (GOLD analysis project Ga0209056, IMG submission 185876) | Grasslands soil microbial communities from the Angelo Coastal Reserve, California, USA - 14_0903_13_40cm (SPAdes) (version 2) | ecosystem: Environmental > Terrestrial > Soil > Grasslands ...
ATCACAAGTGCAAGAACCAAACGGCACGGACGCCACACATGGCGGCTGACTGCAGTATAACGGGACGACAGATTTGAGGCGGCCTATCTCGCCATCGAACTGGCCTCAGTTCATCTTCTTTCGGCGCGAACGAGCCGTTTCAGCAACGCTTCTTCCGCAGGATGAATTACCAAATAGAGCCCACCCATGTTGCGTGACAGCCGCCGGTCCCCGGCGGCAGAAATTCCCAGGTTTGACGTTGAGAACCTCGAAAGGTTTTCGCGAGCGGCCAAGCGACAGCTACAAGCGCGAAGGCACTTCGGCTTTGTTCTGACTCAATGATTCGTCTCTTTTCTCGAGTGATTAGGCGGACTCGCGCCAATGTCGTAGAATGCGGTACTTAGGTATCGCCGTCGCGTAATCCTTCATGGACCTGATCAGCTGCCGCGCGCGCAGTCTTTCGACTGCAATTTGAGCCGTGCTCTTCGAAAGACCTGTGGCCTCCGCGACCATGCGAAGGCTGGCTATAACCGGTCTCCACTTTTGCTGCTGAGCCTGACGGTAGAGATAGAGATAAACCAGAAAAGCAGCAGCTTGGTGATCGTGACCAACCAGATCGCGCATCAGGACATCCAAAACATAATCGTCGATTGGAACGGTCTCACGAAAGCGCGGCATGCCGCAGTTTAGTGCTATACCGATTAATGGACAGCGCTTTCATGTGCGAAAACTGGTTCGGCTCTAGACCTTTGGCCCAAGGCCGCCCTAGGCTCTAGGTGCCATGATTAAACAAATCAAATTTGTCAGTATTCCAGTCGCAGACCAGAACCGAGCCCTGGATTTTTACACCGAGAAATTAGGATTCACGATCATCACTGACCAACCTTTCGATGAGAAACAACGATGGATCGAGCTACGCGTGCCCAAAGCCGAAACTCGCGTCGTGCTCTTCACCGCCGAAGGCGATGAAAAACGCGTTGGCACATTCATGAACATGTCCTACGCCTGCGATGATATTCAGGAGACCTACGACGCATTGAAGGCGCGCGGCGTAGAATTCGAAGGGCCACCCCAACAACAACCCTGGGGGACCTACGCCATCTTCAAGGACAGCGAAGGAAACAGGTTTGTCGTCGGTTCCTGACAAGCGCCACTATTACCTCGGCAGCAGCGATGCTGCGTCGTAAACCGTCCCGTTCTTGATCACACGATCAATATCGGATGCGCGGGCGATGTCAGCGACAGGGTTGGAGTTAAGGATGATAAGATCAGCGAAGTTGCCGGCAATGATTGAGCCAATCTGCGGATTGCCATTTTCATCGAGAATGCCGGATCGTGCCGTGGCGAAAACCCGCGCGGCATTGCTCGTAGCGCATTGCAGGATTTGCATCGGCGTGAGACCAGCATCGCGCATGAGTTGAAATTCCCGAAACAGCGCCGGTCCATGGATCGTGCCGATATTTCCCGCGTCGGTTCCGGCCGCAATCGGAATCCCGGCATCCTCTAAAATCTTCAGATTCTTGAGCGCCACGTCATAAGTATGCTGGATTCGATCAAGGGGTGCGTCGGGGTTCTCAAGCGCCTTCTTCACTCGATCCGGCAATTGATCTGGCGGGATTTTGGTGACATCGAGCGAGGCGATTACTTCAGGGTTACCCCACGCTTTTTCTTCCGGTGTCAGATTCAGCTTATTGGCGAAGGTTCGGCCGTAACGTTCGAACACGACCAGGGTTGGACAAAGAATTGTCCCTTTTTCCTTGAGCAGGTGAACAAACGGCTCATCGACGGGTTTATCCGTAACGCTGTGGACCAGTAGATCGGCGCCTTCTTCCACCGAAGCCCGGGCTGCTTCCAGCTCGGTCGCGTGCACGGCAACGCGTAATTTCCGGGCATGGCTCTCGTCCACTACGGCGTGCACGATCGGACGGAATTTTTCGACTGGATGATCGGGATCAACGATGAACCAGATCTTTATATAGTCCGGCGTCTTCGCTGCCAGAGTGCGCACCATGGCACGCGCATCCTCCGGCGTGTTCACCTGCACGATGGGCGGATCCCCGAGATTGAGCTGTGGGCGCGAGACACTGGAAATGAGCGGGCCAGCCACGGCAACACGAGGCGCTTTCGGCGTGGAGTTCGCGATTTTCCTGACCTCGAAATTCCACATCGGTCCGCCGACATCCACCACGCTGGTGATGCCGCAGCGCAAATAACGCGCAAAGACGTCGTTCAAATGGGATTTGACCCATGCGACCTCATCGGCATATGGCCGGATCTTGGTGAAATCAGCGGCGTCAGGGCGCGTGAACAGATCGCCTGATTGAAAGAAGTGAATGTGAGTGTCGATATAGCCGGGCAAGATGAATTTGCCGGCGCAATCAATGACGCGCACACCTTCTGGAGCTTTGGTTTCGTTTGCGGAACCAACGCTGACTATGCGTTCGCCATCGACAATGACATTGACATTGGCGCTCGGAACAATCTTGCCATCACTCGGATTGACAACCGTTCCGTTGACGAGCGCGACCTTTTCGGCACGTGCGCTCAAAGCGACAAGCGCGGCGATTGCAAAAACAGTGAGCCTTTTCATAAAGCGAGTTTATCTCCGGCCGACTCCGAGCGAACAATGCGATCCGCTTCGCGCTCCAGCGGCGCGTAATCGATTCCGCGTGGCCGCAAATAAAATTCTTCGATCACGATTTTAGTCAGTGCCGCAGCGGGCAGGGCAAGAATTGCACCAGCCAATCCGAAAAGCCAACCCATGGCGACGGTGAAAAACAGGATCAGCACCGGATTCAATCGCATCTGTTTTCCAAGAATGAATGGGACCAGAAAATTCACTTCGATTTGTTGCACGAACAAAATCGCAGCCAGCGCAAGCCAGAATTTCACCACGCTGATGCCCAAGGCGACAAAAAGAACTGGAAACGCGACCAGAACTGGACCGATGTTCGGCAGGAATTCGCCGAAGAAAGCGAGCACTCCGAAAACGAAGGCGGGCTGGACACCGACCAGCCACAGCAGTGCGCCCGTAGAAAAGCCCGTGATCACACCGTTAATCGCCACGCCACGGGCCCAGGCCGTCATCTGTTCCGTCATGCGAATAAGTGTGCGGCGCGCCTTCTCGCGGTGGCGTTCGGGCGCGAGCGCGAGATAACCAACGACCAACGGCCGCGGATTTGAGAGCACAAAAATCAGGAGCAAAACAGCGAATACGAAGACGAAAACGCCGCCGACTACGCCAATGGTCGAACGCAGCAGCACATTTGCCATGGTCCCGGCCTGGTTCCCGACAGCGCTCGCGATTTGGTCGGCTTGGGGCAACGCATCTTGGAAGGAAGGATAGCGCTGAGCGAGATCGGCGATATGCGTCCGAATCGACTGCCACGCGCCGGGCGCCCGCCGCACTAAGGTCTGCAATTGGTCGGCGAAAATGGGAACGGCAACGGCAATAATCAGGACCGCAATTGCGGTCAAGCCCAGCAGAACCAATGCGACACTGACGGGGCGCGGAATGTGATGGCGTTCAAGCCAGACCACGACCGGATTCAGCACCATTGCCAGCAGGACGACGATTCCGAAAAGGAGCAGGACCGGAACAAGCGAGCTTAGAACAATCCAGGCGACGATGAGAAAGACAATGAGAACGAGTAAACGGCGCGCATCGCGATAGGTGAACGGCCCTACTTCGTCGTGCTGTTGTTGTGGGTTGTTGTTCACAGGTTATTAAGGCGATGAAGGTAGTTCGACCCAGGCGGGTTCTAACATTGTCGAGATGGATTGAACAGCGGCGACATCGCCGCGGAACGCGACCCGCTTCGGCACGACATTTGGACAAGATTCGTCTCGATTGATGCGGCGAGGTGCGGACTTCGAGCAATTATTCCGGCGGCGGACCGCGAAATGGATCGAGCTTATCGAATCGCGGTAAAGTGATCGCGCGCGTTGTACGTGCGCTTTCAAATATTGCTTCGATGATCCGTTGGTCTTGCAGGCCTTCCTCTCCGGGCGTGTAAGGTTGACGATCACTGATGACACAGTCGGCCATGTGATCGAGCTCATTCGCGAACTGATCGCTCTCCGCGATTTGCGGCAGCGGCGGCTGCTCCGGTTTGGCAAACATTTTCAATCCGTGATAGGGGAACGCTGGATCCATCCCGAAGATACCACGCTCGGCCACCGCACGGTACGATTTCGTGTCGTAAGTATCGAAACTGCACATGCAATTCGCCAGTACCCCACTGGGAAAACGCATTTGCCAGATGATGGTTGCATCGATTTCCCTGAAACGCGGATCACCGGGCGGACGGAATGTGCGTGCGAAAACTTCCATCGGTTCTTCACCGAGCAGAAAACGAATCGTGTTGATGCAGTAAATGCCTGCGTCGCCGACGGCCCCGCTCCCGGAAAACGCTTTGCTCAAGCGCCATTCCATTTTCTCGACCCGCTGGCCGTTGTCGGATTCAATATACTTCACCGAACCAAAGACTTTTTCTCTTACGATCCGTTGCATCGCGTGATTCATTGGTTCGTATTGAATGCGATAGGCGATCATCAGCTTGACCCTCGCTTTCTTGCAGGCGTCGATCATTTGCTGGCATTTCATTGCGCTCACTTCCATGGGTTTTTCGCAAAGGACGTGTTTACCCACCCGAGCGGAGCGCTCTGTAAACTCGGCGTGCATCGAGTTCGGCAAGACGACGTAAACGACCTGCACGTCTTGGTTGTCGCGAATGCGATCGAAATTCTTGTAATCGTAAATACTCTCGCTGCTGACGCCATTCGCCTCTGCCAGCTTTTGCGCTTTGGCTGGATCTCCACTGACAAGGGCTGTCAATTTTGCTCTCTTGCTCGCGCGAAATGCGGGAAGCAATTGTTTCTGACTTAATCGACCCAAACCAACGAGAGCAAACCCCACGCGCTGATCTTGTGGTAATGGTTCACTTTGCGCAGCGCTCACCGGCGTTAGAGCGGGTGAGCCAGTCGGCTCAGCCGCTACGGCAAACCGTGCAATCTCTGGCGCCAGTGTTGCCGCAAAAATCCCCCGCGCGGTCCGGGAAATGAAGTTCCGGCGGTTAAAGCTCGTAAAGACGGCGGTTGTCTCCATGATACGGATTCGCGAGCGACAGCGGCGCTGGTTTGTCAATCTTGCACGCGCCGTCCTGCCAGAACAGTATGCCGCTTTAATCTTCGGAACCCATGCATTGGAAAATTTTTGTCGCTTCGCTCACGATCGCTCTTTCAACATTCGCGCAAACGCCTTCCCCGAGTCTGTCGGCTGAAAGCAGCGGCAAACGGCCGTTTACGTTCGAGGACATGATGAAGTTAAAGCGGGTCGAGCGACCGGTCCTGTCGCCCGTCGGCAAATGGGTTGTATTCGGCGCCGAAGATGTCGATCTCGAGGCCAACACGAAGATCTCACATTTATGGATCGTGCCGGCGACTGGCGGGGAATCGAGGCGATTGAACGAGACGCCGAATCACGAAGAACGGCCGCGTTTTTCGCCTGATGGGAAGCGGCTGATCTGGAGTTCGAAGGCGACTGATCCGTCGCAAATCTGGATGTGCGATTTCGATACCGATATCGGTGCGCTGACAGGTAAACCGCATCAGGTCACGAACATCTCAATCGGCGCCGATGGAGCGATCTGGTCGCCGGACGGTAAGAACATCGTGTTCGTGTCGGCGGTTTATCCCGATTGCAAAGATGATGCCTGCAACAAGCGGCGCGACGAAGAGCTGAAGAACAGCAAAGTAAAAGCAAAAATCTTCACGAGACTTCTATATCGCCATTGGAACGCGTTCACTGAGTTCAAGCGTAGTCATCTGTTCGTTCTCCCGGCTGATTCCGACGCTTCTTCAACCGCCAGTCGGGCTCCGACCGATCTGACACCGGGCGATCACGACGTGCCGCCGTTCAATCTTGGGGGTCAGGATATGTATGCGATTTCGCCCGATGGGCAGGAGCTCGCTTACACCAGCAACATCGACGAAGTCGAGGCGACCAGCACCAACAACGAAATTTTCATCGTGCCGATGACCGGCGGCACACCGAAGAAAATTTCGACCAGTCCCGGCAACGACAATACACCACTGTATTCGCCCGATGGTCATCACATTGCGTGGCGGTCGATGGCCCGACCAGGATTCGAAGCCGATAAAGAGACGCTTGTCATTTATCAGCGACAACTTGGCCAATCGCGAAAACTGGCGGCTGATTGGGACCGATCAGTCACAAGTTTCGCGTGGTTGCCGGACGCCAAGACGATTATCCTGAGCGCTGAAGATCGCGGCGAATCGCCACTTTACTCGCTTGCTCTTGACGCCAGCCAGCCGACGGACCTTGTGCGCCTCCATGCTGATGATCTGACATTTGGCGCGAGCACTCAGCTGTTTTTCACGCGCATGTCGATCAGCTCGCCAAACGAGATCTGGTGCACTGACGTTGCAAAGAAAACTCAGCCAATCGCCATCACCCATTTGAATGACACGCTTCTGTCGCAGATCGATATGCAGCCGCTGGAGTCGTTCACGTTTAGAGGCGCGAACAACGACGCCGTGCAGGGATTCATTATCAAACCGCCAGGATTGGATCCCGCGAAGAAATATCCGCTGAAGTTTTTGATTCATGGGGGCCCGCAGGGCGCATGGGGAAATGAGTGGACGTATCGCTGGAACGCGGAGTTGTTCGCGGCGAATGGGTACGTGGTGGTGATGATCAACTTTCACGGCTCGACCGGTTACGGTCAGAAGTTTACCGATTCGATCAGCGGCGATTGGGGCGGCAAACCGTATATCGACCTGATGAAAGGTTTAGACTACGTCGAGAAGACCTATCCGTTCATTGATAAAACGCGCGAGGCAGCCTTGGGCGCGAGCTATGGCGGTTACGTGGCGAACTGGCTTCTCGGCCACACTAATCGCTTCAAATGCATTGTGTCGCACGACGGAATGTTCAACGCCGAGTCGGCCTACGGCACGACCGAGGAACTCTGGTTTCCGGAATGGGAATTCCGAGGTCCGCCCTGGCAACAACGCGAGCTTTACCGGAAATCTTCGCCACATTTGTTCGCTGATAAGTTCAAAACACCGACCCTGGTCGTGCATGGCCAGCTCGATTACCGGCTCGATGTCAGCGAAGGTTTCCAGCTTTTCACCACGCTCCAGCGGCTGAAGATCCCGTCCAAAATGCTTTATTTCCCTGATGAAGGTCACTGGGTGCTCAAGGCGCAAAACTCGCAGCTCTGGTACAAGACCGTGAACGACTGGGTCGATCAGTGGTGCAAAAGGTAGGGCGAACCGCCCCTACCAGCAAACGCCAGCATCGGCCCGAAGCTCGTCGTGCGCGCTGTCCTCAGCGCAATCTTCGGCCGTTGAGAAAACGGGCGCTCAGCGCGGAGGCGCGCCCACAGTAGGCGACGGAGCGATTACCGCCGTCGCCGGCCGAAGGAATAACCGCGATGCGTCCGTCCACCGCCGATGGCCCGCTTGCCGCCTGCCGCGGAGTCCGGCTCGAACAAAATGGTGTAGATGTAGGGAAAATTCTCGAGCTTGAGTCGTGGAATTTTTTGTCCGATGAACCGCTCGATTGCCTGAAGTGCGGGCAGTTCTTCCCCATTCATCAAAGTGAACGCGTCGCCCACGTTTTGCGCGCGCCCGGTGCGGCCGATCCGGTGCACGTAATCTTCTGGATGCTCGGGCACGTCATAATTGATGACGTGACTGACGCCGGCGATATCGAGACCGCGGGCCGCGATGTCGGTAGCGACCATGACTTCATATTTGCCGCTCTTGAATCCTTCGAGCGCCTCGATCCGTTCGCGTTGCGTCCGATTGGAATGCAAAACCGCCACCGAATGTTTCGCGTTCTTCAGCTGGTGAGCGATGCGATCTGCGCCGTGTTTGGTCCGGCAAAAAATGAGCGCGCTGTCAAAATTCGTGCGCTCGAGTAATGCCATAAGTAAATCAAATTTCTGCTCGGCCGCTACCGGATAAACGGCATGTGTGACGGTCTCGGCCGGAGAGCGGCGCGCGCCGATCTCAACCGTTTCTGGATGACGCAGCACTGACGCGGCCAGTCGTTCGATTTCCGGCGGCAGTGTCGCGGAAAAGAGTAAGGTCTGCCGGTCGTTTGAAATTTGCTGCACGATGCGGCGCACATCTGGCAAAAATCCCATATCGAGCATGCGATCGACTTCATCCAGCACCAGAATCTTGATATCGCGGAAGTGCATCGTGCCCTGTTCAAGGTGATCGAGCAGCCGCCCTGGCGTTGCGATCAAAACATCAACGCCACGCTTCAAGTCCTCGCGCTGCTTGCCATAGCCAACACCACCGTGCACGACCGTCGCGCGCAAGTCGGTGAAACGTCCATAATCGCGAAACGCCGTCTCTACCTGTGCAGCCAGCTCTCGGGTCGGCTCGAGAACGAGACAGCGAAATTTTCCGTGATGACCAAGGAGTGTAAGAATGGGAAGAGCAAATGCCGCCGTTTTGCCAGTACCAGTTTGCGCGGTACCCACCAGGTCCTTGCCGGCAAGAACGATCGGAAAAGCTCGCAGCTGGATCGGGGTCGGCTCGGAAAAGCCCATTGCCTGCGCCCCGCGAACTACTTCCGGAGAAAGTCCAAAGTCGTTAAACGACACGATCGGAGATTAATGCCTCACACCAAGGAAGCAATGGACCACAAAGCTGTCGTTTCACGTCCATGTCTTTGAAAGCGAGGGCAGGGAATAGCTCTGGGCCCGCGAGTAAATAATCAGAGATGTCTCCCGCCCCGGCGGGTAAACTGTTTCGCTCGAGCCGCCAGAGGACCGATTCGCCGTGGCGAACATGACAAGACATCTGACAAAAATTTTCGTTCTCGCCGACACGCACAATCACTTGCCACCAAACGTCCTGGCGCTTGCGAGGGGTGTAGATGAGATTTGGCACTTGGGCGATGTTTGTGCTCCGACATTACTGGATGAGCTAAGATTGATTGGACCGCCGGTAACGGTAGTGCGCGGGAACTGCGACAGCGAAATTGCGTGGCCGACGGCTCTTGATCTCGTCCGACAGGACGTGCGGTTTCGTATGCAACATATTCCGCCTCCGCCGCACCGGCCACCGAAAGATTGCGATGTTTTTCTGCACGGTCACACACACGTTCCGCGCGATGACGTGATTGGCGGTGTTCGCTTCTTGAATCCGGGCTGCGTTACAAGACCGAATCGAGGCGCGCCAGCCAGTATTGCTTATCTCGAATTCAAAAGAGAAAAGGAATTCGATTGGCGAGTGGTTCGAATTCGTTAACCAATTACTCGTTCCGCAGAACGGCAATGGGGTCAGTCCGGCAGGCGCGTGCTGCCGGAACCCAGCAGGCTATAAACGTAGCAAGGAATAGGAACGCAGAGACAAGGAGATAAGTTCCGGGCTCGGCAGGATTCACTTCAAATAGCACCTGGCGCAAGACGATCGCAGCGAAAACAGCTCCGAGCAGGCCAATGCCGCAGCCGATTACGAGCAAACGGAATCCGTGACCGAAAATGAGAGCGCGAATTTGCGCGTAATGCGCACCGAGAGTCAGACGCAGCGCAATTTCCCGCAAGCGGCGCAACGCGGTGTAGGAAATGACCCCGTACAAACCGATTGTGGCCAGCAAAAGCGCAAGGCCGGCGAAAACCGACAACAACAGTGCCAGTAGACGCTGCGTCGCCCAGGTTTCGGCGACACGTTCAGACATAGTCCGGATCTCGTCGACGGGCTGACGAGAATCAATTTCTGTGACGATTTGCTGCAATTTTTTTTCAAAGCTGGCCGGGGGGGCCGCAGTTCGGACAAGCAAAACCAGATTGCGGCGTTCTACCTGACGCAGCGGAAAATAAACGACTGGGAGTGCCTCGTTTTCAGTGGCGCCACGGAATTTCATTCGCGCGACCATGCCGACGATTTGAAACCAGCGATTATCTTTGCCTGAGCCGTCCGGATCCATCGCGAGGCGCTTGCCGATCGGATCCTCCCCGGAGAAATACCTTTCGGCCAGGGTTTGGTCGATCATGACGACACGAGGCGCATCTTTAGTGTCATGTTCGTTGAAGTTGCGTCCACGCAAGAGGGTTGATTTGAAAGTGCCCAGGTAATCACCATCGATGACCTCGCTGTCGGCATTGGGCTCCTGCCCCGGAGCGACCGTAAGGCCTTCGCGCACGAAACTGATCTGCCACGTCGCCAGCATGGGTGGGTTCGCTCCAATCGCTACTCGCTCCGTCCCGGGCAAAGCCGCCACCTTGTCGATTAAGGTCTGCGCAAAGCTGATCACCTTCGGATATTCGGGATAACCAGA
>Ga0209056_10008855_pt1 | contig 10302 bp, 12 predicted proteins | sample GraSoiAngelo_114_FD_185876 | JGI IMG/M metagenome (GOLD analysis project Ga0209056, IMG submission 185876) | Grasslands soil microbial communities from the Angelo Coastal Reserve, California, USA - 14_0903_13_40cm (SPAdes) (version 2) | ecosystem: Environmental > Terrestrial > Soil > Grasslands...
CCTCCGCGCAGCATGAAAGTGGTCAGCGCTGTGAGCTCGTGCGACCAGGCCAGGGTGAATGCGTGGGAGGTCAGTGCCGGGAAGCCGGAAAACTCGTACCGACGGCCAACATACCCCGGCCCCACCGTGTCTCTTGGGCTGAGCCGGCGGTTGAGAGCTAGGTTCACGATATGTGTATCGATCGTAATGGCTCCAGCCGTAATGCCTGCGGCCAGCAGGTCCTTCGAAAAGGTGTAGTCTCCCTTGGCCGTCGTCAACGGATCGAGCCGGTAGGTAAACCCTGGGTTCGTGGTGTAGCGTTCGGCTCGTACGCGTCCTACTGCCAGTCCCGTTGTGAGGTTGAGTTCCGTCGGCGTTCTTGACTGGTAGTAAGACACCGGGAGTGACAGTGTCAACACCTGAGTTGGCGTGGCCTTCAACTCGATCAAGCCCCGCTGTCGTACCAGGGGAGTCGTCAACTCAGAATGCTGGCTGTAGAACTCCGAGTCGAAGGCGTAGCTTCCCTCAACCGTCAGCGGAGTGGACTGGTAACCCGCCTTGAGGCCTGGGCTGATGCGGGTGAAGAGATCGTGCGTGCGTGGAGATTGGGTGTAAAACAAGTTATCGTCGTAGACCTCGGCGATTGACAGTGAGGGGGTCAGATAGTAGCCGGTTTGGGCCGGGGCTGCAGTGGGAAGAAGGACTCCGGCGACGAACACCACTCTGAGCCAATACGGAATGCATCCGTGTCCTGCCATGGTCGTGGGGAGAATTAGACGTCCGCCCGTATGTCCGTCCGTCCCGCAGCATCCCTAACGTACCCGCTACGCCGCCACTGCGAACGTGCAATCCACCTCCACGGCCACGCTCCGCTGGAACAGCTCGATGGAGAGGACCAGCAGCCCCTTGTTCGGTTTGGTGTGCACCAGGATCCCTTCCACCCCGGAGAGAGGCCCTTCCGTGATCCGGACTCGTTGGCCCTCCCGTAAGTAAGGATAGGGTTGCGCGGGCAACTTAGCGTCGACCACCTTCTGGATCGCGTCGATCTCCGCATCCGGGACCACTGCCAGACGGTCACGCAGACGGTCACGCCCATCGCCCAGGACGCGGACCAACTCCCTCGTCTTGAGAACTTCGATGTAGCTGTTCTGATCCAGGGCATGGTGGAGGAATAGGTAACCGGGAAACATGGGAACGGGGATGTGGTGCCGCACCCCGCCCCGTCGGGACCAGGCCTCGATCTTGGGCAGGAACACGTGAAATCCCTTGGCGGCGAGCTGATCAAAGACTAGTTGCTCGCAGTGGCTTTTGGTCCAGAGGGCGTACCACTTCCGTGCCCCCACGTCCGAGCCCAGATTCTGATCGGTCGTGGTGAAGCTCGGTCGCTCAATCTCTGTTATGCAGTCTTCTGGCAAGGCTCCGCCCCCTTCGGTTCTGATCACTCTCCGACCAGACCAACATCATCATCCAGATTGCTGGCGGCCAAGGTCCCCAGCCTCAAGGAGGCGGGGATCATCAGCCCGTCCTCTGGCTTCCCAGCCTGAGAGGGCTGATCATTCCCTTGGCCGTTTTTATTCCACCGTGACGCTCTTCGCCAGGTTCCTGGGCTGATCCACGTCGCAGCTTCGGAGGACTGCGATGTGATAGGCCAGGAGCTGGAGCGGCACCGCAAACAAGATCGGCGCCATCAGCGGGTGCAAGTCCGGCACGGTGAACACTGCGTCTGCTGTGTTCCTCAGTTCCCGCTCCCCTTCTGTCACGAACGCAATCACCGGCGCTCCCCGCGCCTTGACCTCCATCAGGTTGCTCACGGTCTTCTCGTACAGCCGGTCCCGCGGCGCGAGCACCACTACTGGCATGTCCTTGTCGACCAGCGCGATCGGCCCGTGTTTCATCTCGCCGGCCGGGTAACCCTCCGCATGGACGTACGAGATTTCCTTCAGCTTGAGCGCGCCTTCTAGCGCGATCGGGTAGTTGATGCCACGCCCCAGGTAGAGAAAGTTCCGCTTCGTGTGGAAGCGCTTGGCGATCGCCACGAGCTCCGCCTCGCGGTCCAGGAGGTGCTTGACGTGCGTGGGCATCGTGACGAGGTGGTCCAGCCACAGCCGCCCGTCCTCTGCTGACACCACGCCCCGTACCCGTCCGAGATGCAAGGCCAGCAGATAGAGCGCCGCTAATTGGGCCGTGAAGGCTTTCGTGGAGGCCACGCCGATCTCTGGCCCGGCGTGCATGCACAAGACGCCGTCGGCCTCTCGGGCCAGGGTACTGCCGACCACATTACAGATCGCCAACACTTGCGCCCCCTGCTCCTGGGCCTGACGCACCGCCGCCAGCGTGTCGGCTGTCTCGCCCGACTGGGAGATCGCGATCAGCAGGTCGCCCGACCCGATCAGCGGATTGCGGTACCGGAATTCGGATCCGATGTCCACCTGCACCGGCGCGCGCGCAAGTTCTTCGATCAGGTATTTGCCGACCAAACCGGCATGCCACGAAGTTCCACAGGCGACAATCCAGATCCGGTGGGTCTCCGCCAGCCGGGCGGCCGTCGCGTCGAGCTCAGGCAGCTCCGCCTCCCCGCGCTCGTAGCTGTACCGCCCCCGCATTGTGGCCATGATCGCTCGGGGCTGCTCGTGAATCTCCTTGAGCATGAAGTGCGGATAGCCGCCTTTCTCCGCCTCCGTGGCGTCCCACGCAATCCTGATCGGTGCCCGCGTCACTGGCTTGCCGTCGGTGTCCTTGACCACGAGCCCGCCCGGTGCGAGGACGACCAGTTCGCCGTCCTCGAGAAAGACGACGTTCCTTGTGTGGGCGAGCAATGCGGTAACATCGGATGCCAGCATAGCCCCGTGCTCGCTCATTCCGACCACCAGCGGGCAGCCTGAGCGGACGCCAATCAAGGTATGCGGCTCCCACTCGCACAGGACCGCCAGCGCATAGCTGCCGCGCACCTCCTGCGTCGCGCGGCGCACGGCCTTTTCCAGGCCCGCACCCGCCTGGAGGTGTTGCGCAATCAGGTGCGCCACCACCTCAGTATCCGTTTCGGACTCGAACCGGTAGCCTTCCCTCTGTAACCGGGCTTTCAGGGCCGCGTAGTTCTCGATGATGCCGTTGTGCACCAAGACCAGCGGCCCGGAGCGATGAGGATGGGCGTTCTGCTCGGACGGCTTGCCGTGTGTGGCCCACCGGGTATGGCCAATCCCGACAGCCCCCGGGAGGGGGGTCCCGTTGAAGGCTTTCTCCAGATTGACCAATTTCCCGACAGCGCGGCGGACTTCAATAGTGTTATTCTGGAGGATCGCAAGGCCCGCTGAGTCATAGCCTCGATACTCGAGCCGCCGCAACCCGTCCATCAGCAGTGGGAGGGCGTTTTGGCTACCGATATATCCGACAATGCCGCACATGGAAGAGATGGATCGCCTGATGAGTGCCTTATGCTTGTTTAGGAATTGTCATGCCCCTATCTCGTGCTAACTGTGCACTATAAATGTGTTTTTTCGTAGCCGCTATCGGGCGAATCTTCCAATCGCCGTCCGGTAAACACCTGGTTATGGGTGCAGGAATTCTGGGACAACCAGAGCAGATGTCCGTTTTGCAAGCAGGGACCCTCGGCCCGTCCTCTACAACCCGCCTTTCGGTTCATCTCCCCCAGAGGGCAGACCAATCGTAATAGTCCTCGATCTTAATGTCTTTGCGAATGACCCTCGCAGGGACCCCAGCCACCACTGAATGAGGCGGCACGTCGTGAACAACTACAGCGTTGGCCCCAATGACGGAGCCCGTTCCGATGTGGATGGGGCCGAGGAGTTTCGCACCTACTCCGATAAAGCAGTTGTCTTCAATCACCGGCACTCCGTGCCAGGGGGCACGACGGGCGCCGATCGTGACTTGCTGTGCGATGTACACTTTTCTGCCGATGCGGCAGTTGGAATGAACAACCACCCCCATCCCTCCATAACCGAATTTCGTGCCTTCCCCAATCTCCGCCGCCATGGGGATAGACGCGTTGTAAATTAAATAGATCAAGTAATAAATGAGCCTGGGAATGATCGGAATGCGTCGCTTGTAGAACCAATGACCTATCCGGTACAGCTTGATCGCGTTCATGATGACCTCCGAAGCTGCTCGTGCGGCTTCGGCCTCACACGCCGCTTTGAGTCCAACCGACAACCCGGCAAAGTAGTGGAAATAGAAGTACCGGCAGTGTAAGACGGAAAATTGAGGAGAAAAATGAGGCAAAAATTCCAATTGAAGCATTCCTAATCAGGGAGAGCAGAGAGAGTAAAGACCTGAAAGGGATATGCCGGTTGTTTACACGACGGTACTTAACCCGATGGAGGGATGGAAGGGAAGCCCGCGGGGACCAATCACGCGATTTCCTTGAACTAGGTACAACTACTAATTTAGGGGATTGAGACCACGCTGGCACAACGCTGAGGTACAGTTAGATCTTGCTGATAAGGGATTACGGTCGCTGCAAGTTGATGAGCAGGAGCGGAAAACTCATTCGGCTTTTTCCACACAACCGTGAACACAATTGATCTACCTTTCCAGTTTGTGCGGTTTTGAGAGCCACGTCACGTCGCAGCCGTGCGACAGTTGTACCCGCGGCCCTCAATTGAATTTATTCGACGATTCAATGATTTACCTGGTTGACTCATGACGAGAGTGACGCCAAGCTTGCACAATAGTTTTATTATGCCCAACGAGCACCAATTAAAGCGGTGGTTCCCCAGACGCAAGGTCAATCTTCCCTGTACGCTGATCTCGCAGGACCGTCAGGTTCGAGCAAAGACCGTTGATGTGTCTTACGCCGGCCTCGGCGTCATGCTGTCGGAAGCTGTCGATGTGAATGCAGAGGCCAAGGTCCAGATTCCCGAAGGGATCTGGCTACGAGTGCGGCCGGTTTACCTTAAGCAGGACCGTGAAAATGGGGAGAGGTACCGGGTCGGTTGCAAGATCGAGCACATCGAGCGGGGAGAACAGCAATGGATGAACCTGTGCTATGTGCCCCGTTGGTAATCATGCGTGCTTGCAAACAGGAATTCACGGTTTTACCCGATTGCCTTCTTCTGAATTGGGGGTATTGTAGAAGTTGAGTTAAGGCTCGGGAAGCCCTTTGGCGAGGCGAGGTCCCTGCAATGGCGGAAGAGCAACGCTTTAAACGGTTGTATCCACGGCGCCAGTTTCAGACGTCCTGTCGGGTGAGTTGCGCGGACCGCCTGATCATCGGGAAGATCGTCGATGTGTCGTACAACGGCGTGAGCCTGTTGCTTCCTGGGACCATCGATTTGACTGAGTCGGCCTCCGTCGAGATTCCGAAGAGAGTCAGGTTGCGGGTGCGGCCGGTGTACAACCAGCCGGTTTTCACTCAAACTCTAATGCAGGAGAGTACACAGTACCGCGTTGGATGCAAGATCCAGCTCGTCGAGCTGGGGAAGCGGGATTGGACCAATCTGTGTCATGTGGTCCATTGGTAAATGAACTGTCATCTCAGAACAGACGCGCCCCTCCACTCCGCTGCTAATGAACAGCTGGCGGCAGTTCCAGGGAATCTTCTCTTAAATTGAGAGCGGCGTGTGGCCGAATTTGTCGCGGAATTCCTTGGAGGGCTTCTTCTTCCATTTCTTGATCTCTCCCCGATCGATGACCACATCGTGATCGGAAGTCTCGCCGTCGATATGGATCTGGTTTCGGCGACCACAGTGAGCCTCAGCTAACGGCGACGAGCAAAACGCAGAAAGCCCGGCCCCCACATATAGTTGTGGCTCGCATGCCAAGCATCTAGGCCCCGGCATCAAAGGATCTCCGGTAGGGTAGAATCGCGGGAGATATCTTGCCTTCCACATCGAGGATAAGCGAGTCAGTCTCGGCTCTTCAAGCCTAGCCACACCCACTCAGGTTACCGAGGGCCGACGAGAACCTCGAACAATTTGTTGAAGTCGGCCTTGGCCGTCTCGATGAAGACTCCTCGGTTGCCCCAGATAGCCACTGTGTAGTCGCCACCAGCGTACATCCAACCTCTCTGAGGTACCCAGTTTATTTTGCTCATTCGTGCGTAACCGTCAGCCAGTGTGTTGAACATCGTGGTGACAGTTGCACAGAACTGAGCGGTCATCGCCGTCATCTCGCGTGACATTTCCATTTTTGCCTTGAAGTCCACCAATTCGCCATCGGCGGCGAACTGACCAGCAGCGACGACACCATTGATTTTGAGCAAGTCATCCAGCGTTGCCATATTTTCCCCATCCTTTCAGGGTTGTAACGAGTGCTCAGTGTACTGCCCCACTTAAATTTCGACAGGTCGTTTCTCGTTTTTGACCGTCCCTCCCGTATAGAATTCGGCCGTGTTCTGGGCTCCGCTTCAAAAGGTACTCTGGGCAACACCGCCAGCTTCCGCCCGCAGGTCAACCGACGCTTCCGACCGCGGCCGTTCTGGACAGACCCCCATTATCCCTTCTGACTAATGAGCCTGTCCCCAATCCTAAGTGGGGCACAACAGTCGCCTAGAACGGTTACAGGCGGACCCTCATCTTTGATCAACGGCATTCTGATGCCTTCGAGCCTCGAGCAATAGGCTGGCGACCTGCAGCTAGTCGGACCTACGGAAGGGACTTTTACGAGGGGAACGCCAGCTCGATTGGAACGGGTGGGCGGGTAGCCTTTTGAAATGTGGCACCCGATCAAAATTTATCTATGCTGAATGATACGCCCGATTACCGCTGGTGCAGCGTTCTCACCTGTCTAAAGAAGCCCTTCAGCGATCAATGCTAGGTGCAGGCTGCATAACGCCGAGGTTTAGCTTCTCTATCCGTTCCATACGACAATTTTTATTTTATTTAGTTTATTTATTTTATGCCTTCAGGGGGATATTTAAATTTGAACGCATATCTTTTAGGATAGGTAATATTTTGTCGGAGTTATCATATTTTGCTATTTATGTCAAGAGGCGGCCTTAGTGCGGCCCTAGTAATGTTTGAACTGTAGTGAGGTTGTGTTTTGCTATGTCCGACTATGTATTGAAAAATATAGAGATATATCAATGTAATGGCACAATTTACTAGTAATGCTGGGCACGAGTAAAGTTTTCTTTTTGATCCTCCAGAAGGCTGCACCTATTCCCCAGAAAAATCACAGCGTGTGTCTTCGGATCTCGAACTAGGTTTTTGAATCTCAGGGGTGGGGTATGGATGCCATACTCGCTTGAGTGGAAAAGACTTGGATAGGTTTTACGGAAGTGCTCTGCAGCACAGCGATCCGTGTATTTACGCAGATCTCGGTTTTATTCCCGGTTCCAAACAAGCACCCCCGGTTCACGGCCTCTTGGAGATGCCCCGTCGCAAGGTGGGCATAACGTGGAGTCGTTTCAATATCCCTGTGTCCCAAGAACTCCTCGACAGCTACCAGATCAACACCGGCCATGATCCGACGAGAGGCGAAAGTGATGCGAGACCCAGGATATCTCGGAGCCGCGCGGCGTGAGGGGCAAGTGTTGCAGATTATTCACAGGTTGATCAATTTGGAAAGGCTACGGTGTCGCGACACCGCGACAACTTCACCATGTGCCGTAGTCGCTGCGATGAAATCGGGAACCGTGCACCACCATGTGTCGAAAGACCTTGATCTTTTCATGGAATTACCTGGTTGACTCATTGCGAGGGTGGCTCCACACTTGGAGAATCGGTGTGTTATGCCGAACGCGCATCCATTAAAACGATGGTTCCCAAGATGCAAGGTCAATCTCCCCTGTACGGTGATCTGGCCGGACCGTCAGTTTCGAGCAAAGACCGTTGATGTGTCCTACACCGGCCTCGGCGTCCTGCTGTCGGAAGCTGTCGATGTGAATGTAGAGGCCAAGGTCCAGATTCCCGAAGGAATCTGGCTACGGGTCCAGCCGGTTTACCTTCGGCAGCAGAATGGAAGTGGGGAGAGGTACCAGGTCGGTTGCAAGGTCGAACTCGTCGAGCGGGGAGAACAGCAATGGATGAACCTGTGCTATGTGCCCCGTTGGTAATCATGCGTGCCCGTAATTCGGCAATTCACGGTTTTACCCGATTGCCTTCTTCTGAAAGCGGGGTATATTGGGGTATATTAAAGTTTCGTTAAATGTCTGAAAGCCTATCGGTGAGTCGAGGTCCCTGCAATGGCGGAAGAGCAACGGTTTAAACGCTTGTACCCACGGCGCAAGCTCCTTACGCCCTGTCGGGTGAGTTGCGCGGATCGCCTGATCATGGGGAAGATCTTCGATATGTCGTACAACGGCGTGAGCCTGTTGCTTCCTGGGACCATCGAATTGACTGAGGCGGCCTCCGTCGAGATTCCGAAGAGAGTCAGGTTGCGGGTGCGGCCGGTGTACAACCAGCCGGTTTTTACTCGAACTCTAACGGAGGAGAGTACACAGTACCGCGTTGGATGCAAGGTGCAGCTCATCGAGCAGGGGAAGCGGGACTGGACCAACCTGTGTCATGTGGTCCATTGGTAAATGAACCGTCATCGCAGAACGGGCCTGCCCCTGTCACACCGGTTTTTACTCTAGAGCCGGCGGTTCTGCCCGGCGACACACTGATCCATCTATATCTTTTCTGTGTGGGACTCCCTGCCCGTGGAATCATAGGACTGACGGATGGGGTTGATCAGAGCGGGCCTCAGGCCGATGTGAGGCCCCGACGGATCGCGTAGCGCACGAGCCCAGCGGTCTCATGGATATTCAACTTCTTCATGATTCTGTTTCGGTGTGATTCTGCTGTATTGAAGCTGACTCCCAGAATGGTCGCGACCTCTTTCGTCGTCTTGCCTTCAGCGATGAGCTGCAGCACCTCGCGTTCCCGTGGCGTCAGAGGATCATCAGCGGAGTCCGTGTTCAAGATTTGAGGGACGACCTCTGCGAGGTCGGGGCTTATGTAGGCCGTTCCACATGCGACTTTCCGGATCGCCTCGAACAATTCTGATGCGCCATGGGTTTTCAAGACATAGCCTTTGGCCCCCGCCCGGAACGCCTCGAGGACGTAGGGCGCCTCTTTCTTAAAGGTCAAGAGAATAGGCTTGGTGTTCGGAGAGACTTTGAGGATCTGCCTGGCGGCATCTACTCCGTTCAGGAGGGGCATGCCGAGGTCGAGCACGGCAATGTCGGGGCAATGCTCTCGGGCGAGACGGACAGCCTCGCGACCATCTGCAGCTTCTGCGACGACGCTGTACCCTTCGCGCGTCAGGAGTTGCTTCACGCCCTGCCTGACAATCAGGTGGTCCTCGGCCAATAGAATCCGGAGCGGCATCTCAGTCCCTCACCTCACAAGCCTTGTCCCGTGACCAGATTGCCAAGCCGGCCCCTGCCGGCGAATCGGTTTACGCCTGCGTGGAATGACGACAGTTTTCCTGGGCCAATCCCGCAAGCCTGGTCTTCTCTTCGCGTTTTAGGAGCAACATTAGAGCTCGAAGATAGAGGGAACAATCAGGCGGACCATTCAATCTCCGATGGGAAAAAGCCTGAAACGTGATCTGTTAGTTCCGTGCCAGACGATCGCATGGCCTCGCGCCCGCTGAGTGTCTTAGGCTGAGTGAGGCATTGCACCGCTCGTGCGTTCCCAGCAGGTGGAGCCGTCATGAGCCCTCCGACCCGATTCGCGGCGGCCGAAACTGCGGCTTCTTCCGCAAGAGGCGGGGACAGCCGGTTGGCCAGAATGACGCCATCAACATAATTTCCGCAGTTCAGGCACTGCCAGGCCTCGCCTCCACACCGGTCCGATTGCGTGGCGTGGTAGTCGTCGCCGGACGACCACACGAGGGGCGGGATCTCGACCAAGAGTCCGTGACAGCGTGTGCAGGTCATGGCCACCTCCTTTTCAAGCCCCGTCGCGTGCGGGTCCGTAGCGCGCTACACAGTATTCCATTCCTGTGTTAGACCATATAAAGGATAGAAACCAAATCCGGAGAATGGATCAATGGCGGGCAGGACAATACCTGAAAGTGAAGGGGGAAAGTCCAGGCCTGCGAGCACTACGCGATGGGCTGGTCTAGCTTTTCAGGTCACCTTGATGATCCACCTGGTGGGCTGTCTCCCGACCTCGCGCCGTTCGCCGATCAGGATCTGGCCGGTGGGGCCCTGATAGCGCTCAAAGTACGCGAGGCCGTTCGAGTCGCTCCCCTCGCGGTAGCGATAGTCGCCGGCGTATCGCGCACCGTCCGTTGAGGAGGCCGTCACCGTGATCGTATCCGCGTCGTGTTTGACCTCGATGTCGATGACCAGCTTGGAATCGGTGAGGCTCGCCTGGACGCATGTGTCTTCGTGCCATTTCCCGTCGTAGTTGCAGAGTGACCAGCCGCATGCCA
>Ga0209056_10008863_pt1 | contig 10299 bp, 10 predicted proteins | sample GraSoiAngelo_114_FD_185876 | JGI IMG/M metagenome (GOLD analysis project Ga0209056, IMG submission 185876) | Grasslands soil microbial communities from the Angelo Coastal Reserve, California, USA - 14_0903_13_40cm (SPAdes) (version 2) | ecosystem: Environmental > Terrestrial > Soil > Grasslands...
CTGGCCGAAATCAGCGCAAGCGAACTCCAGGCGAAGCTCAAGCCGATCCGCGTCGAGGTGATCCCCGTCGAGTCGCTGCAACAAGGCGGGAAGCGCATGGACCTGGCTCTTCCCTTACTGGCGCTTCTCATTGTAACGTTGCTATCAGAGGGCTGGGTCGCGCAGCGGATTTGATCACAACTTGAGCCGCGAACAGACTTCACCCATCATGGATCGCAGGAATTTCATTCGGATCGTATCTCAAAGCATTCTGGCCGCGTCGCTGCTGCCAAACCGCGCCGCTTACTCCCAGGAAAAGCGGCCGATCCAGTTCGTCTTCGCGCAGATCAAATATCGCGGCGGGGATTGGAACCCTCATCCGCTGGCGGTCACGCCGCTCATGGAAGAGCTGATGCAGCGCACCAGTGTCGAAGCGGCCACCGCAAAACACGAGGTGGCCATTACGGACCGCGATCTGTTCAATTATCCTTTCCTTTACATCACCGGCAAATATGAGTTTGAGCCGTTCACGGCGGAAGAGGTCGAGGTCCTGCGCCGCTTTCTCTCATACGGGGGCTTTCTCCTGGCAGATGACGCTTTGGGCCAGCAAGGCTACGGCTTCGATATGGCGTTGCGAAGAGAAATGCAAAAGATTTTTCCCGGCAACGAGTTCAAACGGCTCCCGTCCGGTCACGCCGCGCTCAGAAGTTATTACCTCCTGCGCCGCGTCGGCGGCGTGCGGATCGTCAATCCGAACCTCGAAGGAATCACCCTCGGCAATGTGACGCCGGTCATTTATTGCCAGAATGATCTTGGCGGCGCGTGGGAGCGAGATCAGCTGGGCAAATGGACCAACGCTTGCACGCCCGGGGGGGAAGAACAACGCCGAGACGCCTTCCATTTGGGCATTAATGTGATTCTCTACGCCATGACGGAAAACTATAAGGACGATTTGATCCACGTACCGTTTATCCGCAAGCGGCTCACCAGGACATCATGAAAGATCTTTACCTGGTAGGCAGTCTCCCGTGGTGGGTCATCGCTCTCGTCGGTCTGGGAACCGGTGCCCTGCTGGTCCAGCAGTTTCTTAGTTTGAAGCAGCGGTTGGCCCTTGGACAGAGTTCCTTCTTGGTTTTTCTCCGCACTTGCGTCTACATCCTGTTGATTTTTTTCCTCCTCGGTCCCGCTCTCGTGGACAAGCGCGTGACGAAACTGCGCCGCCCCCTGACGGTGCTGATCGATAGCTCCGAAAGCATGGCGTTCCCGGCGAGTTCAAAGGCAACGCAAGACGGAAAACCGGGTAAAAGCCGGCTTGACCTGGTCAGGGAAAAACTTCTAAACGGCCAAGAGCCCCTCATTCAGAAATTGAATCGAGATTACGACCTCCGTCTTTATCGCTTCGGCACCAGTGTCGAACCGATTTCGCCCGGTTCGCTATCGCAGTTGAAAGCTCAAGATGAGGGAACGCGGCTTTTGGAGCTGCTGCCTCGGGCGGCAACGGATGCCGGAGCGCAGTCCGGCATTCTTCTTTTCACTGACGGCATCACCAACGGAGACCAAAAAACTCTCGACGGGACTCCAGCACTATCCGTTCCGGTCTTTACCGTGGGCGTGGGCGAGACGGAAGGCTTCACCGATGTGCGCATCGCCGAGGTGCGGGCGCCGGAGTTCGCGTTTCGCGGGCGCGAATTCAAGATCGATCTCACGGTCCAGGCTTACGGCCTCAAAGGCAAAAGCGTTCCGCTCTACTTCAATCGCGGCAAGAACCTGATCACCAGCCGTCCCGTGGCCATCGACTCTGATTCCTTCGAGCAAAAAATCACCTTCAGCTTCAACCCCAAAGAGCTCGGGACCCACAGCTTCTCGCTCAGCATTCCCGCTCAGCCGGGGGAGCAGATCACGGAAAACAACCACAAGGAGTTCAAGGTCGACGTGCACCGCGACAAGATTCGCGTCCTCACCCTTTCCGGCTCTCCGGCCTGGAATTACCGCTTTCTGCGCATGGCGATGAAGCAAGACCCGTTGATCGAGCTCGTCTCCTTCGTTTTTCTGCGCACGCCCACGGATACCGTGGACGTCCCGGACAACCAGCTGAGCCTGATTCCGTTTCCCATCGACGACATCTTTTTGGAGGAGCTCAAGAACTTCGACGTGGTTTTTTTCGACGACTTCTCCCATCGCGCCTACTTCAACCCGGTTTATCTGGAGAGAGTCAAGGATTTCGTCCGCGACGGCGGCGGGCTCGCCATGCTTGGCGGTTTCCGTTCGTTCGATAGCGGCGGCTACGCTGAGAGCGCGCTGAAGGATGTGCTTCCCGTCGAGCTCGACAATAAAGGGAGATATCAAACCCAAGCAACGGTGCGCCCCGTCTTGACCGCGTCCGGCAAGGTTCATCCGATTACCCGTTTGCTGCCGGACCCAAAAGCCAATGAAGAGGCCTGGGCAAAGATGCCGCCGCTGGCCGATTTGAATCAAGTCCGCGGCGCCCGCGGCGAGACGCTCTTGTCTGCGAGCGGCGACGGCGCGGCCACCGGCTCGCCGCTGCTTACCATCGGCCGCTTCGGCAAGGGCCGCACCCTGGCGCTCATGACCGATGACGTCTGGCGTTGGAATTTCATCGCCGTGGGCAATCGAGAAACGCCGCAAAATCATCTTAAACTTATCCGCCAGGCGGTCCGCTGGCTGGCGCAAGAGCCCGCCTTCGAGCAGGTGCAAATCCGGCCGATCCCCACTTCGCGGCCAGGAGAAAAAGTCACCATCAAACTGCGCGTGCTGAAAGATGACTTCACCCCGACGCCTCAAGCATCCGTTCAACTTCGGGTCTTTGGGCCGGAAGGCGAGCCAAGCCTCGTATCGGCCACAGCCGACAGCGAGGAGGGAGAATACACGGGCGAGTATACTCCAACGAAGGAAGGTTCCTACCGGGTCGAGGCGGAAGCGAGCCTCGCCGGGAAAACGCTGGGTAAAGACAAGACCAGCTTCTCGGTTGCCTTTCCTTACGGCGAGACCGACGACGGGCGCCCGCGAACCGATCTGCTCAAACAGATTGCCGAAGCCAGCCACGGAGAGTTTTTTTCCATCAACGACTGGAACGACAAAGCGCTCGATAAGATCGCGGCGAAACTGGAGAGTCATGCGCCGTCCCAGATTGTCGAGCAACGTCAAACTCGGCTGTGGAGCACGCTTTGGCCTTTTTCCATCATCTTGGCGTTGCTGAGCGTCGAATGGTGGATGCGAAGAAAATGGGGACTCATCTAGTTTTGAGTTTCGGGTTTCGAGTTTTGAGTTGAAAACCCCAGACCCAAAACCTGCAGCCAAAGCAGGCAATCGGGATGGCAAGCACGTTTTTGAGAACCGCATTCGCGGCGCTGATTCTATTCCTGGTCGGGCCGAGCGATGGGTTCGGCTTTTGCCACGAATTGGAAGTGGTCCAGGAAAATTTTTTGCGCGTTGCGGCCAGCCCATCCGCGCCGACTTTGATTGAATGGATGGGCCATTCGACTTTTCAAATCACCTCTTCGAAGGGAACTCGAGTACTCACTGACCCGCATGGCGCTTTCGACCTGCCCCATCCCACTTTGCCCCAGCATATCGTCACGACGAGCCATCAACACGGGCCGCACAACAGCGTCGGCATGGCACCGGGCAACCCGGTTATACTCCACGGTCTAACGGCAAGCGGCGAGAATTGGCAGAAGATCTATACCACGATCCGCGATGTCTCCGTCTACACGGTGCCGGCGTTTCACGACAAAAGCCGCGGCATGCAGAGAGGCAAAAATGCGATCTTTGTGTTGCGGGTCGACGATATCTGCATCGCCCACCTCGGCGATCTCGGCCATCTGCTCACCCCCGAGCAAGTCAAGATGATGGGGAAGATCGACATCCTGCTGGTTCCCGTCGCCGGCGGCTTTTACACGGTCACTGCGAGTGAGGCCAGAGAGGTAACCAAACAAGCGAACCCCAGGATCGCAATTCCCATGCATTACTGGTGGGAAGCGGCCGTCACGGATTTCACCCAGGGCTGGCCGCGAGTTAAAATGATGAACAGCCCGATGCTCAAGATCTCCAAGGCGGAACTGCCGCAGCCGACTGAAATAGTTGTTCTACCGTTCGGCCAGTCTGAAGCATCGCGTAGAAGAGAATGACATTATTGTGGGAGGAAAAATTATGAAAGCAATACGAGTCCACAAATATGGCGGAGCGGAAGCTCTCACCTATGAAGAGATTCCCTTGCCGGAGCCCAAAGCCGGTGAAGCGCGAGTCAAGATCGAAGCCAGCGGTCTCAACTACATCGACGTCTACCACCGCACCGGTCTCTATCCGACCCAAACGCCATTTACCCTCGGCACGGAAGCCGCAGGTGTGGTGGATGCCGTTGGCGAAGGCGTGACTGAGGTGAAGAAAGGCGACCGCGTAGCATACGCGATGATTTTGGGTGCCTATGCGGAATATGCCGTGGTACCAGCGGCCAGATTAGTGCCGGTGCCAGCGAACATCGATGCCAAATCAGCCGCCGCTCTGATGCTGCAGGGAATGACCGCTCACTATCTGACTCACAGCACCTACGCTCTCAAAAAGGGTGAAACCGCGCTTATCCACGCCGCCGCAGGCGGGGTCGGCTTGTTACTGATCCAGATCGCGAAGCAACGGGGGGCCAATGTCATTGGCACGGTTTCCACCGAAGCCAAGGCACAGCTCGCCAAAGAAGCGGGCGCGGATGCGGTCATCCTCTATACGCAAACCGATTTCGTTCCCGAAGTCAAAAAAATAACCGATGGCCGCGGCGTTCACGTCGTCTACGACTCGGTGGGGCAGACGACATTCGACAAGAGCTTAGATTGCTTGAGGCTGCGGGGTTACATGGTGCTATTTGGGCAGTCCAGCGGCCCTGTGCCGCCTTTTAATCTCGGAACTCTCGCCGCCAAGGGCTCGCTCTTTCTCACTCGCCCGACCCTGGTTCACTATGCGATGGATCGAGCCGAGCTACTTGAGCGCGCCAACGATCTCTTCAACTGGACGGCGGCGGGAAAATTAAAGTCGCGCATCGATAAGACCTTCCCGCTGGCTCAGGCGGCGGAGGCCCATCGCCAGTTGGAAGGACGCAAGACCACGGGGAAAGTTATCTTGCTGCCCTAGCGCGCAACTCAGCGTTCGGGACGCGGTTTTATACTCGTGAATTGGGATTCGGCCAAAAGCTCTTGGAGTTTCTTGCGCTGATCAGCGGTCAGCTGCTCTTTGCCTTTCTCGATAGCTCGAATGCGCGCGATCCGCAGGTCCGCGCGCAGCCGCTCGATCTCCCGCACCTTGGCTTCCACTTTGGCCATATCGACGTTTTGCGCCTCCAGAAGAGCGTTGAGGTCCATTTCGGCGACTCGAAGGTCCGCGTCTTTACGAATCGACTCTTTCTGAAAATCGTTTCTCAGTTGCTCCAGATTGCGCACCTGAGCGTCGGAGAGGCCGAGCTTATCGCGGTTGCGGAGCATCAGTGAAATGAGCGGCCGTTCTTCGTGCGACCCACCGATGGTGAAACTAAAATAGTCCCGGGCGCGGCCCGCCCAATTGCGCAGCGCTCGCCCGATTTCATCCCAAGTTTCAGAGAGTTCTTCCTGTGCGGATGCCATTGACGCGGCGCAGACAGAATGGCTCAGCGGAAAACCGAGCCATAAAAATCCTGCGAGCAAACCAAACATGACTTTTGTCTTCATAGCGCCTCCAAGCCCAGCTTGACGCGACTCAACAATCAAATTAGACAGCCTGCTCGAGCCTTTGTCAATCGGCTTAGAGGATGGCGGCTTTTGCAGCGAATATCTTTTGGTTCTTGACAAATAACTCTCACGGCGATAAACGGCGATCAGATCCATTGAACGCCGCACGGCGTGGGGGCGGGTGGGTCGCAGGGCCAAGAGCCCCTGAGTAGTAATGAAAGGAGGTCTTCCTATGGAAGACGGTACTCCGCCGGACGAAACCAGCCCGCTGTCAGCGGGCGGCCGCTTATCTGAACGAAAGGCTCGTCTCACGAAGCGGAACTGTCGAGCAGAGACCTCAACTAACTTGCCTGAAGGCAAAAACGTCGTTACGGCGACGGAATACTAGGAAGGTTCCTCTAGATCGCAGCGCTTTTTCAGACTCTCCAAGTGAGTACCACTCAGACAAAGGTCGCACAGCCACTGACAAGCGGGAATTCCCACGAAAGCAAGAGCGGAATTATCGGCGCGATTGCTGCCGCCAAGGCCACCCGGCTCGGGAAGGGTGGCCTTGGTATTTTTGGTTGCGATAACGACTCTATCTTTGGATTCGACGCGACCGTTGTTCAGGCCCTTCCTCTGTTTGTTTGGCGATTGAAATCAGGAATCAACCTGAGAAAGGAGATAAATGATGATTACTCGCATGATCCTTGTTAAGGTTCCTACGGAAAGAGCCGCCGAGGCAGAGCGGCTTTGGAAGCAGGAATGCGCCCCTCTCATGATCAAGCAGCCAGGCTGCGTAAGCGAGGAGTTTCTCCGGAGCAGGGAAAATCCCGGAGAATTCATCTCCTTGAGTACCTGGGAAAGTGAGGACGCCATCAACGCATACCGCGCCAGCGCAGCGCACAAGGAGATTCAGAAGCACTCCCGCGCGCTGATGAACGTCTCCAAGGTGGAAGTGAAGTCGTACGACGTCGCCGGATAGTGGCGGGCCTGCATCGTAGATTCCCGCTTGACAGGAAGCAAACAAATTAGCAACCTGAGAACTCACCATCCAGCTGAACGGCTAGGCCACCCGTCACCGATCGTCTGGCAAGGCCAAAGCCGAGGACTATAGCGAGGTTTCGGCATGCCGCACAGCGTCGTCCAGATTTCCGGCCACATTATCGACTCTCTCATCCTCCCCAAAGTCTTGGATCTCATCATCAGTCTCGGCGCGGAATTCGAGATTCTTGAAATTCAAGTCGGTCACCGTCGTTCGGACCGAAGTCACGCCCGTATTCAAGTGGAGGCACCTACCCCCGCCTTGCTTGAGCGCGTCCTGGCGAAGATCAAGGAGCATGGGGCCCTGCCCGTGGACGAAGGCGAAGAGAGCGCAGAGCTCCAACCTGCCGCGGCGGACGGCATCTTTCCAGACCACTTCTATGCGACGACGAATCTCACGACCTGGGTACGCGTCAACGACAAATGGATAGAAGTCGAATTTCCCGAGATGGACTGTGGCATCCGCGTGGATTTAAAGTCTATGCGCGCAGAGTGCATCCCCTTTCATCGGGTAAAGCAAGGCGACCTCATTGTTGTCGGCCATCGCGGTACCAAGATCCAACCCATCGAGAGGCAGGTGCCTCGGGAGGGCTTCGAGTTCATGTCGAGCCCGGTCTCCACCGAGCAGCCGAAAGGATTGCTCATCCGCGAAATCGCCGAGACGATGAAAAAAGTCCGGCGCGACAATGGACGAATCCTCGTCGTCGCTGGCCCGGGGCTGGTCCACACCGGCGCCGCACAATACCTCGTCAAGCTCATCGAGAGAGGCTACGTTCAGGTTCTTTTCGCCGGCAACGGACTCGCCGTGCACGATATCGAAACCGCGCTTTATGACACTTCTTTAGGAGTTTATCTAGACAAAAAGATTCGCGCCAGCGAAGGTCACGAGCACCACCTCTGGGCCATCAATGCGGTCAGAGGGGCCGGGGGCATCAAGCAAGCGGTGGAAACCGGGCTGGTTCAGTGCGGGATCTTCTACAGCTGCGTAAAGTACGGAGTGGACTTTGTGCTCGCGGGTTCGATACGCGATGACGGACCGCTTCCTGACGTGATCACCGACACCCTGGAGGCCCAAGACCGGATGCGCGAGAAGGCGCGCGGCGTAAGCTTTGCTCTCATGATGGCGACGACCCTGCACGCTATCGCCACCGGCAACCTGCTGCCGGCAACCGTGAAGACCGTTTGCGTAGATATCAACCCCGCCGTGGTCACGAAGCTGACCGATCGCGGTACCTTTCAGGCCATTGGTTTGGTCACCGACGTCGAGCCTTTTTTAAGGGCGCTCTGTCAACATCTAGATGAGCAGTCCGCCGGCGCCGCGCCAAGCTGAAGCGAGCAAGGTGTCGTTATGCAACTCCTGATGTGCCCTCCTGATTATTACGGTATCGAGTACGAAATCAATCCGTGGATGAACACCGGAGCCGCCGCAGCGATCTTCAGCTAGCTAATGAGCAGTGGAGCGCCCTGCGCCGAGTTCTTCAAGAGCGATGCGCCATCGATATCCACGTCATCGACGCAGAACCGGGGCTGCCGGATATGGTCTTTACGGCCAACGCCGGTCTCGTCTGGCAGAACAAATTTATCGTCAGCAACTTCCGCCACGAGGTCAGGCGTCGCGAGGCTGTACACTTCGCAGCATGGTTTCGCCATCAGGGATTCGAAATCGTCCATCTGCCGCAAGAGTATTTCTTTGAGGGAGAAGGCGATTTGTTGAAATGCGGAGATTCGTGGCTTGCCGGATACCACATCCGCTCGGACATTGGCGCTCATCAAAAGATCGCTGAAATCATCGAGCAACAAATTCTCTCCCTCGAATTGGCCAGCGAATGGTTCTACCATCTCGACACCTGTTTCTGTCCCCTCTCGGACAAACAAGCGCTCTTCTACGCGCCGGCATTCGATCCGTATGCGTGCCGAGTTATCGAAAATCACATACCCCATCTTATCGCCGTCTCCCCTGCAGAGGCTGCGCGGTTTGCTTGTAATGCAATAGTCGTCGACAAGTGTGTTGTAATGAACGACGGTTGCCCGCAAGTTCATGAGCAGCTCGAAGGGATCGGCTTTACTGTTTTTGAAACGCCCCTCAGTGAGTTTCTCAAAGCCGGGGGCAGCGCCAAGTGCCTCGCCTTAATCATCCAGTGAAAGCGGTCCTCGGCCCCTTCTGCAAATCACGCGTCAGATGCGATAATCGAAGGTTGACTGGTTCTCCGGCTGTCTTGGCCGGAAAGCAAGAGAACCCGGGATTCAAGCTAAGCGCTATTTCATTTGCTTCGACCGGGTGTACGGCCCGGTGTCAAAGGCGCTATCAGGCGGGTCCTTGGTAGCGCCGCTCGCCGCCTTGACGATATCGTACATCCGTTTTAGCGACGCGATGTCCTGCGACTCGAACGTCGCAATGTAAGCGCCGTCCCATTGACTGGCATAAGCCCGAGAGTCGGTGGCGTTCATATTCGCGGCTTTCTGCAGGATCTCGGCAACCCGCGGCTTGTTCTTCGAACCATATTGCAGAGCATTGCGCGCGGCGACAATGAATTTGGCTGCGGCATCCGGATTTTTGGCGAGATAGTCGCTATACGCGATAGTGACCGCGAGGATAGGCGGTGCATCGCTCTTGGTCAGCTTTTTCCACTCGTCCACTAGACCTCCCAGCCGTCGCAATTTTACGTCCCCCATTTGGGCGATGGTTACTGAGCGGAGCACGCCGGCATCGATTTTCTTTTGAATCAGGAATTGTGCTAGTTGCGCTTCGTTGCCCGGAGCGATGCTGTAGTCGTTGGGTTTGATGCCGAAGTTGAGATCTAGAATCGCGGTGGTGATGGCGTGGTTCGCGCTTCCGGGAGGCGACATACCGACTTTCTTGCCCTTGAGATCCGTCATGGTTTTGATGGGCGAGCCATCGGAGACCACGATTTGCGCCTCGGCGACCTGGGTCGCAAGCACAATCTTCACCGGCACACCGTCCGCGGCGATGCCCATCGAATTGGTCGAAGGCGCGGCAAAGGCGACATCGATGGCATTCGACACGATCGCCCGCGTCGGTCCGTTGACCTCGGCGAACTTCACCCATTCGATATTGAGGCCTTCCTTTTCAGCGAACTTCACCTGCTCCATCACCGCGCCGAATCCCAGGCTGAAGCCGCTGGTCCAGTAACCGACTTTCATCTTCTGAGCGAGTAGCTGACCAGGCATCAAAACTGTCATACTCAGCGCCGCAACCGCAACCAACCGCCTCCATTGTTTAGTTTTCACTTGGCCCTCCAATTCGCGTGACGATCAGTTTCTATCGGAGCGCGGCGTCGGCACAACGCAGTTTCGTTATGCGCTAAGCGCTCGGCGCGAAGCGTTCATCCTCTCCGCCTTCATCCATTATTCAGATCAGCGCCCGCAGTCGCTGAATGTAGCGCGTCACTTCCGGCTGTGTGACATCGCGCGGACGCGCCAACGCGATGTTCACCACCTCCCGGATCGTGCCCGGCCGCGGCGACATGACCGCCACTTGGTCGGCCAGGAGCGCGGCTTCTGCCACATCATGCGTTACGAAGACGACGGTCATGCGCTTGAGCTGGTGGATGCGCAGCAGCTCGCCATG
>Ga0209056_10008864_pt1 | contig 10298 bp, 10 predicted proteins | sample GraSoiAngelo_114_FD_185876 | JGI IMG/M metagenome (GOLD analysis project Ga0209056, IMG submission 185876) | Grasslands soil microbial communities from the Angelo Coastal Reserve, California, USA - 14_0903_13_40cm (SPAdes) (version 2) | ecosystem: Environmental > Terrestrial > Soil > Grasslands...
TCGTAAGGGAGAGGGCAAGGTGAGGGTTTGCGCCTCTCCATTGTCACGCGTTATCGATCCCCTCACCTTCATCCTCTCCCCTTCGCCAAGGGGAGAGGCGGGACCATTACTATCGCTGGATCGATTTCTGATCTGTCGATCCAGCAACAGCCCAACAGTTTTAGCGGTCGCAATTACCGTGCGCCCGCCTGCACGCTGGACGAGTTCGGCGATGGTTGGAACCGAAATGTATTTGCCGCCCGACAATTCGTCTCCCTTCTTCACTACTGCTGGAATCTCAACATCGATCGCGTGGTTAAGATCCATGTCCGGGCGATACACGTGGTTTGCAATAATCCCGTTCTTGCTGGGATAAACACCGGTGACGAGCGCGGTCCCGTTTACGATCGTGGCACTGGGATAAACGGCATGGTGATTGCGAAAAGTGACTCCCTCACGCGACAGCTTCCAAAGCGCCGGCGTGTTTTGTTCGCTCACAAAATCCGGCCGCATCCCGTCCCAGACGACCACGACTATATGCCGCCGAACCCGCCTTTGGCGGGCAGCTCCTTCTGAAGAAGGAACACGCTCGTCGAGAGCACATGTATGGAAGGAGCTGGGCGACCCAGCCGGTTGATCTAACCGGCTGCCCTCTGGGCGCGGAGCGGGCCGCTCAGATTTCAGCCGATCGGCCGGGAAGCCGACCGCGCGCAGCGAAAAAACGACAGCGAGTATCGAGAGCGATGTGCAATATTTTCGAGACATGTGTGGACGCAGATTACGCAGACGCCGTGGTGAGCGACAGTCGAATCCATTCCACAGCTTTGGTAGGGCGCGACCGGGCCGGGCCGGACTGGTGGTATTGCTGCTCATATCGACGGCGACAGCACTGGCCGCTCCCCTGATTCCAACTACGGATGGAACGGGCTGGCGATACAACATGATCGAAGAAATCGGCAATGGTCTTAATATTCCCGACGCCAAACCGGACGCAGATGGCAAGATTCGCTTGCAGGTTTTGTATCGCATTGGTGGGACGGAGAACGTCGATGGGAAGGATCTTCTCAAGTTCGAAATGCACCGGGCCGGCGTGATTACCAACACGGACCTGGTGACTGTCAACGAACGTGGCATTATTTGCTGGGCGCGGATTAATCTGGACGGCGAGCTGGTAAAGTTTGATCCGCCACAGACGATGATCGCCATCCCGCTTAAGAAAGGGGCTAGCTGGGATTTCAACGGACAGGCCGGCGAATTAAAGGTGAACCAGCATTACGACGTGGTAGACGAGAAAGATATCAAGGTACCGGCTGGCAAATTTCATGCGTTCCGCATTCACGGGGAGCAAACGTCTCCGAGCCCGATGACAATCGATCGCTGGTTCGCAAGCGGCGTTGGAATCGTCAAAGACGTCACAACGATGCGCGCCACGAATGGCGATTTGCTCCAGCGCATCTCCCTCGAGCTGGTGGAACAGCCCAAAATTACGGACCGACCCGAGGTAAAATCGGACGCGGCGCCGAAGCAGCTTTCGGTGAGCCTTGCAAAGGATTGGTTTGGGAAAGCGACGACGACTTTTTCATCGAATACACCAGAGATCTACGCGCGTTGGCAGGGACAGCGGTTGAGAGAAGGCGCAAAGGTAAAGGCCGTCTGGATCGCAGAGAACATCGGTGAAGATTTTCCTCAAGATTACAAGGTGGACGAAGCCTCCGCTGTCGCCGAAAGCCCAACCGCACACGGCGCGTTCACGCTGGCACGGCCTGAAGATGGCTGGGCGCCCGGCGATTACCGCGTGGAATTTTATGTCGATGACGTTTTAGTGGACGCAGTGAAACTAAAGATTGCGAAATGAACAAGGAGCGGCGGTCTCCAGTCCGCCGGTGGGGCGATCTGGAAATCGCCTACTTTGTTTTTTTGAATCCAAAACGATCCACCGCGGCATCGTAATAAAAGAATCCTATTTCACATGAAGAAAATCACGATTGCATTTCTTGCCGGATGTTTCGCTCTCGTCGCCGGATGCTGGTGGCCTGGAGTTCGAGGCAACGGCCATATCAAAATCGACGAACGCAAAATTGGCGCGTTTGCCAACATCGACGCCAGCGGCGCATTTGTAATCAATTGGCAAAATGGACCCCCTACCCTGCGCATTAAGACAGACGAAAATCTTTTTCCCTACATCGAGAGTGAGATTTCTGGGAACACACTTCGCTTGCGCACCCGGGAGCAGATTCGACCAACGCACGGAATAACTGTGTCCATCGCAAGCCCTACCCGGGAGGCGGCCAGAATCAGAGGAGCAGTAAAGCTCGCCGCAAGCCGGCTGACGGGGCCCAAATTCGCTTTGGAAGGCACAGGCGCATCGCGCATTTCGCTCGATGGAAGTATCGACCAGCTCCTTGTTGATATGACCGGCGCAAGCGACCTGAAGGCAGCTGCTCTTCAAACCAAGACCGCTGAAATTTCCATCCAAGGAGCGGGGGACGCTGAGGTCGCGGTTGCTGAAAAGCTAAAGGTGGCGATCGCCGGTGCAGGAAAAGTGACTTACTCCGGGAATCCGCCAACGATCGAAAAACACATCAGCGGCGCCGGCTCAATTCGGCACAAAGACTAGCCGCGAAATCGTTTTGCTGGTGTTCGGCGCGACGAACGCCGGAGTAAAATCAGGCGCTCGGCACAGAGCAGAGAGATTTTGATTCACAATATCGGCGATATCCGTCTCGTTCTCGGTTTTCCTGCTTTCCTGGTTTCCTGATTCGTAGATTGATTCGCGCGCTCCCGCGCGCTCTCCGCTCCCCAAGCGGCTTTGCAGTCTACCCGTCGGCGTCCCCGCTCGCCGTGTTCTTATGTTCATGATTAACTCTGAACGTGGCAAAATTTGTTCTGATTGGCAGCGGTCTCGCGGGCGGATTGCTCGCGGCCTATTTGGGCCGGCGAGGGTACGATGTCGATCTGTACGAGCGGCGCGCTGATCCGCGCGAAGGCAACATCGTCGGCGGACGTTCGATTAATCTGGCGATTTCGACCCGGGGCATTCATGCGCTCGAACAGATCGGCATCGCGCATGAAGCGTTGCAACACGCAATCCCGATGCGCGGTCGGATGATTCACGATAAATCTGGCGCGCTGCATTTTACTCCTTACGACGTTGATCCGAAAAATTGCATCAACTCAATCGGCCGCGCCGCGCTCAACACGACTGTCATTGAAGCTGCGCAGCGGTATTCGAACGTGCGCGTGCACTTCAACCACAAATGCACCGACGTCGATCTGGATTCAGCGACGGTTCAGCTCTTGAAAACCAATGGATCTTCTGTAGCGGCAGGCATGTCGCCTGCAAATCCTCAGAATGAAATCATCCAAGCGCACGGCGACGCCGTCATCGGCGTCGATGGTGCGTTCTCCGCGGTGCGTCAATCGATGCAGATGCACATCGACAACTTTCAATACGACGAAAGTTATCTCGCTCACGGTTACAAGGAACTGACCATTCCACCGGGGCCGGATGGTTCGTGGCGCATGGAGAAGAACGCGCTCCATATCTGGCCCCGGAAAAGTTTCATGATGATCGCACTACCGAACCCTGACGGCTCATTCACCTGCACACTCTTCTGGCAATTCGCAGGCCCGCGCAGTTTTGCCACCACCAAGAGCGATGACGACGTGTGCCAATTCTTCGATGACGAATTCCCAGACGCCGTGCCGCTCATGCCAACGTTGCTTGAAGATTTCCGCCAAAATCCGACCGGCTCACTGGTGACCATCCGCTGTGCGCCGTGGTATTACCGCGACAAGGTTTGCCTGCTCGGCGATGCCGCGCACGCAGTCGTGCCATTCTACGGCCAGGGCATGAACGCGGCGTTCGAAGATTGCCTCGTCCTTGATGAATGCCTGGAAGAATTTCCCGACAACCGTGAGCGCGCGTTCGCCGAATATTTTTCCCGGCGGAAAGAAAACGCCGATGCGCTCGCCGATCTTGCGATCGGGAATTTCATCGAGATGCGCGATAAAACCGCGTCGAAAACATTTCGCGCAAAAAAGAAACTCGATCATCTGCTCGAAGCCGCGCTGCCGCGAATCTATCTTCCGCTTTACACCATGGTGACGTTCACGCGCATCCCGTACGCTGAAGCCGCCAGACGCGCCCGAATACAGGACTGGGTGGTCTACACGAGCCTTGCTGCTATCTCAGCGATTTTGATTCTGTTAACATTTTGGTTTGTCGCACGTTGAACTTGCTTCATAACTTTTCCCCTAACGCTTTTGCCATCGACCGTTTGCGATACATGGAATAAACCGGCACGAGAATCGCGATCGACAAATAAATCCAGCCGCTCCAGTCGAGCTCCGCTCTCGGCAAGACCAGCGCCAGGACCAGCGACACGATCCCCACGCTCACCGGGATGCTCCAGCCCATTAGTTCGCCGCGCGTTACCAGTCTTTCCCGTGCATTCAACCGCAATGGCTCACGTAATTGCCAGGCGCGAAAATTCAGCAGGAGGATTTCTGCGGAAATGGCGACAGTCCCAAGTGCGTAGATCGCAAAGATAATTCTCGCCTGCGATTCGGTCGTGTGAAGCGAGAATGGCTGGCCGACCTGGCCATTGGTCAAAAAGTACCACATTGCCCCGAAAATTGCCTTCAGCGGGTAGATAAGGATCAGGATCGTAACAATCATCATCCAGCTAATCAGAATCGAGGCGCCATCTTCGAGACCGTAACGTCGGCTCCACAACCAATGGCCCCGCCAAAAGATTCCGAGCACCGCGATGCTACAGACAAAAGTCGGTACATTCCTGAACGCCGCCAGCAGCGCTTGGATGTTGTCGGGGATTTGCTGCGCAGCGATCACCAGCATCGAGATGGCGAAGGCGAAGGCTGCGTCGATGAACGTTTCCAGTCGCGTCATCTGTATTCCGCGCAAGCGAAATCCCTCGAGTCGAGGCAGGGAATCCAGCTCCATCGGCAATGCCGACGCAATCTCTTCATGCCGCTCATTCACTCTCGTCCCGTCATGCCATATGTTCGCCTATAATGGCAATCACGTTCGATATTCAATTCACAGCCCGCGCACCGGCCGGGCGTCGCTGTCCACAACTTCATCGAGATGCGCGGCAACGGCGTTGATAATTTACCACCATGCTTCGATTTTGCATGCCCTTGGTCTGATCCAATAATGAATCGACTTTCACAATTTTGTGCGCTCGCCGTGACGCTCGCGGTCTTGAGCGGCTGCGGCACCTTGATCGACATGGTCACGTCGAACCTGCCGGAGACGCATTCCGGACGGCCATCGATCATCGTGACCTTGCGGGAGCAGGAAGCCCATCTCTATTGGGAAAAGAACAGAACCGCGTCGTCCCGGATATCCAGCGGTCGAGAAGGATACCGCACTCCGATTGGTCGCTTTGAGGTCATCCGTAAAGACGAAGATCATCGCTCCAGTCTCTATGGCGACTACGTTGACGCCTCGGGCAAAGTCGTGAAGGCCAACGTCGACAGCAGGCGTGACAGCAGACCGCCGCATTCGCATTTCGTGGGCACCCCGATGCCCTACTTTCTCGAGTTCTCGCCCGGCTACGGATTGCACCAGGGCTACCTGCCAGGGGTGCCCCGCATCACACGGATGCATCAGGATGTCCTATTGGAAAGCGCGCCAGTTTTATAACGCCGCCCACGTCGGGACACCGGTGGTGGTAAAACCGTAGCGACGTCGAATTGAATTGTCTTCGCGTCGCTGGCTCTCGAAGAGGTTGAGAGTTGAGGGTTGGTTGTTGAGAGTTACAATCACCTCATTATGAGCGACACCTATGTTCCGTTGATTAGTTCCGGCGTTGCCGGTCCACTTGGCGTTGTCCATCTCCCGCGGCTTTGGCAGAAGATCTCTCTGGAGGAGAAGGGTAAACTTGCTTCCGGTTATCCCGGCGTTGGTAAAGGTTTCGATGCGATGACGCTCGCCGCGCTCGGACTCGAAGAGCAGGCGGTGCGAAATTACATCAAACAAAACAAGCCGACCTATCCCGAATTCGAGGCTTGGGTAAAGAAGAATGGCAAGTCAGTAAATCGAGAGTCGATCAAAAAGCACAACGCTGCGGTGCGCGGCTATAATGCTGATGACGAAACGCGCAAGGGTATTCTGGGAGCGTGCGGGATCGCCGATGACGCTTCCGCACCGAAAGACGCGGTGAACCTGAACAATCTTGACGATTGGTACGAGTTTCACCAGGCGGTACTGAAATAGCTGAGGGGCGAAAGATTCAGGCGATTGCGAGCCGCACTGACATCAGCCACGGATAAGCACGGATTTTCACGGATTAGAGAAACAATCTGGAACCCAGGAAAGCAGAAATTTTTCGAATCCGTGTTTATCTGTGTCGATCTGTGGCTAGGATTTATGCCTTCCTATGATCACGGCATTCCGTAAGACGGCTGAAACTTTTCAGGCCGGAGCAAAGACACTCCCCCGGCGCTACTTTGTTTCACCGGACGTCTTTGCGCAGGAGCAGGAGAAGATTTTCTCCAAGCAATGGGTGTTGGTCGGGCATCAGAGTCGGATCGCGCAAGCCGGTGATTACTTTACTGCAGAGATCGCGGGCGAGAGCTTGATTATTGTCCGCGATAAACGCGGAGAGATCCATGGGTTTTACAACGTGTGCCGCCACCGCGGAAGTCGCCTCATCGAAAACAGAAAGGGACAATTGTCCGCTGCGATCCAGTGTCCGTATCACGCATGGACATACGGACTGGATGGACGATTACTCGGCGCGCCGCACATGGATGATGTCCTGGGCTTTAATAAGACCGATTATTCGTTGCATCCGGTGAACGTCGCGCTCTGGGAAGGGTTTATTTTTGTGAATTTGGCAGAAGCAGGTGCCCTCACCTCAATCCTCTCCCAAAGGGAGAGGCGGAAGCAGGACGGATTCGTTTCGTTAGAAGATTGGTTCGCGACGTTGGCCGGAAAATTTGCGCGTTGGAATTTGCCGTCCCTGCGCTCAGCGAGACGGATCGAGTACGATGTGCGAGCGAATTGGAAGTTGATTTTTCAAAATTATTCCGAGTGTTATCACTGCCTAGGAGTACATCCGGAGCTTTCGAAAATCTCACCGCATGATTCAGCAGAGAATGATCTGATCGAAGGACCGTTTCTGGGTGGATTCATGCGGATCGCGAAAGGCCGGAGCCTGACCATGAGCGGGAACGCGTGCGCGTTGGGAATCGCGGATTCCAGTCGTGCTCATGATCGTGCTCGTAATCGAAACCCGTCGCAAGAAATCGAGAACGATTATGATCACGAGCATGAGCAAGATGGAAAGAATCGAGTGTTTTACTACTCGATCTTCCCCAACATGCTGATGAGTTTGCATCCCGATTACGTGATGGTGCATCAACTTGAGCCGCAGTCGCCAGAGCGAACGCTAATCTTGTGCGATTGGTTTTTTCATCCGGATGCGTTTAACCGAGTAGATTTCAGGCCGGATGACGCGATCGAATTCTGGGACATGGTCAACAGGCAGGACTGGCACGTCTGCGAATTGAGCCAGCAAGGTATTTCCTCGCGCGCGTATGTGCCGGGGCCGTACTCGGCGCGTGAGAGCATCCCCGCGGCATGGGATCGGGAGTACCTGCGTCATCTGCGGTAATCTTAGACCATGCCGCCGCCGCTTACGTACGCCAGTTATCTTGATCTGGAGAAGCTGCTCTCACTACAAAAGCCGCGCTCAAGCCCGCCAGAGCACGATGAGACGCTGTTCATCATCATTCACCAAACCTACGAGCTCTGGTTCAAGCAATTGCTGCACGAGTTTGAGAAAATAAAGCACGACTTTTCCGCAGGCGATCTTTTCGGAGCGATCCATACGTTTAAGCGGGTGCGCACAATCATGAAGGTGCTCGTGGCGCAGGTGGACATTCTCGAAACAATGACCCCGTCGTCGTTCTCAAGTTTTCGCGACCGGCTCGAGACGGCATCGGGCTTTCAATCTGTTCAGTTTCGGGAAATTGAATTCGCGCTCGGATACAAACGTCCATCGACCCTTGCGTATCTAAAGCCGGATTTCCCGGGCTACGATCGGCTGCAAAAGTTGCTCCGCGAACGCAGTGTGGTTGATCATTTCTACGATTTCCTTGCCATCCGCGGGGCACAGATTCCCGCCGACTTGAAGAATCGCGACGTGACGCAGCCAAATCAACCAGATGAAGGCGTACAGAAGGAAATCCTAAGGCTCTACAAGAATTCGCCTGAATCCTCGATCCTGTTCGAATTGATGACCGATTTCGATGAGGGCTTGCAGGAGTGGCGCTATCGGCACATCAAGCTGGTTGAGCGAACAATCGGCGCGAAAAAAGGCACCGGCGGATCACCGGGCGTGCCGTTTCTAAAGGAATCGCTGTTCAAGCCAATTTTCCACGATCTCTGGGCGATTCGGCACGAACTGTAAAGAACGCCCAACGCTCAACGGCAAAGTCAGAGTCCGAGAAACTCGCGCGCGGTACCGGAAAGCACGCGTGCCTTTTCTTTGGCGGAAAGTTTCATCGACTCGATGAGCTGGCCTGGTTTCGTTTCGCCCAGGGGAAAAGGATAATCGGAACCGAGCGCGATGCGTTGCGCGCCAAAGAGTTTGAGCAACACTCTCAGCGCATCGGCATCGTGCACGAGTGAATCCACATAAAACCGCGCGGCGGCGTTGTCGTGCGCCAGATATTTTCTCGGATTCGTATTGTTCTCCGCCGCAACCAAATCGGGTCGCACATGAAACGCGCGCTCGATACGGCCGATGGTGAACGGAAATGCGCCACCGCCATGAGCAAATCCGACACGGAGTTTTGGGAATCTCTCGAAGACGCCGCCGAAAATCATGGAACAAATCGCAAGAGACGTTTCGGCCGGCATACCGACCAGCCACGGCAACCAATATTTCGGCATGCGCTCCTTGCCTAGCATGTCCCAGGGATGAACAAAGATCGCGGCGTCCAGTTCTTCAGCGGCGCTCCACACAGGCTGAAGAGACGCATTATCGAGATTCAAAGTATCGATGCGACCGGAATGAGGATTTGCATCGACATGCGTTCCGATCTGCGCGCCGCGCAACCCCAGCTCTCGGACGCATCGTTCCAGTTCGCCAGCTGCGAGATCCGGGTCCTGCATTGGAATCGTCGCGAGGCCCGCGAACCGTTTGGGATGCTCCCCAACGATCCCGGCGACGTGGTCGTTAAGCCGCCGAGAAAGATCGAGGGCATCGGCTGGTTTTGCCCAATAGCTGAACATCACCGGCACGGTCGAGAGCACCTGCATGGAAACGCCGTCGCGGTCGCATTCCTCGATACGGCGCTCCGGGTCCCATACGTTGTCGGTGATCTCGCGAAACACGCGATCGCCAATCATCATCCGCGCGCAGCATGGCTTGTAATGATCAAGACGAACGAATCCGCTGTAGCCGTACTTTGCGTCGAGGTCGGGCCAGTCGCGCGGCAAAATGTGAGTGTGGATGTCGATCTTCACTTAAAAAGAAGAAAACGCCCAACACTCAACGTCCAACGCCCAACGTCGAAATCAGAAAGGATCGCACTCTTACTCTTGCTCCTGCTCTTACTCTTGATCAGATCCTTACAGCGCCTTCATCGGCTGCGGCTTTTCGACTTTCTTGCCGCATTTCTTGCAGGTGCGACGCGCGTCATCATTCCAGAAATCGAGCATCGCCTGGCTGAAATGCTCAACGATGTCCGCGCAATCGAAGTGGATGTCTTCCACCAGTGCACCGCAATTTTCGCAGTAAAAAATGACGTGTTCTTTTTCTCCAGGCGGGCGGCGCCGCTCAACCACCACACCGATCGTGTCCGGCGGCCGCTGCGGCGAGTGCGGCACATTTGGTGGGATGAAGAAGGTTTCGCCTTCTCTGACGATATGGTCCACGATGCGGTCGCCTTCGCGGATGCGCACCTTAATGTTGCCCTTCAACTGATAGAAGTACTCCTCCGAATCGACGAGATGAAAATCATTCCGCGCGTTCGGTCCCTTGATAACCATCACGAAAAAATCCCGTCCGTCGTACAGATAACGGTTGCTCACAGGCGGCTTAAATTTGTCAGCGTTTTCTTCGATCCAGTTTTTCAGGTCAATGGGCGCTTGCACAGTCGTCATGCGAAGAGCGTATTTGGTGCCGCGCGCAGCGTCAAACCGCGGCGTTAACTCTCGATGGCCCTTGGAAATCTCCAGCGGATAAGAGCATGATCAAAACGACCCGGCCGCCACCCGGCTCAAAATCGAGATTTATAGTTGAATGATTAGCCCGGGAGGGAATACTATCCGCCGCTCC
>Ga0209056_10008867_pt1 | contig 10296 bp, 10 predicted proteins | sample GraSoiAngelo_114_FD_185876 | JGI IMG/M metagenome (GOLD analysis project Ga0209056, IMG submission 185876) | Grasslands soil microbial communities from the Angelo Coastal Reserve, California, USA - 14_0903_13_40cm (SPAdes) (version 2) | ecosystem: Environmental > Terrestrial > Soil > Grasslands...
TCGTGCGCAGCTGGAGCCGACCGCTTCGCTGCGCGTCGCGGTGGCTCAGCGCCAGGGTCGTTAGACCGTCGTGAGACGTCAAGCAGATGGGGCAAACGAACCCGATAGTCTGATGATGTGAAGGTCCGCGATGTGATCCGCCTCATCGAGGCAGACGGGTGGGTGGGCTTGCCCCGATTCCGTGGACACCTGCGTTATGCTGCTAGCGCCTTCTCCTTGTAGCGCTGCTCGAAGGCAACAGGGCTGAGGTAGCCGAGCGACGAGTGCCGCCGTTGCCCGTTGTAGAACACCTCCAGGTACTCGAAGACGGCGGCGCGGGCGGCGGCCCGGGTCGCCCAGTCGGCCGGGTACACGAGTTCGATCTTCAGCGTCGAGAAAAAGCTCTCGGCCACCGCGTTGTCCCAGCAGTTGCCGCGTCGGCTCATGCTGCCGACGAGGCCGTGCGCGTCCAGGAGCGCCTGGTAGTCGCCGCTCGCGTACTGGCTGCCGCGATCGGAGTGATGCAGCAGACCAGGCGGCGGGGTCCGTTGCCCGAGCGCGGCCTCGAGCGCATCGAGTGTGAGCTGTCGCGTGATGGACTCGCTCATCGACCAGCCGACCACGCGGCGCGAGAAGAGATCGAGGATCACCGCGAGGTAGAGCCAGCCCTCGCGGGTCCACAGGTATGTGATGTCGGTCACCCAGGCCGTGTCCGGGGCGGTGACCGTGAACTGCCGGTCGAGTACGTTGGCCGCAACCGGCAGCCCGTGCCGCGAGTCGGTCGTCGTCTGGAACCGCCGCTTCTTCCGCGCGTGCAGGCCCTGCTGCTGCATCAGGCGCGCCACGCGATGCCGCCCCACGGTCCGTCCCTGCGCCTGGAGCTCCTGGTGAACCCGGGGACTGCCGTAGCGCTGCTTGCTCGCGGCGTGGATGGCGGCGACCTCGACGGCGAGGCGCTGTGTATCTTGGGTCCGCGCCGCGACCGGTCGCGCGCACCACGCGTAGAATCCGGAGCGCGTCACCTCCAGGACGGTGCACAGGCACCGCACGGGGAAGTGGGCCTTCTCGCGCAGGATGAAGGCGAACCTCATCCCTGCTCCTTCGCGAAGAAGGCCGTCGCCTTTTTTAAGATGTCACGCTCCATCTGCAGCCGCTTCACGTCGCGCCGCAGCCGTGCCAGCTCCTCCCGCTCGTCCGTCGTGAGCGCTCCCGCGCGCCCCCGGCCCGCATCGATCTCGGCCTGCCGCACCCAGGCGCGCAGCGCTGTCTCCGTTAGATCGAGCTCCCGGGCGATCGCCGCGATGCTCTTGTCACTCCCTCGCACCAACTTGACCGTCTCGGCCTTGAACTCATCCGAGAACGCTCGCCGCGTCCTCCGCTTCCGCTTGCCCATGACACTCTCCTATCGCACTTCCGTGCGAGTTGGGGTGTCCACGAAATCGGGGGAGGCTCAGGGGGTTGGTCGTGACCGAGGGAGGCCACCGGCAGTTCAAACACCCAAGAAAAGCGGGGCGCGTCACCGTGAGCGGTCACCCCGGGGACGACATGCCGAAGGGGACACTCGCGTCCGGGAGATCATGAGGAAGGTCCAGTACCTGGTGCGTATCAACAAGGATCCGGACAGCGACTGGGGGGCGTCGGTACCCGACCTGCCCGGCTGTGTGGCGACCGGAAAGACTATCGACGCGGCGCTACGCCGGATCGGAGGCGCTATCGAGCTTCATTTGCGGGGAATGCGTGAAGACGGGCTCCGACCGCCGCCACCTCGTCAACGCTCTGTGCGTCCGCGGCGTACGGCGCGACAGGTCGACTTCTACGCCACAGTGGAGGTTGCGGCCTAACACGGCGATTCAGCAGCCCGACTTCGCCGGCTGCTGATCGCCTCGTCGGTCGCCGCCTCGCGGCCCTCGATCCGAATTCCACCGAGGGCCGTGGGCAGGCGCACGGTCCGGCCGCTCGCCAGCCGTACTCGGTCCCGAACGGGGCCGGCTTCGATCCCCACGCGTTTGGCGAGGTCTGCCGAGATCAGGCTGTAGGTGGCGCCGGTATCGACGACGAAGCGCACGCTCGCCGGCCGCCTGCCCCTGATCGTCGCGTCCACGTGGACGTGCCCCACGCGTGACACCTAGGCGCGAGCCCACAGCCAGTCAATCGGCGCGCAGGCGACACGTCAATTTCCCGTCCTCATCGGTCGCCGTTCTGACCTCGTCGGCGCGAACTGCGGCCACCATGCTCCGCATCTTCCTGGCATGCGCTTTGGAACCCCCCACCCGATGCCAGGGCACGTCATCGTAACGGGCGCGACGGGGTTCATCGGCTCCCACCTCTCCACCCGCCTCCTCGGCGAAGGCTGCCGGCTCACGATCGTCACACGGCACCCCGACTCGCCGAGTGCCCGCTGGCTCGCCTCCCGCGGCGCGCGCGTCGTCACCGCCGACCTGACCGACGCCGACGCGCTCCTCCGTGCGGCGGACGACGAGCCCTGTGACGCGCTGATCCACCTTGGGGCCAGCGTCAATCTCGCCGGCGACGACATGCGGGCGACCAACGTCGCCGGCACGGCCAACGTGCTGCGCCTGGCAGAGGCGAGCCGCGCCGGCTACCTCGTCTTCGCCAGCAGCATCGAGGCGCAGGGACTCGCGCGGGCGGACGAGCTCCCCCTCGACGAGACGCGCGCCTGCCGGCCGCCGACTCCGTACGGCGAGTCCAAGTGCGACGGCGAGGCGCAGGTCGCCGCCTTCGCAGAACGGACCGGCATTCCGGCGCTCGTAGCGCGCATCGGCAACACGTACGGGCCGGGAAGCCTCGGCTTCGTCCACTTCTTCCTCCGCACGCTCCTCACCGACGACGCGGCGGGGCCGGCGCTGCCTCTGCTCGGCGCGCGTCTGCTGCAGCCGATCTTCGTCACCGACCTCGTCGAGGCACTCGTCCGCGCGCTCCGCGTAAAGCTCGCCGGCGTCTTCAACTTCACCGGCGACGCGCCGGCCTCGATCGGCGACTGGGTGCTCGCGCTCGCCGAGCTGCTCGGCGTCGAGGAGCTGGCCCGCCTGCGGCTCGCGCCCCGTGACGAGCCTCCACCCGCGGGCGCGACGGCGGTGGCCGAGGCCGTGTACTTCCTTCTCGCCGACGGCGACCGCATCCATCGAGGCTTCACCGATGCCCGGCTCCGCGCCGCCATCGGCGACTACCAGCGCCACTCGCTCCACCGCGGCCTCGCCGCCACGCTCGCGTGGTACGCCGAGGCAGGCGCGCTGCAGCCGTTCCTCCAATGAAAGAAGGCCCCCGATGCGCGTGACCCTCGTCTTCCCCGGCATCGCCCTCCCCGGCTTCGACAGCTTCAACAAACGGCCGAGCGTCGACGCCAACTTCATCGACCACGGGCTCGCGTCGGTCGGCGCCGCCGCGAAGGCCGCGGGCCACGACGTCGGCCTGATCGACCTCCGTGCGCTCACCGGCTGGGACCACTTCCGGTCCCTCGTCCGCGCGAGCGACACGCCGGTGTGGGGCATCACGTCGTGGAGCCTCCACTACCCCGACGCCGTGCGCGCGATGCGGGTCATCAAGGAGGAGCGTCCCGAGGCGATCGTCGTCCTCGGCGGCGTGCACGCCACCATCAACACGCGCCAGGTGCTGAACAACGCGCTCGCCGACCACATCGTCACCAAGGAAGGCGAGGTCACCTTCCCGCAGCTCCTGGCCACGCTCGACGCCGGCGAGCGGCCGCCCCGCCTGATCCAGGGCGAGCCGCCGGACCTGGACGCGATCCCCTGGGTGGACCGGGAGCTGTTCGACGTCTCAGCCGAGCTCCGGACGCCGATGGTCCCCGGCCTGCCGCTGCCGTTCATCACCACGAACGCGGGCCGCGGCTGCCCCTTCAAATGCAACTTCTGCCAGCCGGCCGAGCGGATGGTGTTCGGCAACAAGGCGAAGATCCGGAGCGCGCAGAACGTGGTCGACGAGCTGCTCCACCTCCGTGACCGCTACGGGTTCCGCAGCTGGATGGCGCACGACGACCTCTTCTTCCTGAACCCGAAGTGGATGCTGGAATTCTGCGACCGCTACCAGGCCGCGGGTCTCGACCAGCCGTTCATCTGCCAGATGCGCGCCGACATGATCTGCCGCTTCGAGCCCGCCGTGAAGCGCATGGCGGAGGCCGGGCTCGCGTGGGCCATGATCGGCTTCGAGAGCGGCAGCCAGCGCATCCTCGACTTCTTCGAGAAGGGCACGACGGTGGAGCAGAACCTCCGCGCCGCCGAGATCTGCCGCGCCTACGGCGTCAAGGTGTGGGCGAACATCATGTTCGGCGCGCCGACGGAGACCAAGGCCGAGGCGCTCGCCACCGTGCGCATGGTCTGGAAGATCGCGCCCGACCACTTCAGCCCGAGCTTCTTCACGCCGACGCCGGGCAGCGGCATGTTCGACGTCGTCGAGAGCCAGGACCTGGCCGTCGTCGACGACTTCCGGAGCTCGTGCCGCTCGCCGGACGAGGCGAAGATCCGTGGCGTCGACTACGCGTGGCTGACGCGCGCGATCTCGCTTGCGGCGGCGGGCGGACCGGAAACCGCCCTCGCGACGCTCGAGGCCGCATGAATCGCGTCGCGATCATCAACACGCCGTCGCTCCGGAAGCGCGCCGTCAGCCGCGGCATGGCCGGCGGGCTCGGCTTCGACGGCGCCGAGACGCTCGTCCTGCCGCCGCTCGACCTGGCGCTCATGGCGGCGACGCTCCGCGCGGCCGGCTTCGAGGTGGATCTCATCGACGCCGACCCGCTGCGGCTCGACGACGCCGACGTCTACGCCCGGCTCGATGGCCGTCCCTACGCGGCGATCGTCGCCTCGGTGTCGCTGCCGACGCTCGAGGCCGACGCGGAGTTCCTCGCGGGACTCCGCGCGCGACACCTTGAAGCGCACGTCTATGCGAAGACCCTCGTCCGCGAGCCGCGCGTGCTCGAGGAGCTCCTGCGGAAGAGCGGCGCGGACCTCGTCCTGCACGGCGAGCCGGAGATGAGCATCGCGGCAATCATCGCCGGCGAGACCCGCGACGGCACCGCGTGGCTGGACGACGGCAAGCTCGTTTTCCACCCGGGCGCACCGATTGCCGACCTCGATGCCCTGCCCCTTCCCGCGCGCGACCTCCTGCCGAACGAGCGCTACGTCTATCCGCTCCTCGGCACGCCGGTCGCGACGCTGCAGACGAGCCGCGGCTGCCCGTATCCGTGCGGCTACTACTGCCCCTATCCGCTCGTCGAGGGGAAAGCGTGGCGCGCACAGTCGCCGGAGCGGATCGTCGCCGAGCTGCGCGACGTCGTCGAGCATCATGGCATCCGGAAGATCTACTTCCGCGACGCCACCTTCACGCTCGACCAGAAGCGGACCGCGCGTCTCTGCGCGCTCATCCGCGAGGCCGGCTGGCGGCTCGAGTGGATGTGCGAGACCCGCGTCGACTGCCTCGGCGACGCGCTCCTCGAGGAGATGGCGGCCGCGGGCTGCGTCGGCATCCTGATCGGCGTCGAGACGGGCGACGAGGCCGTCATGCACCTGAAGGAGGGGAAGAAGGGCCTCACGGTGCCGAAGCTCGCGCATCTCCGCCGGCGGGCACGCGAGCTCGGGATCCGCCTCCACTTCCTGCTGATCGCCGGCCTGCCGCACGAGACGCGCAGCTCGATCGTCGACACGTACGACCTGGTCATGCGCCACGAGCCCGACACGATCGGGCTGACGGTCATCACGCCCTATCCCGGCACCCCGCTCCACGCGGAGGCGGAACGCTCGGGCTGGATCGAATCGGCCGACTGGCGGGACTGGGGCGGGCATCAGGTGGTCATGCGCACGCCGCACCTCTCGCGCGACGACCTGGCGCGCGCCAAGCAGCTCATCGACGGCGGCTGGGCGCTCGTCGAGCACGAGCGACGCGTGGGCGCATCGCCCGAGGTCGCGCGGCTGCGGAAGCAGCACTACGTCGAGCTGCTCGGCTGGGCCTACGGGCTGGACGCCGTTCGAGCGCAGGCGCAGCGGAAGGCGCGCGCGCTCGCGGCCGCGGTGCCGCTCACCGTCGTGATTCCCACGTACAACCGGCGCGACATCCTGCGGAAGACCCTCCTCGCGTTCTCCGCCCAGACCGTCGCGCCCGCCGAGTTCGAGGTCGTCGTCGTCGACGACGGCTCGACGGACGACACGCTCGCGGCGCTCGCCGGGCTGCGTACGCCGTTCGCGCTCCGCGTGCTCGCCGAGCCGCATCGCGGGCCGAACGCGGCGCGGAACCGCGGCATCGCCGCCGCCGGCGGCCGCATCGTCCTCTTCACCGGCGACGACATGATCCCGGGGCCATCGTTCCTCGAGGCGCACCTCAAGTTCCACTCGAGCCACCCGGACGACCGGGACGCGCTCCTCGGCCTCATCGAGTGGTCGCCGGAGATCGCCGTGACGCCGCTCATGGAGCACATCGTCTCGCCGGCGGGCGGCCAGCAGTTCAACTTCGCCGAGGTGCGCGACGGGAAGGCCGAGTTCAACCTCTTCTACACGTCGAACGTGTCCGTGAAGCGGAGCCTGCTGCTTCGCCAGCAGACCTGGTTCGACACCGACTTCACCTACCCCGCGTGCGACGACATCGAGCTCGGCTACCGGCTCCGCCGCCAGGGCATGGTGCTGCACTTCCGCCCGCAGGCGGCGACGTACCACCATCACCCGATCACCACGGCGGGCTTCGTTCGCCGCCAGCGGATGGCGGGACGCATGTCCATCGTGCTGACGCGGAAGCATCCCGAGCTCGCCGCCTTCGTCCACGCCGGCGGGTCGGAGCACGTCGACGAGGCCGCACTCGAGCGGATGCTCGACGCGGTGCTGGAGCTCGAGAAACCGGATCTGTCGAAGCTCGGCGCGCTCCGTACGGGTGACGAGAGCTTCGCCACGGTGTATCGCCGCGCCGTGCTCGACCCGCTCTACGCCGGGCTCCTCGACGCGGCGTATCGGCTGGGTGTGCGCGAGGCAGCCGTCGCGCCCTTCGACGTCTCGATCGCGCTGCCCGTGCACGACGCGGGAGTGGCGCAGCGCACGCTCACGCGGCTGGCCGCGGTGACGGACGGCGCCTACTTCGAGGTGATCGTCGTCGACGACGGCTCGACGGACGAGACCCGCGCGGTGCTCGCCACGCTCGGCGGTGACGTGCAGGTGGTGCGCAATCCCGAAGCGCGCGGTGTGGTCGCCGCGTGGAACCAGGCGGCCGAGCGCGCTCGCGGCCGCCACGTCGTCTTTCTCGGCGCCGGGGCGTCGCCGGAGCGCGGATGGCTCCGGGAGCTGGTGGCATCCGCCGACGCCGACCCGGACGTCGCGGTGGTGGGAAGCGCCGCACCGATCGCCGGGAAGGCACCGCTCCTCGTCCGGCGCGATCGCTTCGCGGCGCTCGGCGGGTTCCGCGAAGGCACCCCCGAAGCGCTGGCGGAGGTCGACCTTCGCCTCCGCGCCCGGGCGCGCGGCTGGCGGGTGGTGGCCGATCGCGCCGAAGCGTCGCCTGTGGAGGTCGCCGCGCCATGAGACTGTCGGTCCTGATCCCGGTCTACAACCGTCGCGCCCAGCTCGCGCAGTGCCTCGACGCGCTCGCCCGGCAGACGCTCCCGCGGGAAGAATTCGAGGTCATCGTCTGCGACGACGGGTCCGACGATCAACCGGAGACCCTCGCCGCCGATTTCGCCTCGGCTCTCGACCTCAAGTTCGTCCGCCGGCCGCACACGAACCGCGCGGCGGCGCTCAATGGGGGCTTCGAAGCCGCGCGCGGCGACGTCATCGTCTTCACGGACAGCGACATGGTGGCGACCCCGTCGCTCCTCGAGAAGCACCGCGACTTCCACCGCCGCGACCCCCGGCCACAGGCGGCGATGCTCGGCTACATGGACTGGTACCCGGGGCTGACGGTGACGCGCTTCATGCGCCACATCGTGAGCGACTCGGCGTGGCAGTTCGGCTACACCACGCTGACCGACGGCGGCGTCGTCACGTGGGGCTACTTCTACGGCGGCAACACGTCGGTGAAGCGCGAGTTCCTCGCCGCTCACGGCGTGCACGACGAGTCCTTCGCGCGTGCCGAGGACGTGGAGCTCGGCTACCGCCTGTCCCAGGCCGGCATGGAGATCGTCTACGACGCGTCGGCCGTGAACTACCACAACCACTTCGTCACCGTGCGCGATTTCGCCCGCCGCAACCAGAACGTCGGCCGCGCGCTCGTCCACTTCGCGCGCCGTCACCCCGAGCTGACGGGGCACCTTCCCGTCTTCGCCGGCGCGGCCCTGGCGCGCGAGACGGAGCGTCGCGGGCTCACGATCGAAGGGCTCGTCGCGAAGATCGAGGCGATCGAGGGGATCGAGCTCAGTCCGGCGGAGGAGGCAGAGATCGCGCGGCTCTACGAGATCGTGCTCGCGTTCTCGCTCGGCCAGGGTATCCGCGAGGCACTCTGGGCCGACTTCGAGCAGGCGTCGGCGCCGGCGACCGTGATCGTCCCGAGCGGCCGCGTCGACGAGAGTCTGCCCGCGTCGCTCCGCGACCGGCTCCTGGCGCTCGAGCGCGTCGGCTACGAGTTCCTCCTCTTCCGCACGACGGGAAGCGACGGCGTCGCGCTCGACCCCACGGCGTCCCTCGGCGCCGAGGTGCTGCACGCGTGCCAGGCGGCCGCGGTCCGCGCCTCGGGGAAGCACCTCTGCTTCGTCCATCGTGCCGATCTGGACGACTGCCGGCTCACCACGCTCGCGGAGGCGATCGCGCGCGAGCCGGAGGCGGGGCTCGTCATGGATCGTCTCGTCGCCGGGCGTGACGCGGTCGTCATCCCACGGCCGGTCTTCTTCGAGTGCGGCGGCTTCGGAAAGGCCGGCGGCGACGCGGCGTTCGGCTGGCGGCTGCTCGAGCAGCTCGGCGTGATGGGCTACCGGCCGCGCGACGTCGCGACCTCGGGCGAGCGATCGCCCGAAGCATAGCGACCGCTATCCCGCCAGCAGGCGTTCGAAGACGCGCGACCGCCGCCAACGGTAGATCGCGAAGTCGTCGTCGAGCGTGAGGATGCGGCCGGTGTTCAGCTCATCGGCCATGTGGACGAGGCAGGCGTCGGCGAAATCCATGGGGACGCTCGCATACCGGCGGAGCAGCGTCCGAATGGCCGCGGTCGACCGGTCGAGACGAAACGGGATCTCGAACGTGCCCTGCTCGACGTTCTCGAGCACTGCATCGGCGGCCCCGCGGACGCCCCGCAACAGGTAACACGCCTCGGCGATCACCGCCTCGCACGTCACCAATGGCGCGTCGACCTCGGCGACGGTCTCGACGCAACGCCGATGATTGCGCTCGCTCCGGTCGAGCAGGGCGACGACGCATCCCGTGTCCAGCAGGACGGACTTCACGAGCGCCCGAATCCACGGAGGTGCTTCTTGTTCGAGGCGAGATCCGGCTTCTTCGACGCGAACTTCCCGACCCCGACGATACGGGAATGCCGAGAGCGTGGTTGCTCATGCGCGAGCTGGCGGAGCCCACGCCGCAGGAGCTCCGAACCGCTCAGACCGGTGCGGCGTCGAAGTCGCGTCAGCAGGTCGAGAGTTTCGGCATCGAGTCGCGCTTGTGCGATGCGTCGCGCCATCCACGTGTCATACGGTATACTGTCGCGTATGACAACGCGGCGATCGCGGTAACAGATCGCCGCACATCGATTACCTTCGTCATGGATGGGTCGAGCACCAAGCGCGGCGCGGAGCCCTTCATCGAGGCGGCTTTTATCGCGTCTGCGGCATGGGACGCGGGCGGGTCGCGCTGAAGCCGTCGACGCCGAGCGACCCGCCGGGGCGCGGCGTCGCTAGGGCGCTTACGCGCGCCGGTCGACGGCCGCGGCACTCGCGCCCGCCGGCCGGTAGCCCGTGAGCAACCGGCGGCCGGCGCGCAACACCGCGCTCCGGCTCGCGATCCGCGTCTGGCGCACGCGTGCGGCGACCACGAGCTCGCGATTCATCACGGCGGCGTCCGCAGCGACGGTGGCGGACGCCTGCCAGAGCGCGACCACCTCGGAGACTGCATCGCCGGCTCGCCTCACCGGCGCGAGCGTGGCCTCGAGGACGGCCAGCGCGCCGACCGCCGCGTCCGCGCGCGCACCGTCGGCGGCGAGGCGCGACAGATCGACCGGGGCGCGCTCGTCCGTGAGCGCTTCGAGCATTCCCCGGTACAGCGCGGCGAGCTCGCCGTAGAGCGCGTGCTCCCGGCGGCTGAGCCGCGTGATCTCGTCGTTCCCCATCTCAGCCCGCAGCGCGGGCCGGCCGCTCGATGATCTCCTTGTAGGCACCCGCGATGGTGC
>Ga0209056_10008868_pt1 | contig 10296 bp, 5 predicted proteins | sample GraSoiAngelo_114_FD_185876 | JGI IMG/M metagenome (GOLD analysis project Ga0209056, IMG submission 185876) | Grasslands soil microbial communities from the Angelo Coastal Reserve, California, USA - 14_0903_13_40cm (SPAdes) (version 2) | ecosystem: Environmental > Terrestrial > Soil > Grasslands ...
AACTTCGTCTCCATCTCCTCTCGCCATTGGTCCGTCAGGGCCGCGGGCGTCAGGACGAGCGCACGCTGCACGAGCCCGCGCACCGCGTACTCCTTGAGGATGAGTCCCGCCTCGATCGTCTTGCCGAGGCCGACCTCGTCGGCCAGGATCCCTCGACCCCGCATCTCCCGCAGGACGCGAAGGGCCGTCCGCTCCTGGTGATCGTATCGAGTGACGCCCCGCAGGACGGGCCATGCGAGCAGCCGGTCGAATCCGTCCACGAGCGAGATCCGATGGGCCTCGCCGTTCAAGCGCCACGCGCGGGGTCCATCGCCAGGGGTCCGGAAGGCCCGGGCGAGGAGGTCGCGATCCGAGTCGTCAAAGCGCAGGGTGAGGGAGGCGTCCGCCGAGGGAGGGGGCTCCCTAGCCGGGAGGGACATGGAGGGGGGATCCCTTCACCTGCCACCGCAGGCGACGCGAAAACGGTCCTCGGTGTAATAATCGTTTGGTCGCGCGTCGGGAGCTGTGCCTGTCTAGTCGTCGACGGCCGCCATCGCCGATTGGACCTGGCGATTGGCCCGGCGGCCCCGGAGGAGCGAGGGCAGGATCGCGAGGGTGTTGATGCCCGCCAGCCAGAGGTAGGTCGACTTGATGCCTTGGGCGAAGAGGACGCGCTCGGAATCGGAAATGCCGGCCGTGGTCCCGGAGGTGATAATCTGCGAGACGAGCGCGTACGGCACCGTGAAGGTCGTGATGAGGATCGCGAGGTTCAGGCTGATCGTGTATCCGACGTTGAAAAAGGTCGCGCGGAACCCCGACGCAACGCCGCGCCGCTGCGGGGGGACGGACCCCATGATCGAGCTGATGTTGGGCGATGCGAAGAACCCGAGGCCGGCGCCGAAAAGCAACATGTACCCGACGAGGTGCGAGTACGGAGTCGATTCGTCCGTCGTCGAGAAGAGGAACAGGGAGAGGCTGATGATCGCCAAGCCCGAGGTCGTGAACGGCAGGTGGCCATACTTGTCCGACAGGCGCCCGCTGAGCGGGCCCGCCGCGAGGGTTGAGATGTCGAGCGGAATCATGAGGAGGCCGGTCGTCAGCGGGCTCTGTCGCAACACGAGCTGGAAGTAGAGGCTGAGCAGGAGCAGGACCGCGCCGAACGCGATGGCGTTCAGGAGCTGCGCGACGACGCCGCCGGTGAATTCGCGGATCCGGAGGAGCTTGAGGTCGAGCAGGGGGTGGGGGTGCCCGCGCTCGAGCACCACGAAGACGGCGAGACCGACGAAAGACGCTGCCAGAAGCCCGATCACGGTCCCCGTCTCGGCGACCCCGTACGCCGCCAAGGTCAGGGCGAGCAGGAGGCTCATGATAAATACGGTGAAGGCCCCGAAACCGCCCCAGTCAATCGGCGCCCCTTGCTCGAGCTTCCCGACTTCGCGCAACCGGAAGCGGGCCCACGCGGTGCCGAAGATCCCAATCGGCACGTTCACGTAGAACAGCGCGCGCCAATCGAGGAACGAGAGGATGATGCCGCTGAGCGTCAGGCCCGCCATGGAACCCATGCGGAACGCCACCTGGTTGATCCCGAGGGACAAGCCGAGCTCCTGAGACGGGGTCGCGTCGACGATCATCGCCGCGCTGTTCGTGAACAAAATCGCGGAGCCGAGACCTTGGATCGCCCGGAAGGCGATCACCTGGGCCGGGTTGACCGCCAAGCTCGTCAGGAGGGAGCCGATCGTGAACACCGCGAATCCGCTCGTGTAGAGCTTGACGCGGCCCACGATGTCCGAGATCCGCCCGATGAGGAGGAGCGCGACCGTGCTCCCGAGGACGTACGCCTGGGTGATCCAGATCGCTTGTTCCGCGTCGGCCCCGAGGCTCGAGGCGACCTGCGGGAGGCCGACGATCACGATCCGGGAGTCGATCCCGGCCATGAGGACGCCCACCGTCGTGACCGTCAAGACCGTCCACTTGTACTGGATCCGGCTCGCCTCCGCCGGGGACTGGCGGGACGCTCACCCGCGGGCCACCGATTTGGCGCGCGACGAAGCGGCCGGAATACGTTAAGGTTCCTACTCACGCGTGGTGACGAGCGAGCCCGCGGTCACGCGACGCTCACGCTTTGAATCGGATGATGGCGCGCGATGAGGTCCCGGGAGACGCGCAGATTTCTTCCATCCTTCCCGATTGCACGGCCCTTTTTCGTCGACTCGACCGTGACGGTCGCGTGGACGACGTCGCCCCGCTGTTCGATCTGAACGGACTTGACGTCGAAATTCCGGAAGACATTCGCGACGAACTTGTCGGGCTGCTCCGAATACTCGACGACGTGGATGTCCTTGTTCATCAGGCGTTTCAGCTTCGCGATGTTCTCGCCTTTCTTGCCGATCGCCTTCCCGATGTCGCCTTCCTTGACGACGAAGATGAGCTTGTCGCCCGCGTCGACGCAGTCCACGACCGTCGTCCGCGTGAGATCTTGGAAGAGCGCGACGTACCTGATCGTCTGCTCGTCGAAAACGATCTCGGCCATGCGAATCCTAGACGGTCAGGATATTCGATTCCCCGGGGCTGATGACCGCGACGGCGGCGACGGAGAACCGCACGCCACAGGCGGCGCCCAGATCCACGTTCGTGCCACCGAAGCGGAACAGGCGGACGTCCCCCAGATTCCGCGTCGCTTCCTCCGGGCAGTTCGATGCGAGGACCACGAGCTTCGCCTTCTTCGACTTCGCCGCCCGGCGGACCTCGCGCAGGCCGAAGCGGACCTCGCCGGTCTCCGACGCGACGCGAAGGGCACGGGGGACGTCGATCACGGGACGACCTCTTCTAGGGGCTCCTCGGGGGCCGGCACGGGAGGCGGCGGGGTCACGGCGGGTTTCGGCTTCGCCACGGCGGTCGGTTTCGGGAGCCCGGGAGGCGGCTTGTAGATCAGGTTCACGGCGCCCGTGCCGAGGGTGACGGGCTGGCCCACGATCACGTTCTCCGCGACCCCGTCGAGGTAGTCGACCTCGCCCGTGATCGCCGCCCGGAGCAGGTGATGGGCCGTAATCTCGAACGCCGCGCGTGCGAGGACGGACGACTTGCGGCCGGAGATGCCATGGCGGCCGATCGCCTTCACATCGCCGTCGTTCGTCATCATGTCGGAGACGAGCATGATGTGGCGGATGTCCACCGTCAGGCCTTGCTCCTGAAGGGTGTTATACGCTTCGTTCACGATCGCGTTGCGCGCGGCCTCGATCCCGAGGACCTCGTAGATCTCCTGGACCGAGTTCGTGCTGGTCCTCGCGGCGTCGACGTACGGGAGCTCGAGGATTTTCGAGAGGTTCGATCCCTCCGTGTAGATGACGTATCCGTCGCCGCGCTTCCGGATGATCGCGCGTGAAATCCCGTCGATGCCCTTGATCTTCATCACGCGGACCTGTTCGACCAGGCGCTGGAGCTTCTTGAACGACGGCTCACCCGCCTCGACGACGAGGGCCCTCGCCTTCTTCTCCGCGTTCCCGACCTGGCGTCGGACCTCTTGGATCTCCCCGAGCTTCTTCAGCTTCTCTTCGAGCTCCTGCCACGTGACGCCTCGCGATTTCATCCGGTGATCGTCCGGATACGCGAGGACCCGCATGTTCACGAGGTCCGTCTCGATCGAGGCGATGTCTTCGAGGGAGGTCATCTCGATCTCAGTCGCGATCTTTCGCATTCGCTCCAGATCCGTGTGCCCGGACTTCACGTACAACTCCATGATCGGCGTCGAAGGCACGCGCCGCGCGTCGACGATCTCGATGAGCCGCGGGAGACCGAGCGTGACGTTCATCTCGGCGACGCCCGCGTAGTGGAACGTCCTCATGGTGTTGTGAGTCACGACGCCCTCGGAGGTCGTGAATGTCTCAAGGCCGGGAACGGACAAGTCATAGACCGGTCTAGAGGGAACCGGGCCGACCTCAAGGTCAATGATTTCGTCCCAGAGGACGTCCTCATCCACCAGACTGCGGAGCTTCCGCAGCTCGAGGTCCACGTTGATCCCCAGCTGTTTCGCCCGAGCCTCGAACCGCAGGATGTATCGAGACAGAGTCCTTCGTCCGACTCGCTGTCGACGGGCAAAGTTGTTCACGTTACGCGTCGGGAGTCGGAGCTTGCGAGACACGTCCCGCAAGATGGTCCCGTATCCGCTGATCATGTCTAGCCCGTCGTAAGTGAATCCGCGACTGGGCTTCGCGCAGAGCCGGTCCAGCGAGGCTCGCTTTTCCTTCGACTCGAAACCGATGGCGGTCCGAAACGCCGCAGCGTATCGCTGCGGAATCCAGAGCGTGTACTGCGTCCCGGTCTGTCCCTTGCGAGCGACGATTCCAAACCGACCCAGGAGGAGCGCAACCCCGTCAGTCAGCTCGGCGGAGTTCGAGCTGACTCGAATCGCACCGCGATCCACCGATACGTTCCCGTCGCCTTCGAAATATGCCCGCAAGAGCGCTGCCACGCATGAGTCGCCCGCCCCGAAGGCGAATTCCGGAATCCGCTTCTGAGCGGATCCGCGGCCGCACGCCGCGCGGAGGAATTCCGAGAGGACCACCGAGCGGAGGTGGAGGTCGTGTCCCTTCGCAAAGCCCCGGTCGTTATCATACTCGCCGTAGCCGATTCCGAATGACTCGGCGACTCCGCGGGTCTTCCGGAGGAACCTCTCATCCGTGTTCGAGATGTTGACGTAAGAGTGGGCAGCCCAGCCTTCCGAAAGGTAGGCGCCCACGAGCCAGCCAATCGATGCGTCCAAGGGAACTCTCTCCGGAACCCGGGCTCGGCCGTGGTTTTGAATTGGGTACACGAACCCATCGTCAATCCCGAAATGCGCTCGGCCAGCAAGGTGTCGGGCGAGCGCATCGACGCCGACCGGAACGACAAAGTCCCGGCCGTATCCTTTGCGCCACCGCGCACCCAGGGCCCTCGCCTTTGCCACCTCGGTCCCATGCCAATACCGGTCTCTCGGGAGGAACTCTCCGAGATCGAGCTCTCGGGCCTGCGAGGGGACCGACCACCGCCGAAGTACGGGAATCCGGTCGCCGCGGCGCAATTCCGAGCCGAGGACCGGTATGATGTGACCGTTGTGACGGGTGACGAAGGAGTGGTTCGCAGTCGCCATGATCGTCCGGCCTAGACGAGTTCGGATCCGGAGAAGCGGATTCCGATGGAGGTGACGACTGGCCGATTGGACGGGCTTCCAGATGACCTTTCCATTGTCGGACAGGCTGGGGACCTCAATGGAGTGACCCGGCGGGACGTCGCACCACTCGGTCGAACCATTTCGCTCAATCGGGTGGTGAGACATGAGCGAATCCACGAGCGCTCCAATCGAGACGACTCGGACGCGGCCGTCATCGCGGACTATTACCTTTTCCTCGTACGGAAGGCTCATCTGCGTGCCCGGCTCACCAATCGACTGCGCGGACACGATCCCCGCGGATTCGTTTGCGTCGATCACGTGGAGGTCGAACTTCTCGCAGATTTTCTGGAGGACCTCCTGGAGCCGCTTCTTGCTGAGCTTGAGGCCGTGGATCTTCTTCGAAAGCTCCGTGACGACGAACCGCGGGAGCCAACGTCCGATCTCCTTCAGGCCGTCCATGATCTCTTGCTCCCCCGCGGCCAGGGGAGGTGCCTTCACGGGGATCGTCAGGGGCGCTTCCGGCTCCGCCTCCGCCGCCTTCGCGGTGGGTCTCCTCGCGCGGGCCGCCGGTTTCGCCTTCTCGCGCTTCGGCGCGGGCTTAGGCTCCACGGGGGCGGTGCCGAGTTTCTTGAGGACCTTCTCGGCCTCCTTCTTCGGGATGAACTTCGCGAGGCGCTCCGGCTTGGAGGCCGTCAGCTTGTCCAGCGTGAAACCGGCGTCCGTCAAGATCTCGGCGGTCTTCTTCGAGATCCCTCGGTTGCGCAGCGCCTGAATCGTCGTCGCTCGGGCCATTTCGTCACTCCTCCGACGGAGGCTCTTCCTCCTCGACCTCGACCTCTTCTTCGGAGATCTCCACGTACATGTCCTTCTCCGTGAGGCCGTACGAGGCCATCTCCTGCTCGCGGAGCCGCTCCTTCCACGAGGGCTCCTCGCCGAGGACCTCTTGCAAGATGTCGTCGATGTCGACCGCGCGTCCCTGGACGCTGCGGGAGGGATCCACGCCGTCCTCCCCGAACTTGAACTGGATGATCGTGTCCGCCGTGTTCCGGACGGTCCCGTCCTCCTTCACCTTGAGGTCCTCCAGGGCGTTGATCAAACGGCGCTGCATGTACCCCGACCGCGAGGTACGGACGGCGGTATCGACGAGGCCTTCGCGTCCGCCCATCGCGTGGAAGAAGTACTCCGTCGGATGGAGCCCGCTCTTGTACGACGACTTGACGAAGCCTTTCGCCTCCGCCCCGAGGTCACCCTTCTTGAAGTGCGGCAGCGTCCGGTTCCAGTAGCCGCGACTCAAGCGCTCGCCACGGACCGCCTGCTGCCCGATCGATCCGGCCATCTGGGAAAGATTCAGCATCGAGCCGCGGGCCCCGGAACGGGCCATGATGACCGCGCTGTTCTCGATGCCCAAGTGCTTGCCCGCGATCTGGCCGGCCTGGTCCCGCGCGCGGCCGAGGATCTTCATGGCCTCGACCTCGAGCGTCTCTTCGAGGGACCGACCGGGCATCTGCTCGAGCTCCCCCCGCTTGTACGACTCCACGAGGCCCTCGACCTTCTCGATCGCGGCCTTGAGGACGTCCGTGATCTGCTTCTTCGCTTCCTCCGGGATGTCTTCGTCGTCGATGCCGGTCGTGAAGCCGCGGATCATGATCGCGCCGATCGCCATCTTCGTCGCCCGGTCGATGAACTCCCGCGCGGCATCCGGGCCGTAGTCCCGGGCCAGCTTGTCCACGATCTTGCCCTTGAAGGCGCCAATCGCGTTCTCGTCGATCGTGCCGGACGCGATGACGCCGTTCTTGATCACGACGAGCGAGTCTTCCTCCTTCAGCTCCTTCAAGCCGATGTCGCCTTTCGGCGCGATCGAGGACTTGAACGTCATGCTGAGGTTCTTCGGCAGGATCGCGGAGAACAGCGCCTTGCCGGACCAGAACTCCTTCCCGCCTTTCTTGATGTCCGGCTGCGGAAGGTCCCGCATGTCGATCTTGCTCAGGATGAACGTGACCTCCTCCCGCGTGAACTTGCTCTCCTTGTGCGTCAGGAGGAACGAGCCCGAGATGTGATCGTGGATGCCGCCGATGACCGGGCCGCCGAACCGCGGGGAGAGGATGTGCTCCTGCACACGCATGAGGACCCGGGCCTCCGCGCGCGCTTCTTCGCTCTGCAGGACGTGCAAGTTCATCTCGTCGCCGTCGAAGTCCGCGTTATACGGAGGACACACCGCGAGGTTGAAGCGGAACGTCTTGTGGGGCATCACGCGGACCTCGTGCGCCATCATCGACATCCGATGCAGCGAGGGCTGCCGGTTGAACAGCACGATGTCGCCGTCCACGAGTTGCCGCTCGACGGTGTATCCGATCTCGACGGCCTCCGCGACGACTTCCGCGTTCTTTTCCGTCACCCGGATCCGCCGGCCGTCCGGCCGGATCACGTAGTTCACACCGGGCGCGTACTCGCCGAGGGGACCGAGCGGCGTGGGCCCTCGCTTGACCCACTGCTTGACGATCTCCAGGTTGTACGCCTGCACGTGGACGGGGACCGTCAGCTCGCGGGCCGCCTCGACCGGGACGCCGACCTCGTTGATCGACAGGATCGGATCCGGGGAGATCACGGTCCGGGCACTGAAGTTCACGCGCTTGCCGGACAGGTTTGACCGGAAGCGACCTTCCTTGCCTTTCAACCGCTGGACGAGCGTCTTCAGCGGACGTCCGGACCGGTGCCTCGCCGGCGGGATGCCCGACGTCTGATTGTCGAAGTACGTCGTCACGTGATATTGGAGGAGCTCCCACAGGTCCTCGACGATGAGCTGGGGCGCACCGGCATCCCGATTCTCCCGGAGACGTTGGTTGATCCGCAGGACGTCGACGAGCTTGTGCGTGAGGTCGTCCTCCGAACGGTCCCCGCTTTCGAGGGTGATCGACGGGCGCACGGTCACGGGCGGGACGAGCAAGGCGGTCAACACCATCCACTCGGGCCGCGCGACCTCCGGATTCATCCCGAGCACGCGGAGGTCTTCGTTCGGGATGCGCTCGAGGCGCTCGCGCACCTCTTTCGGCGTGAGCTTATGGCCATCCTCCCGGAACGTCGTCGGCTTGTCGAGGGTGACCTTGCCCTGTTCCTCGCCGCAATGGGGGCAGCGTTGGCGCTTCTGCGCCTCCCGCGCGGTCTCCTTCGTGACGAAGCCGACCTCCGTCACGTCGCCGCCCAGCTCCTCGACTTGTTCCATCTCCGCCATGTACTCTTGCGCCTGTTGGCGCGTGAGCAGGAGGCGGCCGCACTTTCGGCAGGTCGCCTGAAGGAGTTTCTTGATGTCCTTCACGTAGCCGACGTGGATCACGGGCATCGCGAGGTCGATGTGCCCGAAGTGGCCCGGGCAATCGTCGACCTTACCGCCGCACGTCTTGCATCGGAGGCCCGGCTCGATGACCCCGAGGTGGGAATCCATCAGGCCCATGTCGATCGGGAATCCGTCGTCGTCGTACGTGTCGGCGGTGATGATCTTCGTGGCCGACATCCGGCGGATTTCGTCGGGGCTCAACAGGGCGAACTTGATCGCCTGGATTCGTTTCGTGACCCCCCTCAGGGAAGACATCATCGCATGTCCTCCAGCTGGAGGCGCATGACGACTCCCAGCGAGAGGAGTTCGTCAAGCAGGAGCTTGAACGCGTACGATGTTTGCACGGGATAGATCTTCGACGTGTTCTCGCAGACAGGACACCGAAGGTTCCCTTTCCGATCTTTGATCGCAAAGTGTCCGCAGTCCGGGTTCCCGCAGACATATTGGATCGTCCCGTCCGATTCGTCGAGGAGGCGATCCTTGATCACCATCGCGGCGCCGTGGCCAATCAGACAATCCCGCTCCATCTCGCCGAATCGCAGCCCGCCCTGGCGGGACCGCCCTTCGGTCGGCTGCCGCGTGAGGATCTGGACCGGTCCGCGGGAACGGACGTGCAGCTTGCCCGAGACCATGTGGTGCAGCTTCTGGTAGTAGATCACCCCGACGAAGATCTCGGCCGGGATCATGCGGCCCGTGCGGCCGTCGTACAGGATCTCCTTCCCGTTCGACCGGAAGCCGTTTTCCTCGAGGGCCTTCCGCATGGCGTCCTCCCTCTCGCCGGAGAACGGCGTGCCATCGATGAACCGTCCTTCGAGGCAACCGACTTTCCCGCCGATCTGCTCGAGGACGTGGGCCACGGTCATCCGCGACGGAATCGCATGGGGATTGATGATCAGGTCCGGGATGATGCCTTGCGCGGTGAAGGGCATGTCCTCTTGTGGAGCGATCAGGCCGATGACGCCTTTCTGCCCGTGCCGGGAAGCGAACTTGTCGCCGAGTTCCGGGACGCGGAGGTCGCGGACCTTCACCTTCGCGAGCTTCGAGCCGTTCTCGCTCTCCGTCAGCATGACGGAGTCGACCCATCCGCTCTCCCCGTGGCGCACAGTGACCGACGTCTCGCGGCGTTTCTGCGGCGTCAGGAAGTCGGTCTCCTCCTCGAGGAAGCGCGGGGGACTCGTCTTCCCGATCAGCACCTCGCCGCCCTGGACGAGGACCTCGGGAGAAATGAGTCCATCGTCCGGCGTGAGGTTCGCGTACGACAGGTCCGCGCGCGCTCCCCGGACGTCGGGGGACGGGATCTCGAAATGGTCTTCCTGGCCCCCCGGGTAGCGGCGCTCCTCCGCGCGGTACGTCCGCATGAACGAGGACCGCCCGAGGCCTCGGTCGATCGAGGCCTTGTTCATGACGATCGCGTCTTCCATGTTGTACCCGTGATGAGACATCACGGCGACGACGAAATTCTGGCCCGCGGGCCGCTCGTTGAACGAGACGTACTTCATCGAGTCCGTCTGCACGAGCGGTTGCTCCGGGTAGTGGAGCAGGTGGCTCCGGGTATCTGGCCGGAGGCGGTAGTTGCTCGATCCGAGGCCCAGGGACTGCTTCGCCATCCCGGCTCCCATGGTGACCCTCGGGGACGAGTTGTGCTCGGGGTAAGGGACCACGCCGGAAGCGACACCGAGGATGACTTCCGGGTCGACCTCGATGTGGGTGTGTTCCTTCGAGATCGCAGACTTCACCGAGAACGTCTTATGGCAATGCGAGCACTCGAGCTCCGCATCCTCGTCGCGGCTCCCCATGTTCACCCAGGTGACGTCGTTCCGACTCAGCGGGTGCTTGCATT
>Ga0209056_10008869_pt1 | contig 10294 bp, 10 predicted proteins | sample GraSoiAngelo_114_FD_185876 | JGI IMG/M metagenome (GOLD analysis project Ga0209056, IMG submission 185876) | Grasslands soil microbial communities from the Angelo Coastal Reserve, California, USA - 14_0903_13_40cm (SPAdes) (version 2) | ecosystem: Environmental > Terrestrial > Soil > Grasslands...
CGTTCCGGCGGAGGCGGTGGCTGTCCTGGATCGCCGTTCAGCCATTGCTCAACGATGTAATGATAAAATTGTTTGCTCCACAACATGCCGGCGAGCGCCTGACGTTGAATCGCGCGGTGCTCTTCGTTTAAAGACAACGGCGCGAACTCAGAATAAAATTCATCGGCTTCCTCGCGTCGCGTGCGAAAAATCTTATCGAATTTCGCGAACGGATCGCTCGGCCTCTGATTGTCGATCTTTGTGAGATGCAATCGAATCGTGCGCGATTCGTTAGGCGGCATCGTGAATTTGTAATGCGCCGCCGCTTTCGTTCCCACCTGGTTCGAATTCACAATCTCGGGTCTGTCCTGCACGATAGCGTCGTTGATTGAGTCTTTCACGAACGGCGTTGGGTTCGGCACGCCCCAAAGCCGCGCGAGATTGCTTTCGTTTTCGGTGAAGAGGAGTTTCTCCGGGCGTTCACAACACAATCGATATGCACCGAGGTCCTCGTGGGTCGCCTCGATAATCTCGATGTTCGAATCGCTTCCCGTGCGCTCTTGCAAATTCGGCTTTCGTTCGTCGCGTCCCCAGCTCCAGGTGTTGCGAAACCAAATCGTCGGCAGGAGGTGTAACGTCGCGGGATGGGGCCCGCAATTCGTCGCGGTAGCTCGAATCAAAATATCGTTGGGCTCCGCTTTCGCGTACTCGATCTCGATGTCGAAGAAACGATTGTCCGCGAGCGCATTCGTGTCCCAAAGTTCAAACTCGGGATCGAATTTTCCGCGGGTCGCATTCTGCCTAACGAGTTCCTCGTACGGGAACGCAGTCTGCGGATAGCGGTACAACATCGACATGTAACTGTGGGTCGGCGTCGCATCGCTGTAGAAATAAACTTCCTTCACGTCCTCGCCGTGATTTCCCTGCGGGCCGGTCACGCCGAAAAGTCGTTCTTTCAAAAACGGATCGCGCTCGTTCCAAAACGCGAAAGCGAAACAAAGCCGGCCTTTGAAGTCTGAAATTCCCGCGATGCCGTCCTCGTTCCAGCGATAGGCGCGCGAACGTGCGTGATCGTGCGGAAAATAATTCCAAGCATCGCCATTCGCGCTGTAATCCTCTCGCACCGTTCCCCAGGCGCGCTCGGCGAGATACGGCCCCCAAAAATGCCATGGCCTTTCGGACGAATTGTCTTCCTGAAGACGGGCTTGCTCGGTGCTCATGCCAACCGAAGGCATAACGAAGCAGTATCACCGTGTCGAACAGGAAACGTTGAGCCAGCGCGGGACGTCGCTATCGAGTTCACCTTCACAATGGCAGGCAAGTAATACCCATAGCGTCGTGGATTGGTCGCCGCACTTCGGGCATTTCCAGAGTGGTCGCGGCTTGGCCGGTTCATCCGCGGATTTCACAGATTGCCCAGATTATTTTTCTGGAGCGGCGCTTTCTGCAATCTGCGATCCCAAATCCGCAATTCTCTGACCTCTGGCTTCTGACCTCTGTTCGCTGAACTATTCCCACTCGATCGTGCTCGGTGGTTTGCTTGAGATATCGTAACAGACGCGGTTGACGCCCTTAACTTCGTTGCTGATCCGGCTCGAGATGCGCGCCAGCAATTCGTAAGGCAGCCGAACCCAATCGGCCGTCATGCCGTCCTGACTTTCGACAATGCGAAGGACGATGGTGTTTTCATAAGTGCGTTGATCGCCCATCACGCCGACGGAGCGAACAGGCAAAAGCACGGCGAACGACTGCCAGACGCGGTAATACCAATCGGAGGATTCCATTTCGCTGACGACGATGGTGTCCGCTTCGCGCAAGATCGACAATCGCTCGGGCGTGACTTCGCCGAGGATACGCACGGCCAGCCCAGGTCCAGGGAAAGGCTGGCGATAAACAATTTCTTTGGGCAATCCGAGCTGCAATCCGAGCTGTCGCACTTCGTCTTTGAATAACTGACGCACCGGTTCGACGAGCGCGAAGTGCATTTTCTCCGGCAAGCCACCCACGTTGTGGTGGCTCTTGATCACTTGCGCGGGATTGCCTTCAATCGACACGCTCTCGATCACATCCGGATACAGCGTGCCTTGCGCGAGAAACTTGTAGCCGCCGTGTTTCCGGGCGCCGTTTCTGCGATCTTCTTCAAGCAATTCCTCAGTCGCGCGTTGAAATACTTGTATGAATTCGCTGCCGATGATTTTTCGTTTCTGCTCGGGATCGGTCACGCCTTTGAGCAAGCTGAGGAATCGCTGGCTGGCATCGACATATTTCAGCCTCACATGAAAGTTTTCGCCGAAGACACGCTGCACCATCTCTTCCTCACGCGAACGCAGTAGTCCATTGTTCACAAAAATGCAGGTGAGCTGGTCGCCGATCGCTTTGCGCAAAAGCGCGGCCGTGACGGATGAATCAACGCCGCCGCTCAAGCCGAGCACGACCTTTTGATCGCCGACCTGCTCGCGAATGCGCGCGCAAGCCTCCTCGATGAACGAGCCCATCGTCCAATCCATCGTGCAATGACAGATGTGATAGACAAAGTTTTGCAGAATCTCTTTGCCGCGCGGCGTGTGGGAAACCTCGGGATGAAATTGGAGCGCGTACAGCTCCCGCTTCGGATCTTCGATTGCTGCGAACTTGGAATTCTCCGTGCGCGCGGCGGCGCGGAAACCGGCGGGCAAGGCAGCCACTTTATCACCGTGGCTGTTCCAGATATCAAGTTGGTCGCCGATTCCGTCGAACAATAGCGAACCGTTGGTCACGTACAGGATGCCTGGGCCGTACTCGCGCCGCGCACTGAATTCTACCTGGCCGCCCAGATGATGGGCCATCAACTGCATTCCGTAGCAAATGCCCAACACCGGAATGCCTAACGAAAAGATTTGCGGATCAACCTGCGGCGCGCCTTTGTCGTAAACGCTGGCCGGTCCGCCGGAGAGAATGATTCCGTTTGCTTTTAACTTCGCAATTTCGGCGGCCGCAAGGTCGAAGCGAACAATCTCGGAATAAACTTGCAGCTCCCGCACACGGCGGGCGATCACTTGGGTGTACTGTGAACCGAAATCGAGGATGAAAATTTTCGAATGGGCTGGCGACGTGACCATTTTCAAGGGCGCGGCGGATATTCGGGCGGCGTTTCCAACGCGGATGGACGACCGGGCTGGTTGTTCTCTGAATCATTCGGCACCAAATGTCCCTGGCCGGAGACGCCGCGCTGAAAATGCTCCTGCACATCCTGAACAGTTGTTTGCTCGAGCGGATCGGCGCAGCCGCCCAAGATCAAGGCGCACACCGTCGCGAACAGGATCGAGATGGGCTTCATCCGCTTATATTAAAAAGCAGAGTGCCCATTGCAAGAATGACAATTGGCCGCGACAACGCGAACTTTTCTCGATGATTGAGCCGGAACTTTTGCTGCAAGGCTATCGGCTCGGTATTTTCCCGATGGCGATGGAAGAGGGCGCAATCGAATGGTTCTCTCCCGACCCGCGCGCGATTTTGCCCCTCGAAGAATTTCACGTGCCGCACACGCTGCGTCGCGTCCTGCGGAAAGGAATTTTTGAGATCAAGATCGACAATCGTTTTTCGGAAGTGATCCGCACCTGCGCCAAGCGCGAAGACACCTGGATCAATCGCGAAATTATCGAGAGTTACATGCGGTTGCACGAGCTTGGTCACGCGCATTCGGTCGAAGCATGGGCCGGAGGCAAACTCGCCGGCGGCCTCTACGGCGTCGCCATCGGTGGCGCGTTTTTTGGTGAATCGATGTTTCATCGGGTGAGGGACGCATCCAAGATCGCGCTGGTTGGGTTGGTCGAACATTTGCGGGCGAGAAAATTCGCCTTGCTCGACACGCAATGGATCACGCCGCACTTGCAACAATTCGGCGCGATCGAAATTTCGCGGGAGCATTATCTGCGTCTCTTGCGCAGCGCGGTCGAATTACCGCGAAAATTCTTGTAGCGGCGCTCTATGAGCGTCGGACGAATGATGCGATGGCCACAGACCGCCGCTACAATTCGGAGTGCTTGCCCTGCAGTCACAAATTTTGCATAGTGAGCACCCGGCTTTCGTCTGCGATTGTCGCGATTGTCGTTCTTCAACGGCTGGGTAGCTCAGTTGGCAGAGCAGAGGACTGAAAATCCTCGTGTCGGCGGTTCGATTCCGCCCCCAGCCACGGTTGCGAGTCGAAGAGCGATAGCCATGCCTGATTGTTCGAGATAGACTTTCAATCTGATGAAATACGATTGGAAGGATGCCGGAGAAGAATGGTCGGAGCCCTGGGGCAATTCTGCCGGGCAATGGTTCGGCGCAATTCTTCCCCGCGTGGGGGAGTGTCTTCCTGCCCGCATTATTCTTGAAATCGGTGCGGGCTTTGGGCGGTGGACACACTACTTAAGGGATCACTGCGAGCATCTACTCGCCCTCGATCGCAAGGAGGAATGCATCGATGCGTGTCGGCAGCGGTTCGCCGGGGATTCCCGGCTGAGCTACTACGTCAACGATGGGCGGTCACTTTCTATGCTCAGCGATGACTCGATCGATTTTGTGTTCAGCTTTGATTCCCTGGTCCACCCCGCTCGTGACGTACTCGAAGACTACCTAAGCGAGTTAGGAAGAAAGTTGAAGATCGGCGCCAAGGGTTTCGTTCATCATTCAAATCTTGGCCAGTACGCAAACTCCATGCGCGAACGCTTGCCCCGGCCAATGAGAAAACTGCTGAGAAAGGCCAGGATCCTAGACTGGGAGCACAATCGCAATCCGACCATGAGTGCCAGTCTGTTTCGGGAGTTCTGTGGGTGGTCCGGTCTGCATTGTCTCCGGCAGGAGCTGGTTAATTGGCGCGGCCGGCGGTTGATCGATTGTTTCTCTTTGTTCGAACGGAATCCTTCAAACGAGCAAGCCGCCACCGAAATCGTGCGAAACCCGAATTTCATGCGCGAAGCGGCGCAAATTCGCCGGCAATCGCAAAGGGGGATTGACTGGCGAAGTTGGCGATGAACATCCGAGCTTGAAGAGATGGGACGTGATTATCATTCCGGCCGACGTAAGACATCGCTTCACGAATCGGGCTGCGAAGCCGGCCGTGACTCTTAATATTTATTCGCCTGCGGAATACCCGGCAGGAACGAAGAGCTAGCCGATACTTTTATGAACCCGGCTCTGGAAAACTGTTTCGCACTGATGCAGACCTTGGTGGAATACCGCGGTCATCCTATTAACAACGAGTTGCAGAAAATGCGGCGCAAACACTCGATGCTGCATCTGGATGTGCTGACCGCGATCTATCATTTCGCGAAGATAGGCTCGGGACATATTCTGGAGATCGGTCCCTATCTGGGCGGTTCCGCAATCGCGGCGGCCTACGGTGTCCGCGATTCTGGTCAGCCGAAGACAATCATCACGATCGAGCCGGGCGGCCGATGTGATCATCCGACGCTGCCTACGAAAAATATTCTCAAAGACTTGAAGAAAAATCTGGCCAAATTCGGTGTCGCTCATCTGATCACGCTAATCGAGGGATACTCGTGGAAGGAGGAGACAATTGCGGCAGTCCGGCAGCGATTGCGACCAGGCAGCGTCGGATTGCTGGTGATCGACGCCGACGGCAACGTGAAACGTGATGTCGATCTATTCCACGATCTGCTTGCGGACGGCTGTTGGATTGTAATCGACGATTACTACATGCCCGGCGCCAAAAGTAAGGAGGTCCTGACCAAGCCGCAAGTAAACGCGCTGGTCAGCGCCGGGCAATTGGAACCGCTTGGTCTCTACGGTTGGGGCACGTGGATCGGACGTTGGCCAGGAGGAAGACCCGCGACCGTCCCTTAGCGCGCGATAAATTAGAGCGCCTGGGCGCTCTTCATTATCTCGTTAAAAGAATGATAAAGTCCCTGATGCAGCGCGACTCCGTGTCGCAGGACCGGTTGAAAATTGGCGAGGTCGGCGATGTTAATGATGTGATCGACACTATGGGCGAATGCGCTCACGGCATCATTCGTGGCAAAGGCATGGCTGAGCAGCACCACGTAATGTTCGCGCCGCTGCACGTCCGGTTCCTGGATCATTTCGCGCAAAATCGGATTCGTCTGTAAGGTCGAGCCTTTGAAGTTTTCGTAGATGACGACCACGTCGTAGTTGTAGGTCTTGAGCTTGAGGAGCACGTCTTCTTCGAACAAACCGAGATGCACTTTGTAAGTCATATCGATGAGCTGCGGGACGACGACCTTCTGGTATTGCTGCTGATCGACACAAACCAGCGCGGTGGTGTCGCCCACGTCAATAAAACTGGAGTCTGCTTGCTGGTCCATGGCGGGCTCTAGCGGAAGGCGTTTTCAGGAAGATCGAGGCGCAAACCGGAATCCAGATCGACATCCAAGCCGCGCGTCTTTTTGATCAAATCGATGCCCTGGGTGACACGCGGTTTGCGCGAGGCGAAGAGTTTGGCCGTCTCTTCGGTGATGAGATCGTTTTCATAAGCGGCGAGGATCGATTGGTCGAAAGTCATCCAGCCAAAGGGTGCACTGGCCTCGATGATCTCGTAAAAATTGCGTTGTTCATCTTCACCCAGCACGATGGTTTCTTCCGTGCGCAAATTGTGGCCGAGGATTTCCATGAGCAATTGCCGGCCACCGCCCACTTTAGGCGCGAGGCGCTGGCTGATGACGTAACGCAACGTGTCGGCGAGGCGAATGCGCAGTTGCTTCTCTTCGCCGGGAGAGAACAGGCCGAGGATACGGTTGATGGATTGGCCGGCATCGACTGTGTGCAGGGTGGCAAGGACCAGGTGACCCGTCTCCGCGGCCGTGAGCGCGACTTCGACCGTAGCGCGATCGCGCATTTCGCCCACCAGGATGACCTTGGGCGCTTGACGCAGGGAAGCCCGCAGCCCGTTTGGATAATTGTTAAAGTCGTGTCCGAGCTCGCGCTGATTAAAGGTGGCTTTAAGTTTCGGGTGAACGAACTCGATCGGGTCCTCAAGGGTGACAACATGAACCGATTGCGTCTCGTTAATCTCGTTGAGAATGGCGGCGAGGGTGGTTGTCTTTCCGCTGCCTGTGGCGCCGGTCACTAGGACCAATCCATTTTTTTCATGGGCGATTTCCTTGAAAATAGGCGTTAACATGAGCGTATCGATGGTGGGCACTTTTGCTTGCAACTTTCGCAGGACAATCGAAAAGTGTCCTTGCTGGCGAAAAATATTAACGCGGAAGCGGCATTCCTGATCGAGCGAGTAACTGCAATCGCACGAGCCGGCGGTCAGATAATCGTAAATCAAACGGCGATTTCCTCGCAGGAGCGTGAGCGCGACTTGTTCCGTCTGATAAGGTGTGAGGGCTTCGATGGGCGGATCGACATAGACCGGTTTCAGTTCGCCGAAATCCTCGACCTGAAGGGGGGAGCCAACCGAAAAATTGAGGTCGGAGATGCCGTCATAGGTTTTCAGCATCGCCGATAAAATTTTGTCGAGGTCTGGTATTCTCATCTTTCGTTCTCATTCCTCCGAGGCATCGATCGGCGGTTCTTTCAAAAATTGGCGGAATTTCTTCTTGTCGATCGCCTTGTCGTAAGCCTCCTCGGGACTGATCCGCCCATTGTGCAAATGATCGATGACCGCATCGTCGAGTGGCTGGTTTCCTTTCTTTTTGCCAACCTGGATCATGCCCGGGATTTGATGCGTCTTTGCTTCGCGCACCAGGTTCGCGATCGCCGTATCGACGACGAGAATTTCCAAAGCAGCGACGCGGCCCGGTTTATCAATGCGTTTGAAAAGATTTTGCGCGATGACGGCTTTAAGCGATTCGGCGAGCGTGGCGCGGATTTGATTCTGTTGATTGGTCGGGAAGACGTCGATGACGCGATCCACTGCTTTCGCGGCGCTCGAGGTGTGCAGGGTGCCGAAAACCAGGTGGCCGGTCGCTGCCGCGGTCAGTGCCAGCTCGATCGTCTCCAGGTCGCGCATTTCGCCCACGAGCAAGATGTCCGGGTCTTCGCGGAACGCGCCGCGCAAAGCAGCCGCAAAGGATTTGGTGTGCACACCCACTTCGCGGTGCTGGACAAGGCAGTTCTGACTGCGATGCACGAATTCGATCGGATCTTCGACTGTGATGATATGATCCGCCCGCTGAATATTTGCATAATCCACCATCGCCGCCAGGGTGGTGGACTTTCCCGATCCAGTCGGACCGGTTACGAGAACCAAACCCTTTTTGAGCATGGGAAATTTTTTCAAGACCGGCGGCAAACCGAGCTCATCCACCGTCAGGACAGTCGAAGGAATCAAGCGGAAGACCGCCGACATGCCATATTTTTGCTGAAAGAAGTTCGCGCGGTAGCGAGCGATACCGGGCACTTCGTATCCGAAGTCAACGTCGGAAGTTTCTTCGAAGATTTTGATTTTCCCTTCGGGCGCAATCTCGTAAACCATCGCCTTGAGGTCGTCGTTCTTGAGCGGAGGGAAATCCACCCGCACCAGATCGCCATTGATGCGAAGCATTGGCGGATTGTTTGTCGAAAGATGCAGGTCGGAAGCCTTCTGCTCTGCCATCAATTTGAAAAAGGCGTCAATGCGAGCCATGAGCGTCGTGCTACCAGAAGCTAAATTGATGCCACAAACCGCGGATTTAGAGCGGCGAATGCTCTCCACGCCGGCGCAAACCGGAACCGAGTTGCGTTAGCGCACTGCCTCCCGGGCGGCGTCGAGCGTGGAGCGCACCTGCGCAAGGAGCTTTTCCCTCGAGTATGGCTTTGGGATAAAACCGCGCAGACCTTGCCCCAACATGGCGCTGATCTTGGACTGCGCGGCGAAGCCGCTGCTCAAAACCACGTTCACCTTCGGATTGAGCGCCTGGAGTTCATCGAACACGGCATCCCCGTCCATGACTGGTAGGAAAAAATCCAGGATGACCAAGCCGATCTGCTTGCCGATTTTCCGGTAAATTTCCAGCGCCTCAAGACCATCCTTCGCCACGATTACCTTGTACCCTTCATCAGCTAGCATCTCGGCAGCGAGTGTAGCGACCTGCGTCTCGTCCTCGATGAAGAGAAGATACTCGCGGTTGCCTTTTGGATTCTTAACCTTGATTTCCGGGGGAATGCTCGCCCGTGCAGACCACGGCCCGTCCGCGCGGCCGGGCTGCGAACGGCGTAAATTCTTTTTGGTGGCCAGCTTCGGCTTTTCGTTATTGGGAACGGGGAGCTTCGCTCTGGCTGCTCGCGCCGGGAACGCGTGGACTACTCGATGCGGGACGACAGTGAAAGTCGCCTGCGAGGGCGCACTCAGTGCAGCCGTTTTGGCAGTGGTCTTCGCAAGGATTGTCGATGTAACCCGGTCAAAAAGCGCCTGCGCGGTCTTGGAAGCCAATTCCACCCGCTGGATGAGCAGATCGATGTAATGGTGTTCGCCTTTGTGTCGCCGCGCCAGGTCGGCATAGCGAGCGATTTGCTGCAAAATCGAATTCAGCTCCGTCGAAGTGCCCGCGATCCACTTCAAGTCTTCATGATCCAGCATAAGCCGCGCTTGGGTTACGGTTGATCAGTCTCCTTCAAACAGGCCCACCAAACGCAACCTAGGATGGCAAAAAAGGCGATGGCGAACGAACTGAGGGTCAGCATGACTCTAAAAGGTTGTTTCAATCAGCACGCTTCATGCCGAGCAAGAGACACAGCAAACGATGCAGAGTTCCGCGAGCTTACTCATGCTCTTGCTCTTGATCCTCCTCCCACTAACGTCGCAGGCGTGCCCAGTTGGTTCCGTCAAGGATTTTACGGCGGTCTCGGCCTCGCTCTCCTCATCGGACTGTTTCTCATCTGGCTTTGGCAGCCGGAGCGGCAGGTCAACCGTCACACCGAAAACTTTCTGCGGACGATCGAAAAGAGAAACTGGACGGGCGTCGCCGATTTTGTCGGCAACGATTATCAAGACCAATGGGGCGACGATCGCGCGCGCGTTCTGGAACGGATGCGGAAAGTTTTGCGCTATTTGCGCCGTATTCGAATTGACGTGACCAACGCAGCTGTGCGGATCGATAGTCAGCGCGGATATTGGAACGCCAAAATCATCATTGACGGCGACCAAGGCGAAGTGATGGCTTTAATCAAAGAGCGCGTCAATTCCCTCGCTACGCCGTTCGAACTCGAGTGGCGCCGTCAGTCTGCCAAGCCGTGGGATTGGGAGCTGGTGCGAGTCAGCAATGCGAGCCTCGAAATTCCAGAGGCTCTCCAATAAACGGATCGCCCTTTTCCGTGCGCTGTAGATGCGGGCGTGTCGCCCGCAAGAACGTGAAGATGCTCGTTCGTCCCCTTATTTGCCGAGTGCGTT
>Ga0209056_10008872_pt1 | contig 10293 bp, 10 predicted proteins | sample GraSoiAngelo_114_FD_185876 | JGI IMG/M metagenome (GOLD analysis project Ga0209056, IMG submission 185876) | Grasslands soil microbial communities from the Angelo Coastal Reserve, California, USA - 14_0903_13_40cm (SPAdes) (version 2) | ecosystem: Environmental > Terrestrial > Soil > Grasslands...
GGCGTGAACGCCTGGGCTAGAGAAATGCAAGTTTACCCAATTCTATGAAACTTGGTCTTATTGCAGGCAACGGCAAGTTCCCTTTTTTGGTTCTCGAAGGCGCGAAACGCGCGGGGTCTACCGTCGCCGTGGCGGCCATCCGCGAAGAAACCGATCCGGAGATTGAAAGGCTAACCGATCGGATGACCTGGGTCGGCATTGGTCAACTCGGCAAGCTCCTGCGCTTCTTCAAAGACGAAGGCGTCGAAAAAGCGATCATGGCCGGCCAGGTAAAGCACGTGCAGATTTTCAGCCGCGCCATTCCCGACGTACGCACGCTGAAGATGCTGCTGCGACTGCCACGACGCAATACAGACGCGCTAATCGGCGCGGTCGCCAGCGAGTTGGCCAGCGAAGGCATCGAGCTAATCGACTCGACTTACTTCCTGAAAGATCAGCTTCCGCAACCGGGTACACTAACAAAGCGCGAACCTGACGAACGTGAACGCGGCGACATCGAATACGGCTTAGAGATCGCGCATGAAATTGCCCGCCTCGATTTGGGCCAAACAATTGTCATTCGCGATCGCGCCTGTGTGGCGATTGAAGCCATGGAGGGGACGGACGCCGTGATTCGCCGCGCGGGCCGAATTGTGAACAGTCGATTAACCGTCGTGAAGATCGCGAAACCCGATCAGGACATGCGCTTCGATGTTCCGGTGGTTGGCGTTCCCACCATCGAATCGATGATCAAATCAAGAGCAAGTTGTCTTTGCGTCACGGCGGGAAAGACACTAATGTTTGACCGTGAGGAAATGATCGCCTTGGCTAACAAGAACAAGATCACCATTGTCGCTTTCTGATATCGCGGCGGGTTCGTCGTATCCAATAAAAAGTTTATGCATCGTATTTTTATTCTGACAATATTTCTCATCAGGGCACATCAACCATCGAGGTGGATTTGTCTGGTCGGGATTGCGACGGGCTCACGGCAACTGTGGAGATTGGCGGGTTGGATGTAGACTGCCCAAAAGTAGCGTCCTGTACTGTTTGCACTCGATAATTAGGATTGGGCGCCTGCCATCAGGCTTGACTTGCCCGTGGTTTAGTTATAAAAACTCGGCAGTTCGCAAACACAATCTGCATAGTTTCGACTTGGCCTTCCCAAGGGCTTGGTCTAAATGACTTTCAACGGAAAAAGGAGTAACCATCATGGCATTACGTTTAGGAGATGTGGCGCCGGATTTCACGGCGGAAACCACCGAGGGACAGATCAGCTTTCACAACTGGATTGGCGATAGCTGGGCTTGTCTGTTTTCCCATCCAAAGGATTTCACGCCAGTTTGCACGACTGAACTGGGCGAAGCGTCGCGGCTCAAACCGGAATTCGAGAAACGCAACGTCAAAGTCGTCGGACTGAGTGTCGATCCAACCGATTCGCACACGCGTTGGGCAGAAGACATTCGCGAGACGCAAGGCTCGGCGCTCAACTTTCCAGTCATTGCGGATCCGGATCATAAGGTTGCGGAACTCTATGACATGATTCATCCGGAGGTCAGCGACGTGTTCACCGTGCGCTCGGTATTCATCATCAGCCCCGACAAGAAGGTTAAGCTGATGATCACCTATCCGGCGAGCACAGGCCGTAACTTCGACGAGATTCTGCGGGTGATCGATTCCCTGCAACTGACCGCAAAGTACAGCGTGGCCACGCCAGTGAACTGGAAAGACGGCGACGATGTGATCATCGTGCCCGCTCTTTCAGATGAAGCCGCAAAAGAAAAGTTTCCCGGCGGATGGAAAACCCTAAAGCCGTACCTGCGTATCGTGCCCCAGCCGAACAAGCCGGAGAAGAAAGTGGAAACTGCCAGCACGACCTGAAAATAGCATGGACTTTGGTTCGTTACTGATTAACCAGAGCTTCCGCTTGATTGAATAAGGCGCAGAGAATTGAATACTCTGCGCCCTTTCTCCCCAGATCTCTAACGGCGCCTCCCGAACTTCGAGGTCGTCAAGATCCGGTACGCAGCTAAGGGAGACTGAGAATGGCTTATCAATTATTCTCAAGAGTGGCCCTCAAAGAAGATTTGCCTGCGCATGGCTTGCGAAGAGGCGATGTGGCCACAATTGTCGAGACTCATCCCGGCGAGGAACATCAGGAGCCCGGGTATTCTTTGGAAGTCTTCAATGCCATAGGAGAAACGATTGCGGTGGTGACGGTACCCGAATCACAAATCGAGCCGCTTGCGCCTGACGAGGTTCTTCACGTACGACGACTGGATGAGGTGCTGGTGTGATGCTTCGGAAATCCTGCGCGGTCATAGCCGCGGATCCCATCTAGCTCATCGCTAACACAGCATGGGTGTTGCCAAGCTAACCGATCAGAACACAATCGTTCCGGAGAGCAAATACGCGCGTGTCGAGCGGGAGCGGCGCTATCTCTTGCAGGATCTGCCGGAAGGACTATCGCGCGCCGATCATCATTTTCAGATCACTGATAACTACCTAACCGGCACGCGCCTGCGCATTCGTAAAGTGCGCGATCCAAAAACCAACAAGTGGGTGGTGAAGTTTACCCAAAAGTTCGCCCCCAACCCGGCTGACCTATCGCGTACTATAATCACTAACATCTATCTGAATGCCATCGAAGCAGAGACGCTCGCGATTTTTGAAGCGAACGAGATTCGCAAGAATCGTTATCGTTTTAAATTTCAGGATCGCCAGTTTTCCGTCGATATGTTTCTCGGCGATCTGTTTGGTTTGGTATTAGCTGAAGTCAGCTTTGAAACCGATGAAGAGATGGACAATTTTCCGTCGCCGCCGTTTGCCGTTGCCGACGTAACCAATAATGAGATATTCACGGGAGGAAGATTGAGCGAGCTGACTTTTGAAGATATTCGCAAGGAAATCGAGCGCAACGGCCTATTGAGGAGGAATGTAGGATAACCACCAAGGCAGAATGCCTTTGCTACACTGCATAAAATTATGTTCCTAACGGGACTGATCTCCGGCGCTTAGCGTCGAACAACCAGAAGACATAGAAATGAAAACCCGCAAAATAATTCTGATTCTTCTGCCTATCGGGGTCGTAATCGCCTCAGGCGCATGTCGAAGACAATCGCAATCTGTCCCACAAACTACTAACAGCAATCTCGCCGTTACACAAGAAAAGCCTGCCGGCGGCGAAGCCTCAGTCGGTGAAAGATCCTATTTCCGCGGGACAATTGCTGCCGGCGCGAACAATCTAAAAATCGAGATGACTTTAGTGCGCGACGGCGAGCGGGTCAGCGGAAGTTATTTCTATCCGAAGGTCGGCAAGAACATCGAACTCAACGGAACGGTCGACAAAGACGCCAATGTCGATCTGCGAGAAAAGGATGACAGTGGCAAAGAGACCGGCATCTTCAAAGGTAAATGGAAGACGGCCGTGGAACCGTATGAGTTGGGCATGGCCAACATCGCCGGCAAATGGTCAAGGCCTGACGGGGCGAAAGAAACGACTTTCGAGCTGACCCAACAACCGATCGATTTCAGCGCCGCCGCGGCGCGCTTCGTGCCCAAGGTGATTAAGGAAGCAAACAAGCAATCGCGTTACCGCATCGACGTGGTGTATCCGCAGATTGAGGGCGACGCTCGCTTCGATAAATTCAATAAAGAAGCACGCGCCATGGTCACAAAGAACGTCGCGGCTTTCAAGACCAGCGAAACTTCCAACGAAACGGACGCGGGGAGCGAAATTCCCGCCGAGACGCAGACGTCAACTCTCGACAGTGACTACCAGATTCGACTCGCCGCCGACGATTTGATCAGCATCGAGTTTACCGAATCGGCTTACTCAGGCGGCGCGGCGCACCCCAACAGTTACACGACCGTGCTCAACTACGACGTCCGTAATGGAAAGAAACTGGCGCTCGCCGATCTCTTCAACGCGAAATCGAATTACGTGAAGGTAATTTCAGATTATTGCATCAAGGATTTGAAGCAGCAGGCAAAGAAAGAAAAGGATTCAATGTTGACTGACGACATGATTCAGTCGGGCGCGTCGGCACGCGCGGAAAACTTTAATGCCTGGACGATCACTAAGCAGGGTTTGTGGATCACTTTCGATCCCTATCAGGTCGCGGCCTATGCCGCCGGGCCTCAGCAAGTGCTGGTACCGTACTCGGCTTTGAAAGATTTGATCAAGGCGGACGGACCGATCTCGCCGTTCGCCCAGTGATTCTATTTGATCCGAACGGCTCGCGGCTTAGCCGCCGCGCCCGGATTTCAAGGAGATTTCTATGAACTGGAAACTCATCTTCGCGCTTTCGGTCTTTGGCCTGGCGATGGCGGTCGCGTCGTTATTTGGTTTGGGTATGCTCGAACCTTTGCTCTGGCTGGCGATTTTCATCATCTATGCCTGGCTGATCGCCACTCGCGCGACAGGCAAATATTTTCTGCATGGTTTTCTGGTGAGCGTCGTCAACAGCATTTGGATCACCGCGATCCACGCGCTGTTCTTTTCGGTTTACGCGAAAAATAATCCGCAGTTCGTTCAGAGCACGCCTCCCGGCATGAATCCACGCGTATTAATGCTGATCATGGGTCCACTTGTGGGCGCAGTGTTCGGCGTGATCGCCGGCTTATTCGCGTTTATTGCGTCGAAGGTTTTTAAGAAGTCCGCCTAAGATCTCTTTAATACGCATCATGAATCGCAGCGTCGGATTGATAGTCATCATGGGCGGGGCATGTGCGGTGATTATCGGATTGCTGATTTATTCAGGGGCGCTTTCGTGGTTTGGCCGTCTGCCTGGTGACATCCGTTATGAAGGCGAGCACACGCGAGTTTACATTCCGATAGTTTCCTCATTGCTGCTCTCGCTGGTTTTGAGTCTGCTGTTCTATCTGCTTCGGCGATTCTTTTGAGCCACGATTACGCGATAGGCTTCCGCGCGTTTTAATCCCAATTCGCGCGCCGCCTTCTTTAGTGCCAATTTTGAGTCCAATCCGTCCCTCTCAAGTTGACGCACGCGGTCAATCAGTCTCATTGATGAAAGTTCTCTCTCGCCAGTTGATTCAAAAGCTGATTCGCTGGCGCCGCTAATAAGCAGAACAATTTCACCCCGCGTTGCTGTGCTTTGGGAAAAACGCTTTGCCAATTCACGCAAATTTCCACGCGCGATCTCTTCATGAATCTTGGTCAGTTCCCGCGCCACTGCCGCCTCGCGATTTCCCAAAACATCGACGGCATCGCTCAATGCCGCGGCGATTCGATGCGGCGCTTCATAGAACACCAGCGTCGCCTGAATCGCAGCCAGGTCTTCCAAATGTGCTCGCCTCGCGTTCGCTCGCGCGGGAAGAAAGCCCGCGAAAAAGAACTGATCCGATGGCAGCCCGGAGGCGACAAGTGCCGCCACGAAAGCCGTGGGACCCGGGATTGGAACCACGGTAATTCCGCTCTCAATCGCCGCGTTTACGACGCGAAATCCAGGGTCGCTAATCAAAGGCGTGCCGGCATCAGACACCATGGCGACGTTCTTTCCGCCTTCCAGAAGTTTGCCCAATCCTGCGGCGCTCTCTCGTTCGTTGTGTTCGTGATAACTGATGGTCCGGGTCTTAATACCGAAGTGATTCAATAAAACTCTAGTCCGGCGCGTGTCTTCGCAGGCGATCACTTCCACTTCGCGCAGGACGCGCAACGCTCTCGGCGTGATGTCTTCGAGATTACCGATTGGAGTGGCGACGATGTAGAGGGTTCCGGGCATGTCACCCGTATTGTGGCGCATGTTGTGTCAGAACCGCGAGCGGTACGACCGGATCATTTGTCATTTGAGATAATTTGAGATTTTTCATTTGCTCATTTGCGAACGCGAGTTGTTTCGTTCCGAAGAGAAAAATTATCAAATACCAAATCTCAGATGCCAAATCTCAAATAATCCGGTCGCTACCGCTCCCGGTTCTGACGCGGTTAACAAAAGCCCCGCCGCTGATGAAGAGCGACAGGGCTCCGGTCGAACGCGTTACCTTACTGATGTTCTGAAATAACTTGACGTTTAGCCGCGGGACTCGTCATGCCGATCCAAGGCGGACAAGTCCGCTCTCTAAACGAGACTGTCAAAGAACACCAGTCAACCTAAGTTAATAAGGCATCCTCAGGTCGTACGCGTCGGCTATTATGTGAAGACTCGATCTGATGTCCGCCAATTCGGCATCCACGCTGCCGTTGCCGGTGCGCAGTCGCAACGTACGATCAAGCTGGATGCCTCGATCCATTACGATTCGCGCCTCGTCAACGCTGGCGCCCAGAGCGAAGCCGCCACGTGAAGCCATTCTCAACTCTCTGACCGCGCGCCGAAAGTCACGTACTTGATCGATCGCTCCGGTGTCTACAGTTCTAAACTGAAAGATTCCGCCGAAGACCCGGCGCGTTCTGCCATAATTAAGATCATTTTCCAATCGCGCACTCGAAATATCGAGCTGACGAATTGCTTGCTGAACGTCACGCCGATCGGTCTGGTCGTAATTATTACGATCATAATCATAACGACGATTATAGATTTGCGCCGAGGTGACTATCGGGAGCGCCAGAATCAGGAGAGCTGCCGTGAATATTAATCTGGCTAGAATATTTTTTCTCACTTTCCATTACCTCCTTTACAAAACATTCTCGCTCAGTGATGCGATGATCTCAGTCGAGCGAGGGTGCGCCTCGTGAAAGAAAAGCGCGCGCTTCACAAGGAACTCGTAAGATGAAAACAAGAAAGAAGGAAAGGAGCGCCGACTTCTTGTCGGCGGTTCGCGGGCATCCTGCCCGCAAAACTGTGGAAGATCATCATTCCCCAAGCAGAAGCAAGAAATGATCGCGCAGTCGCCCTTCGGTGAAACGCGATTGCCCGCCCGTTTTTTCGCTGGCCATCCACAGAGGCGCGCCCGTCGCCGCCCGCATGAGAGTAAGTTCAGCGTTCGCGCGCGGCCGGCCAAAGTGTTTGATGTTCGCGCAGGCCAACCCGCCGCCGCGAATGAATCCATCTCGCGGAGTGCGCGGCCATCCGCTTTCGACCGTTAACGCGCGCACGCCATTGTGCAGCGTCACGTGTGTTCCGACCATCGTGGTAGATCCGACGCGAAAGCGATGCGCATCCTGCTGCTCGATCTGAATACCCGCGCCACGGCGATTTGCTTCGCCCGCCAGTTTCGTCAGCGAACTCACCAGCCACTCCGTCCCGGTCCGTCGCAGCAGATCATTCCGTGCGCGCAAATTAAGATAATCGGCAATATCCGCCCGCCCGGCAGCGTGCGCGCGCCGCTTTGCTTCCGCCAACGTCAACTCCCAAGCTTCATCAAGTTCGGTCATCCTGGCTGGTCCCGTTTTCCTTTCGTCCTTCTTTTGATGTTATCATGCCCTCCCGAATCGTCTCTCCTTGCATGCTTAATTGTAAGATGAATTTACCTTTCCTTAATCAACGGACGATCGCGTTGGCGATGATTCTCGCGATCGTTTCAGTACTTTGGGGCGGCTCGGTTTCGTGGGCCCAGGGCAAGCGGCTGCCAAAGCCGAGCGGGCACGTTAATGACTTTGCCGAAGTTCTGGACTCGCCGACAAAGTCGCGACTGCAAGTAGTCCTCGAAAACTTGAGGCAGCGCACCGGTCTTGATTTCATCATTGCTACAGTGAAAAGTGTCGGCTCTGAAGACATCTACGATTACTCTTTGGCAGTTGCCAATGACTGGAACGTAGGCGCACCAGCAACTCCGACGAAGAGTCTCCTGCTTTTGCTCGCGACCGACAGCGGGAAATTCTTTTCGCAAGCCAGTAAGTCCGCGCGGGCCAGTCTTCCTGACGGTCTGATCGGCGAGATGGGTTTGCGCATGCGACCGAAACTCGAGGGTGGCGGTTATAGTCAGGGACTGCTGACGGGGATCCAAGTCTTTGCGGAAATTCTCGGCGAGCGAAACAATTTCACTTTGGCTGATGTCGATCCGCAAGCCGAGAATTTGATTGCCAGACAGCAGCGTCCAAGGGTTGTGAGATCGCAAAGGACCGAGCCTGCGGAGACGCCGACTCCACAACCGAGTGAATCGCCGGCGCCTCAACCAACGGTCCCACCGAGACAGCCATCTACGCCGCAAGCCATTTCGAATGTCACCCCTACGGTCGTCGCTCCATCGCCGCAATCGACGCAAACGGCTGAGCCGTCGCTAACGCCAGCAACACAGACACCCGAGCCATCGATAGCGCCATCAGTCCAGCACCCATTTCAAAGTCCGTCAGTCGCAGTAGCGTCGCCGAGTGCATCTCCGCTGGAGAGCCCGGCAGTCGTTTCCGTACCTGGCGCATTAGCGCCCGGCTCCCCTTCGACGGTGTCGCGGGCACGAGTGAGCGCCCAGCCCTCGCCCAGTGTAGCCGAGATTGCGGACAACTCTGCGCGTCCGACTCGGTCGCCCTCGACAGATCGAAGAACAAACGTCACTCCTCCAGCAAATCCGGATGATGAAAAAGAAGAAGTTGAATTAACACTTACCAAGCCCGTAGACCAGAGAATCGATTTATTGAAGGCGTTTATTGCTGCGCATCCGCAGTCTGTCGCGGTGCCCCGCGCCTTTGAACTTATCGTCGCGGCGCACGCAACCTTAGGTGATCAAAAATTGAAAGCAGGCGACGCGGCGGGCGGCCTGCGAGAATTTCGTCTGGCGATTTCTGAGGCGCCACCTGATATGGGCGATCCCTTGTTTACTGAAGTTATCGCGCGCATTCCCATGAACTTATTTCTGCGCGGGCAGCGCGCTGCGGCAACCGAAGCCGCGCATCAGGCTGAGGCGCTGGCGAAACTGAACCCGCGACGTTTGTTGGCCCTCGTGGAGTTCTATCTCACGATCGAAGATGCCGGCGAAGCAAATCGCATTGCGGAATTGGCGGTGCAGAACGGACCCGACTCCGCCCCGGCGCATCAGGCATTGGGCGCCGCGCGTCACATCGCGCTCAGGCTTGACGAAGCTGCCAGCGAATACGCCCGCGCGCTTGCGATCGATCCCAAATCCACGGTGGCCAGAATCGCGCTCGCCGATTTGAAACGGTCTAGCGGCAAAGCTGAAGAGGCCTTGGCGCTTTACCGCGCACAGTTGCAGGCTGATTCGAATAACAAATCTGCGCGTGCAGGTCTGGTGCTTTCGCTGCTGGAACTTGGCAAGAAGAGCGAAGCGGATCAGGAATTAAACAAAGCGCTGCAAGACAAAGAGCAGACGCGAAATCTTCCGTTGCTGGTTGGCACGGCCTACTGGTTCGTGGCGCACAACGATTCGGCGCGCGGCCTCGACCTGGCTCAGAAGGCGGTCGAGATCGAGCCGCGCTATTCGTGGGCGCAGATCGCGTTGGCCCGCGCGCTCGTGGCTGAACGCCACCCATTGGAGGCCGAAAGGGCCTTGCGTTTCGCTCAACAATACAGCCGCTTCCCGACTTTGAATTACGAGTTGGCGAACGTCCTGGCTTCGATTGGCTTGTATGACGAAGCTGCGCAAGAACTTGCGCGCTCGTTCACTTTCAAAGACGGACAGATCGAAACGCGTCTCGCCGGTCGCAGCACTGCGCGCGCCGCGAGCTTCACTGAATTGCTGGCGCCGGAACGCCGCGCGGCGATCTTTCAAGCCGGCGTCGCGGATACTGAAAGCAACGCCAAGATGCTGAAAGCGCTTTTGGCGTTTACAGCCGCTCTCGGTCGTTCCACGATATCTGACGATGAAGCACTCACCATCGCGCAGAACTTTATCGCGGGCGAAGATGGGATGCGCACCTTTCGTCTCGTTTATGTCGCCGGAAGATTTGTGCGCAAAGGCGTCGCTTTATCAAGCGTCGTCGATCTAATGGACAGCGCAATTAAGGGTGTGGAAGCTGCGCTCAGCATGCCGGCCGCAACCGTCGCCGTGCAGCCGGAAGAGTTGAGCGACATGCGCGCACGAGCGCGCGCCCAGAACGCTACGCCCGACGTTCCCGACGCACCGCGCAATGCGCTTTCAGGTTTATTGCGCGGACGAATCGAAGACCTCGCCGGCCTCGCGCTTTTCAATCTGGACAAACCTGAAGAAGCCGCAGCGCATTTGCGCCGCGCAGTCAGTGTCTCGCCCGAAGGCACGCCGCTCTGGCGTTCAGCGATGTGGCATCTCGGCTCTGCGCTCGAAGCCAACGGCAAGAATGATCAGGCATTGCTCTACTACATCAAAAGCTACCTCAACGGCCCACCCGATCCCGCTCGTCGCTCCGTGATCGAAAACGTCTACAAGAAAGTCAATGGCACGCTGGAAGGACTGGACGACAAGATCGGCCCAAGCTTCGCCACCGCC
>Ga0209056_10008874_pt1 | contig 10292 bp, 5 predicted proteins | sample GraSoiAngelo_114_FD_185876 | JGI IMG/M metagenome (GOLD analysis project Ga0209056, IMG submission 185876) | Grasslands soil microbial communities from the Angelo Coastal Reserve, California, USA - 14_0903_13_40cm (SPAdes) (version 2) | ecosystem: Environmental > Terrestrial > Soil > Grasslands ...
TAACTCGGATGACAGCATGGAGAAGCAGTCGGTGGTGTTGATCAATCGCAGTTTGGCCGGGCGCTATTGGCCGGGCGAAAAGGCCGTTGGCAAACGAATCACCTTCACTTCCGAGCCCAAGGAACAGGACTGGCGAACGGTGGTCGGTGTCGTCGGCGACGTGAAAGACTATCCGGACTCGGCCACCGCCGTGCCCGCATTCTATTTCTCGCTGGCCCAATCTCCGACCCGCCAGGTCACGCTGGCCGTGCGGACGACCGCCGAACCGTCCGGAATAATCGCCGCTGTGCGGGACGAACTCCAGCATCTCGACAAGAACGTGCCGCTGGCCGACGTGAAGACGTTGGAGACGATTACGGCGGGAGCGGTCGCAGGGCGGCGTTTTACGTTTTGGTTGGTGGGCTGTTTTGCCGCGACCGCCCTGGCTCTGGCGGCGATCGGGATCTACGGCGTACTTTCGTATGTGGTGGCGCAACGCACCCGCGAGATCGGCGTCCGCATGGCGTTGGGCGCACAGACCCGTGATGTCGTCAGATTGACGCTCAAACAAGGTATGCGACCGACGCTGGTCGGAGTGGCGCTTGGTCTGGCGGGCGCATTCACCTTGACCCGTTTGATGTCGAGTCTGCTGTTCGGCGTGAGTGCGACCGACCCGGAAACATTCGTCGTGAGCGCGTTGTTTTTGGTCTTGATCGCATTGCTGCCTTGCTGGCTGCCGGCGCGCCGCGCGGCGCGGGTCGATCCGATGGAGGCGCTCCGTTATGAGTAAAGTCGGTTTCATCGTTGAACCGTTGAATCGTGAACCGAAATTCACAACTTTGATCGCTACTTGAACCGATTTAACGATTTAACGATTTAACCGTTTTAGCCCTTTTAACGAACCATGAACGATTTGAAATACGCCTTCCGCCAACTCGCTAAGAGTCCTGGCTTCACTGTGATCGCGGTGCTGGTGTTGGCTCTCGGTATTGGTGCCAACACCACGATTTTTTCCATCATCAACAGCATCCTGATCAAGCCTCTGCAAGTCCGCCATCCGGAGCAAGTCGTGGGCATCTACCAACATGACCGGGACAATCCGGATTCATTCAATCAGTTTTCTTATGCCGATTTCGCTGATCTGCGCTCGGGCAAAGACTTGGCATTCACCGACTTGTTCGCGTTCCGCTTCACTTCGGTGGGCTTGCAGGGCGAACTTACGGAAAGGATTTCCGCCTGTTTTGTCAGCGCAAACTATTTCTCGGCACTCGGCGTACCGCCCGCACTAGGGCGGGGTTTCTTGCCGGAGGAGGAAACCTCTGAAACACCTGTCGCCGTGCTCACTCACTCCTTTTGGGTGCGGCTCGGCGCAGATCCCTCCATTGTTGGCCGGAAAATTAAGCTGACCAGGGGAGACGTCACCGTGGTCGGAGTCATGCCACGCACCTTCACCGGTGCCCAACTCCTCGCCCCGGCTATATTCTTTCCTGTAGGAATGGCACCCACCTTGAACCCCAACCCGGGCCAAGCCGGCTCTCGCATCCTGACGGATCGTAGCGACGGCAGTTTTATGGTCATGGGACGGCTGAAGCCCGGTCTCACGCTGGCGAATGTTGGCGCGGCGCTTTCTACCTTGAACCAGCAGTTTTCCATCCCAGACCCCGCCAAACCGAAAGCTCGAACTCTGATTTGTACCCCACCCTCACGCTTTAACTTCAGCCCCCAGCCAGCCCAAGCCGACGAGGGTTTGGCCCCGCTGGCCGGTTTTGCGTCTGGATTGTCCATCTTGGTTCTGGTCATCGCTTGCTTGAACCTGGCGAACATGATGCTCGCGCGCGGCGCAGCCCGTCGAAAGGAAATTGCCATCCGACTGGCGCTGGGCGCCGGATGCACGCGCATCCTGAGCCAACTGCTAACGGAAGGGATGCTTCTGGCACTGTTGGGCGGCGCTGCAGGCCTCTTGGCTTCTGTGTGGGCGACGAACCTCCTCGCCGCTTTCATCTACTCTGGCTCCGGGATGCCGGCAGATTTCCCCCAATTCGACCTTGCCCCTGATTCGAGAGTGTTGATGGTACTTTTGTTCCTCAGCGGCCTAGCCACCCTGTTCTTCGCCTTGGGACCCGCCTGGAAGCTGGCACGCCTTGAGGTCAACTCCGATCTGAAACGACAAGCGAGTGACGATGCCCGCGAGCGTCCCAAAGGCGGCTTGGGGGCGCGAGAACTTCTCGCCGTCGGCCAGATGGCCTTCGCGCTGGCGTTGCTGGTGGCTGCCGCGCTATTCAGCCGCAGCGCAATAAACGTCGCTACGGCCAACCCCGGCTTCGAGTTCGGTTCCAACTTCTACCTCTCACTTGACCCCACGTTAGCCGGCTACCCGAAGCCGCGCGTACGCGAGCTGACTCGCAGCTCCATCGAACGTTTGTCGGCGCTGCCAGGAGTCGAGTCGGTCAGCGCCGCCACGAGCATTCCCTTTGGTGATAGTTGGGATATTCGAAGTGTTCAAATCGGCGGTGCTCCCCCGCCTTCCAGTGCCGCGTTCACTTTGGCCGAAGGCAAAGAATTGTACGCAATTTACAATGTCGTCGGCTCGGATTACTTCCGCACGCTTGGCCTGCCTTTGCAGCGGGGCCGTGAATTCGAGCGACTCGAAGCAGAGGACACCCACTCCCCGCCGGTAGCAATCATCAGCCAAAACCTCGCGGACCAACTTTGGCCTGGCCAGGACCCGCTTGGACGTTCAATCCAGTTTTCCCGGCCCTTTCCGGACAGTGATGACGGTCGTAGGCGTAGTTCCGGTAATTCCATGGCAGGTGTTCAAGAAGGAAATCCGCCCCCAGATATACGTTCCCCTCGGCCAGGATTTCCCGACGAGCTTGAAGCTGCACGTTCGGGTCGCCCCTGGGGTTAACCCGGCGAAGCTAATGACAGCCGTTCGGGAGGAGGTGCGCCGATTGGACCCCCAGATTCCGCTGACGGAAGTCAAGACGCTCATGGCCTTGCACCGCGACGGCCCGACCGTGCGCGTCGCGCGTCTTGGCTCGGTCCTCTTTGGTGCATTCGGCGGGTTGGCGATGTTATTGAGTTTGCTCGGCATTTACGGTTTGAAAGCATATGCCATCGCCCGGCGCACCCGAGAAATAGGCATCCGTATGGCCTTGGGCGCGGATCGGCACGACGTGATGGCGATGATCCTTCGCGAAAGCGCCAGGCTTGCAACCCTGGGGCTCGGCTTGGGTCTACTACTCGCCGTGGCTGTTGGAAAACTGGCCGGAAGCTTCCTTTACCATGTCCCGGCGATGGATACCCTCACTTTCAGCGTGGTTCCGCTGCTGCTGCTCGTCGTGACCTTGGTTGCCTGCGCCGTTCCCGCTCGCCGCGCGGCGAAAGTTGATCCAATGGAGGCGCTGCGTTATGAATAAAACGAACATCGAACATCCAACATCGAACGCTGAACATCGAATGTGGGGAGGCGCTGAGATACGAATGAAAACTCCAAATCCCAAAATCCAAATCCCAAAGAAGCTCCAGGTTCAAAGCTCCAAGGCGGCGAGTCTGCCGCAAGTTTTGGAATTTGAGGTTTGGGATTTCTTTGGCGCTTGGGGTTTGGGGTTTGGGAATTTGGCCTGCCACCGACAACGGACCACTGACTACTGACCACGAACCATGAACGATTTGAAATTCGCCTTCCGCCAACTGCTGACGAATCCCGGCTTTGCCGCAGTCGCGGCACTCACGCTCGCGCTCGGCATCGGCGCCAACACCGCCATTTTCAGCGCCGTCGATGCCGTCCTGATTCGTTCACTGCCGTATGCCGAGGCTGACCGCCTCGTCATGATATGGGACGACGACATGAGGTGGACCGGTTCCCGGAAGTTCTTTTCCACGCCCGCGGAATGGTCTGAGTGGCGTCGCCACAACACGGTTTTTAAGGATATCGCAGCCACAGACCCTGGGCAGGTTACGCTCTCAGGTGATGGCGATCCCGAAGAATTGCCGGGCCGCCGAGTCACCGGGAATTTCTGGAACGTCCTTGGCGCACAGCCGTTGCTCGGAAGCGTCTTCACTGAAGAGGAAGACACGCGAGGCGTGCGGGTGGCGGTCATTAGCTATGGGCTCTGGCAGCGGCGTTTCGGCGGTTCGCGGGACGTGCTGGGCCGCAAGATCATTCTGAATGATACTTCGTACGAAGTGATCGGCATCATGCCGCGCGAGTTCTATTTCATGCCGGCGCGCGATATCGACGTTTGGATGCCGACCGCATGGTCCGCTGAACACCTTACACAATGGTGGTGGCACGACGTGCACTGCGTGGCACGGCTAAAGCCCGGTGTCACGCTCCAACAGGCGAGAGAATCGATGGCGGCACTGAGCCTGCGCGTGTCGGAGCAACATGTTAAACCTCCGCGCGCGGCAGTGGTGACGCCCCTGCGGGAGGAGCTGGCGGGAAAGACGCAAACGTCGTTGATCGTGCTGATGGGCGCATCGGTGGCGGTCTTGCTGATCGCGTGCGTCAATCTGGCGAATTTGCTGATGGCGCGCGGGGCCGCGCGGCGCCGCGAAGTGGCGGTGCGTGCGGCGCTCGGCGCAGGACGCGGCAGGTTGATCACCCAATTTCTGATCGAGAGCCTGGTGCTGGCGGGACTCGGTGCTATCGCCGGACTCGTGCTCGCCATACCGGTCATGCGGTTTCTGGAAACGCTGGTGCCGGAGACCATGGCCGCGGTGCGGCTGACTCTCGACTGGCGCGTGCTGGCGTTTTCCGCGGCGATAGCTATCGCCGCCGCATTGACGTTTGGACTTGTGCCCGCTCTCGGCTGGTCGCGGCTCGCCTTGCAGGAAGGACTGCGCGACGGCGGCCGCGGCAGTTCTGGCGCGCGCAGCCATCGGTTCCAACATTCGCTCATCATCATCGAGACGGCTCTCGCCGTCGTGCTGCTGACGAGCGGCGCATTGCTGCTGCAGACGTTTCAACATCTGCGGCAGCTGGATCTTGGCATCCGTAGCGAGAAGCTGCTGACCTTTGTCACTCCACTATTCCGCTATCCCGACTTCGACCAGCGGCTGGCCTTCGTCAACGCGGAATTGGAGGCGATTCGCGCGGTTCCTGGCGTCATAAGCGCCGGCGCAATTTCGAGAATTCCACTGACGGTAACCGATCAGTCAACTTTCTATATTTTCCCGGGCCAATCCAACGACGAGGCGCGCGAACAGGTCGCGCTCTCGCGCGTCGTGAGCCGCGATTACTTTTCCACCGTCGGCGCGCGCCTGCGGGAAGGCCGGTTCTTCGACATCTCCGACCGGCGCTCGCAATCCCCGGCCGCGATCGTCAATGAATCCTTTGTGAACCGCAACTTTCCGGGACGTTCGCCGCTCGGCTCCCGATTCAAGTTCGGAGCTACGGGCGAGAGAGGCTACTGGTACACGATCGTCGGGGTCGTGAAGGAAATTCGCGATCGCGGCGTGGCGGAGGAATTGCAACCCGCAGTTTATCGTTTGCATGAACAGGCGGACCAAAGCGGGGACCAGCCGAGCGGCATCGCGGTTCGCACGTCGGTCGAGCCGGCCTCGATTATTTCGGCGGTTCGGCAAGCGATCTGGTCCATCGATAAGAACCAGCCGGTCGCGCGCGTTCAAACCATTGAAGACATCGTGGCTCGGCAGTTGTCCGCCCCGTCGCAGAATAGCGCGCTTTTAAGCGTGTTCGCCCTGCTCGCGCTGTTGCTGGCGTCGATTGGAATGTACGGAGTGCTCTCCTACGCTGTAGCGCAACGCACCAACGAAATCGGCGTGCGCATGGCGTTGGGCGCGACTTCGAATGACATCCTGCTCTCGTTCGGCAGACGCGGCTTGGCGTTGACGCTCGCCGGGCTCGCCATCGGTGTGGTCGTGGCATTCATCGTGGCTCGCTTGATGACCACGCTGTTCTACGGCTTTCGGCCCGACTGTGTGCCCGCTGTCGTCGTGGTATCGCTCATTCTCCTGGCGGTGGCAGCCTTGGCGTGCTTTGTGCCTGCGCGTCGCGTGTCGATGGTCAATCCAATGGAGGCGCTGCGGCACGAATGATGAAGGATGAGGTATGAATTATGAAAGCGAACAGTCAACCAGCGTCACTCCCAGTTCATCCTTCATCCTTCATAACTCATAATTCATAGGTCATTCCAGCAACCAAGTGAGCCTGGCCACTTTCTCAACTCTCAACTCAAATCCCTCTCAACCCTCATGAATGATCTGAAATTCGCCTTCCGCCAACTGCTGAAAAACTCCGGCTTCTCCGCCGTGGCTGTGCTCACGCTCGCGCTGGGCATCGGCGCTTGCACGGCGATCTTCAGCATCGTGGATGCGGTGCTGTTGCGCCCTTTGCCGTACCCGCAAGCGGAGAAGATTGTTAGTCTCAGCGAAGTTAACAAGCAGGGCAACCAGATCACCTTCGCTGAGCCGAATTTTTTGGACGTGCATGCGCGCAATCACACGCTCGCGGCGGCAGCACAATACAACATGCAGTTGACGACCGTCCTTGGCGGCAGCGAGCCGGTGCGCACACGTGTCGCTTATGTGTCGGGTGACTTTTACAAGGCGCTCGGTGTGCAACCTGCGATTGGGCGTAGCTTCTTGTCGGCAGAAGCCAAAACCGGCGGCCAGCCGGTCGCGGTGGTGAGTCAGGGTTATTGGCAAAGGTTGCTCGGCAGCCGCAAGGATTTGGCTGCGACGCCGATCCGCCTCGGCGACAGGAGTTACACCGTCGTGGGCGTGATGCCGCAGAGTTTCAACTTTCCCAAAGACGCGGAAATCTGGCTGCCGATTGAAGTCTTTCCGCCTTCGCAATCGCGCACGGCGCATGGACGGCGCGTCATCGCCCGCTTGCGTGACGGCGTGACGCTCGTCGAAGCGCGGGCGGAGTTGAGCGCGCTTGGTAAACAACTCAAGCAAGAGCACGGTACGAACGTAGACCTGGTTGACATAGCGACGCTGCCTTTGCAAGAAGCGCTGGTCGGCGAGGTCAGTCAGAGTTTGTGGGTGATTCTGGCGGCGGTGGGTTTGCTGCTGCTCGTGGCCTGCACCAACGTCGCCAATTTGTTGCTCGCGCAAGCGACGGCGCGGCGGCGCGAGTTCGCCGTGCGCACGGCTTTGGGCGCGACGCGCTGGCGGCTGGCGCGGCAATTCATCGCCGAAAATCTGCTGCTCGCGTTGTTGGCTGGCGCTGTGGGGGTGCTGCTTTCATTTGGGAGTGTGGCTGCGCTCGTCGCTCTCAATCAAGGCAATCTGCCGCGCGCCGATGAAATCAGTGTTGATGCGCGCGCGCTGGCCTTCACTTTGGCGCTTTCAGCGCTGGTGGCGGTGGCGCTCGGCTTGGTGCCGCTGCTGCGTTTCGGCGGGCGCGCTGCACAAGCGGGTTTGAAAGAGGCCGCTCGCGGGCAATCAGCCAGCGCCACGAGCCAGCGTATGCGCGCAACGCTCGCGCTGACTCAAGTGGCTTTGACGCTGGTGCTCTTGCTCGGCGCGGGGCTGCTCATCAAGAGCTTCATCAAGGTGCTGGAGATTGATCCGGGCTTTCGCACTGAGAGTGCCGTGGCGATGGAGCTTTCATTGAACGATGAACCGCCGCAACGCCGAGCCAGCTTTTACCAGCAGGTGCTCGAACGTTTGGCGGTGTTGCCAGGTGTCACGGCGGTCGGCGGCGTCAACGGTTTGCCGATGGTTGGTGGCGGCGCCGACGGCCAGTTTCTGATGGACAATAATCCGGCGCTCAAAGGCTACGGCGAACTTCGCGTCGCGAGTCCCGGATATTTCAAAGCGATGGGCATACGGCTGCTGCGCGGGCGCCTCTTCGATCAGAGCGACGGGCCTCAGACACCACAAGTCGCGCTCATCAGCGAAGCGCTTCAGCGCCAATACTGGCCAAACGAAGACCCGCTCGGCAAAGGCATCCAGTACGGCAATATGGATGGCGACACGCATCTTTTGCAGGTCGTCGGCGTGGTCAGCGACGTGCGCGAATTTGGGTTGGAAGCAAAAGCCCAGCCAACGGTTTACGTTCACTATTTACAAAGGCCACGGCAGGCCTGGGGTTTTGCAATTGTCGCGCGTACCCAGGGCGACGTAAAGGCATTGATTCCGGCGATGCGGAGCGCGGTGCAAGCGCTCAGTCGCGATGTGCCGACCAACTTCCGCACGCTCGACCAAATTTTTTCCTCCTCGCTCAACAAACGCCGCTTCAGTTTGGTGATCTTCGGCAGCTTTGCCGCCGTCGCACTGCTGTTGGCAACCCTCGGCATTTATGGCGTGACTGCTTATGCCGTGGCGCAGCGCACGCAGGAACTCGGCATCCGCCTCGCGCTCGGCGCGCAAGTCTCAGATGTGTTACGACTGGTGATCGGACAAGGGATGAAGGCGGTGCTGCTCGGCATCGTGATCGGGTTAGGTGGCGCTTTCGCGCTGACGCGGTTGATTGCTCATTTGCTCTTCGAGGTGAGCGCGACTGATCCGCTGACGTTCGCCGTCGTCGCTTCATTGTTGATCTTTGTCGCTTTGCTGGCGTGTTACTTCCCCGCGCGCCGCGCGACGCGTGTCGATCCCATGGAGGCGCTTCGATCTGAATGAAATCCGAAGCTCGAAATCCGAAAGAAGCCCGAAGTTTAAAATCCGAAGGCGGGATGGACAACGGATAACGAACCCCTGACTCGTGACAACGGACCATGAATGATCTCAAATTCGCCATTCGCCAGTTGCTGAAGAACCCCGGCCTTACCGCCGTGGCGGTGCTGACACTCGCGCTCGGCATCGGGGCCAACACTGCAATCTTCAGCGTGTTCTACGGCGTGCTGCTCAAACCGCTGCCTTATCGCGACCCGGAACAGTTGATCCGTGTTTTTGAAAGCAGCGCGAGCCAGCCCAAATTCCCGATGTCGGCGGGAGATTTTCAAGATTACCGGGAACTGAACTCCACCCTCGCCAGCCTAGCGCTCTATACGCGGCAGGACTTGGAGCTGTCCAAAGACGACCAGCCGGAACTCCTCGCCGGACTGCGGATCACCTCGGGCTATTTCGATGTGTTGGGGGAGCGACCAATGCTGGGTCGGGAGTTTCGCCGCGAGGACGAGGCACCCGGCAACCATCATGTCGTGATTCTCAGCAACGGAGTATGGAAACGGAGATTCAACAGTGATCCGACGATCATTGGTAAAACAGTCTCGCTTACTGGCGAAGCGTTCACGGTGGTAGGCGTGATGCCGTCGGGGGTCCAGCATGTGGGGGGTGATTACCGATCGATGCCGCATGGAGAAACCGTGGACTTCTGGTGGCCAATGACATTGCGATCGCAAGACAATCGAGGCTCCCATTACCTGAACGCCGTCGGACGACTGAAGCCGGGCGTCCTGCCAAGGCAGGCTTCGGCTGATCTCAACGTGATCGCCGACCAGCTCGCGCGCCAGTTTCCCGACACGAACGGAAGCTTTCGCATCGCCATCCAGGCGTTGCATGAAGAGATCGTGGGGCGGGCCCGGACGACATTGTTGGTCTTGTTCGGTGCGGTCCTTTTGGTGTTGCTCATCGCCTGCGTGAACGTTGCAAACCTGCTGCTGGCCCGGTCGTCGGCACGCGAGCGGGAAATGGCCGTGCGAGCGGCGGTGGGAGCCGGGCGATGGCGCATTGCGCGGCAATTGTTGGCGGAAAGCCTGCTGCTGGCGGCGATCAGTGGCGTCGCCGGAATTTTGCTGGCGAGATGCGGGATAGTCGCGCTCGGCAGGTTCGGACCGGAACAATTGCCGCGGTTGCAATCGGTTCAGCTTGATGGGCACGTCCTGTTCTTCACCCTCGCGTTGACGATGTCGACTGCGATCCTTTTCGGGCTGGCACCCGCGTTGCAGGCCGGGAAGGTCAATCTTAATGGACTGTTGAAAGAGGGAGCGCGTGTCGGCACAGGAGGACGGCAGCGGCGGTTGCGGGACACGCTGGTGGCATCTGAAGTCGCACTGGCGCTGCTGCTCCTGGTCGGCACGGGCTTACTGGTCCGCAGTTTCTGGCGGTTGCAACAGACCGCCGCCGGCTTCAACCCGGGGCGTATTTTGACGGCTGTCGTTTCCCTTCCCTATACGGGCTACGGCGACTCGACCAACCGCGCCGTCTTCCAGCGACAACTTCTTGAACGACTTGCCGGGCTTCCGGGCGTCGAATCGGCGGGTCTCACGTCGGATCTGCCGTGGACAGGGTATGACGAAAACAGCTCGTTTAACATCGAAGGCAAAACGTTTCCACCCGGCGACGGGCCAGGTGGACGGTATCACTTCATCTCGTCCGATTACTTCCGCACCATC
>Ga0209056_10008877_pt1 | contig 10290 bp, 10 predicted proteins | sample GraSoiAngelo_114_FD_185876 | JGI IMG/M metagenome (GOLD analysis project Ga0209056, IMG submission 185876) | Grasslands soil microbial communities from the Angelo Coastal Reserve, California, USA - 14_0903_13_40cm (SPAdes) (version 2) | ecosystem: Environmental > Terrestrial > Soil > Grasslands...
CGGATGGCGTTGCCACCAGCGGTTGCGGTGTTTCCGTCTCCTTCGGGGGAGGAACGCCCTGCCCGCGGAAAAGGAAAACCTGCTCCACCTCCCGCAACCGTTGAAGCGTCAATTCCTGCGCTTGGGCAAATGCCTCCGTGTTGGACGCGATATCAATGAGTTGGGGAGTGTTCGACGCGACCGGATGGGCGGTGCCGAGATTCTTCAGTTCTTTCAAATCGATGGTTTCCAGCATCTCCCGGAGCTGCCCGATCGGATTGTCGAGCAGCCGTGGCAATCCGTTAACGAGTTGACCGCAGAGTTCGGCCATAAAGTGACCGGCACCAGCTGTTCGAACGTAGAGGGCTGAAGGCTTATGCAGAATGTCCGGCACCCGTGGACCAAACGCACCTTTTGCCAGTGGATCGGATTCGCGTCCACACCAATAAAGCCGGTGGTCGAAGCGATCACAAGCCGCAAGAGCTTCAACAACAGCATCGTCCCAACCGCTGTATCCCAGTACAATCACACCATGCCGCTCCAGGACGGGTGCTAGTGTCCGAGCATTCTTTTCTTTAAGCGTTTTAATGTCTTCATCCGTCGCCGCCTGAGAGCGGCGATGAATAGTGCCATGCAAGTAAACAAGATGAATGGCATCGGTTTCGTCGTCGAATATCTCGTCGCCAACCCCCAGCTCGGGGGTATCGCTCATGAAATACAAACGGTTCACGGCCTGCAGCGCAGTTTGGAGAAACGGATCGAAGTTCGTCGTTAGAATCAACCGCGAAAACGCGGCAGAGAATTTGAACGAATTGCTTCCGCGGGATTTGCCCGGTTGGACTCCTATTAAGGAAGCCAGCAAGAAGTGCGCGGCATTAAGGCGCGGTTTGTCCAGCTGCATGAGGGCGCGCTGGAACCTGCGCGCTTGGAACGGTTCGCCCACCGCTCCAAAGTATTCTGGAGTAAAGACGGCTTTGTAGGCGTCAGAATAAGTTTCTGGGAGAGCAGTTTGGGAGTCTAATGGAAGAACCAGCCCACGACTGGCATTCCGTTTAACAAATTCACTCCAGAAATCACGGGCAATTTCAGTACGCTGATCGTGTGGAATCTCTTTCTGCGTTTCGAAAGACTGATGTTCCTTTAGAGATTTCATCCATAGCGGCAAGATTTCGCCCACGATTTCTCGGACAACCGGAACTAAGCCCTGGCTAAATCCTGAACCAAGAACAAGCGCAAAGGGCGCTGTTCCCTGAGCCGCTAGTCGGACCGTCTCAACGATCTCATCGATTGCTTCCTCCTCAGGCAAGCTCTGGATTTTGGGCTCCGCCACAGAATTAGTTCAGTGGGATCAGTTTACTTCCCCGTTGAATGCAATGCAACGGATCGCCCGGTGACCGTCCAACTGGCGGCATTTTGTCCCTCGCGTCAGCCCTTCGCAATACACTAAACGTGGAACTGGATAAACATAGTGGCGTACATTCTGAGAGGTTGATCGACCAACCAAGCGGCCACCAAGATTTGGATATATTCCAGCAGCGTGCCGAACCCACGGGAATTACCCCATGTAAAATCCGCCGTTCACGTTGAGCACGTGGCCGGTGATGTAACTCGACAGCGGCGAGGCCAGGAACAATGCCGCATCGACGATTTCGCGCACGTCGCCGAGGCGGCCGAGTGGAATTTGTTTAATAAAATTTTGCGCCACTTCCTCCGGCATGCCTTTGCTCATGCCGACATCGATGAATCCAGGCGCAATGGCGTTCACGGTGATGTTCTGCCGCGCAAGCTCGCGGGCTGAAACTTTGGTGAGCGCAATAATTCCGGCTTTGCTCGACGAATAATTCGCCTGGCCGAACAGCCCCATCTGTCCGCTCACGGACGACATGTTGATTACTCGTCCGCCGTTGCGCAGAATCCCTGCCGCTTTCTGCGTGACTGTGAACGTGCCGATGAGATTGACGCGGATGACGCTCTCGAATTCGTCCAGAGACATTTTCTTAATGGTGCGATCGCTGATGATCCCCGAATTGTTGACCAGGATGTCGAGCCCGCCGCGCTGATCCTGTATCTGTTTCATCATCGCTTCGACCTGCTGCGGCTGCGTCACGTCGCACTCGATTACCAGCGGTTCATTCAGTTCCTTCGCTACACCGAGAGCATCGGCTTTGTTTTGTCCTTGCGCATCGGCAACGTAATTCACCACGCATCGTGCGCGGCGTGTGCCGAAAGCCCTAATCATCTCCGCGCCAATCCCGCGCGAGCTGCCAGTAATCAGCGCAACTTTCCCGGTGAAATCGAGAGGATCCTTCATGACGATTGCCGCGTTTGTTGAGAGTAGTGGCGCACAATCAATGCGCACGGCAACCCGATCAACGAAATATGAATGGCAACGGCGAGCAACTCGTTCCACAGCCGGTGTCGAAACGTCGGAAATGCCGTTGGCAACACGAACCAGTACATCACAATGTAAACGCCGATCCCGTACAACGTCCCGGACACAACGGGATGACTCGTCAAAAATTCGATTTTCCGGCTGGCCAGGTAAAAAATCGATACGACCACAAACGCAACGAAAAAATGGAGCGCCAGACCGAGGCCAGCCGTAAGCAATCCGCCCTCATACGAGTTCGCGCCCAGCAATCCAGCGGCGATTCCCTGCAATCCGCGTCGCACCCCGACCTCGCGTTGCCACCAGATTACGAACGCGGAAGAAATGTCCAAAACACCAACGACCAGACCTGCAGTGAAGATTGCGCGAAACGCCCCGGAGTTTTTCATACGATTGTGGCGGAGCTTACTCAGAAAAGTTGAAGATCAGGAAGCAAGTAACAATCGCGGCGACAATGGACCAGTCGATGCAAATCTGTAATCTACGCTGCAACGGACGCGAAGCCGCGATTAGGCTTTCAAATCGGTCGACACATCAGGAACGCAGGATAGACATTTCGTCAGTTTTCCTGTTTCCCTGGATTCCAGATTTGTTGTTATCTCTTGGAAGAAATGCCTTCGTCCATTCGAATTCTAACTGCAGTCCCGATTTGTGATGGCCACGATAGCGCGATCAACACGATCAACCTGGAATTCATCCGGCACGGGGTCGAAGTGATTTATCTTGGTTATCACCGTTCGGTTGGCGACATTGTCCGTGCCGCCATTCAGGAGGACGTCCGGGCGATCGGTATTTCGAGTTACAACGGCGGGCACATCGAATTTTTCGCGGCCGTTGTCGATCTTTTGCGCAAAAAAGGCGCCGACGATATCAAGGTTTTCGGGGGTGGCGGCGGCACCATCACGCATGACGATGCCGCAACAATGAGACGCAAAGGCGTTGATGAAATTTTCTTTGCCGGCACGTCACTCGACGACATGGTGAAATTTGTGCATCGCCGTTATGGCAAACCGCGAACGAGACGGCCGCGCCCCAAATCCTTTGACCAGGAACTCGGGCATAAGCTCAGCGAAATTGAAGAACGATACGCAAAAGGCAAACGCCCAACGTCCAACGCCCAACGCTCAACGTCGAAGTCAGGCGCAAGACATCAAACATCAAACATCAAACATCAAACATCCCGAGTCATCGGTTTCACCGGGCCAGGCGGCGCGGGGAAGACGACTCTGATTGACGAACTCATCTTGCGGTTCCTCCATCGCAATCCAAAAGGCCGAATCGCGATTTTGTCGCATGATCCCAGCGTAGTCGGTGAAGGGGCGTTGCTGGGTGATCGCGCGACCATGATCAATTCGCAGGATGACCGCGTGTTTATGCGCAGCATGGCCACGCGCGGACAGGCCGGCGGACTGTCGCCCGCGACCCACGATTGTCTGGCGTTGCTGGCGAGGTCGAATTTCGACTACGTCATTATCGAGACGGTCGGCACCGGGCAGGAGGCGATGCCGTTCCAAAAAAATGGAATTGTTGATTCAACTGTGCTGGTGATGAATCCCGACTACGGCAGCCGGTTGCAATTGCAAAAGATCGTCATGCTCGATCTCGCCGACATCGTGGTGGTAAACAAGAGCGATCTCCAGCGAGCGCGCACTGCGCACACCGAAATCGAGCAGCGTCTCGAACAAAATCGTCGGCATCAACAGTTGGTCGATACTGTCGCAAAACGACACCGCGACTCTGGCGTGGACCGGTTGTTTGAGTTAATCTCAAATCGCGAATAATCAGATTTGTCATGTCGAGCGAAGTCGAGACATCTCTGGATATTTCAGGAGGGGACAAAAATTGGAGATTCCTCGACTCCGCTCGGAATGACAGGAATGTGGAGCAAAGTCTATGAGCAAGCTCGGACAAGTCGTCGAATCGGTGGAAAATTATAATAAATTCGTTCTCGATCAGGTGAAGCGGGCGCGCACCGATCAAAAATTCGGGCGCGATCTGCTTGGACGTTGGAACGATACGAGAGCGAAAATCCCGGTGACTCGCACCCCGACTGGGTTGCCGCTGCCGCGTCTCGCGCTACCTGAGATCGATGAGCCGGGTGAGATCGCGCGTTTCATTTTCGGCGAAGGTCTGCCGGGCGAATTTCCTTATCTCAACGCGGCGTATCCCGAGATGTATCTCGAGCCGGTTCGCGAGATTGAGAGTTTCGAAAAAAATAATGGTAGGGCGCGACCAGAGCCTGCTCGCCGTGGCGAGGGCGCGCCGGAAAAGAAGCTTACGCAACCTGAAGAGCCGACGCGTTTGTTCTCCGGCCTGATGCTGGCTGAAGACACGAACGAGCGGTTCCATTATCTAACGCGCCACCAGCGCACGCATCGCCTCAGCACGGCATTCGATGGGCCGACACTTTACGGGCTCGATAGCGATGCCGACGGTGTTTTCGGAAAAATTGGCGAAGGCGGCGTGGCGATCGACACCGTCGAAGACATGGTGCGGCTTTACGATGGGTTCGATCTCGGCTCGCCGAATTTTTCAGCTTCAATGACCATAAGCGGCCCGGCGCCGATGATTATGGCCATGTATATCGCCGCTGCCAAACGGCGGTTTGGTCCGAAAGTTGTTCCGAAACTGCGGGGCACGGTTCAGGCCGACATTTTCAAAGAGGTCCAGGCGCAGAACGAAACGATTTTCCCGATTGAGCCGTCGCTGCGTTTCCTCACCGATATGGTGGAGTTCACCACCCGCGAAATGCCGCGCTGGTATCCGATCTCCATCAGCGGTTATCACATTGGCGAGGCCGGTTCGACACCGGTGCAACAAGCTGCTTACACGCTCTCGAACGGTTTTGCCTACGCGGAAATGTTCGCCGCACGCGGAATCCCGGTCGATCAATTCGGGCCGCGGCTGTCATTCTTTCTCGACTGCGGCCTGGACGCGGAGTACATCGCGCTCGCGCGCGTGTCACGTCGCATCTGGGCGATCGGTATGCGCGACGTGTTCGACGCTGGTCGGCGAGCGCAGCTTTTTAAATTGCACACGCAAACCAGCGGACGCTCATTGATTGCCGCCGAATTTAAAAACAATCTGACCCGGACGGCCACGGAACTGATCCTGTCTTACATGAACGCCACGAACTCGTGTCATTCCAACAGCGCAGACGAACCGTTCACGACGCCAAGTGAAGAATGGATTCGACTCGCCGCGCACGGGCAGGCGATCCTGCTGGAAGAGTCGGGAATATTCAAGCACACCATGAACATGTTGAGCGGTTCGCCCGGAATGAAAGCGATCGAGCGTGCGGTCGAAGCGGCGATCTTGGATGAGTTCCGCGAAATCGAACGGCTCGGCGGCGTGTTGGCCGCGGTGGAAGAACGTTATCAGCGCAGTCAGATCCAAAACGCTGCGCATCGGTACGAACAACAAATTTACGACGGCACTCGCCCAATCATCGGGTTGAACAAGTACCGCGACGGCGACGACGACGCTCCGGACGTCAAATTGGCGCGCACGCCGCGGGCGAAACAGCAGTTGCAAGTCGATCGGCTCCGCAAATTCAAAAAGAAAAATGCCGAGAAAGCGAAGCGCGCGCTGGACAAACTGGCCGAGGTCGCTGACCGCGGCGAAAACGTTTTCCCCGCTCTGCTTAAAGCAGCCGAAGTCTGTTCGTTAGGCCAGATCACCGGGCGTTTGCAGGAAGTGGTGGGGCGCTTCCGCCCCATGGTGTAACACAGGCATCCTGCCTGTATTGTCATGCAGGCTTTCAGGCTGCACTGTTTCGTGCGGGCAGGATGCCCGCTCGACGATACAGCCATGGATGGCTGTGTTACTTCCCCAAATGCCCGGCAAAGCATACATCGGCACCAGCGGCTGGAATTACAAAAGCTGGCGGAACGGTTTCTATGGCGACACGCCGCAAAAACAATGGCTTCGGTTTTGTGCAGAACATTTCAGCGCCATCGAGGTGAACTGTACGTTTTACCGGCTTCAGCCGAAAAGCACGTTTAAGAAATGGCGCGACGAAACGCCGGACCAATTTCCGTTCGCCATCAAAGGACATCGCTATGTCACACACAACAAGAAGCTGCTCGATGCGAAAGAACCAGTGATTCGGTGTCGCGACGCCGCATCACCACTCGGCAAACGACTGGCTGCTGTGGTGTGGCAGCTTCCAGCGGCTTTTAAAAAGAACATCGAGCGACTGGAAAAATTCCTGCAAACGCTCCGGTCTTGGAAGGGCACGCGGCACGCGATCGAGTTCCGCCACAAAACATGGTTCGATGATGAAGTAGCCCAACGCCTGACCAAGCACGCGGTCGCGATCTGCATGTCCGACGCACCCGACTGGCCGATGTGGGAGTGGGTGACGACTGATCTCGTTTACATTCGTTTGCACGGACACACTCGCAAATACGCATCGAGCTACAGCAAGCCAGCGCTGAAGAAATGGGCGACGCGGGTGCGCGGTTGGCTGGACGAAAACCGGGACGTACACGTTTACTTCGACAACGATGCCGAAGGCGCCGCGCCGAAAAACGCGCTTACGCTGCTGGAAATGTTGCGATGATCAGATCTTGAATTTGCCTGGCAATTCCAAGGCGAGTTGCTCACGATTGTTCGGCCGAACTTCGATGAGAGTGACGTCGTGACGCTTCTTGATCGCATTCGTGAACGGAAACGATCGCGCGGTGATCGTTCCGAGGATCGGCTCTCCGCTATCGAGCGCGTCATTCACTACATCGCAAAAAACGGGCGACCTGATTTCCATTGGCCCGATTTCATCAATCACGACAAGTCGCCGTGCACGCACGGCCGTGCAGATCGCTTCAGTGCCGATGCTTTCCAGCACGCGCAGATCGAGCCCATATTTTCCGACGCGCTGCGTTGTGTTGAAGTCCACATGCGCAAGCACAGCCTCTTCACCCTCCAGAGTGACAATCTTGAATCCGACACGCCCGTCGCGCTGGCGAATTTCCTCCGTGTAAAAACCGCCGGCCGGTAACGCCAGCTCGTCCACGGCTCGCTTGATCAGCGTCGTCTTACCGCACCCAGGACGACCTGTTAGTAATACTTTGGGCTTCACTTCAGGAGGCTCGCTTCTGACAATACGCGCAAAACCAGGCCGTCCGACCGCCAATCCTTGACGATTTTAGCAAGCGGCCGCAGCGCGGGCATTTGCCGCCTTTGCCGCGATGCGGCAGCAGCCATGATCTGGGCATAAGATCCGCATCAGCCTGGGCGTCGATCGCCTCTTTCAGAATGTGACGCGTGGCGCGCAAGAGCTCCGTAACTGTTTTCTTTTTGAGAGCCGAAGCTTGCGTTGCTGGGTGAATTCGGGCGCGGAAAAGAATTTCGTCTGCATAGATGTTTCCGATGCCGGCAATCAACTTCTGGTTGAGCAAGATCGTTTTCACCGCCGCGCGATGCTTTTTAAAGATGCCTTTGAATTGCGACAGATTGATGTCGAGCGCGTCCGGGCCAAGTGCGCGTTTTCTTAGAAATTCATCGACGTCTTTTAACAATCCGATCTCGCCGAATTTGCGCTGATCCCGGAATGCGAGCCGAGAATGATTCGCGAAACCAAAAAGCACTCGCGTATCCTTCGGCGCTTGTCGCTGGTCCCTGAGATACTCAAGCGAGCCGGTCATACCGAAATGCAGCCGCAACCAGAGGTCTCCATCGGTGCGAACAAATAAATGTTTGCCATGGCGGCAGCTCCGTTCCAAGGAGCGGCCTTTTAGTTGACGACCAAGCTCCCGCTCCGAAACGCCCTTCAAAACATATGCGCTTCGCACATTGACGCCCTTGATCGGCTGATGCAGCGAGGTCGCGTCAAGATATCGCTTGAACGTTTCGACGTCGGGCAGCTCTGGCATCGCGGCTTATTTTAATTGCTCGATGTATTCCTTCAGCGCGACGGCATTGTTGTGTTTGGTATCTTTTGCGCCGAACAACAGTGTCACTCTGCGATTTATCGCCGTTCGCGCGAGTTTCTCAATTTCTTCAGAGTGCTTGTCCAGTTCTGCCGCATATCGTTTCCTAAACTCTGCCCATCGTGCCGGGTCGTGCCCGAACCATTTTCGCAAGGCGGTGCTAGGCGCGATTTCCTTCAGCCATTCATCAATCTGCGCCTCACGTTTTTTCAGGCCCCGTGGCCAGATGCGGTCAACTAAAACGCGCCAGCCATCGGATTTGGCCGGCGCGTCGTAAACGCGTTTGAGCCGAATGCTCATGCCCGGCCGCGCCCTCCGTTGTGGCTTCGGAACTCAAGCTGCCACGCGCGAGGCGTGCTCGGTTGGTTCGGAGACTTGCTTGATTACTTCGGCGGTTTGCCTTGTAGGTGCAGCCTTCGCGATGTCAGCCTGCGAGACGATACCGCAGCAGCGTCCCGTTTGGTCAACAACCGGGACGCGCCGGATCTGGTTTTGTTCCATGATTCGGCAGCACTCCTCAAGGCTCATATCGGGCGTGACTGTCACCGGCGGCCTCGACATGGCGTCGCGCACGCTGGTCTGGTTCGGGCTTTTCCCCGTTGCCACCACGCGGCAAGTGATGTCGCGATCGGTGATGACGCCGATCACTTTCATCTCCTCGTTTCCGACTACTGGAATCTCGCCGCAGTCATGCTTTACCATCATCTCTGCTGCCTGCTGCACGTTGTGTTCCGGCGTGCAGCATGCGGGATTAGTTGTCATGATGTCTTTGGCTTGTTTCATGGTTCTTGTTCCTCCGGATTGCGATCTTTGTGGTTATGTCTAATTAAATTTCGGATTTCGAGCCGCTGCAGAGTGTAACCTGAATGGCTGACGTTTTAACGGTGGTTGGCATTGATTCACTCCAGCGATTCCTCAAGCTCCTGAGAAAATCGCCTCCTGGAGCGGTGTTCAATCCTTGGTGGGAAGTTGATGAGCAAAACGACATTGGCCCGGGTGCACCGGCCATACGGCAGAATCAGCTACGCGCCTATCTGGAAAAACGGCTTCGGAAGGCACAACTCGCACTGATCGGCGAGGCGGTAGGGTATCGCGGCGGTCACTTCACCGGGATCCCAATGACTTCTGAGCGATTGCTGCTCGGGCGAAGCAATAAAATCCCGATGAAATCCAACGATTTCTTTTCCGAGATTAACCCGCGGCGCACCAGCAAACCTGAGAAATGTCCAGACGGGTTTTCCGAACCGACTGCAACGATTGTATGGGGCGCGCTCTTGCGGCTTGGCCTAAAACCAGAGCAATTCGTCCTGTGGAATGCATTCCCGTGGCATTCCTTCGATTCGCGCCGCGGTATGTTGAGCAATCGTATGCCTAACAAGTCCGAGCGAGCTGCCGGCCTTCCGGTGCTGAAGGCTTTCCTCGAATTATTCCCATGCGAGCAAGTGGTCGCGCTGGGAAAAATTGCCGCAGCGCAACTGGAACAACTCCGCGTCAACGCGTACTGCGTTCGTCATCCAGCTTCCGGCGGCGCAAAAATATTTCGCGAGCAAATCGCCAAGATCGTGGACGAATTGACCTAGCGAAGTCGGGTCGTCCCGTTGTTTGGCCTTTCTCCCTTCTCATCGGAAAAATTTTTGGTAAGCTTCCGCCTCATACGTGACCCCAGACTTTTTCGAACGTCCAATCCTCAATTCTCCTTACGAGTATCCCTCCCAGCATTGGGAATTGGATGCGGAGGGCCAGCCGACAAACAACATCTTAGAAGCCCGACGGAAATCCGCATTCGTTACACCCGTTCCTAAGCCCAGAAAACGTCGGCGCGGGAAAAACAAGGGACAACGCGAGCTTGTTTTTAAAGAAGAAGAAACGGCGACGATTACAACAGCCGCCCAGCAGTACGACACCAACACAATCATCAATGAGATTCGACAGTATGTGGATCAGTGGCGCGCGCTTCCGAATCCGCAGCAATGGCAAGTCACGCCGGAAACC
>Ga0209056_10008879_pt1 | contig 10287 bp, 7 predicted proteins | sample GraSoiAngelo_114_FD_185876 | JGI IMG/M metagenome (GOLD analysis project Ga0209056, IMG submission 185876) | Grasslands soil microbial communities from the Angelo Coastal Reserve, California, USA - 14_0903_13_40cm (SPAdes) (version 2) | ecosystem: Environmental > Terrestrial > Soil > Grasslands ...
TTTCCTGCCAGAAGCAGCAAACTGAAGCGGAAAAGAATGCGGAAGTTGAGCGACAGGTTCAGGAGCGTTTGGCAGCGGAACATCAGGCCGAGCAGCAACAACAGCTTCAACAGCAGCAGGCCGATCTCGACGCGCGCGAAAAAGCGTTAGCGGAAAAGGAGAATGCGGCCGCAGCGACGCCGGCTCGTCGCGAACGGGCTGAACCCGAACCGGTTACTCGGGCGAGGGCCGTTTCTGGAGCGGGACCGACTTCCGGGTATTCAACTTTTTATACCAAGCTCGAGCCTCATGGCGCGTGGTTAGAGACCGCTGATTACGGCTATGTTTGGCAACCGCGCGAAGCAGAGAGCTCGCAGAGTTGGCGTCCGTACACGAACGGGCGCTGGGTTTACACCGATGCCGGCTGGACTTGGATTTCGGAAGAGTCATTCGGTTGGGCGACTTATCATTACGGACGTTGGACACGGCTGCGGGGAATCGGCTGGGTCTGGGTCCCAGGTCAGCAATGGGCCCCGGCCTGGGTGTCGTGGCGAAAGAGCAACGATTACGTTGGCTGGGCGCCCCTGCCGCCAGAAGCGCGATTCGATCAACGCACGGGTATCCGCAATTGGTCGGATAACTATTACGACATCGGCCCGGATCAATATTGTTTTGTTGCGACAAGAGAATTCGGCGCCCAGCGAGCCGAGTCCACTATCCTCCCGCCGGAACGCAACGTCGCGATCGTTAATCAGACCACCAATGTTACCAACATCACTTATAACAATACGACGATCGTGAATGAGGGGCCGAATTATGACGAAGTTAGCGCGCAAAGCCGCGAGCCGATGCAGCGATTCCGCTTGGAACGCAACGCCAGTGTCGACGTGAATGTCGAAGCACCACGGCCGCTTGTTCAGGGCGAAACCGTGATCGTGGCTGCGCCGGTGATTTCGGCGCCGCAGGCGAGCGAACGGCCGCGGGCGGTGAAACAAAACATTACCCAAGTTACGGTCGATCTCGGCTGGGCGGCCATTGGCGATCACGACGCTGCCAAGAAAACGCGTGACAAAATGAAAGCGGAAGCAACTCCGCCGTCGAATGCGCCGCCGAAAAAATTTGTAAAGGCTGCCGCGACAACGACCACGGCTTCTCAAGGTGCCGAAACACCAGCTTTATCGACATCGGTTACCGCGACGCCATTGCCGTCCGCCACGATATCGGCAACGCCAGCGCCTACTGCCGCTGCAACATCGACACCTGAAACGAAGATGACGCCGCGGAGGGTAATTCCGTCCGAACCATCGCCGACACCGGCTGCAACCTCGACGCCAGTGTCCTCTGCATCACCTTTGCCGACTCCGGCGCAACGCCGCGGACGATTGCCGGTTCCGAGCGCAACCCCGGCGCCGCGAACGATGCCGAGTGCTACACCCAAATCGGCAGCGTCTGCCTCGCCAGCCGCGAGCGACACTGTTTCCTCAGGCGCCATTCCAGCGCTGTCGGCATCGCTAAGTCCGACCACTGGCGCATCGCAAACAGAAGCGACTCGAGGAAAATTCAAATCTCAGGCGCAGAAGTTTAACCCACCTAAAATCGAGCCAATGAGTTCGCCGTCACCATCGCCGGTCGTAACATCGACACCGATGCCGGATGCGGCTTCGGTCCCTTCGATTTCCCCCGGTGGAAAGTTGACCAAGCAGGAGAAGAAAGAGCAGAAGCGCGAGGAGAAGAAAGAATTGAAGCGGGAGCGCAAAGAAGCAGCTCAACAAGGTGAAACCGCGTCACCGTCGCCCTCGGCTACGCCTTAATAGTTTCGTCTATATCCGTTCGCGCTTCCTGCGCCGCCAGTTCGCGCGCGTAAGTTAGGGTGTCGATCGCATCGACGTTCTTGTCCCGCCGAATCGCTTTGATGCGCGGAAAGCGCAACGCCAGCCCACTTGCGTGGCGCGTGCTCGGCTGAATCGAGTTAAACGCGACTTCGAGAACGATCTCCGGTTTGACTTCGCGATATCGGCCGTGATCGACGATCGTGTTTTGTTTGAAGTGCTCGGTTAGTTCGGCAATCTCGACATCGGTCAGGCCACTGTAAGCTTTGCCAATCGGCAAGAGTTCGCCGCTGGTTTCATCGCGCACCGCGAACGTATAGTCGCTCAACACATTGTTGCGCTTGCCGTGACCGAATTCCGCGCCGACTACCACTACGTCGAGCGTGGCGAGTTCCTTTTTTAGTTTGAACCAGAACATTCCGCGGGCTCCCGGCGTGTAGAAACTGCCCGGATCTTTGATCATCAGGCCCTCATTCAGACGCCGTCGCGCTTGCTGAAAGCGTTCCTCAATCTCGGCGGCTGAATGCGCTGGAAAAACTTCCGCGATTTGAAATTGTGCCGGCAATTTTAATCCGCGCAGGAACTCGCGACGTTCTCGCAGCGGAGTTTTCAACAGTGATCTGCCGTTTAGCCAAAGGAGATCGAAGGCGATGAACGCGACTGGAACGTCGGCCGATGCGCTGGCAAACAAATCCGTGCCGTCGGTTTTCCGGCCGAGCCGTTTTTGTAAATCGAAGAACGTTAGCTTGCGGCCGTGCTCAAAAGCGACGATCTCGCCATCGAGGATAAGATCGACATCGAACTTGCGCGCCAGTTCGGCCAGCTCGTGAAATTGATCGGTAATAAGCCGCAAATCGCGCGAATAAATTTCGGCGCGTTTCGAATTCCGATGTAGCTGCGCGCGAATGCCGTCGAACTTATCTTCGACAAAAACTGTAGCGTCCGCCGTCTTCGGCGGATCGCGCTCAACGTTGCTGCCGGGGACGGCGACGTCCACAGAGCTAAATCGCTCCCAAATCGCTTCTGCGGTCGGCTCCGGCGTCGCAAGCATGCATTTAATCGGCCGGAAGATGGATAACTCCGCGCGGTCCAATTGTTTTTGCGACGCAAGCGACGCGGTCGCGCCGATATCGCCGAGCAACATGTTCGCTTCTTTGACCTCAGGAAGCGAAACTTCGAACGCGCGCGCGATCGCCTCTTCCACAAGTCCCTCGCGCAAGCCAATCCGAAGATCGCCGGTCAGAATTTTGACCACATATTGACCTTCGCGCGGTGACAAATTCGCAAAGCACATTTGCAACAATTCCGTTTTCGCAATCGGTCCGCGGGCGCGGTGAAGCTTTTCAAAAAGTTCACGCGATTCCAAAATTGAGAATGACTGCGGCTTGGTTCGTCCTTCGAGAACTTCGAACGCGGTTTTGCCAAGATCGCCATGACTCGCCGCGATGCGATGGAACTCCGCATCGCTGATTTTTGTCGCAGCGGCCAGCGCGCGATAAATTACCGCCCAACCAACTTGCAACGTTCGCAGGTCGCTCTGGGCAAAGGCGCGCCCGGTAAGATAAGTGGTCACGATCAATAGTTGGTCGGTCTTGAGCGTACGCAGATATTCGGCGAGTAATCGCACCTTCTCTAATTTCGCCGACGTCGCGGCAATCGATTCGCCGACATTGGCGAAGTGGAGGAATTCCGAAGTTGTAGCGCCGGCCGTGTTCGCCGCGCTTCTTCCTGAGGCAGGCGACCGACCTGCCACTACAGGTTTCGGGAGCTTCAAGTCCATCTGGTTTTCTTCGTTCAGAGCCCAGGCTTCAATTCCGCGCTCGCGCAGATCACGCGCGAACTCGCTGGCGAATCCATGCAAGGTGAAGACGCGCTTCGGTTGCACAAGATCGACATACCGAATCAGATCGTTGTAATCGGCGTGATCGGAAAGCGGAAAGGCGGCGTCGACCTGATAGCGGTAAACGGCATTCGGATCGACCGCCCAGCCACTGACCATGGCGACGCGTTTGCGCGGAATTTTCTGGATCATGGGCGAATGACTAGCGCTCGGCGGACAGATGAGAACTTTTCCGGCGACGTCGTTCTTGTTGTAGCGCACATACTTGCAGAACGACTGTCCGAATTGTTCGTAGATGCGCGTCATTTGATAGACCGAGCCGTGCAACATCGGCGTCAGTCCCGCGCCATCGAGTGAACACAAGATCTCCTGGGCTTTGCCTAACGAGTAGCCGAGCAGCACTGGGACGGCACCGTCTTCAATTGCCTCGCGGCAAAACGCGACGATTTGTGCAATTACGTGTTCGGTCGGCGGAAATTGATAGCGCGGCAAACCGAACGTCGTTTCCATGATCAAGCTGTCGGCCGGGCGCCATTCGGCTGCTTCGGCCGATTTCCCGTGACGCAATTTGAAGTCGCCGGTGTAGAGCAGCGTCTCCCCTTGGTTTGAGAGAAATAATTGGGCCGAGCCAAAAATGTGTCCCGCCGGCAGAAGCAGTAGATCGATATCGCGCACGCGTCGCTGTTCGCCGAACGGCAAGACGTGTTCGGTGCGACTGCCCGGCATCCGCGCCTGCAGCAAACGCGCAGTGCGCTCGGAAAGAATGATCTCTTCGTGCGGCGCGATGTGATCGCTGTGCGCGTGCGAGACAAAGGCGAAGCGCTTCGCCTCCCACGGATCGAGCCACAAGTCGTAGACCGGGAGATACACTCCGTGGTCGTAGCGCACTTCGATCATCGAACGAACTTAGATGCGAAACGTGCCGCCGCCATTGGCCCAATAAGTCATACGCGACCTATATTGACACGCCGCAGCTAAGCCCGTTTCATAGAGCTAATGAAATTGGGAGTCGTGTTACTGACGTTACTTCCTCTGGCAAGCGCTCTCGGTCGCACTCAGGAACAACCGCGTTTGCTCGACCGGGTCGTTCCGCTGCCGATGGCGCTCAATCAGGATTTTCAGTTTCGAAAGACGAAACTTTATCTGTTGACCGAGAACGCGCCCGGCCAGGAGAAAAGTAGCGGGACCGACGGCGTTCAGGGTAAAACCAAAGGAGGAAAACTCTCGAGCACAGCGCCGTCGAGCAAATCGACCACGGTCCAGGACGCCTCGATCCGCTTCGAAAGGCAGTACCGGCTTTTTGGCGCGGTGACGAAGCTCGACCAGCGCGAGCGAATCGGGAACTATTTCGATTTTCTCTGGCGCGCCGGGCGAGCGGCCGATTTAACAGTGCGGCTCGAGTACCGGCAGGAGAAACTGCATGCGCATGTCCAGGCTCAGGAAATCTCGTACTCGAACGTGCGCGGCAGTCACAAGACTGAGTTCAAAGTGGTGGGAGACGATTACTTCGATGACGGTCGGGTGACGGCGTGGCGCTGTTTGCTCATCGAAAACGGCACGATTGTAGCGGAAACGCACTCCTACATGTGGGAATAGCGGGCGCAAGGCCTTACGGTTGAGAGACGTCGACAATTTGACAGCGTCGACGTCGAGCCTGTATCGTTAATTACTCAGTTGTGGAGTCATCGATACTAGTGGGCGTGAACGGTCCCGCCGTTTGGGTGCGAGTGGAAGGCAAGGGTAACTTCCTGAACAGCGGGAGCCTGAAGGAATTCGCGCAAGAAATGGTCAACCGCGGTTACCGCGAGTTTGTTATTGATCTGGAACGTTGCGCGATGATGGATTCTACCTTCATGGGAACGATGGCGGCAGTGGCCCTACGTTTGAAGGAACTGGGCCAGGGTCATCTTCATGTTGTTCATTGCGGCGATCGCAGTCGCCAGCTTCTTTCCGGGCTTGGGCTCGATCAAATTTTCGAGATCCGTTCGAACGGTGCGACCGCTCCTGAATGCGAGAAGATGAAGGAGAACATGCTCGACCGCGCCAACGCTCAAAAAAGAGAACAGGCCGAAACGATGCTGGAAGCGCATGAAGCTCTGTGCGAAGCAGCGCCAGAAAATGTTTCCCGGTTCAAAGACGTTCTCGATTATCTAAAACAGGACCTCCATCAAACGACAGCGGGGAAGTAAGCTGGCCACTACCTCATGCGGCCATCCATTCTCTTCTGGCTGCTGATCGTGTGTCTGGCTGCGTGGATTTATACGCTGGTGCGACAACGCCGAAGCATTCGCCGGTTGGAACATTCGCAAGAAGAAATTCAGGTCGAGGAGACCCTGGTTTTCGATTTCCTGCACGGGCTGGGCGAGGCTTTCAGCGAAACAATCAGGCCGGCGGATCTGCACCGATTGATTGTCGAAGGAGCGACCCGCGTCCTCGACGCACAAGGTGGCGCGCTTTATCTGACTGATCGAACCGGGACCAAGCTTGTGCCGACTTTCGTTTCGAAGGGTTGTCCGCCGCTGGTGGACGTTCCGCCGCATATTTTGCAGCAAACGGCGGGGACGCCGGTCGCATTAGAAAATTTTCTTCGGGTCCACAATATCGGAAACGGTGAGGGAGTGCTTGGGCGCGTGTGGCAGGCGGCCACGCCGCTTTGCCTGAATGAATTTTCCGAAGCACCGGAACTGGCGACGCTGCGAGACAGTTCGCTCGGCGCGACTTCCGTGATGGTGGCGCCGCTTCTCTACGCGAAACAAAACATGGGCGTGCTCGCTCTTGCCAACAGCCGAATGGGTTCCCCCTTCTCGCAAAACGATTTTGTCGTCTTCAAATCGATCTCCGAGCAATCGGCATTCGCGCTTTACAATGCGATTATTTATTCGGAGGCGAACGAAAAGAAGCGACTCGATCACGACTTGGCGATCGCGCGCGACATCCAACGGATTCTTCTTCCGGCCGAAGCGCCGATCGTAAACGGATTTGAGATTAGTGGCATGAACGTGCCGGCGCGCCAGGTTAGCGGCGATTATTTTGATTACATCAAAGTGGACGACGAACGTTTGGGTGTCGCCATCGCGGATGTCTCCGGTAAGGGCATCCCCGCGTCGCTCATCATGGCCATCTGCCGGAGCGTTCTGCGCAGTCAGGCGATAGGGAATCCGTCGCCGGCCGATGTTCTCCAAAAAGTGAATCGGCAACTTTATCCCGACATCAAAGAGGACATGTTTATCAGCATGGCTTATCTCGTTCTCGATCATGTCCGCGGCGGCGTTACGCTCGCGCGCGCCGGACACGATGCACCGCTGCTTTACCAACAGAAATCGCAGACTCTTACACCATTGAAGACGCCGGGCATGGTCGTTGGCATTGACAGTGGAGACGTGTTCGACAGGTTAACAACGGACGTCGCTGTGCCGCTCGAGCGCAATGATTGCATCCTTCTTTATACGGATGGAATCACCGAGGCCCTCGATAATGAAGGGAACGAATTTGGATTGGAGCGAACGATTGGTTCGGTTCAATCCAGCGCAAAGGAGGGAGCGCAGGCGGTCGTTACACGGTTGATCGATGATTTGCGAAATTTCGTCGGTTCGACCCCGCAAAACGACGACATCACTATGATTGCGATCCGAAAAACATGAAAAAAATTCCGGTAACTGAATCTGACGAGCTGAGGAAGCAGTCGGACGCGGACCAAACTGACCTGGACGATCCGGTCGCAGGTTTACAGGCAGATCTGGATCGGTTTCGCGATTTGGCAATGCGGAGCCAGGCCGATTTTGAAAACTACAAGAGACGGTGCGCTCGCGAAAAAGAAGAGGCGATAAAATATGCCAACACCAGCTTTCTCGAAAAACTCGTGTCGATTGTTGACCACTTCGAACTTGGTTTGGAAGCGGCGCGCGGTGAGGGGGGTAAAAAGTCGCCGATCTATTCTGGAATGAGCCTCGTGCTAAAACAGCTTCAGGATTTTCTGGCTGAAAACGGATTGCAGCCGATCGAAGCGGTTGGCCAGAAATTCGATCCGAATCTGCACGAAGCGATCGCGCACGAGCCGAGCAATGAAGTCCCCGAGGGACTTGTAATTCGCCAGACGCGCCGCGGCTATCGTTTCAAGGATCGCTTACTTCGGCCGTCGGCTGTCGTCGTCTCGAGCGGGTCAAAGAAGTGACCAAAGTGATGAGTAAAATTCGGCCCGGCTGCTGCTGACTGCTGTTACTGGTCACCTGTCACTCGTCACTTTCTCAAGATGGCAACCAAGAAACGCGATTATTACGAAGTTCTCGGAGTCGGTCGTGATACGTCCGAAGAGGAGATCAAGCGCGCTTATCGCAAGCTCGCAGTAAAATTTCATCCCGACAAAAATCCGGACGATCCGCACGCCGAGGAAAAATTCAAAGAGCTGGGCGAGGCCTACGACGTCCTGATCGATGCGGACAAGCGCGCCGCCTACGATCGCTTTGGTCACGCTGCCTTTGAGCAAGGTGGCGGTTTCCGCGGCGGCTTCCACGATCCGTTCGACATTTTCCGCGAAGTCTTCAGCGGCGGAGGAGGAATTAGCGGTGGCATTTTTGAAACGTTTTTTGGCGGAGTCGCCGGTCGGGGCGAAGATCGACAACGTGGGGCGGATTTGCGTTACGACATGCAAATCACGCTCGAGGAAGCCGCAGTCGGCGCGGAAAAAGAAATCGAAGTCCGAAAACTGGATATCTGCGATAAATGCGGAGGCACGGGGGCTGAGTCGGGGGCACGCAGCATTAATTGTCCCGTTTGCGGCGGTCGAGGGCAGGTAATCAGCTCCCGCGGATTTTTCCAAGTCTCCCAAACTTGTCCGCGCTGTCGTGGCGTTGGTCACATTGTCGAAAAACCGTGTCGTGCGTGTGAGGGCGAAGGCCGCTTTGAAAAACCGAGCCGGATAAAGTTGAAAATTCCGGCGGGAATCGCCAACGGATCAAGGCTTCGTTCGCCGCGCAAGGGCGAGGCTGGCATTCGCGGCGGTCCCCAGGGCGATCTTTACGTCGTCGTCCACGTTCAGGAGCATAAGATTTTCCAACGCGACGAAGACAATCTCTACTGCGAAGTGCCGATTCCGTTTACACTGGCCACGCTCGGCGGCGAGGTCCCGGTGCCGACGTTGGAGGGCAAAGCCCACTTGAAAGTTCCCGCGGGCACACAGAGCGGGCAGATGTTTAAACTTCGGGGCAAAGGCGTCGTCCATGTAAACGGGCGTGGTGAGCACGGCGATCTTCTCGTTCGCGTCATGGTGGAAGTCCCGACGCGTCTCAATGCCGAGCAACGCGCGAAGCTGCAGGAGTTCGCCGAATTGTGTGGCGAAGAAAACACGCCGCTCCGAAAAAGCTTTTTCGAACGCGCGAAAGAATTCTTTCGCTGACGATCTGCCTCCGCTAGAACGGCGCGATGGCAGAGCAAGCAACGCCGCCGGCGGTGCCGTCACAGCCGATGACAACCGCGACCGCGCCTCGTACCGAGCCGCTTGCTATTTGGAGTCTGGTTCTTGCGATTCCTTTCTTGATTTTCGGGTGGTCACTGTCCTTTTTCGCACTGCCTGTCGGTGTGCTCGCTATCATTTTCGGGCATGTTGCGCGTTCAAAGATTCGCAAATCCGGCGGTGCCGTAAGCGGAATGGGGATGGCTTTGGCGGGCTTGGTCGTCGCGTACATCGGAATCGTTCCCGCGATCGTTACCAGTGCATTCTCCACCATGATGATTTTCGACATGATTAAGTCCGACCGGGACCGTTTGCACGATCTCACCGTCCAAAAAAAAGAGATCGCATCGGACGATAGAAAATTGAAAGTCACGACCTCCGGGTTTTGGGTGAAAACGTCGGAGCTCAACAAAGAGGCGAGGTTGCAAGTCGCGAACAAGAGCAAGGACATGTATCTAATGGTGTTTACCGACGCAAAGTCCGCGGTCGGGGGAATGACTTTGGAACAGCGCCATCAAACCGCGCGTGACCGGAAGTTACAGAGCATGCAGAACGCATCAGCCACCCAAACGGTCCCGCTTACCATTGATGGACACGCCGCCTTGCAGGACGAAGTCAGCGGTACGCAACAGAGAATAAATCTTGTTTTTCTTCATACCACCGTGGATGACGTCGATTATTTTCAGCAAATCGTCGCTTGAACGACAAGGTCACGTTGGCCAAAACAGAATCAGGAATTACGCGAAATGACCGGCAGTTTCCGTTGCGAAAAATAATTTTTCTCGCGAGCTGAATGCATCGGTTTTACTTGGAAAATTGGAATCCGGACGCGCTCACATTGCGCAGAGCGGAGGCGCATCATGCCCGCGACGTTTTAAGGATGAAGCGCGGAGATCGCGCGGTTCTCTTTAACGGTCGCGGACGCGAGATCACTGCCCAGATTGTCGATCTTTCCGGAGACGAAGTTCATTTTCGCAGGTTACAGGAAACTGAAACGCCGCCATTCCGTTGCCGGATCACACTCGGACAAGCGGTTCCGAAGGGAAAAAATATGGACTTGATTGTGCAAAAGGCGGTCGAGATCGGAGCTGCGGAAATCGCGCCGCTCATCTCCGAGCGCACGATTGTCGATCTTGATAAAAAAGAAGCGGAACAAAAGAAGGCAAAATGGCAACAGATCGCGATCGAAG